>Ga0172382_10003908_pt1 | contig 23268 bp, 23 predicted proteins | sample Leawel138RmetaG_FD_122245 | JGI IMG/M metagenome (GOLD analysis project Ga0172382, IMG submission 122245) | Leachate microbial communities from a municipal landfill in Southern Ontario, Canada - Leachate well 138R metaG | ecosystem: Engineered > Solid waste > Landfill > Unclassified | place... | reverse complement strand
GCGCTCACCTCGGCCGAGAAGGTCCGTGGTACGCGGGTGATGATATTGATGACGCCGCCGACCGCCTGGTCGCCGAACAGTACGCCGGCACTGCCGTGGATGATCTCGATACGCTCGACATCTTTGAGCGCGATGCTGTTGAGATCCGGCGCCGCCAGATCGGAATTGTTCAGCCGCCGACCATCCACCAGAATCAAAGTATTGGCCGCAGCGTTCTCACCGAAACCGCGCATGCCGATGACGGCGCGGCTGCCATCGCCATAGGGGTCGCTGAGCTGCACACCGCCGCGCCCGCGCAGCACCTCGGTGATCTGGAGCGCGCCACTGGCCTCGATCTCGGTACGGTCGATGATGCTGATCGCCGCCGGGGTCGGCACGCTGCTCTGCAGCGAGCGCGTGGCGCTGACCACCACCGGCTCGAGGCGGACGGCGCCTGCGGCATGCAGGCTGGAACTGCTCAGAATGAAAACGATCAGGCTGGCGTGGCCGCCGGTTGACTTGAACATCGTGCCGCTCTCCCTGTAGTGCGCACACCCGCGCGCATGGTGAAGGGCACGGTGTCGGGGGCAGGGAAATCGGGTTGGAGGAGACCGGCTCGCCCAATGCATCGCCCCCCGCGACACCGTACTCGGGTTGGCTTCGGGCCGGTCTCCGGGCTCGCGAGGGGGAGCGGACTCCCGGGCGCATCGCCTTCCCATGTCTGCATGACACAGTGGCCGATGATGTGCCTTGACTCGCTTACCGTTGCGGGGGCAGCGCCGGGATTGATCTCTTGCCTGTCTGCAAAAGGTCGCACCGGCTTCCCGTTTCATTCCGCGGACGATGGTCCTTGGAACACCAGAAGCAGTTGTGACGGGGCGCGACTCTACGCCGGGGTTGGGGGAGGGTCAAGCGGCTGCACTACCGTTCCGTCGAGGGGCCGGTTACACTGCGGGCAGCCGCCGGATCGGTATCCAGAGCTCCAGAGACGCGCGCCATGTCCCGTACCGCCGCAACCGCATCGCCTTTCTGGGTGTCTTTCAAGGGCACCTTCTATGGTGCGCTGCGCTGGCCGCAGCTCGACGGGTTGTGGGAGGCGTTACGCAACGATGCCGCGGGGGGCTGGTTCATCTATGCCGTCGGCACCGAGCCACCGACCGAGATCGTGGGGCCGGAAAAACTCCGCGAATTCATCACCGAGATCGACACGCTGCTACGCCGGGAGCACGACGAGGATTACTGTGGCATCGTCTACGCGGATTCCTTCGAGCAGCCGAGCTTCGTGAAGATCTTCGATCCGAACAACCTGGGGGTGTCCTGCGGCTACAGCGACAACCCGCCACTGCCGGGCTGGATACTCTCCAAGATCCCGCCCATCGACCTCCAGGCGCCGAGCCTGCCGGGCAACCGTCGCCGCTGGTGGCAGCGCCTGTTCGATTAGCCGCTCCGGCAGCAGACGCTGTGTCGCCGGTGTCCGGCCTCTGTAACCGTTCCGCCCGTCTTTCAGCCGCAATCGCGCTTCCAACCGGCATCGAGGTCGATACCCAGCTCCTCGGCCACGGCGATCCAGCGCGGTTCGGCCTCGCAGCAGCAGATGTCATGCCAGGCGGGGACGCCTTCATGCATGCTGATGGGTTTCCTGGGTGCGGCACCGGCAGGTGGCGTCTCGTGGGTCGGTTGTGTTTGCTCGTCGTGACGGTTGGCCATGTCTGTGCCTCTCTCGGTTGCACTTATACCTTATTGCGTATAGGCGTAAAGAATGTGTCGTTGTGGCACTGCGTGTGCTGCGCACGTTACGAGGGGAGTCTAGCCGATAATTTCGTTTCGGCCAGCACGGCGTCGCGCCGTACGGCCTGCTCAGTCGCGGCTGCGGGTGGCGATGGGTGCACGGCATGCCCTCCACCAGCGCCCGGGGGTCAGCGCGGCAGCCACGCCGGCGGGTCATCGCTCACCTGACGCAGTGCCTGCCCATAGAGTGTTTCGAGCCGTGCGGTCTGCAGCACGTCGCTGCAGGTGCCGGCATCGATATGACCGTCGCCCCGCAGCAGCAAGGCATGATCCGCGCAACGCGCGGCGAGATTGACGTCGTGCAGGACCATGACGACCGTCTTGTGTCGTGTCCGGGCCAAACGGGCCAGCCGATCCAGCAAGGCGACCTGGTGACGCAGGTCGAGGTGATTGGTCGGTTCGTCGAGCAACAGGATGTCCGGGTCCTGTGTCAGCAGGGTTGCCACGGCCAGGCGCCGCCGTTCGCCACCCGACAGCGTGGCGACGTCGCGGTCGTCCCAACCGGCCAGTCCCACCTGCTGCAGGGCCGCTTGAGCCAGTTGCATGTCCGCGGCGGTTTCCCAGCCCCAGATCGAACTGTGTGGATGCCGGCCCAGCAAGGCCGTTTCCAGCACGGTCGCGGGAAACGGATCATGGCTGTCCTGCGGCAGCAGGCCGAGGTGCCGGGCGATATGGCGGCGTGATTGGTGTTGCAGCGATATGCCATCGAGCCGCACCTCACCCTGCTGGGGGTCGCGCACGCCGGCGAGGGTATGCAGCAAGGTCGTCTTGCCGCTGCCGTTGCGGCCGAGGACGACCCAGCACTCGCCCGGTGCGAACGTCAGCGTCAGTCGGTGGCAGACGTCGACTCGGCCGATGCGCACGCCCAGTCCGTGCAGACTCAGGCCGTTCATGCGCGCACGTCGGCGTGGCTGCGCAGCAGCAGGAACAGGAATACCGGGATGCCGATGCCGGCGGTGAGGATACCGACCGGCAGCTGCTGCGGTGCCCACAGCGTACGTGCCAGCAGATCGGCGGCGATGAGCAGCGCGCCGCCGCCAAGGGCGCACGCCGGCAGCAGGATGCGCTGATCACGTGCGCCGGCCAGCCGCAGCAGATGCGGCACGATGAGACCGACGAAGCCGACGCTGCCGGCGAGCGTCACCGCGCCGGCCGTACCCAACGCGGCGAGCAGGTAGAGCGTAGCGCGCAGCGGCACCACCGCGACGCCGAGCGTCTGTGCCTGCAGTTCGCCACGCGCCAGCACGTTCAGCGGCCGCGCCAGCGCCAGTCCCACGGACAGCACGACGAGCAGCAGTGCCAATGCCGGCCACGGCACCTCACCGGTGACCAGATCGCCCATCAACCAGAACAGCATGCCGCGCAGGTTGTGCTCCGGTGCGATCGTGAGGATGAAGGCGATCGAGGCGCCCCAGCCCGCGGCGAGGATGATCCCGGTGAGCAGCAGGCGGGCGGGCGCCCAGTCACCGTCGCGGCGCGCCAGGCCGAAGACCAGCACGGTCGCGAGCAGGGCGCCGAGGAAGGCGCCGCCGTTCAGCCACGCACCGGAGAGGCCGGCGAGCATGGCCAGCAGGGCACCGACCGCCGCACCCCCGGAGGTACCCAGCACATAGGGGTCGGCGAGGGGGTTGCGCAGCAGTACCTGCAGCAGGGCACCGCTCACGGCCAGCAGGGCCCCGACGGCGAAGGCGCTGAGTGCGCGCGGCAGGCGCAGCGCGAGTACGATGCTGCGCTGCGGTTCGTCGCCCGCGCCGGCCAGGATGCGCAGCACCTCGGCCAATGGGATCGGCGCACTGCCGATGGCGAGCGCGGCACCGAAACCGGTGAGGCTCAGCAACAGCAACAGGCCGATCAGCCGCCCCGACGGGTGCTTGGCTGCAGGCATGACTCAGTCGGCCGGCCCGGCCCAGCCGTGGCGCAGCGTCATGATCGGCCAGCCGCGGGTGTGCGCATGGTGCGCGAGGGTGGCGTCGGGATCGACGGCAACGGGGTGGGTGACCCGCTCCAGCAAGGGCAGGTCGTTGTGTGAGTCGCTGTAGAACCAGCTGCCGTCGAGATCGTCTTGTTGCTCGACCAGCCAGCGCTCCAGACGCTGCACCTTGCCGGACTGGAAGCAGGGGATGTCGGTGCTGCGTCCGGTGTAGCGTCCGTCCTGCATCTCGGCCTCGGTGGCGATCAGGTGGCGGATGTCGAAGCGCGCCGCGATGGGCGCAGTGATGAACCGGTTGGTGGCGGTGATGATCACCGGCGTGTCGCCGGCGGCGCGGTGGCGCTCCACCAGGGCGCGGGCATCGGGCAGGATGATCGGATCGATCATGCGGACGAGGAAGTCCTCGCGCCAGGCGTGCAGACGTTCCGGTGGATGCTCCGCCAGGGGCTGCAGCGAGAAGGCCAGGAAGGCCTCGATATCGAGCTGGCCGGCCTTGTACTGATCGTAGTAGCGGCGGTTCTCACGCTCGTAGTGCTCCCTGTCGACGATGCCTTGTTCGACCAGAAACCGGCCCCAGAGATAATCGCTGTCGCCACCCAGCAGGGTGTTGTCGAGGTCGAACAGGGCCAGGGCCACGTTGCAGCGCTCCACGGTCGCTTGGGAAGGCGCCAAGGATAGTGGTCGCCGCCGACGAGGTAAACGCGTGCCCGGTATTTGCCGCCGGACGCGTATCTGTGGGAGAATCGAGACATCGGGTCATTCTGTATTTTAGGTGTTCAAGTGATTGATTCAGACGGATATCGTCCCAATGTCGGCATTGTCCTGAGCAATCAGGACGGTGACCTGCTATGGGCGCGTCGTGTCGGTCAGAATGCCTGGCAGTTTCCGCAGGGCGGGATTCACAGCGACGAGATGCCGGAAGAGGCCCTGTTCCGCGAGCTTGCCGAAGAGGTGGGGCTGTATCCCGGACAGGTTCAGATCCTTGCCCAGACGCGTGGCTGGCTGCGTTACCGTCTGCCGGACCGGTATATCCGCCACGGTACCCGGCCGCTGTGCATCGGTCAGAAGCAGGTATGGTTTCTGCTACGGTTGATTGGTGACGAGCGCGATGTCTGTCTGAACAGCTGCGAGCATCCCGAATTCGACTGCTGGCGCTGGGTCGATTACTGGCACCCGCTGGACGCGGTGGTGGCCTTCAAGCGCAAGGTCTACCAGCGTGCACTGAGCGAATTTGCCCCGTTGCTGTTTCCAGGGGGAGCGCCGCCACTGCCGCAATCCCTGCGCCACCGCTAGATGGCAGGCCGGACAATCCCTCACCCCGGGGCCCCACCGTTGGCGCGGCCGCGCCGCGCTGCTGCGGTGACCTGATACCGTGGCCGCCTCCATGCTCGATGTGTTGCGGCGCATCATCGTCGAGGTGAATGCAGCACCCGATCTGAATCGGGCGCTGAACATCATCGTGCAGCGGGTGAAGAAGGCCATTCGGGTCGACGTCGCGTCGGTCTATCTCAGCGATTTCCGACTGCAGCAGTATATCCTGATGGCGACCGACGGTTTCAGACCGGCGGCGGTCGGACGGGTGCGGTTGAGCTTCGGCGAGGGTCTGGTCGGTGTGGTGGGGGAGCGTGCCGAGCCCCTCAATCTCGAAGACGGTCCGCAGCACCCACGCTATCGTCGCGTCGTCGAGACCGGCGAAGAGCCCTATCACGCCTTCCTGGGCGTGCCGATCATCCAATACCGCAAGGTGCTGGGGGTGCTGGTGGTGCGCCAGCGCGCCGTGCGCAAGTTCGCCGAGCAGGAGGTGACCTTCCTGGTGACCCTGGCCGCGCAGCTGGCCGGCGCCATCAGCCACGCCGAGGCCAGCGGTGGTTTCGCCCAACTGCTCAAGGACGTCGGCGGCGCCGCCTTTCAACTCAAGGGGCTGCGGGGCGCGCCGGGTGTGGCCATCGGTTATGCCCAGGTGGTCTATCCGCCGGCCAATCTGGATGCGATCCCCGATCGCAGCATCACCGATCCGGCCGCCGAGGAGCTGGCCTTCCGTACTGCGGTCGCCGATGTGCAGCGCGAGATCCGCGCCCTGTCGCGGCAGATGGCGAATTCACTGCCAGCGGAAGAACTGGCGCTGTTCGATGCCTACGCCATGATGCTGGGCAGCGACGATCTGCTGGAGGGGACGGTCCGGCGCATACGGGCCGGCAACTGGGCCCCGGGCGCGTTGCGCGAGACCATCGCCGACCATGTACGGATCTTCGAGGAGATGGAGGATCCCTATCTGCGCGAACGCGCCACCGACATTCGCGACCTGGGCCGGCGTCTGCTGCTGCACCTGCAGGCGGAGTCGCCGGCACCCAAAGTCGGCGGCAACGGCCGCATCATCCTGGTGGGTGACGAAGTGGCGGCTGCACATCTCGCGGAAGTACCGCCGGAGCAGCTGGCCGGTGTCATTTCGGCGCGCGGCTCGGGGTCCTCGCACGTGGCAATCCTGGCGCGCGCGCTCGGCATCCCAGCGGTGATGGGCGTGGCGGACCTGCCGGTCGGCCGGCTGGAGTCGGAGCAGCTGGTGGTCGACGGCTACGGTGGCCAGATCTTCGTCCGGCCGACGGCCGCCGCGCTGGCGGAATTCCAGCGCCTGGAACAACAAGAGGAGCAACTGCGCGCCGGTTTGCAGGAGCTCACCCACCTGCCGGCGGAGACGCCGGATGGCGTACGCATCCCGCTGTATGTGAATACCGGCCTGCTGGCCGACATCACGCCGTCGGTGCGCAGCGGTGCGGAGGGCGTCGGTCTGTATCGGACCGAGGTGCCCTTCCTGGTACGCGATCGCTTTCCGGGCGAAGACGAGCAGATGCAGATCTACCGGCAGCTCCTGGAGGGTTTCGCGCCACGGCCGGTGACACTGCGCACCCTGGATATCGGTGGTGACAAGGAGTTGCCCTACTTCCCGGTGCGTGAGGACAATCCGTTCCTCGGCTGGCGCGGTATCCGCGTCACCCTGGACCATCCGGAGATCTTCCTGACCCAGCTGCGTGCCATCCTGCGTGCCAACAGTGGTCTGAACAACCTCCGGCTGATGCTGCCCATGATCAGCGACGTCGGCGAGGTGGACGAGGCACTGGCACTGATCCACCGTGCCCATCAGGAGCTGCTGGAGGAAGGCGAGTCCGTCAGTCTGCCGCCGATCGGGGTGATGATCGAGGTGCCAGCGGCGGCCTATCAGATGGATGCACTGGCGCAGCGGGTGGCATTTTTTTCGGTCGGTACCAACGACCTCACCCAGTATCTGCTTGCCGTCGATCGCAATAACTCGCGCGTCGCCGAGCTCTATCGCACGCTGCACCCGGCGGTCATCCGGGCGCTGGTACAGATCGTCGAGGGCGCGCACCGCAATGGCAAACCCGTCGCTGTGTGCGGCGAACTGGCCGGCGATCCGGCCGCCGCCATCGTGCTGTTGGGGCTGGGCGTCGACAGCCTGAGCATGAGCGTCGGCAGCCTGCCGCGGGTGAAATGGGTATTGCGCACGATTTCCTGTGCGCGGGCGCGGGTATTGACCGAACAGGCACTGCAGATGGAGTCGGAGATCGCCGTCCGCACCCTGCTCAACAACGCCCTGGAAGAGGCCGGCCTGGGCGGTTTAGTGCGGGCCGGGCGCTGATCCGCCACAGCTTGCGTGGCCTTCCCGAAGCCTCCTGCACCTACCGTGGTCCGCGACACTGTCCTGGTGCGGATAGGGGGCGTCGTCTCAACATGCACCTCGATCACCCACACGGCATACCCCGGTCTTGCATGTGCGCAATCGGTTTCGGCGGCAGGTCAACACCACGATAATGCCATTGACAATCGTTCTCATTTAGATTTAAATGCTGGCACAGGAGGTAGCCAGCCATGTATGTCTGTCTGTGCAAAGGTGTGACCTGCGGGGCGATCCGCACGGCGGTGACTCATCAGGGGGCCGCCAGCCTGCGTGATCTGAGTCGCGATCTCGGTGTCGCCACCCAGTGCGGCAAGTGCGCCCGTAGCGCACGGCAGGTGCTCGACGACGCACTCGGCGCCAGCCGTACCGGCGGCTGCAGCGGCCAGGCCGCGGAGGTCGCGGCCTGAGTGTTCTCCGCGATCTGCTAGACTCCAACCCACTTCCAGCCCCTCGGTGTGCGCTCGCTGATTGCGGCCGCGCGGGCTGCCCAACACGTCTGGCATCTCTCTCACAGGAGGCATCATGAAGGGCGACACCAAGGTCATCGACTACCTCAACAAGGCCCTGCGTAACGAACTGACCGCTATCAACCAGTACTTTCTGCATGCACGCATGTACGAGAACTGGGGGCTGAAAGGGTTGTACGAGCATGAGTACCACGAGTCCATCGACGAGATGAAACATGCCGATGTACTCATCAAGCGCATCCTGTTTCTGGAGGGGCTGCCCAACCTGCAGGATCTCGGCAAGCTCAAGATCGGCGAGAATACACCCGAGATGCTGCGCTGCGATCTGGAACTGGAGCGGGAAGCCGTGCCGCTGTTGCGTGACGCCATCGCCCATTGCGAGACGGTGCGTGATTACGTCTCGCGTGAGTTGTTCGAGGACATCCTCGAGAGCGAAGAGGGGCATATCGACTGGTTGGAGACCCAGCTGGACCTGATCGAGAAGATCGGCCTGCAGAACTACCTGCAGTCGAAGATGTAACGCGGGCCCATTGCGGCCCAGGCCGCATCAACGCTTGCGCTTGAGCCAGATCAGTACACCGCTGGCAGCGAGGAAGAGCATGAGCAGCGCTGCGGCATCCATGACCCAGATCCCATAAGGCCCGAAGACGCGACCGCTGTGCAGATCCAGCAGTACGCGCTCCCATGGCAGGACGCGGCCACGGAAGGTGTGCTCCAGCGCCTGGCGCCGCTCCGGCGCCAGGGTTTGCGGTTGTGCCCAGGTGATGTCGTGCGCTGCTGACGGCAGCCGTTCCCAGTGGATGAAGTCGGTATCGGGACGATAATATCCCGCGCTGGCCGCGACCACCGGCCGGCCCTCCTGATCCCGGCCCAGGCGTCGCAGGCCGATGGGTACGCCGTCGAGGGCGGTCAGGTCGGCCAGCAATTCACCCTCCGGCCCGGTCAGCAGCAGATGATCGTCCACGGCCGTGATCAGCATATCCTGAATGGCCTCAGCGCCGATCAGCTGGTGATATTCGCCGGCCAACGGCTGGTCGCCGATATACAACTGCCGACCAAGCAGCGTGACGGGTGCGAGCGGCGTGGCATAGGCCGTAGATGTCTCCGGTGCGCGGATACCATACCAGTCCAATACCCAGGCCGACCGCACGAAGCGCGCGTCGAGCTGCAGTTCTTCGGTGTGATTGAGCGCGATCCCGGTCAGCGCGAGCACGACGACCAGCAGCGCCGCCAGCAGCCCGGTGTAGCGGTGCCACACATACAGCGATTTGAGTTTGATGCGGTGCTTTCTACGGTGTGGCATGGGCGGCCGGTATCTGCTGGTGAAGGTACAGGGCCAGCCGCGCGAGCCTGGTCAGCGCACGCACCGACAGTGTGGCGCCCGAGATGCCATCGATCGGACCGTCCAGGTTGCGGTCAACGGTCAGTCCCAGGTGGGCGAACTGGTCGGTGAAGAAGTCATGGCGCACCTCCCAGCCGCGGCTTTCGCGGAAGACCAGTACGTGCATGCGCTCAATGCGCCCGGCAGCGACGACGATGCCGGTGGTGATGGGCTGCTCCTTACCGATCTCCTCGAGGATCCAGGCGCTGCGCGCGTCACGATACCAGTAGCGTACCCGCAGCTGTGCCGGGTCGTGCCCCAGGATCTGCTTGGCGGTAGCGCGCACCGTGCCGGTGAGCCACAGGACCTCGGGCGCGGGGACGTCACCCGCAAACACCTCATGCAGGAAGTCCTCGGGACTCTGATAGACCTCGGCCCAGACGCGGGGGACGGTCATCAGCAGCGCGATGAGCAAGGCGGGCACGAAGAAGAGTCGGCTCATGCAGATTTCTCATAATGAAACTTTTCAACACAGAGGCGCGGAGGCACAGAGTTTTCCAGCATGGAATCCTCTCTGCATTTTCTTTGTGCCGCTGCGTTGAGCAGATCCATACAGTGGAATTTCCTAAACAGGCAAATGCAATTTTTGGGATAAAGACACGGGGTGCGGTAGCCCGCACCCCGTGGATAGCCCTGGTTCAGCTGCCTGGCAGCGGCGTCAGAATTGATAACCGAGCCCCAGGTTGAAGCCCTTCTGTTCCTTGCCGTCGTCGTTGTCCTGGATCTGATAATCCGCCTTCAGTACGACGTCCGGATGCGGCCAGAAATTCACGCCGACATCGATCTGTTTCTTTTCACTGTCGATGCTGTCACCGGCGGCATTGTCCCAGAGGTTATAGCGTGCGAACACGCCCCACTGCTCGGTGAATTTGAACGACGGCTCGATATACCAGCCGAACTGTTCATCCGCGCCGACGGCCGCCGGCCCACTGCCGTTCAGGTCCCAGCGCGCGTAGAGGGCGCGCAGACCGAGGGGACCCTTGCCGATGATCGTGTGCAGCTCGTACAGATTGGCGCTGCCGGCGGTGGCGTCCAGTCCCTGGCGGATGTCGGTCTGGTGCTGGACGGTGCCGGCGATCTCCACGCCGGGCATACCGGTCCATTTCAGACGCGCGGTGTAGGCCAGATCCGAGGCATCGGCCTCGCTGGTCTTCTGGCGGCCTTTACGCACCGCGTAGCTGGCGTCGGTGATGTTGAGGCCCTCGTGCACGCCGGCATCGTAACTGAAGCCACGACCGAGCTCGCCGCTCAGCGCCGCGCCGCCGGCCCACCAGGTGGTGGGGATGATGTTCTTCTCGACCGGATTGCGCTCGACGCCGTAGAAGGTGGGTGGTTCGTGGGTCTCGTTCAGGATGCCCACGGGGATGAGAAAGATACCGCCCTTGGCGCGGTGCCGGTCATTGAGGTCGAATTCGAGATAGGCCTGCTCCAGTTCGACCTCGCCCTTCTGGCCATCGCCGGCGACGCTGTGCTCCAGCTCGAGTTCGGAGAACAAACGGATGCGGTCGTTGAACTGATGACTGAAGAACAGCACGAAGCGGTGGAAGTCGAGTTCGTCCTTGTCGCTGGCGCCGCCCTTGCCTTCCAGGTTGTTGTAGTGCAGCTCGCCGTAGCCACCGATGCGGGTGCGCTCCGTCCAGCTGGCGCCGCCACTGCCCGACTTTGTGGCGGCGACCTGCTCCAGGGCGTCGCCCGTGGCCTCGACCTTCTGGTCGGTCTGGTTGATCTGGGATTTCAGCGCCTCGATCTGTTTTTGTTGTTCCTGGATGATGCGCCACATCTCGTCGGTGGAGGGTGGTTCGGCGGCAGCGGCGCTGCCAATGAACAGGGTCATGGCAGCGGCCAGCCCCAGGTTCAGCGGGGTGTTGGGGTTCATAGTGCGCGATTCCTCGAAGTTTTGGTTTGGAGTCTGCCGCTGGCCGGTGGAGCGAATGGCGGTCCGGTACGGCTGCGAGGAATTATACGTATCGAAATGGCGAATGCAAACGATTCGTATTCACATATTCAGATATGAGGGGGCTGATGATTTGCGTGTCTGGGCAGGGCAGCGGGAATGAGGCGCCGTCAGAACGGCTTGAGGACCGCCAGCAGCACCACAGCGACCAGGATCAGGGCCGGGAACTCATTGAACCAACGATAGAAAACATGGCTGCGGCGATTGCGGTCGGCGCGGAAGTCGCGCACCAGCCTGAGGCAGTAGAGGTGATAGGCGATCAGGGCAAGGACCAGCACCAGCTTCAGCGGCAGCCAGAGCGTGCTGAACAGGGTCTGCCACTGGTAGACGAACAGCAGCCACAGACCGAAGAAGCCGGCCGCCAGTGCACCAAGGGTCATGATGGCGTAGAGCTTGCGCTCCATGATTTTGAAGCGGGTGTTGCCGGGTTCATCGGTGCAGTCGGCATGGTAGACGAACAGGCGCGGGAGATAGAACAGGCCGGCAAACCACGTCACGACGAAGATGATGTGCCAGGCCTTCACCCAGAGCACGTGGGCCTGCCCCGTCAGGTGCCGAGCATGGCGCGGATCTGCGCCCGCACGTCGGCCATTTCCATTTCGCCGATCTTCTGCCGCACGATGCGCCCATCCGGCGCGATCAGGAAGGAGGTCGGCGTCAGGCGCACGTCGCCGAAGGCGCGCGCAGCCTCGCCTTTGCTGTCCAGGGCGATCGGGTAGGGGATCTGCCGGGCGTCGCGCATGGCGAGCACATGATCCGGCGGGTCGTAATCCATTGCCACGGCCACCAGTTGCAGTCCCTGCGGAGCGAAGTCCCGGTAGAGCTCGATGAGGTGTGGGATTTCCTTTACGCACCCCGGGCAGGACGTGGCCCAGAAGGTGACCAGCACCGGCTTGCCCCGCAACCCGGCCAGGTTGATCTCATTGCCGTCGATCGTACGCAGGGCGACCTCGGGGGCCCGCTTCAGGCCCTCGGGGGACAGCCAGACGTAGGCCAGTGCGCCCACCAGCACCAAGGCAAACAACCCCAGAAGAATGTCTTTCGCTTTCATGTCCGCTGTTCGTCACGACTCGGTTTGGACAGGGGCGCTATCGCCACCTGTGAGTGGGCGCCTGCGGGCGTCAGTCATGTGACCGACGGGGCGGCGAGTGCCCTTCAGGCCCTGCCAGATCTACACCAGCAGCCAGATCATCGTTCTCACAATGACCGCCAGCTACCCCGGAAACCACCAGGGGTCATACCGCGCCGACAACTCCCGCTCACCGCGACCGGTGGTTCAATAGCGCTGGCTCAGGCCGCTGTGATCAGGGTCGGCGCGTCGGTCTGGATCGGGCCCATCCGCCAAGTGTGCCCTGTCGGTGGGACCGTAGCAATCCGGCCAGGTTCCGTCGGGGCAGCTGTACCGCGTTCCCGTGCTTGGAGTCGCATGCCCGCAGACCGTATTATTGAAGGTTCTGGACGTTGCTATTCGGGGAGCATCACCATGATCAGAGTCGGTGTGGTCGGGGGCACGGGGTATACGGGAGTCGAATTGCTACGTCTGCTGGTCGGGCATGGGCAGGTCGAACTGCGCGTCATCACCTCGCGTTCCGCCGCGGGCATGGCGGTGACAAACATGTTTCCCAATCTGCGCGGATACCTCGATCTGGAATTTTCCGCACCCGATGCGGCCACCCTGCAGGGCTGCGATCTGGTGTTTTTCGCCACACCCAATGGCACCGCCATGCAGATGGTACCGGAACTGCTTGCGGCCGGCGTGCGGGTGGTCGATCTGGCCGCCGATTTCCGCTTGCGTGATCCCGCAGTGTGGGAACAATGGTACGGCATGCCTCATGCCTGTCCGGAACTGCTCGCCGAGGCGGTCTACGGCCTGCCAGAGATGCAGCGTGAGCGTATCCGTTCGGCACGCCTCGTGGCCAACCCGGGTTGCTATCCGACGGCAGTGCAGCTGGGTTTCCTACCGTTGATCGAGCAGGGGCTGGTCGAGCGTGCGACCCTGATCGCCGACGTCAAATCCGGTGTCAGCGGCGCCGGTCGCAAGGCCAGCGTCGGTACACTCTTCAGTGAGGCGGCTGACAACTTCAAGGCCTACGCCGTGCCTGGCCACCGGCACCTGCCGGAAATCCGTCAGGGGCTGACAGCGGCTGCGGGCGAGATGGTCAGCCTGATTTTCGTTCCCCACCTCACACCCATGATCCGGGGTATCCACGCCACCCTGTATGCGCGCCTGATCGGGGAGCCGGACGACCTCCAGGGTGTTTTCGAGCGGCGCTATGCGGCCGAACCCTTTGTCGACGTCATGCCGGCCGGCAGCCACCCCGAGACCCGTAGCGTGCGTGGCGCCAACCACTGTCGGATCGCCCTGCACCGCCCCCAAGATGGCGATACCGTCGTGATCCTGTCGGTTATTGATAACCTCGTCAAAGGTGCAGCCGGCCAGGCCGTGCAGAATATGAACCTGATGTTCGGGCTGCCGGAGCGGGCGGGTCTGGATGGGGTCGCGCTTTTGCCCTGAGGCGTGACGGTGGCCCGAATGTTGCCTGCGGCTTAGACGTGGATGTGAATCGTAAGGAAATCCTGATCTATCGGACATGGAAGCTGCGGCTCGCGGTGACGCTGATGGTGGTCATCGCCGTCGTTGGCGGTTGGGAGCTGTATCAATTCGGCCGCTCCCGGGCGGGCGGTGATCTCGACGCACTGTACGCGGAGCGGGAAGGCCTGCAGGCCCAGCTCGGCGAGTTGGACCGGCGCAATGCGGCGCTGGAGCGGCAGATCGCGGTCCTGGAGCGGGCGCGGCAGATCGACCAGCAGGCGTATGCGGTGTTCAAGCAGGAGCGTTCCGGCCTGCAGGACCAGCTGCTGGGGCTGCGTGAGGAGTTGGCGTTCTACCGCGGTGTAATGTCCCCGGGTGAGGGCAAGGTCGGCCTCCATGTCCAGGATTTCGACCTCCAGCCGGCCGTGGGCGCGGCGCGTTACCGCTACCGTTTCGTGCTGACGCAGCCGGGACGCCGCGATCAGACCGCCAAGGGTGTCGTGCACCTGTCCGTGGAGGGCATCCAAGAGGGGGTGGCGCGGCGCCTGGGGCTGGCCGAGATATCCGACGCGGGCACTGAAGATATTCCGTACCGCTTCCGCTACTTCCAGTCTGTTGAGGGGAATCTGCAGCTGCCCGAAGGCTTTCTGCCCGAACGGGTGACGCTGCAGGCGGTGCCCGCAAATGCGCCGCGCCTGCCATTGGAGTGGAGTTTCGATTGGCCGTCCGCCAGCGGTGGTCCGGCCGAGGAGGAAGAGTGATGTGGGGACGGGGCAAGAAGGCAACGAACACCAGAATCGGTACCTTGATTGGGAGGGACACCGAGATCGTCGGTGATGTCCGCTTCAGCGGCGGCCTGCACATCGATGGTTCCGTCAAGGGCAACGTCATCGGGGCTGGCGACGATGCGGTGCTGATGGTGAGTGAGCACGGCCGGATCGAGGGCGAGGTCCGCGTGCCCGATGTAATTCTCAACGGGGCGGTGAGCGGCGATGTGCACGCGTCCGGCCGTATCGAACTGGCACCTCAGGCCAAGGTGAACGGGAATGTCTATTACAGTCTGATCGAGATGGCCATGGGGGCCGCGGTCAACGGCAGTCTCGTGCACCAGGCGGCCGTGGCGGCGGTAACCGGTGTGGAATCCCGCAAGCCGAGTGCGGAAGAGGTGCCGGCCAGCATCGTCCGGGGTAATTCTTGACTGTAATAGTCAACAACCGGATAATGCCAGCAACGTTCATTCACCCGTATTTTGCTGGAGATGTGACCATGGCAGAGACTGCAACCAGTGTTGAAATGGAAGCCCCGCTGATCTTCACCGAGGCTGCGGCGCTCAAGGTCAAGGGCCTGATCGAAGAGGAATCCAACCCGAACCTGAAGCTGCGCGTATTCGTATCGGGCGGCGGCTGCTCGGGCTTCCAGTACGGCTTCACCTTCGACGAGGCCACTAACGACGGCGATACCGCCGTGGAGCAATGCGGCGTGACGCTGCTCATCGATCCCATGAGCTTCCAGTATCTGGTCGGCGCGGAGATCGATTATAAGGAAGATCTGGAAGGCGCACAGTTTGTGATCCGCAATCCCGGCGCGACCACCACCTGCGGCTGCGGCTCGTCGTTCTCCGCAGGCTGATCCGCTTTCTCCTCTCCGTGCAACAGGGACGCTCCGGCGTCCCTTTTGCTTGCAGGGCTCGCTGTCACGGGCGTATCCCCATTTGTTATGCTTGGCGCCACCTCGCGCGGCGGTCCTGAAACGGCCCAGTGGCCCGCGCAAGCCAAGAGGAGTGACAATGAACGAATACCTGCCCGGCCTGGAAGGCGTTCCGGCGACCAAATCCAATATTTCCGATCTCGACGGCAAGCGCGGCATCCTCACGTATCGCGGCTATCGAATCAAAGATCTTGCCGAACACAGTACGTTCGAAGAGACCTCATTGCTGCTCCTGGACGGCAGGCTGCCTACACCCGCGGAGTTGGCCGAATTCGATCAACAGATCCGCGCCAACCGCATCGTGAAGTACAACATCCGCGAGATCATGAAATACCTGCCGTCTACGGGGCACCCGATGGAGATGCTGCAGGCCTCCATCGCCTGCCTGGCGATGTTCTACCCAGGGGACGAGTGTCTGACCGAGCGCGCCAAGTGTCCGGATCTGGACTATGTTCACAACGTGTCGGTGAAGATTCTGGCGCGCATGGCGACGCTGGTGACCACTTGGCAGCATATCCGCTCCGGCTATGATCCGATCCAGCCGCGCAAGGATCTGTCCTATGCAGCCAATTTTCTGTATATGTTCCACGGGGAGGAGCCTGACCCGCTGCTCGCCCGCATCCTCGACGCCTGTCTGATTCTGCATGCCGAACACACTATCAATGCCTCGACCTTCGCAGCACTGGTCGCCGGTTCGACGCTGACGAGTCCGTATCTGGTCGTCGCCGCGGGCATCGGCACGTTGGCAGGGCCGTTGCATGGGGGAGCCAATCAGAAGGTCATCGAGATGCTGCAGGAGATCGGTTCGCCGGGCAACGTCAAGCCCTGGCTGGACAAGAAACTCGCCAACAAGGAGAAGATCTGGGGCATGGGTCATCGCGAGTACAAGGTGAAGGATCCGCGCGCCACCATCCTGCAGAAACTCATGTTGGATCTGATGAAACGCCGCAACGGAAGTATCGGCCCGATGTTTGAAACGGCGCTGGCGCTGGAGGCCGCCTGCGAGGAGCGGCTGGCCGCAAAAGGCGTCTGGGCCAATGTCGATTTCTATTCGGGGATCCTCTATACGGAAATGGGCATCCCCTCCGACCAGTTCACCTCCATCTTTGCGGTGGCGCGCTGCGCTGGCTGGCTGGCGCACTGGCGCGAGCAGCTCAAGGACAACCGTATATTCCGCCCGACGCAGGTGTACACGGGCGAGCAGGAACGCGATTACATTCCGATAGCGGAGCGCGCCTGATTGAGGGGCGCCCCCGGTTCTCCGGATGGATGTACGGCAGCGACTCGTGCCGGGCGCGGGCTCGCAGATCGTGATGAGGCGGTGATGGCCACGCGCGGATCTGGCCGATCACGGTCCGCATGAATATCTTAAGACCCGCCTTGTTCGTGACCGGGTTGTTCCTGGTCGGTCTGGCCTTGGTCATGTGGATCCCCATCGGCTACATGCTGGCGGCCGGCGAAGCGGAGGCACCGGATTTCCTCCTGTCCAGCGGTATCACCCTTGCCGTCGGCCTGGCGGTGGCGCTGGCCAGCCGACGCCACGGTGGTTTCGCGCTGGTGCCGCGGCAGGTATTCGTGTTGACCACCCTGAGCTGGATCGGTGTCGTGCTGTTCGCGGCATTGCCGATGGTGTTCATTCAGCACATCAGTTATACAGACGCATTCTTCGAAACCATGTCGGGCGTGACGACCACAGGGTCGACGGTATTGATCGATCTCGATTATGCCCCGCGCGGCATCCTGCTGTGGCGCGCGCTGCTCCAATGGGCTGGGGGAATCGGCTTTATCGTGATGGGTGTGCTCATACTGCCGTTTCTCCGCGTGGGCGGCATGCGCCTGTTCCACGCCGAATCATCCGATCGCTCCGAGAAGGTGCTGCCGCGTTTCGAATCCGTCGCCAAGGCGATCTCGCTGGCGTACCTGCTGTTGTCGCTGGTCTGCGCCCTGGCCTATTGGCTGGCGGGTATGTCGATATTCGATGCCATCACGCATGCAATGACCACCCTGTCGACCGGCGGATATTCCAACTACGATGCCTCTATCGGGTATTTTCAGAAACAGTCGATCCTGTGGATTGCGGTGGTGTTCATGCTGTTGGGATCGTTGCCTTTTTCGTTGTATGTGCATGCCCTGCGCGGTCGATTCGCACCATTATGGCGGGATCGTCAGGTGCGGGGCTTTCTGGGTGTGGTGCTGTTCTTCGGCTTGCTGTTGACGTTGGTGAATGTGCAGGGCCAGGGCCGCGCTATCGACTCTGCCTTGGTGGTGAGTTTTTTCAGTGTCGTCTCGGTGGTGACCACGACCGGCTACGTCGCGGAGGATTACGGCCTGTGGGGCGGCTTGGGCGTGATGGTATTTTTTTATCTGATGTTTGTGGGAGGTTGTTCCGGATCGACCGCCGGCGGCCTGAAGATATTCCGTCTTCAGGTAGCCTACATTTTGCTGCGCCAGCAGCTCAGGCGGCTCGTCCATCCACACGCCATCTTCACAGAGCGCTATAACGACCGTGAAATTGGCGAGGATATCCTGCGCTCGCTCATCAGTTTTTCCTTCTTCTTCGCGATTACCATCGGCCTGCTGGCGCTGGCGCTATCTGCGGTCGGGCTGGATTTCATGACCAGTCTGACCGGTGCAGCGACTGCGGTCACCAATATCGGCCCCGGGCTGGGGGCAATCGTCGGCCCGACCGGGAACTTCGCATCACTCCCGGACAGTGCAAAATGGTTGCTGGGCACCGGCATGCTGCTCGGCCGCCTGGAGATCATGACGGTATTGGTGCTCCTGACGCCAGCCTTCTGGCGAGGATGAGGCGGTGGTACTTTTCCGCTGTATCCTCAGGGAAGTCCCAGCGGCCCACTACCGCCCGGGTAGATGCCGCCAAGCAGGGTCGCAGCGCGTGCCCCGGTGACGCTGGGTTGACTCGTGGCCCTGCCTGCCAGGGTTTCCCTTGCCATCCAGGCGAATGCGGCGGCCTCGATCCAGTCCGGCTGCAGGCCATGCTCGCCCGTCGATTCGATGCTGACGCGCGGGATGCGTTCGCACAGATCGGTGAGCAGTTGCGTATTGTGCACGCCTCCACCGCAGACCAGTACACGTCGTGTCTGCGGTGCCCAGCTGTGCAGGGCGGTCGCGACGGATTGCGCGGTGAGAGCGCTGAGTGTGGCCTGAATATCCGCAGGTGACGCCGGCACGCCTTCCAGATGCCGCTCCAGCCAGGCCAGATGAAAGTACTCACGGCCGGTACTTTTCGGGGGCGTCCGGGTGAAATAAGGATCCCGCAGCAAGGTATCCAGCAGGGTCGGGAGCGGACGGCCGCTGGCAGCCCAGGCGCCGCCACGATCATAGTGGGTGCCTTGCTCTCGCTGGGTCCAGGCATCCAGCAGCACGTTGCCGGGCCCCGTGTCGAACCCACCGAGCGGCTGCGCCGGATCGGCCGGCAGGAGGGTGAGATTCGCCATGCCACCGACGTTCAGTACGGCCCGATCTTCGTCCGGTGAGCGGAAGCACGCGGCGTGGAAGGCGGGCACGAGTGGTGCCCCCTGGCCACCGGCAGCCATGTCGCGGCGGCGGAAGTCTGCAACGGTCGTGATTCCGGTGCGTTCGGCCAGAATGTTGGGGTCACCGATCTGCAGGGTGAAGGGGTGTGGGCCGTCCGGGCGATGACGAACGGTCTGGCCATGACTGCCGATCGCCCGGATATCCCGAGGTTTCAGCCCCGCTTCCTTGATCAGCATCAGGGCCGCCTGGGCGAGTGCTTCGCCCAGGCGCTTGTCGGCTTCGCCCAACTCCTCGAGTTCGCGCTTTGACCGTTCCAGGGCGAGGTTCAACAACAGTTCGCGCAATGCAGGTTCGAATGCGAATGTACGCGCCGCCATCACGTGCGGTACGCGTGTGGCGCCATCGATGATAGCGGCGTCGATGCCGTCAAGACTGGTGCCGGACATGAGGCCTAGATAGAGATCGTGCATGCGGTGACTGTCACTGCGTTGAAGCGGGCCATGACACGCGGGAACAGGGAAGAGAAATCGCCGGTGGCTGGGTAAACCAAGGGGTCATCGGCGGATATGCCCCGGTCGGTCGTGGCCGTGACCGACCGGGGTGGTTGCGGGCGGGTTGGCGTTCGTTCAGTTGCTCTCGGACAGCGCCACCTGAGTGCTCCGTTCGCGAACCAGTTCGATCCGCGCCAGCATGGCGCCCGCTGTCTTCTGAAAGTCCGTGCGGAAGCGTTTCTCGATCGACTCCGCATCGGGGAACTTGATCGTGAGCGGATTACGATGCACGCCGTTGACCAGGAATTCGTAATGCAGGTGCGGTCCCGTCGCCATACCGGTCATGCCGACGTAGCCAATGGTCTGGCCCTGGCGGACACGCGTCCCCGTGCTGATGCCTTGGGCAAACCCCGAGAGATGCGCATACAGGGTGCTGTAGGTACTGCCATGCTGCACGATCACGGCGTTGCCGTAGCCACCCTTGACGCCACGGAAGGTGACGCGGCCGCTACCGGTGACCTTGATGGGCGTGCCCTTGGGGGCTGCATAATCGACACCCTTGTGCGCGCGGATACGGTTCAACAAGGGATGCTTGCGCTTGAGGTTGAAGCCTGAGCTGATGCGTGAAAATTCGACCGGCGTGCGCAGAAAGGCCTTGCGCAGACTGCGACCATCGGGGGTGTAGTAGTCGGTTCTGCCATCGGGGTCGGTGTAGCGGATGGCACGGAAAGCCTGCCCTTGGTTGACGAATTCGGCTGCCAGGATATTGCCATCACCGATGCGCTCACCATCCAGGTAAAGCTCATCATAGAGAACGGTGAAGCGGTCACCTTCACGGATGTCCAGCGCAAAGTCGATGTCCCATCCAAAGATACCGGCGAGATCCATGATCATGCCGTCCGACAGCTTGGCCTTCTGTCCCGCGAGGAACAGCGAGCTTTCGATGACGGCGGTGGCGTTGGCCGTCTGCCGATCGGGTATCCGGTGGATGGTCGTGGCCGTGAAGCCGTCAGGCCCCCGGGTCACGTGCAGACCCAGTGTCTGACTCTCTTCGTAGCGAAGCTCCAGCAGCTGCCCGCGAGCATCGGCACGCAGCTGCAGGGTCTGGCCCGGGTGGATGCGCTTGAGCGTGTTGACTGCAGCGCCCAGGGCCATCAGTTCATGCAGGTCGCGGGCACTCACACCAGCGCGATTGAAGATCCGGGCCAGGCTGTCGCCCGACTGGACGGTGCTCTGGGTCCAGCTATTGCCGTCGCCGCTGTCGGGCTCGGCGACGCTGCCTGCGCGTGTGGGTTCAGGGTGCTCGTTTGCGGTCGCGGCACCGCTCTGTGCGGTGGATCGGTCGGGGAGTTCAGTGGCCGGGACGGCGCTAGCGACCATGATGTCCGGCGTATCCGCGGCCGGTTGGTCGTTCGGGCTGACACCGGGGGGCGCCGCGGGAACCTCAAGGGCCGTTATAGCCAAGGGCGGCGTTCGTGTCGCCTGGGCGTGCCCTCCGGCATAGCTGAACAACGCGGTACCGGCGAATACGGCACCGGCCAGTACCAACCAATGAAAACGATGGAGCTGCGGGCCGGTTGTAGGCCGAAAAGAAACGGCTTGGCGGCGATGCTGGCGGAGGAATGGGTAGTTCACGGAATTTCCTTATAAATCACCCGCCGATAAGGTAATAGGCCGGCCGGGAAAGGTCAACACCTGGACAGGGATTCGGCCAACCCGCCCAGTAACTTGAGTGATAAGACTCTATTTATGGCCAAGCTGGCCCAGCGCGCGTCTCCTGAGCATCGTCGTCAGTCTGCCGCGATCGTGGCTACGCGTATGCTAACCTGTTCGCCTTTTGCGTCAACAGGCGATCCGGGGGAGTAGAACAACATGGTGTCAGCCACCGAGGCACTGGCCGAGATCAAGCGCGGTGCGCACGAGATTCTGGTCGAATCCGAGCTCCTGGAGAAACTGGAGGCCGGCCGTCCGTTACGCATCAAGGCCGGCTTCGACCCGACCGCACCTGATCTGCACCTTGGACACACCGTACTCTTGAATAAGCTGCGGCAGTTTCAGGAGTTGGGTCACGAAGCGCTGTTCCTGATCGGCGACTTCACCGGGATGATCGGCGACCCCACGGGTAAGAATGTCACCCGCATGCCGCTGACCCGCGACCAGGTCATTGAAAACGCCAGGACCTACGAGAGCCAGATATTCAAAGTCCTCGATCCCGAGAAGACCCGCGTGGTGTTCAATTCGAGCTGGATGGGGGCTATGGACGCCGCCAGCTTGATTCAGTTAGCCGCCAAGCATACGGTCGCACGTATGCTCGAGCGCGATGACTTCCAGCGACGTTACAGCTCCGGGCAACCGATCGCCATCCACGAGTTCCTGTACCCGTTGATTCAAGGCTACGACTCCGTGGCATTGAATGCCGATGTCGAGCTGGGCGGTACCGACCAGAAATTCAACCTGTTGGTCGGGCGCGAGCTCCAGAGACATTTCGGCCAAGCGCAACAGGTTGTGTTGACCATGCCCCTCCTCGAGGGCTTGGATGGTGTACAGAAGATGTCCAAATCCCTGGGGAACTACGTCGGCATTGTCGACGCCCCGGACGACATGTTCGGCAAGCTCATGTCGATCTCAGACGAGCTGATGTGGCGGTATTTCGAGTTGCTGAGTTTTCGGCCCCTCGCGGAGGTTCAAGGCCTGAAACAGCGGGTGTCCGAAGGTCTCAATCCGCGTGACGTGAAATTCGAATTGGCGAAGGAGATCATTGCCCGCTTCCATGACCAGGCGGCGGCCCGACGGGCGCACGAGGCATTCGTCGCGCGATTCCAGAAGGGGGCGTTGCCTGATGTCATACCCGAGGTGGAGCTCGCCGTATCGGTCGACGGGCTGGCCATTGCCAACGTACTCAGAGACGCCGGCCTGACTGGCAGCACCTCAGAGGCGCTGAGGATGCTGGGTCAGGGCGCGGTCCGGATCGACGGGGAGCGGGTCGGAGATCGCGCATTGCAGTTCAGGGCGCCGGCCAGTGTGGTCATTCAGGTCGGCAAGCGGCGTATTGCGCGGGTAACGCTCAAGCCGGGCTAAGGGTGGTGGCACTTACCTTAAGCCGATGTTTCGGCAAGATAGACACGGAAGCACGCGGAATAACACGGAACAAGACTCACTGTATAAAGGCCGGGGACCAACTCGAGGCGGATCACGGATGCTGGCCCTGGGCCGGCATAATGGATTCTTTCCCTGTGGTTCCGTGGCTTCCGCGGCCAAGCGGGGTTTACGTAAGCGCCATTCGGGCCATGGGCATCCCGTGGCGGGCGCACCGATGGCGCGCATGGCGGTTTTCCCCGAAACCCCGGTTTTTCAGTGCCGGTCCTCTCGTCCGCCGGTCCTTTTGGGGGAGGGGCGGAGAGGGTTTTTCACGGGATTGTGGAAAAGGTATTGACGGCCTGGGAAAGCCTCGTATAATCGCCGCCTCCTGTCACCGGGCAGGTCACTGAACAAAGCAGCACCCAGTGATTTCAGGTGTTGACGGGGGCTGAAGTCGCGGTATAATGCGTCTTCTTTGTCGGGCAAGTTCTCGACAAGCTTTTTAACAATCAGGATCAGGTAACTTGTGTGGGCGCTCACGTCGAATGGGTTGCGATGCAAATCGTATTTCGATGAAGAGCGTCTATGTAGTAATACCTAGACAGTAATTCATCGAGCCAAGATTGGTCGCCTCAAGCGACTAAACATGATTGAACTGAAGAGTTTGATCCTGGCTCAGATTGAACGCTGGCGGCATGCCTAACACATGCAAGTCGAACGGTAACAGGCCTTCGGGCGCTGACGAGTGGCGGACGGGTGAGTAATGCGTAG
>Ga0172382_10003907_pt1 | contig 23271 bp, 22 predicted proteins | sample Leawel138RmetaG_FD_122245 | JGI IMG/M metagenome (GOLD analysis project Ga0172382, IMG submission 122245) | Leachate microbial communities from a municipal landfill in Southern Ontario, Canada - Leachate well 138R metaG | ecosystem: Engineered > Solid waste > Landfill > Unclassified | place... | reverse complement strand
TACGTGCTGCCGGTGGTGCAGATCGACGACACGGTGATCGGCAATGGCCATCCCGGAGAGGTGGCGCGGCGTCTGCGCGCGCTCTACATCGACCACATGGGCGGCAAAGCCGCCGGATGGGATGTGGAAGGGGCCGACGCGCGATGACGACCATTGCACCGGCGGGAATCCTGTTCGACTGGGACAATACCCTGATCGACAGTTGGCCGAGCATTATCCACGCGATGAATGAGACCCTGGTTGCCATGGGCCACGCGCCGTGGACCGAGGAGGAATGCCACGCCCGCATCGGCCGCTCCATGCGCGAGGCATTTCCTGAATTATTCGGCGACCGCTGGCACGATGCCCGCAAGGTGTTCCAGGACAGCTTCGCCGCCATCCATTTGGACATGCTGGTGCCTCTGCCGGGGGCTGAAGCCATGCTCGCCGATTTTGTCGAGCGGGGCATCTACCTTGGTGTTGTCAGCAACAAGACCGGCAAGTTCCTGCGGACCGAAGCCGAGGCGTTGGGCTGGGATCGCTACTTCGGCCGATTGGTCGGCGCCGGCGATGCGGCGCGCGACAAGCCTGCCCCCGATCCCGTGCACTTGGCACTCGAAGGATCCGGGCTGACCGCCGGGGATTCGGTGTGGTTCGCCGGTGATACGTTGGTGGACATGCAGTGCGGTACCGACTCCGGGTGCCCGCCTGTCCTCATCCACCCCAACCCAGGGAGCAGCGAAGCCTTTCCTGGTTGCGAACCGCGCCTTGTTTTTCGCGGGTGCGAAGGGTTTCATCATTTTGTCCGTAACCTGCCAGTTCCCAAGCGGGTCGAACAATGATAACGAGAAGGTCTTGATCATTGCGATCCGTCTCCCCCAGGGGGCAACAAAAGCACCGAAAGGGCAAAAGCTGATGTCAAACGAAAAGAGCCAGAACGTGCAGGATGTGTTTCTTAACTACATCCGCAAGAACAAGACTCCGGTGACCGTGTTCCTCGTGAATGGCGTTAAGCTTCAGGGGATCGTCACTTGGTTCGACAACTTTTCGCTTTTGCTGCGCCGGGACGGGCATACCCAGCTTGTTTACAAGCACGCTATTTCGACGGTGATGCCATCCACCCCGATTCAATTGTTTGAGCCGGCTTCTAAGGAAGAGGCTGAAGCGTAAGGTCCGCTGCGGCGCCGGGGTCGCCGACCCCGGTTTTGCAGTGCGGTGCGGAGGGACTTTGACAGACACCGATCGGCTGGCGCGTTCGCGCGCTTTCGTCATTCATCCTGCCCTCCGCCGAGGGCCTGCTGATGCTCGCCTCCCCGAAGCCCGTTTAGGCGAAGCCGTGGGCCTGGCCGAGGCCATCGACCTCGACGTGGCCCTGGCCGAGGTTATTCCGGTCAGCAAATACAAACCTGCCACTTATCTCGGCACCGGCGCCGTCGAACGCCTCGCTCCCCTAATCAAGGAGTACGAGGCATCCCTGGTTGTCATGGACTGCAAGCTGTCGCCAGTTCAGCAGCGCAACCTGGAAAAAGCGTTCGATGCCAAAGTGATCGACCGCACCGGCCTCATCCTGGAGATTTTCGGAGAGCGTGCGCGCACCCGCGAAGGGCAGCTTCAGGTCGAACTGGCCCACCTCAACTACCAGAAATCCCGCCTTGTGCGAAGCTGGACCCACTTGGAGCGCCAGCGCGGCGGCCTCGGGTTCGTCGGTGGCCCTGGCGAAACCCAGATCGAGTTGGACCGCCGCCTGATCGGCGAGCGCATCTTCAAGCTCCGCCGCGAACTGGAGGAGGTCAAGCGCACCCGCGAACTGCACCGTGCTTCGCGGCGGCGGGTGCCTTATCCCATCGTTGCTCTGGTCGGCTACACCAACGCCGGCAAGTCCACCCTGTTCAACCGGGTGACCAAGGCGTCAGTATTCGCCGAGGACCAGTTGTTCGCCACCCTGGATCCGACCATGCGGGCGCTGGAACTTCCAAGCGGGCGCAAGATCATCCTGTCCGATACCGTGGGCTTTGTATCCGACCTGCCGCACGAACTGGTCGCCGCCTTCCATGCGACCCTGGAAGAAGTCCTGGAGGCTGACGTCATCGTCCATGTGCGTGACATCGCCCACCCGGACACGGATGCCCAAAAGGCCGACGTCGAGCGCGTTCTATGCATGGAACTCGGCCTTGAGGACAAGGTTGAAAAAGGCCTCCTTGAAGCCTTGAATAAAATCGATCTTTTGCCTCCAGACGATGCCGCGAACATCAAGGCTCAGGCCGCGCGCGACGATCGCCTTGTAGCCTTATCGGCGCAGACCGGGCAGGGGGTGGACGCGCTTTTGGCGGTGGTTGATGAGCAACTCAGCCATGCCCGCGTGACCATACAGGTTTCGCTGCCGATCAGCGATGGTGCGACCTTGTCTTGGCTCTATCGCAAGGGCGAGATCCTGTCGCGCGAGGATACCGAAGACAGCATTTCCGTCCTGGTCCGCCTCGACGCCGCAGACGCGGCGCGGTTTGAGGCTCGCGACTGACAAAACGCCCGCAGCCGTGTATGCTCATGCCTCTACTAGTAGGGGGATGAGCGCATGGCGACGGCCAAATCGCAAAGCCGATGGCGATCACGCAACCGCTTTACCAAAAAGCAGTTGAACGTCATGGCGCGGCTTGAAACGCACGCCGCCCTTGACGAAATCGCCACAGCCTATGACCTTCGCGGCAAGGCTGAAGCCGTAACATGGGCGTGCTTTGTCACCCGCTGGCTCATGCAGCAGCGCGATCATAACCCCGAGGCGCGGCGCCTGCTGGACCTGCTATCAGAGGTCTACCATCGCGACCGGGAGCTTCATGCTCCATGAGCGTTTAAGGCTTTCTGCCCGGCCCGAATCCAGCTAAACGGTGCCCATGATCAGCCCAGACCCTGACCGTATCAGCACGATTATCGCCACGGTGGCGCAGGAAGAGATCCTGCCGCGGTTCCGTACGCTCCGTGACGATCAGGTGCGCACCAAAACCCATCCCCAGGACCTCGTGACCGACGCTGACGTCGAGGCGGAGCGCGTTCTGTCCACCCGCTTGACTGACGCCCTGCCGGGGTCGGTGGTGGTTGGCGAGGAAGCGGTTCACGGCGATGCCCGCGTGCTCGACCGGCTTCACGGCGACGCCCCGGTATGGGTGGTCGATCCAGTCGATGGCACCAGCAACTTTGCCCATGGAAAGGCCCTGTTCGCCACCTTGGTCGCCCTGGTGATCGGCGGCAAGACGGTGCAGGGGTGGCTGCACGATCCCTTGCGCGGCATCACCATCACGACGGAACTGGGAAGCGGCACATGGCTGAATGGGGAGAGGCTGCATGTGGCCGGGCAGGGGCTTCGGCTGGCCGATCTTACCGGGTCGGCCGGATATTCCCCCGTCAAGGCTCTGCGTGGACGCTACCGCAAGCACCTTCACCACGCCAGCGCCGCCCACGACTACATGGCTCTTGTCGAGGGCCGCATGCACTTCGCCGTATTCCGCCGCCTGATGCCGTGGGATCATGCCGCCGGCGTGCTGGCCCAGACCGAGGCGGGGGGTGTTGCCGCTCTCAGCAGCGGCGAGGCTTACTCGCCCTTGTTGAAGTCCGGCGCTCTCATCCTGGCCCCTGACCAGCCTATCCTCGACGAGATCCGCGCACGGGTGACGAGCAAAGATTAACGCCCACTCTCCGCCGTCAAAGACGCGCGATCAGCATCGGCATGGGTTTGGTGGACGACGTGATGGTCCAGTCATAGATCGTATAGTCAGGGAAGCCCGGCAACCCGCCCTCGGCCGTTCCCTGGGCATTGTGCAGCACGACCGCCGTATTGGTGATGACCCGCAAGCGACCCCGGTTGTTGAGGCCATTGGCAGCCAGTTGGTTCTGCATGTCCAACTTGGGATCGTTGCGCGTGCGAATGTGAATTTCGCCAGTGGTGCGGAGTTCCATCGACAGGATTTCGGCGCTCCGCCGGACGAATGTGACCTTACGGGTTCCAGTGAAGCGGCCGGTCCGTTCGTACTCTACTGCGAACTGGCCGCGCCCCAGAGACTCCACGGACTTGAAATGCGTGTCGCGTTGCAAGTCGCTCTGAATCTGAGCAATTTTTTCGGCCACTTCTTCAGGTGTCAGCTTATCGGATCGGATATCGGCCCACAGGGGCGCCCAGGTGAGTTTCCCCTTGAAAATCATTGCATAGTCACCGTTACGGGCGAGCCGGATTTCCGCCAGAAAGTCGTCTGGCACATAGCAGCTGGCCAGTGCAGGCACGGCAAGCGCCAGGATCACGAACGCCCTCAACAGGCGCACGAAGCGCGCCGGCAGGGTCGGCAACAGACTATGGCTCATCGGTCGTCTTCGCCTCACACCACAAGGACTCCATCTCCTCAAGGCAAACGTCACCTGTCGTTTTTCCTTGTTCGGCAAGGCGTTGCTCCATGTACCGGAAGCGCCGCTCGAACTTGCGATTGGTGTGACGCAGGGCTGCCTCGGGATCGGTTCCCACTACCCGAGCCAAGTTTACCACGGTAAACAGCAAATCGCCGATCTCGCTTTTCAGCCGACCATCATCAGGTGTGATATGGTCAAGTTCAGCCCGCACTTCGGCCAGTTCCTCGTCGATCTTCTCGACCACCTGCTTAATCTCGGGCCAGTCAAAACCCACGCGTGCCGCCCGGTTCTGGAGCTTCAGCGCGCGGGTCATGGCGGGCAGGGTAGAGGTCAGGCCATCCAGGGCGCTATGGAGACTGCTTCCGGCCTTGGCCTTGCGCTCCCGAGCCTTCTGTTCCTCCCACTGCACCGTTTGAGCGGCGGCATCGGGCACGTCGAGATCGCCGAACACATGAGGATGGCGGCGGACCAACTTGTCACCAATGGCTGCCGCAACGTCCGAGAAATCAAACCGACCGTCCTCGCGCGCCATCTGGGAGTGGTAGACGACCTGCAACAGCAGATCGCCCAGTTCATCCCGCAAGGCATTCATGTCGCCGCGCTCGACCGCCTCGGCCACCTCGTAGGCCTCCTCAATGGTGTGCGGCACGATCGAGGCATAGGTCTGCTCGATGTCCCATGGGCAGCCCGATTGCGGATCGCGCAGGCGTTCCATGATGGCGAGCAAACGCTGCAAGGGGTCATGGTGGTCGGGGGGCGGCAGGGTTTGGGACATCAGGCCTCGCGATTGACCATGGCAGAGCAGCCACCGGGATAGCAGATCATTCCACCCTTGCCCAGGATTGTTGCTCCACTAGTAGTGTCGCTCAAGAGGACGATGCGTCCGCGCCAGCGGGCCAAAACCTCACCGTCACCGCGCACGAGGGCCACAACCTGATGATCCAGGGAAGGGCTTGTGGCCAGAGTAAACCTGTTAATGACACATAGATAATTGTCGCATAATTTATATTATGCAGAGTGACATGTTACCGAAGCCGTGGTCCACTCTGTGCGAGCACCGTGTCACGTGTCCACAATCATGCCGTCATATCCAGGTTCGACGCCGTTCGGCAGGCTGTCGCGTAATGTAGCGTAATCGAGCCTTGGTCCCATGTGGGTCAGGATTGTTCTCTCTGGCCGTAGTTCGCGGACCCATTCCAGAACGAGGTCGATATGGGCGTGTGTGGCGTGGGGTTGGTCCGTCAGGCACCCCACGATCCACACCTTCACCCCCTTCAGGGCCGTCAGCGCGGCATGGTCCAGGCGCACCACGTCCGTCGAATAGGCGACGTCGCCAAAGCGGAGCCCCAGGCTGGTCCCCCAGCCATGATCCTGCTCGAAAGCGGTGACAGTGATGGCGCCCACGTCAAACGGCCCATCAATGCGGTGCGGTTGAAGCCATGGGCGGAAAATGGGTTGCCCTTCCGGTACACCCAGAAACACATAGTCGAAACGCCTCTGCAGATCTTCCATCGTCAGGGCATCGCCGTAGCACGGAATGGCACGCTGCATGGCGCGGTTGATTTCGCGCAGGTCGTCGATGCCATTGACATGATCCGCATGGAAGTGCGTGTAAACGACGGCGTCCAGTCGCTTGACATTGCTGCGCAATAGATGCTCGCGGAGGTCGGGCGACGTGTCGACGAGGATGTGCGTGCCGGCTGCTTCGACGAGAATACCCGGTCGCGTGCGGCGATTGCGTGGCTCCGCCGGGTCGCATTTGCCCCACCCGGCACTGATCGAGGGCACCCCCCCCGCTGAACCGCTGCCGAGGATGGTGACACGCATTGCCCTTACGCCCCTGCTGTCAGCGGGATTTTACTGAACAACTTGCGGAAATTGGCCGTCGTGGCATCGGCGACATCTTCGGGCCGGCGGCCCTGGAGTTCGGCAATCGCGGCAGCCGTGTGGGCCGTGAACGCAGGCTCATTGCGTTTCCCCCGCTTGGGCACTGGGGCCAGGTAGGGTGCGTCTGTCTCTACTAGGAGACGATCGAGCGGCAGTGTCGCCACGGTCGCCCGCAGTGCCTCGGCCTTTTTAAAGGTGACAATGCCGGATAAAGACAAGTAAAGCCCTAAATCCAGCGCTTGTTCAGCTAGTTGATGGCTAGAGCTAAAGCAATGGATTAATCCGGGAAAGGCCCCCTCGTCCATCTCCTCGCGCAAGATACGGCAGGTGTCCTCCTCGGCATCACGGGTATGGACGACCACGGGCAAACCGGCGGCGCGGGCGGCGCGAATATGCGTGCGGAAGCTCTTTTGCTGAGCCTCGCGGGGGCTGTGCTCATAGAAATAATCAAGCCCAGTTTCCCCAAAGCCGACCACCTTGGGATGGCGCGCCAGATCGACCAGCCGGTCCACCGTGGCCTCTTCCTCGCTGCCCGCCTCGTGGGGATGAATGCCCACCGTGCAGAAGACGCCTTCAAAGCGTTCCGCCACCGCCAGCACCCGGTCGAACCGAGACAGGTGGGTGCAGATGGTCAGCATCAGACCGATGCCGGACTGATGGGCACGTTCCACGACGGCGTCTAGTTCGTCGGCGAAGTCGGGGAAATCCAAGTGGCAGTGGCTGTCGACCAGCATCAGGCGCCCTCTTCCTCCTCAACGAAACGCGGAAACACGCCCTGCGGTTTGGGCAGGACCGTGCCGCCTTGCAACGCACCAGCCTCGCCCAGGCTGGCGAAGGTCCGCGCATCTTCGGGCACCGCCAACTGGTCGAGCATCCGCGCGGCGGAGTCCGGCACCACCGGCTGCATCAGAATGGCGACATGCCGAATGGTTTCAGCAAGCACCCACAGCACGGTGCCCATGCGGGCCAGATCCGTCTTACGCAAAGACCAAGGCGCTTGATGGTCCACGTAGCCGTTGGCGGCGCGGATGACCACCCAGATGCTCTCCAGCGCGTCATGGAACGCCTGACGGTCCATGTGGCCGCGCACGACATCCAGCAGCCCACGAGCCGGGCCAAGCAGCGCCATATCATCATCGGTCATCGGGCCGGGCGTCGGCAGCACGCCGTCGCAGTTCTTGGCGATCATCGACAGCACGCGCTGCGCCAGATTGCCCAGGTCGTTGGCAAGTTCGCTGTTCATGCGGCCGACCATGGCCTTGTGCGAATAATCGCCATCGGACCCAAACGGCACCTCGCGCAGCAGGAAATAGCGCACTTGATCGAGTCCGTAACGATCGACCAATTCGATGGGATCGATGACATTGCCGACCGACTTCGAGATCTTTTGCCCCTCGTTGGTCCACCAACCGTGGGCGAACACCCGCTGCGGCGGCTCCAGGCCAGCGGCCATCAGGAACGCGGGCCAATAGACCGTGTGGAAGCGCAGGATGTCCTTGCCGACCATGTGCAGGTTGGCAGGCCAGAACGTGGCGTAGTCGCCTGTTTCGTCGGGGAAACCGACCGCCGTGATGTAGTTGGTCAGGGCATCGAGCCAGACGTACATGACGTGCGCCTCGTCACCCGGCACCGGCACGCCCCACGAGAACGTGGTGCGCGACACCGACAGGTCATGCAAGCCCCCACGTACGAAACTCAGCACTTCATTGCGACGGCTTTCCGGGGCGATGAAGCCGGGGTTCTTTTCATAGAACTCCAGCAGAGGCTCCTGCCACTTGGACAGCCGGAAGAAATAGCTCGGTTCCTCCACCCACTCCACCGGAGCGCCGGTCGGGGCGACCTTCTGGCCGTCCTTGATGGTCAGTTCTGACTCGGCATAGAACGCCTCGTCCCGCACGGCGTACCAACCGCGATAGGCATCGAGGTAGATGTCGCCCCGATCGAGCAGTCGCTTCCACACTTCCTGGCACGCCGCCTTGTGGCGCGGCTCGGTGGTGCGGATGAAGTCGTCGTTGGAGAAGTTCATGGCCTTGGCCAGGTCGCGGAACCGCTGCGACACCTCGTCGGTGAACGCTTGTGGCGCGACGCCCTTGGCCTGGGCGGATTTCTCCACCTTCTGACCGTGCTCGTCGGTGCCGGTCAGGAACTTGACCATGTACCCATCTAGGCGCTTGAAGCGCGCCAGCACGTCACAGGCAAGCGTCGTGTACGCGTGGCCGATGTGCGGGCTGTCGTTGACGTAGTAGATGGGCGTAGTGACGTAGAAGGGCTTTGGCCCAGCCATCGCGGCGTCTCCGGGCAGACTTCAGGGGTAGCATTAAGGGGCGCGCACCAGCCGCTCGATCGCCAGGAAGGCGCTAAGAAGGACCTGTTTTTTGTCCAGGTTCACGGCACTGGCCCGCTCCAGCAAGCGGCTGATCTTTTCCCACACCTCCACCCAGCGATCAAGGGGGGCTGCGGCCAGCACCGTGCGGAACAGGCCGTTTTCGCCGGGAACGACCTCGACCGGGGCCACACCGTGCCCTCCGGCTGAGATGGTGCGGGCCAGCCACCACAGCAACAACTCGCTGGTCGTGCGAAAAGACTCGTCGCTACGCGCCGCTGTCTCGGCAAAGGCATGCATGTCGGGAATGTCCAGCCGGGGCAACCCGCGCAGCAGTCCGACCATGGCGTGATAATGCTGCAAGCCCCCTTCGGCGGCCAGTTCCAGTGCACGCCCGATGCTCCCCTCGCCCAGTCGCGCCAGCCCATGCGCCGCGTCGGCATCAAGGTCCGGCCGATAGCGCAAAACCAAGTCGGCGACCGTCGCGTCAGCCAGTGGCCGCAAGGCCAGACGGCGGCAGCGCGAGCGGATGGTGGGCAGCAAGCGGGCCGGATTATGGGCCAGCAGAATGAGCACAGACCGCTTTGGCGGCTCCTCAAGAACTTTCAATACCGCGTTGGCAGCATTGCGATTCATCTCGTCCACGGCGTCGATCAGGACGACCCGCCAGCCGCCCTCGGCCGGAGTCATGGACAGGAATGCGCCGATATCGCGCGCGTCGCCGACCACGATCTCGGATCGCATTTTCTTGCGCTTTTCGTCCCACTGCCGCTCGACCACCCGGAGGTCCCCATGAGCGCCATGGGAAATACGATGAACCACCGGATGATCCGCTGGCAGGGCCAACGTGCTCGGCCCTCCGAACAGACCGCCCTCCCCGCCGCCCGCCAAAATGAAACGCGCCAGACGATAGGCCAACGTCGCCTTGCCGATGCCGCGTTTGCCGGTGATCAGCCACGCGTGATGCATCCGCCCGGTTTCCCACGCGTCGAGGATTTCCCGCTCGGCGTCTTCATGGCCGACCAAATGTGTGTTGAGGCGCGGCGTCAGGCCGTCGGCACTCACGCCCAGGCCTCCGGGAGGCGGCCGCGGGTGGTGGCCAGCACCGCATCATGCACGGCCTGAGGGTCGGCCGAGGCATCAATGACGGCACACCGGTCCGGTTCGGCCGCCGCAATGCTGAGGAACCCGTGGCGCAGGCGCTCGTGGAACGCCTCGCCCATCCGCTCGTAGCGGTCTTCGGCTGCCGGGGCCGGAGCGCCATTGCGGACGCCCGCGCGGGCCAGTCCCACATCCACCGGCAGATCGAGGATGAGCGTCAGATCCGGTTTCACATCTCCGGCAACCAGACGGTACAAGGTATCCAGGTCGGCCCGCGCCGCCCCGTGCCCAAAGCCCTGATAGGCAATCGTCGAATCATTGAAACGGTCACACAGCACCCAAGCCCCGGCCTGCAACGCAGGCAAAATGGTGCAGCGCAAATGGTCACGCCGGGCGGCATAGTGCAGCAGTGCCTCGGTCATGCCGTCCCACCGACCGGTGTCCCCCGTTACCAGCAGCGCGCGAATGGCTTCCGCCCCTGCCGACCCTCCGGGCTCGCGAGTCATCAACACGGTCCGGCCACGGGCTTCCAACGCCTCGGCCAGCAAGCGGAGCTGGGTGGTTTTCCCTGCCCCCTCGCCGCCTTCAAAGGTGATGAAGCGCCCAGTCACGCGGCGTCAGCTTGCGAAGCCAAAGACCAGGTGACGCATGGCCGCACCGATGCGCCCCACGAAGCCCAGGCGCGGCACGTCTTCCGCCGCCACCAACGGGAATTCGAGGGTCTGCATGTCGGTGCCGCCAACTTTAAGCGTGGCAATCTGCTGGCCCTTGGCGATGGGTGCGGCCATCGGGCCATTGTACACCACCTTGACCTCCAGGTTCTGGGCCGCACGGCGCGGCACCGTCAGCTTGAGGTCGCCCTCGATCAGAAGCCCCACGGTCTCGGCCTGACCAAGCCACACCTCGGCGGTAGAAACGGTTTCACCGGCGGTGAACAGGCGGCGGTTCTCGAAGTTGCGGAAACCCCAATCCATGAGGCGCTGTGCCTCCTCGGATCGCGCCTTGACGCTTTCCAGGCCATTGATAACCAGGATCTGACGACGATCACCCTCCACCGCTGATGCGGTCAGGCCATAGCCCGCCACACCTGTATGCCCGGTCTTCAGGCCATCGGCGCCGCGCATAGTGTACAGCAGCGGGTTCCGGTTGGACTGGTTGATGCCGTTGTAGGAAAACTTCATCTCGGAATAGAGGGAGTAGTATTCCGGGAAGGTGTTGATAATGTAACGCGCCAGCGTCGCCAGATCGCGCGGCGTCATCAGGTGCCCTTCGTCGGGCAATCCGGTGGCATTGAGGAACACCGACTTGGTCAGGCCGATTTCGCGGGCGCGAGCGGTCATCGCCTGGGCGAATGCTTCTTCGCTTCCCATCAAGTTTTCGGCCACCACGACACAGGCGTCGTTGCCCGACTGCACAATGATTCCCCGCAGCAGGTCTTCGACGCGGGCCTCAGTGAAGGGTTCCAGGAACATGGTGGATCCGCCACTGGCCGCGCCGCCCTTGCGCCATGCGTTCTCACTCACCCGGAACTTCTCGTCCAGGGACAGCGACCCTTCCTTCAAGCGCTCAAACACCATGACCGACGTCATCAGCTTGCTCATGGACGACGGAGGCATGAGGACATCGGAATTCTTGTCGAGCAAAACCGAACCGGTTTCGAAATCAACCAGCAGCGCTTCGCGTGCGCGGCTCTCGATGCCTTGGGCCTGAGCCTCCTGGACAGCCGGCACGACGCCGGCCAGCAGCCCCAGGGTAAGCGCCAGGGCGGTCGGAAGAGCGGAAACCGGGCGGGACTTGCGGAAGTGCACCATGGAAACTGACCGTCCTCGTTCTCGTCGGATGACTATGACACAGGTTATGGGACACGGGTTGTGCGACACCCCGCGCCGGAGAGCAAGAGCCTCGCGGGGAAATCGGGCGATAGAATGGCGGCCTACTCCTTAAGGGAATATTGCCGGACCGTTACGGCACCGAAATTTCCGGCGACATGCCTTCGTCTTAGAAGATCTAGTCGCGGACCACCTTTGCCCCAGGCAAACCCTGCGCCTGCACCGCCGCCAACACGCGCGCGGCATCGACGTCCGAGGCCAGCGGTCCCAGCCGCACGCGAAGCAACTGGCGGCCATCGACGTCAATCGGCGTCACGATGACGGGAGCCAACTCCTTCAACTGGGATTCCAGTCGGCGCACGTTATCGACACTGGAAAAGGCCCCGGCTTGAACGAACATGCCCGTCCCCCCGTTGGACGGCGCCACATCCAGAGACGTCATGGAGGTATGTACGATGCTGACAGGAGCCATCTGCGGGGGCGGCTGGTTGGGGCTGGCGAGAGTAGCCGCCTGCACCGGAGCGCGCGGCGCGGGTGTGATGACGGGCATGTCCTCGGGCTGGCCACCGCCGATGGCGGCGCGTTTCAGGGCAAGGCTTTCTTCGGGCATGATCTCGACCCGCACCCGCGCCGTGCCCTGATTCGCAAAGCCGAGGAGTTCAGCTCCGCGCTTGGAGATATCGATGATGCGGTTTTTTGCAAACGGACCGCGATCATTAATCCGCAGGACCAAAGACCTCCCGTTTTCGAGGTTGGTGACGCGCACCATACTGGGCAACGGCAGCGTTCGATGCGCCGCCGTCATGTCATTCTGGTCGTAGATCTCGCCGTTGGCGGTCAGCTTGTTATGGAACCCCGGCCCATACCAGGACGCCGCCCCCTCCTCGCGGTATTCATAGTCTTCCTTGGGGTAGTACCAGGTCCCGGAGATCTGATAGGGGTTGCCGACCTTGTACGACCCTTTCTGGCCCGGCCCGGCACCGCCATCGGTGATTGTCTTGGCGGTATGGACGGCAAAAGTGGTTTCGGCGCACGCCGACAGGAGGCCTGCGCATGCTGCCAGGACGACCCCGGTGGCAAAGGCTCGGCCTATGGAGTTCACCCTGGCTGGAGGTCGCATGTGGTGCCCTACCCAAAAAATCTCGCTTCTGTGGCGAGATTAATAGGTAGAGCCTGCTCGTTCAACCGTCCCGCGCTGGCGTGACGCCATTTCCGTCCCGAGGCACCGGGACGACTCCCCGTTCAGTGGCAGTCGAGCGCAATCGAGTCAACACCAGCGGGTCGGCATGTCCGTCCGCCGGCATCCCGACCGACTTCTGAAAGGCCCGCAGGGCAGCGCGGGTCTGCGGTCCTGCCATGCCGTCTGGCTGCCCGACATCGTGGCCGAGCGCATTCAGCAAGGCCTGAATTTCTTCGACCTCGCCACGGCTGAGGGGGCGGGCGTCGGGCGGCGCCTTGGCCGTGATTGGCGGCAGCCCCGCCAGCCGATCCGCCAGATGCCCCACCGCCACGGCATAGAGGATGGAGCGGTTCCACTTCATGGTGACGCGGAAGTTCTCATAGACCAGGAAGGCAGGCCCGCGCACTCCCGCCGGCAGCACCACCGAAGCCTCCATCCCCTCGACCACGGTCAGCGGCCCGCCATCGGCCCGCCGCACGCCCAGCGCGGCCCAGTCAGCCAGCGACTTGCGGACCGTCATGGCGGCATTGTCGAGATCGAATCCGGCCGGTAGACGCACCTCGCGCCCCCAGGTCTGGTCGCCCTTCCAGCCCTCGGCCGAAAGATAATTCGCCGCCGAGGCAAAGACGTCGGGCAGGCTGCCCCAAATGTCGGCCCGGCCGTCGCCCGTGCGGTCCACCGCATGACGACGGAAGGTCGAGGGCATGAATTGGAGGTGCCCCATGGCCCCGGCCCACGACCCCACCATGCGGTCGGCCGGAATATGCCCGGCATCGACTATCGCCAGAGCGTCCAGAAGCTCGGCCCGGAAGAAAGCCGAGCGCCGTTCGTCAAAGGCCAAAGTGGCAAGGGCGGTTATGACGGGAAAGCCGCCGAAGTTGGCCCCGAAGTTCGTCTCCAGGCCCCAGAAGGCAACCAGGAACCGAGGTTGAACGCCGTATTGGCGCTCGATCTCCCCCAGCAGAGCGGTATGGCGGCGCAGCATCTCCTGGCCCTTCTGGATGCGCTGCGCGTTTACGGCGCGGTCCAGGTATGTCCAGTAGGTCTGGCTGAATTCCGGCTGCCGGCGATCGTACTCGATCACCTTGGGAATGGGCTGAATACCGCTGAGGGCGGCATCCACCGTCGCGGGGCCGATGCCCTTGGCGCGCGCCTCGGTCCGCAGGTCGTCAAGCCATGCCTGAAACGCCACCTCGTCGATTTGCACAGGCGCCGGTACGGCCTGTTGCGCAATCTGAGGCAACTGCGCCCCTGCCTGAACAGTGCAGGCACCGCCCCCCAGGACCATCGCCGCCATCAGAGCGGCTCCCATAACACGCTGCACCATGAAATTCCTTTGCTGCAACCCCTGCCCCACGCCGGGCGCCTCAGCAAGGGTTGTCGCACAAGGCCGGACCCGGAGCAACGCCATCCGAATAAGCACCCTCGGAGGGGCTTCCCCCACCGCTCTCCCTCTGCTAAACGAAACGCACAGGAAGGGTGGCCGAGTGGTTTAAGGCAGCGGTCTTGAAAACCGCCGTGGGGCAACTCACCGTGAGTTCGAATCTCACCCCTTCCGCCACCCAGCTCTTAATGCTGGTGTTCGGCCGGAGCGAACAGGATCAATTCTACCCGGTCGCTCCCTTTCACATAGGCGTCATGCCCCGCCGGGATCTCGAAAAAGTCACCCGCGCCGATGTTAGTCTCGGCACCTGTGTCGAGCATCCGAACTACGAGGTGGCCTCCGATGCAGTAGCCGGTGTGGTGCATTGGACATGAGTCCGGCGAACCCAGCAACGGCTTCTCGTCGGCCTCCCAAGTCCAGCCCGGCTCGAAGATCGCGTGCATCCCGGCGCTACCGTCTGCCATCTTGATGATGGCAATTCCTCCGTGTTCCTTCATGTCGAGGAGTTGATCGGGTTGCTCAAACCGTCGGATCTCGATGGCGCTGCTCATGTTAGTGCTCCAATCAGTAACCATGTGGTTTGTTAGGATGCGTGCACGGCGCATGTGAGAAATGCCGAAGGCGTCACACATGTTGCGAGATGTCGGCGCCAATTCTGCGGTAGAATAGCGACGCCCCGCCAATATCTCGGAGTCCCCGATGCGCCCTCACGTCCTCCGCTTCGCTGCCTACAACGCCTGGGCCAACGAGAGGCTCTACGAGGCGGTGGCCACCCTTCCGGCCGAGGAGATCGCGCGGGACAGGAAAGGCTTCTTTCGGTCCATCCTGGGGACGCTGAATCACATCATGGTGGCTGACCGGGCGTGGATGGGGCGGATCACCGGGTCGGACTACGGCATCCGGGCGCTGGACCAGATCCTGTTTGATGATTTCGCGGAGTTGTGGGAGGCGCGGCGGACGTTTGATCGGGTGATCGCCAACGTTGCCGCCTCGGCGCCGCTGGAAGAGGACCTGCACTACTGGACCATTGCTGGCGTGGAGTGCGTGACGCCCATGGGCATGGTGCTGACCCATGTGTTTAACCACCAGACCCACCATCGGGGTCAGGTGCACCACATGCTCGGCGAGGCCGGGGTGGAGCCGCCTGCGCTGGACTTTATTTACTACGCGCGCGAAACAGGCTCCCTCACCTGAACAAGGCAAAGATGTTCAACAGCGGCAGGGCAAAGAATGCCGCCGCCATATGAGGCGCGGTGCCGCCGTAGAACGCCCCATCGTACAGGTAAAGGTACAAGCCGAGGAATACGACAGCCGCGTTGGCGCCAATGGCAAGTGTACGCATGTCGTCCTCCTACGAAAAGTTTCTCATTTATAATAAGAATACACCCTTATCCGTTGTGCTCTTAGCCAGGGAAGCGGGGTAGTTCTCCCGAAGCGTTCCTGTGGGCCGATAGCGCCGCTTGACGGCGTGGTCAGCGCGGCTCTAGATAGCCGGGCGTCCGGCTTGGGCGTGTTCTTGAGGGTTCCCGCGCATGGCGCTTCTCCTCGACGACGGGACAGCTTCCCACTCTGCCGCTCCTTTGTGGGTGGAGCATCCAGATGCCTTTACCTTAGATGAATGTGCATTGCTGATCGGCCTTACCGCCACCCGCCCCCACAAGGAGGCCGGACTGGTGGATGGTCAAGCTCAGGTCGAAATCCGCCGCACGCTCATCCACTGGCTGGCCGAAGACGCGGAAACCGCCTGGGTTTACCAACGTCTTGCCAGCATCGTGGCGCAGGAAAACCGCGAGAAATTTCACTTTGCGCTAACGGGTTTCGACGAGGATGCCCAGGTCGGCCGCTATGCCGAGGGGCATTTCTATGACTGGCATATCGACCGTGGCGGACGTGGCACCGGGCGCAGCCGCAAACTGACGGTATCGGTCCAACTGACCGACCCGCGCGACTATGATGGTGGCGACCTCGAATTGAATCCCGACGGCCACCCCATCTGCGGGCCTCGCACTCGGGGAACGGCGGCAGTGTTCCCGGCCTATACACTGCACCGGGTTGCTCCGATCACGCGCGGGGTGCGTCATTCGCTGGTGTTCTGGGCCCACGGCCCTGATTTCACCTGACCGCAATAAGTGATTTTTCCACGGTAAAAGCGGCTTAGTCGCTTCTCCTTAGCTGTGAGCTATGCCATTGTGCGCGCCATTTTGCGGCCTCTGCGGGGCCGGGTGTAAGGGGGCCGCACATGGCTTTGCGCAAGATCCGTGTCGCCACGGGGATTTTCTGGGTCGAAGTACCGGAGGCCGACCTGCGGGTGTTGTGCGGCTGCCCGGCCGACGCCGTCAAACATCTGATGAAGCGTGGGCTTGTCGTGCCGACCGAGGTCGCGGGCGTCGCGTGCGAGACGGGGCCGAACGCCATCCTTCTGGCCGACGAACTGCTTCAGGGCGGCAGCTTCTGCAACCTGTCGGAATTTCCGGTTCTTCAGATGCTCTACCGCCAGGGCATGATGCTGCCCGGCCACCCCAACAACACCGGACGCAAGCCCCTTATCATCGGCAATGCCGAGCAGGTGGACAGCCAGATCCGCTATCTTCGGCGGGGTAACTACGGGCTTCTGAGCGAACAGGAACTCATGGAAGCAGGCGCGGATGCGGAAACCGCCCGCCGCCTCATGCGCATAAAGCTGAAATTCGCCTTCGGCGCCATCCGCGATCCGCATGAGTTCTTGGACACTCTGCGCCTCGGCGACACGATGGTCGACTTGCCGGGCGGTGTGCGCCTGGAACGCCTGGGTACCAACCGCTTCCGCTTCCACCACGAAGGCGAGAGCGTCGATGTGGACCTGTCCCTGCCGGTCCATTGCACCTATGACTCGCCCTACCCGCTCGGCTACCACGATGTCCCGCGCGGGTACTTTTCCGTCCTGCATTGTGGCGACGGCGACGGGTGGGACCAGGATCGGCCGTGCATGGGGTCCATCCTGATGTTCCAAGGAAAGGTGTACCTGATTGACGCCGGTCCCAACATCACCACCACGCTGAACTCGCTGGGCATCGGCATCAACGAAGTGCGCGGCATTTTCCATACCCATTGCCATGACGACCACTTCGCGGGTCTGACGGAGTTGTTCCGGTCCGATCAACGCATCAAGTACTATGCAACGCCCATGGTGCACCATTCGGTCAGCATGAAGTTCTCCGCCCTCCTGGGCGTGCACGAGGACCGCATGGCCGAGTTCTTCGACATCGTCCCGCTGACCGCCGGCGAGTGGAATGACGTCGAGGGTCTTCAGGTCAAACCGACCATGTCGCCGCATCCGGTCGAGACGAACATCTTTGCCTTCCGCGCCCACTGGTCTGGCGGCCATCGCAGCTATGCCCACCTCGCTGACGTTTGTTCGATCGAGGTGCTTGAGGGCATGGTGACGAGCGATCCCGACGCACCGGGACTGAGCCGCGCCGAGTCAGAGCAGGTCAAGACCGAGTACTTCGCCCCGGCCACCGTAAAGAAGGTCGATATCGGCGGCGGCATGATCCACGGCAACGCGCGGGACTTCGCCAACGACGATTCCGATAAAATCATCCTGTCGCACGTCGCCCGCCCCCTATCGGATGCCGAAAAGGCCATCGGATCGGGCGCGCCGTTCGGAACCATCGACGAGTTGATCCCGGCCAGCCAGGATTACGTCTCTCGGTTTGCCTTTGAATCCCTCGCCACCGCGTTTTCCGATGTGCCGTCGCATGAGATGCGGCTGTTGATGAACAACGAGATGACCACCTTCAATCCGCAAAGCACCTTGCTGCGCGAGAACACGGTGCCCGACCACGTCCATTTCGTCGTGACCGGCAACGTCGAGGTCATCAACCAGACGCAGGGCGTGCAGGCCGTGCTGTCATCGGGCGCGCTGATCGGCGAAATGACTGGGCTGCACGGCCTGCCGTCGGCTGAAACCTACCACGCCCGCAGCTTTGTCCGGACCTTGCGCATCCCGGTGGACCTGTACCTGGATTTCGTACGCCGCAACGATCTGTTCGGCGAAATCTCCAGGCTTCTGGAGCACCGCGAGTTTTTGCAACGCACGTGGCTGTGCGGCGAAATCGTCGGCACGCCGACCCTGAACCGCATCGCCCAGACCATGCGGCTGGTCCGGTTCCCGGAAGGCGCGGTGATCGACCCCGACGCCTTTGAGAACCCGGCCATCTGCTTCGTCAGCGAGGGCAAGGTGCGGCGCGAGTCCGAATGCGGCGGAAAGCCGTTCGAGGTGCTGCGGTCCGGAGAGTTCTTCGGCGAGGAAACCACGGTGTTCTGGACCACCTACAGCCACCGCATGATCGCCGCCACCCCAGTTGAAATCTACTGTGCCTCCCCCGAGACCCTGGCCGCTGTCCCGCGGGTACGCTGGCGTCTGTTCGAAACCTATCAACGGCGCAAGGCCATGGTGGCCTGACTTGACCGCAGGCGCCTTGGGAGTGCGACATGACCTTGAGCGTGTAACGCCGGTCGCCAATTAGCATGGTCGGCCCATGTGGAGGTGGTCGCCGTGCTCCGCTGCCGCTGTTCATAGGCTTTGCATCGCGGTAGTCTCCGCCAAAGAACTCACGGGGGATTCGGATCCATGAACCATCTGGCGACGCTTGTGCTGGCCGGCGCGGACACACAAGAAATCCGCGCTCTGCATGACTGCTTTACCTCCAACAGCTACGCGGGGCGCCGGGTGTCCAGCGGTGCGGCCGCGCTGGAGCAAGTCCGCACGGCCCGCCCCGACGTGCTGGTGGTCGGCCCCGGTCTGACCGATGACATGACGGCGCTTGATCTTCTGGCGACCGTAAAGGGCGACGAAGCCTTTGCCGATATGGCTGTCGTGGTGCTGACCGAGCAGCCTCTGGCCGAAGTGGGCGATGCCCTGCTGGCCGCAGGCGCCGACGACGCCCTGGCATGGCCTGCGGTCGCAGCTGTGGTCCTGGCGCGTGTCCGCCCCTTGGTCCGTGTTGCCACCATGCAGGCGGAGTACCACCAGCGCGCCGCCCTGGCCGGAACGCCCCGCACGCCCGAACCCGATGCGTCCGACAGCCGCCCGGCGCAGATCCTGGTCATCGGTCAAGCCGCCGATGCTGCCATGGTCGAAGCCACCTTGGCCGATGCCGCCCGCATCACGCAGACCGCTGACCTGTTCGAGGCGCAGTCCCTGCTGGAGGCCCGCCCCTATGATGCCGCCGTAATGGTTGGCCGGGGTGGAGCCGAGGCCGCGATGGACCTGTGCCTGCAAATCCGCCGCAATCCGCGCCTGTTCAACCTGCCGGTCCTGTTCCTGGCCGATGCAGCCCTTATGGCCGATGCCGCCAAGCCCTATGGCATGGGGGCCAGCGTGGTGTTGCCGCTGGCGGTGCCGGCTGGCGAACTGCGCTTCGCAGCTTTTGCTCAGGTCCGCCGCCAACGCCGGCGGTGGGCGCTGCGGCGCGCCATCGACTCAACCATGACCCCCGAGACGACCGACAGCGCGGCCCGCACAGCCTACAGCGCTGCCTATCTGGACCGCTATTTGGCCCGCCGGGTGGCCGCTGCGGTAGCGGCCCGCCGACAACTTTCGGTCGTCGCGTTCGACTTCGCGGGTGTGGACGCCATCCGTCAGGAGTTCGGCACCGAGGCCGAATCCCATCTGCTCGGCCAACTTGGCCAGTGGCTGACCCTACTGGTCCGGGCCGAGGATTTGGTGGCCCGCCAATCCGGGGCGCGGTTTATCGTCGTCCTGCCCGACACCCCTCTGTCGGAAGCCCAGGTCGTCATGCACCGTATTGCCGGCGTGATTTCCAGTACTGACTTCGCGGTATTTGACGTCTATCGCGTCGTCAATGTGTGGGCGGCCGTTCATGCGGCCGCGTTGACGGACGGTGACGATGACCACACCTTGATGCAGAGAGCGACCGCCCTTCCAAGGCTGGAGGAAGTCGGCGGAGCCTGAAGCCCCTCGCATACGAAAGGGCATCCAGGTGGGAACAGTTTTGACAGGACGCGGCGTGACGGGGCCGATGCGAATAGAGTTCATCTTCGACACCGTGTGCCCATGGTGTTTCGTCGGCAAGCGGCGCCTGGAGCGTGCCCTGGCCCGCCGCCCTCACGTGGCGGCGGAGGTTGTGTGGCGCCCGTTCCTGCTCAACCCTGACATGCCCGAGGATGGCATTCCCCGCGCCACCTATCTGGAACGCAAGTTCGGAGGCGCCGCCCGTGTGACGCGCATGCTCGCGGGCCTCATGGAAGCGGGCCAGGGCGAAGGCATCGCGTTCGATTTCAACGCCATCACCCGCACACCGAACTCCCTTAATTCCCATCGCCTGGTGCGATTTGCGGGCGCCCATGGCATGGCTGCCGCTGCAGTGGAGGCGATCTTCCGCGCCTATTTCCAGAAGGGCCGAGACATTGGCTCCACCAGCGTTCTTGCTGATATTGCGGCAGAAATCGGATTGCCGGGCAATGCCGTCGAGGCGTTCCTGAGCAGCAGTAATGGGCGCGGCGACGTGTTCATGGAAAACGCCCAAACCCACCGCCTGAGCATCAACGGCGTGCCCTGCTTCGTTTTCGACGGTGCCTATGGCATCGCTGGCGCCCAGGACCCGGATATCCTGGTCCGCATGATCGACCTCGTCACCGAAGGCCGCCTCGAAGCGCCCCTGTCCCGCAGCCCCATGACAGTGTTGGGGCGACCGGTCGAAGACGGCTGCTGAGGCGGCGCGCGCAGCACCCGCCCTTCCCCTACTCCACCGCCAACTGTGCCAAGGTCTGCAACAGCCTCCGCGCGCCGGCCACGCGCTGGGCGGGGTCGGACCAGTTGCGCATGTAGACGATCTTGTGGTCCGGGCGGACTTTCACGGTGGCGACGTTCTGGCTGATGAACTTCACCAATCCGCCGGGATTGGGGAACGTGTTGTCGCGCAGGGTCAGCACGCAGCCCTTGGGACCGGCATCGACCTTTTCCACGTTGGCGGCGCGGCACAGGACCTTGATGCCGACGATTTCCAGCAGGTTTTCGACTTCCGGCGGCAGTTTTCCGAAACGGTCGATCAGTTCGGCGGCCAGCGATTCCAGTTCCGAGGCTTCGGCCACGTCGGCGATACGGCGGTAGAGGCTCAGGCGGACGCCCAAGTCGGCGACGTAGGCTTCAGGAATAAGGACCGGCATGCCGAGGGAGATTTGCGGCGACCATTCTTCGGTCATCTCGCCCAAGCCCTCGCCGGATTTGGCGGCGGCGACGGCTTCCTCCAGCAGGTGCTGGTACAACTCAATGCCGACTTCCTTGATGTGGCCGGACTGTTCATCGCCCAGCAGGTTCCCGGCCCCGCGAATGTCGAGGTCGTGGGAGGCCAGCGAGAACCCGGCGCCCAGGCTGTCCAGCGTCTGCATCACGGTCAGGCGTTTTTGCGCCGCCGCCGTCATGGTCTTGCCCGGCGGCAGGGTCAGATAGGCATACCCGCGCGCCTTGCCGCGCCCGACGCGACCGCGCAACTGGTAAAGCTGCGACAGGCCGAACATGTCGGCGCGGTGGATGATGATGGTGTTGACGCGCGGCATGTCGAGGCCGCTTTCCACGATGTTGGTGGACAGCAGCACGTCGTATTCGCCGTTGGCGAAAGCCGTCATGACCTCCTCCAACTGGGTCGGCGGCATCTGGCCGTGGGCGACGGCGGCCTTGACCTCGGGGACGAGGCGCGACAGGCGGTCCAGGGTTCGGTCGATATCGGCCAGACGCGGGCAGACGTAGAAAGTCTGGCCGCCCCGGAACCGCTCGCGCAGGATCGCCTCGCGGATGACCACGCCATCGAATGGCAGCACGAAGGTCCGCACGGCCAGCCGGTCAACCGGCGGCGTGGCGATGATCGACAGTTCACGCACCCCGGTCAGCGCCAGTTGCAGCGTGCGCGGGATGGGCGTCGCGGTCAGGGTCAGGACGTGTACATCGGACTGAAGCTGCTTCAGGCGTTCCTTGGCGGCCACCCCGAAGTGTTGTTCCTCATCGACAACAAGCAGCCCGAGGCGTTTGAAACTAATGGATTTCGCCACCAGGGCATGGGTGCCCACCACGACATCGACGGTGCCGTCGGCCAGACCCGCCTTGATGCGGGCGGCGTCCTTGGCCGTCACCAGCCGGGACAGTTGTTCGACCCGTATCGGCATTCCCTTGAACCGCTCGCGGAAGCCCAGGTAGTGCTGGCGGGCGAGCAACGTGGTCGGCACCACGACGGCCACCTGCACGCCGCTCATGGCCGCCACGAACGCGGCGCGCAAGGCCACCTCGGTCTTGCCGAAGCCGACGTCGCCGCACACCAGCCGGTCCATTGGGCGGCCCTTGCCCATGTCATCGACGGTGTCGGAGATCGCCTTGAGCTGGTCCTCGGTCTCAGCATAGGGGAACCGGGCGCAGAATTCGTCATACAGCCCCTCGGCCGGAGCCAGAACCTCGGCCTTCTTGAGCTGGCGGGCGGCGGCGACCTGGATCAGCCGCTCGGCCATGTCGCGGATGCGTTCCTTAAGCTTGGACTTGCGGGCCTGCCATGCCGGGCTGCCCAGGCGGTCAAGCTGCACCCCGGCCTGTTCCGAGCCGTAGCGTGTCAGGACCTCAATGTTTTCCACCGGCACGAACAGCTTATCGCCGCCATCATAGATCAGCCGCAGGCAGTCGTGGGGCGCGCCGCCGACCTGGAGCGTTTCCAGACCGTCATAGCGCCCGATACCGTGCTCCACGTGGACCACCAGATCGCCCTCGATGACGGTCGAGGCATCCTGGATGAACTTGTCGGCCCGGCGCTTTTTCTTGGCCGGGCGGGCCAAACGGTCGCCGAGGATATCCTGTTCGCCGATGATCGCCAGATCAGGGCTGGCGAAGCCGTGCTCCAGCGGCAGCACCAGGACCGGCACCTGCTTGGGCGGCAGGGCCTGCGCTTCATCCCAGGTATCCACGGCGGTTAGGCCGGGCAGCCCGTGGTCGCGCAGCACGCCCGACAGGCGATCGCGCGAGCCCAGCGTCACCGCCGCCACCATCACCCGGCGGCCCGCCTGCTGTTCGGCCACCACATGCTGGCGCACGGCGTCGTAGACATTCTCTCCGGTGCGTGCCCGCACGTCGGCGAAGTCATGACCCGGCCGCCCCCCGGCCTCGGTTACACCCTCGGCCAGATCGACCGCCCCGAACGGCGAGAAATCCGCCGCCGGG
>Ga0172382_10003906_pt1 | contig 23272 bp, 32 predicted proteins | sample Leawel138RmetaG_FD_122245 | JGI IMG/M metagenome (GOLD analysis project Ga0172382, IMG submission 122245) | Leachate microbial communities from a municipal landfill in Southern Ontario, Canada - Leachate well 138R metaG | ecosystem: Engineered > Solid waste > Landfill > Unclassified | place... | reverse complement strand
CTTCGGGCTGCGGGCCGCACCAGCCAGGGTTACGACCCTTGACCCTCAATCCTCCCCGGAACCCCGCCGCGCTCGTTGGCGCGGCAGACCACCAGGCCGACCAGGCGCAGGCGTCGCGGTGTTCAACTCGCCATAGCAAAACACTATATGTTGCTCATCCACGATGAATATTTATTCGCTGGGATGACAAGCAAAAACGCTTGACACGAAACCGGGCAACGAATATACTTTAGTCATGGTGATCGAACGAATCGCCAGCAAATAAAAGCCTCAAGTCAACGTAAGCAAGGAATCGAAAATGGACATCCGCCAAGCCATCACTGACAAGATCATCGCCATGCTCGAAAAGGGCGGCAACGAAGCGCGTACCCGCTGGACGAAGGCCGCGCAGCGTGGTTTTCCGCGCAACGGCAAGACCGGCGATGCCTACCGGGGCGTCAATGTCCTGATCCTGTGGGATGCCGCCATCGAGGCCGGTTATGCGTCGAATGTCTGGATGACCTTCAAGCAAGCCGCCGACATGGGCGCGCATGTCCGCAAGGGCGAAAAGGGCGTGATGTGCGCTTACTTCGAGATGGTCAAGCGCAAGGGCAACGAACCCGCCGAGCAGGACGGCGACGAAGAAGGTCGCGCCGGGTTCTTCCCGATGTGCAAGCCCTTCTGGCTGTTCAACGTGGCGCAGATCGAAGGCTTGCCGGAATCGTTCTACAACACCACGACCGAGCAGCCCGCCGAGTTCAACCCGATCGCCGAAGCCGAAGCCCTGCTGTCCGCGAGCGGCGCAAGCATCGTGCATGGCTTCGACGGCGCTTTCTACGCCCCGAGCAAGGATCAGATCTGCCTGCCCGAGCGCGAGCGCTTCACCAGCCCGGAAAACTACTACGCCACCGCACTGCACGAGCTGACCCACTGGACCGGCCACGAAAGCCGCCTGAATCGCCAGTTCGGCAAGCGTTTCGGTGACAACGCTTATGCCTTTGAAGAACTGGTGGCCGAGCTTGGCGCGGCCTTCGTCGTGGGGCATGTCGGTTTCGTGGGTGCCACCATCGAAAACCACGCGGCCTACCTCGAAAACTGGCTGACCGTCCTCAAGAACGACAAGACGGCGATCTTCACGGCCAGCAAGCAAGCCAGCCTGGCTTATGACTTCATCCTTGCCCGTGCGGGCAAGGCCACCGCCACGGCGCACGCCGAGTAATCCAGGCCGGGAGGGCGCAAGCCCTCCCCGCTCCAAACATCGAGGGCAGGCCGATGAAAAGCGAATGGAAGCGCCGGGCGCGCGTGAATGGGCAGAAAGCCAAGGTCAAGGCTCGCCGCTTGGTGCTGGTCATGAAGCTGTATCAGACCAAGGGCGGCAACTGGCTTCGCTTGGAGGCCGCCAACCTGGCCCGCGCCGTCGATTACCACCTGAGACAAGCCCACTTGCTAGGGCGCTACGTTGAACGCTTGGAGGATCACGAGCGACAAGCGTTAAGACTGGCAAGACAGCTTGACAGTACATCCCGCAGCGCACCCGCGCAGGGCGCGCAGGGGAAAGCGTAAGCCGTGCTTACGTTGACGAACCGCGACAGCGGCCTTTTCGGGGGGTCTTCGGGCGCAGGCCCGTTGCCCCCCTCTTTTTTCGACGGACAGAACAACAACATGGAAGCAATCGACCTTTTCGCGGGCGCTGGCGGTTTCAGTGAGGGCGCGCGCCTGGCTGGCGTGCGCGTGAAATGGGCCGCCAACCATTGGCGGCAGGCCGTGGAGTTCCACGGCCAGAACCACCCGGAAACGGAACATTCCTGCCAGGACTTGCAGCAAGCCGACTGGCGCGCAGTGCCGCGCCATGACGTGATGCTTGCTTCGCCCGCGTGCCAGGGCCACAGCCCGGCACGGGGCAAGGAACGGCCCCACCATGACGCGCTGCGCTCGACCGCTTGGGCGGTTGTCGCGTGCGCCGAGTACCACCGCAGCCCGGTTGTTCTCGTTGAGAACGTGCCCGAGTTCCGCCGCTGGCTGCTCTATCCGGCTTGGTGCGATGCGATGTACCGGCTTGGTTACGCCGTCGCGCCGCATCTTGTGGACTCCGCAGATCATGGGGTTCCGCAGCACCGCGAGCGGCTGTTTCTGGTCTGCACGCAGACCAAACACCCGTTGCACCTTGACTTGCCGAAGCGGCAGCACCGACCGATTGCGGATGTGATCGAGTGGGACGCCCACGAGTGGAGCCAGATCGACCGACCGGGGCGCAGCGCCAAGACCTTGCAGCGCGTGGCCGCTGGCCGCGCCGAGTTCGGCGCGCGCTTCGTCGCGCCGTACTACTCAAGCGGCAGCGGCTTGACCGGGCGCAGCATTCACCGGCCTATCGGCACCATCACCACGCGCGACCGTTGGGCCGTGGTCGACGGCGACCGGATGCGGATGCTGCAAGTACCCGAGGCCAAGGCCGCAATGGGCTTCCCGGCTCGCTACGCCTTGCCGGACACCCACAAAGACGCCCTTTTCATGCTTGGCAACGCCGTATGCCCGCCCGTGGCCGCCGATCTTTTGACGGCGATCCGCGCGGCAGCTTGACCACCGCACAGGAGGAAACACCCATGAAACCCGCCCACCTTCTCCACCTGGCCGCCGCGCTGGCCGTGGCCTTGGGCTGCGCCCAGGCCATCGGCCAGAACCCGGCCACGCTTCCGCTTGGCGTCGCCGTGGCCGCCGACCGCCTCGCGCAACAGCGCCACACCGTCACCGGGCCGGTGACGGGCGTTTCGGACGGCGACACCTTCTATATGGTCATCGACGGCCAGCCTACCCGCATGCGCCTGGCGCAGATCGACGCGCCCGAGAAGGCGCAGCCTTTCGGGCGCAGGGCCGAGCAATCCTTGCGCGAGTTGATCGGCAAGCGCGAAGTCATCGCCACATGGACGCAGGCCGACCGCTACGGGCGGCCTATCGTGGAAGTCGAGGTCGACGGGGTGAACGTCAACGCCGAGCAAGTGCGCCGGGGCTTCGCGTGGGTGTATCGCCGGTACGCCACCGACCGCAGCCTGTTCGACTTGCAGGCCGAGGCGCGCAGCTCGGGCCGGGGCTTGTGGGCCGATCCGAATGCCGTTGAACCGTGGGTGTGGCGGCAAGTGCACCCGAAGGGCGACCGCTGATTTTCGCGGACGCGAAAACCAGCGAAAACGCATCCGAATAAACGTCGATTTAAAGGGAATCACAGTGCTACACTTTCATAACGATTATTTTGACGCGCAGTGCATCCAACTAATGCCGGGTTGCGCGTTTCACGGAAAAGGGGCCGAAATGAGCGAAGAACAGGCGGTTTACCGCGTCCTGGCCGACCGGCCGCCGCTGGCCGGAGCCTTGGAGCCGGTCTTTCAGAGCGTGGCCGCTGCGCCGACCGGCGAAGCCGGGCGCGTGCTGGCGTTGTTCGCTTTCTCGCTGGTCGAGGGTGAAGCCTTCGACCTCTCGCAGATCGAACGGCTACCCGAGGCCGCGCAGGCGCTGTGCCTGGCGCTGTTCGAGTATTGCTTGACCGTGGGTTTGACCGAAGACGAGCGGCGCGCGGCTTGCGCCGCCTTCGCGCCTTTCGTGGCAATGCACGCGCCTGGCGCGCGGCACTAGGGATGACTTCTGACCGGATGGAAGCATATTCAATACTGTCCTACCGGCTCGCTGGCTGCGCCGTGTTCAACCACAAGAAGCCGGGCGAGCGCGAGCGCGCGCACGTGCTTCACTGGACTTCAGGAGGGCGTCTATGCAAGACGTGCCCGCAATTCGATGACGGGAAATGCGATGCTTTTCGGCGTCTTGTCGCCGAATACGAGCCGATCAAGCTGATTGAAGGCGAGCGGTGATGCCTAAGTATTTCGGCTATTTGCGCGTATCCACGGACGGCCAGGAAGTCGAGAGCCAGAAGCTAGGGCTTCTCGAGTACGCAAACCGGCAGGGCTTCGCGCCGATGGAACTCATTGCGGAAACCGTCAGCCGGGCCGCCGACTGGCGCAGCCGACAGCTAGGGGCGTTGTTGGAGAGGGCAGGGCAGGGCGACGTGATCTTGACACCGGAGTTCACGCGCCTGGCCGCGACACCGGGCCAGGTCTTCACGTTCTTGGAGGCGGCGACCGCCAAGGGGGTCATTCTCCACGTCACGAAAACCGGCACCGTCATGGACGGTTCCATGCAAAGCCAGCTTCTGGCGTCGGTCTTCTCTATGGCGTCCCTGATCGAGCTTTCCTTCATCCGCGAACGCACTAAGGAAGGCTTGCGGCGGGCCAAGCAGGAAGGGAAGCGCCTCGGGCGGCCACCCGGCACGGGCGGGCGGTTGAAGCTGGACGAGCGCGAGGACGAAATTAGGGGTTACATCGCTATCGGGCTGCCCAAGCGGAAGATGGCGAAGGCGCTTGGTGTGGCGTACAACACACTGGCGCGGTTCATCGAAAGAAAAGGGCTTGTGACAAGCAAAAACGCTTGACATATCGCACCGGTTCTATTACACTGGAATCGTGAAAATGGAAAGGGTAGGGTGCTGAAATGAGCAATGTTGTGAGGTTCCCAAAGGGCAAGCGGGCCTTGCCCGCCCTTGACCTTGACGCGACCAAGATCAAGGCGGCGATGCCGAAAGCGGCGCCGGTCAAAGGCGTGTTCGCCTGGCTGTTCCTGATGGTGCGCCTGCCGCTGTTCTTGGTGATGTATTGGCTGCGCCTGCCGATCATTTTCCTGTGCAATCTGGTGTCCATTCCGATGCTCTTGGCGTGGTTGTTCGCGTGGTATGCCTTCCCCGACAAAACCGCGATGATTTGGGGGTTCGGCATCGTCAGCTTCCTGGCCTTCGTGATCGCTTGGACGTATGACTTCATCCTGATGGCGATTTCGCCCCAGGAAATGATGATGACCCTGTGAGGCCACGGATGAACAACGACCGCGACCGCGTGCGGAAGGCGCTGGCCGAGCACCAGGAGCAACAAGCGCAGATCGCGCGTGAACGCCGGCTGCTGGAGTTGATCGAGGAATTCCAGGCGTCGCCCTTCAAGCTCCTTGTCTTGGCGGGCGTGCTGTTCGTGCTGTTGCTGTTTATTTTTGCGCCTTGGCGCTCTTGATATGAGGTATTGAATGAAGATCGACGTTTCTTGGGAGCTTGGCCGCCTGCTGGTCCATGTCGCAGACGTGGCGACCGCCATTCGCTTGAATAGCCCGTATCGGAGCGACTACAAGGACCGCGACCCGCGCGAAGTCGGCTTTGATGTGCTGCACCTTTCCGACTCGCTGCACTGCCTTGACCGCTTGGGCCGGGCGATCCAGTCCGGCGACAGCAAGGAAATCGTCACAACCTGCGATGCGCTGCTGAGCTACTACCGCATGTTCACCGAGGGCGTGCAGGGGCGCGGGACGAAGGGCGACCCGAAGGCGAGCTTTGAGCGGTACAAGCACCTTTGCCACCCGCAAGAGGCGATGGCGGTCTTCACCGACATTCGCGCCAAGGCGCTGGCCCTTGAAGGGGCGACGGCATGACCCGGCGACAGGCACCCGTCTACATCGTTGGCGGCCTGGCCCTTGTGGGCCTTGGCTTCGCCATTTCCGGGCCGTCCGTGCCCAATTTCTGGCTTTGGCTGACCTTGCCCGGCATGATGATCGCCGGGGGAATCATCCGTCTGCTGTTCCGCTCTTAATCGGAAAGGACTTGCCCATGAACGCAATCGCCCGCCGCCTGTTCTTCACCAACAAGGCCACCATCGGCAAAGACCCCTTCGGCAATGTGATCGAGGTCGAAGGGGAGTTCTTGAACTGGTTTGCTCGCAGCCTGCCGTTTCTGGTTATCGGCGCTTGGGCCGCGCTGATGCTCGCAGCGGCCTACCTTCGCGCGTGACTGGAGGAACATCATGAAGCAGTGGACACAGGAAGAAGCGGTTGCCTTCGAGTGCGCCCGCGAAGTCATCACCGACATGATGGCGATCCACACCGGCCAGATTGCCGACGAACGCGCCAAGCCGCAGCCGGACCCCGCGCGCCTGGCGCAGCTTCGCGCGGAGCGTTCGCGGCTCGCTCAGGAGCGTGCAGGCTTGCACGTTGGCGACCGCGCCGAGGTTGCCCGCATCCGGGCCGAATACGGGGCATTCGTCCGCGCCTGGCGGGCCGAGCACCAGGCGGTTGCCGCGTAGTGCATGGCGTCAAATCCCGACCGATACCGGCTCAGTGAAGCAGACCATCAAGCGATCTTCGAGCAGGACATAAAGCCCGACCTTTTCGCGGGCGCGAAACCATCCCATCAACCCGTGGCCGTCATCTTCGGCGGCCAGCCTGGCGCTGGCAAAAGCGCCGCCGTCGATTCGGCCATCTGCAAGGCGGCCAGTGGGCGCGCGAGCCCCAGGCCCGCGCCGTGGTCGAGGCCGAGCGCGCCCGGCCTATGACCCTGCAAGAGCGCCGCGACTACGCCCAGGGCTTCGACAAGCTGGCCGACATGCTGGCCCGGCCCGAGCGCCAGGCCAGCGCCGATGAACTCCGCAAGGTGGATGACCTACGACGCCAGGCGAAGACCGAGCTTGCCGCCGAAGTCTTCCGGCAGGAGCCGCCCGAAAAGGCGGTGCAGCAGCATCCCGAGCTTGCCCCGGCCTATGGGTACATGCGCGCCCGCGAAGCGAAGGCCGAGGCGGACGGCCTGAACGAGCAGCAGCGGGCCATCGTCATGGCGCGCGTGCGCCAGAACGTGGCCGAGCGGATCGAGCGCGGCGACGTGCCGAGCGTGCAGATTCGGGAAGAAAGACAGATCAAGGTCGAGCAGCAGCGCGACCCGGAGCGGTAAGCGGTGACGCGCGAAGGGGTCAAGCGGTTTGGTTGCGGCATCCTGGCTGCGCTGGCCTTCATGGTCGCCACATACGGGCTTTGGCAGGCGGCCTATCTGCCGCTGTCCTGGCGATTCGCCCGTGTGTGTCTCGGGGCCGTGCTCGCTTTCGGCGTCTGCCGCTTCTTCTTGGCGCGGTCCGCCCTCGTCACGTTGTTCGTTGTCCATTTTCCGACCGACCCGGACCGGCTGCGCCGCCCTTCGGCCTGGCTGTGGGCTGCGGTGTGTGCGGCGGGCGTGGTGGCCTTGATGCTCGTCACTCTCTGAGTGAGAGCGGATGGCATGTCAAGGGCGCGTAGCGGCCCCGACTGGCTGGCGCGGCCCGCAGCCCGAAGGGCGAGGACTCGGGCCAGGCGGGGCGAACCCTTGACGTGACAGGAGCGGAAAGAGCCTCACGGAGAGGGAGCAGGGGAAAGGTTTTAACCCCTGCTCCCCGACGCCTCGCGGGCGAGAGCGGGGTTTGGGGCAGCGCCCCAAGTTGGGCCGCCTCAACCTCCCTGTTTTGTGCCGTTCGCTTGCGAACGGTGCAAAGCAGGGAGGCGACAAGCGAAGCGCGTCAGCTTGCGGAGTCCTCATCCGTTCGCTTCCTCACTTTACGATTGCATAGACCAGCCCCGCCGTGAAGGTCGAGGCGATCAGCGCGGTAACGGCGTGTTCCATCATCCGTGACCACATCGAGCGCCGGAACTCCTTTGCCGCTTCGCCCAGGGCTACGCCCAGGCTCGCGGCCTTGTCGGAGGCTTCCGACCGGAAGGCCACGCGGGCGGCCTCTTGCAGCGCCGCCCGTTGTTCTTCAATCGTCTTCGCTGCCAGTTCGGCGGCGTGCGCGGTTTTCAGGTCAAGGTATTCCGACAAGTCCGCCTTCGCCTGTTCGGTGAAGGCCGTCACCGCCAGGCGGTACTTGTCGCCCGCCTCATCGAGCGCGGCGACCGTGCCGGACAGCCTGCCTTCGGCACCGGCCACCATCGCCGGGAGGGCTTCCACGCGGGTCAGAAGGCCATCCAGATCGCCGAGCACTTCGGCAATGAGGGCTTCGCGTGCAGTGCGGGGGCCGTTCATGGTGCGGCCTTACTTGAACAGGGCTTTGAAAACATCATCCAAGTTCTTGTTGGCCGTCACCGCGAGGCGCTTCAAGGCCACCATGCGAACGCACAGTTCCTTTTCGTCCTCGTCCGCAGCCTGGCGCAGCCGGGCGCGGTAGTCGGTTTCGTCGGCGGTAATGTCCCCCAGGGACTTCCCGACCGCCTTCAACCGCTCGAAGACCTCGTTCGCGTAAATCGTCGCCTCGGGCTTCACCACGAAGGACTTTTCCGCTTCGGCCAGGCCGAACAGGGCGGCGAACTCATCGGACACCGCTTCATCGACTTCCACCTTGTTGAAGACCAGGCGGATGCGCTTCTTCTCGATGCCGATCTTTTGCAGTGCGCGGATGGTGTTCACCGTGTCGGCTTGCACCTTCTTTTCCTTGACCACCGGCACGACGAAGAAATCGAATTCTTCGTGCGAGCCGTCGAACTGCTGCATGAGCTTCAGGAAGTCTTCGACGTTCGACGCGCCCACGTCCACGATGGCCGTGTCCAGGGGCATCAACTCATCGACCAACTCCCCGAACTTCTTGCCCCGCATCTTCTCGACATCGAGGCCGTCCGCGTCGGCTCCGGTGTTGATCGACTCGATGGAGTAGATCGGTGCGTCACTCATGCGGGGCTTGAGCAGATGACCGGCGACCGTGGTCTTGCCGACGTTACCGGAGAAATTCAAAACGGCTACTTTCATTTTTTCGTCCTTTTTGCGAGTTTGGCTAATGCTGCGAGGTCGGGCTTACTCCCGATGATCTTGTCCAGGTCTGCCGGATTGTGAGAGCCACCCCCGGAGCTTTCCGCTTCGGGTTCGGCTTCCACGACCGGCGCGGCAGTGCTCGGCTTCGACGGCTGGCCCGGAGGGCTGGCCGACTTCGCCGCCGTGATCGAGGCTTTGCCGCGTTTCTGGCGAATCCTTTTCAGGGTTGTCTCGAATGTCGCAAGCGTCATTTCGAGACCGTGCTTCGACAGTTCTTCAACTACCGAAGCCCGAGGGACGCCGGCAGCCAAAGCCGCTTCAACATCATCAATCACATCCCGCAAGCGGGCGGCCTTAGACCGTTTCTTATCGTCGGAAGCAAGCGCGCGGAGTCGTTCAGCTATGGCTTTCCTATCCATCTTGCGCGCTCTTTTCTGGTTGAAACTGTCCCGATTTTGTCCCGCATCCGTTCCGATGTCAAGGTTTCGCGTCCGCGAAACGTTTGGTTCCTGTCTCGCCAATGTCCGTGACGTGTCCCGGCATTGGCTGTTTTCAGTCCCGTTTGTGTACCACAAAGGCATGAGGGAGGGGAGGGGGTAAACTCTAGGGCAGGATAGGCGCAAGCGCCGCTATTTGGTACAATTGCGCGGCAATTGTACCCCCTTGGACCCCCTCCCCTCCCTCTATGCCGGTACTGAAAACACTCGTCGAGCCAGGAACCAAAGCGCGCTTTCGCAGCATGGCGAAGGCGCGCAGGCTGTCCGAATCGGAGCTTCTTCGGGCCGTCATCCTGGCCGTAACCGGCGAGGATGACGGCCCCGCCCAGCCCATCGAACCGGATGCGGAGAAGGCCGACACCGCCCGCATGACGGTGCGGATGCCCCGCTTTTTGATGGAGGGCACCAAGGCGCGGGCGAAGGCCAAAGGGATGGCCCCAAGCCGTTGGGTCACGGCCTTGGTGCAATCGAACCTCACCCGTCAGCCCGTCATGTCCGATGACGAGCTGGCCGGGCTGCTGGCGAGCAACCGCGAGCTGGCCGCGATTGGCCGCAACCTCAACCAGATCGCGCGGGCGCTGAACGAGGCGTTCTATGAAACCGAGCGGGTGAAGCTGGAGAAGCTGGCCGAGCTGCGCCAGGTCATCACCGAGAACCGGCTTGCCGTGCGGGCGCTGGTGCGCGCCAGTCAGAACGCTTGGGAGGCCGACGATGGCGCTGATTGAGGCCGAGCTAGGCAGTGCCCTTCAAGACCCGGTAAAGCGCAAGGGCAACAACACCCGGAAGCTGCGCGCGACCGCCAAGCGGGTTGCTCAGAACTCGACGGAGGTCATGGTCAAGGTCACTGGGTTCAGCAAGGGCGCAGGCCACGCCCTGGCGAACCTCGAATACATCAGCCGGAACGGCAAGGTCGAGCTCGAGAACGACCGCGGTGAGATTCTTGACGGCAAGGCCGAAGTGCGGGAGTTCTTCAAGGATTGGGAGAAGGACTTTGGCGATGCCAAGCGCCACAAGAACCAGCGAGACACGATGCACTTGGTTCTATCCATGCCCGAGGGCACCGACCCCGAGGCGGTGCGCCAGGCGACCCGGCAGTTCGCCAAGGCGACCTTCGGCAAGAACCATGAATACGTGTTCGCTCTGCACTCGCAGGAGAACGACAAGAAGACCCTTCAACCGCATTGCCACGTCACCGTTAAATGCCTTGGCTTCGACGGCACACGCTTGAATCCGCGCAAGGCGGACTTGCAGCAGTGGCGCGAAACCTTCGCTGAATACATGCGTGACCAGGGCGTCGACGCCGAGGCCACGCCCCGGCGCTCGCGCGGAGTCGTTCGCAAGCGTGAACCCAACGTCATTCGCCACATCGAGCAAGGCGACGACACCCACAAGCCCCGTGTCCCGCACGTCAAGGCCGCCAAGGTCAAGCAGGCCGCCGAAGAACTCAGCGCCGAGGCCAAGGGCTTGCCCGTCCCGGCCAAACCTTGGGAAGAAGCCATTAAGGCGCGGCAACGCGAGGTGCGCCGCGCCTGGCTGGCTGCTGCCGATGCCTTGGAGCAGGACAACCCCCGTTTGACTTTCAACCAGAAGGAACCACGCAATGAGCGACCCAACTACGAGCGAATCAGCGCAGATCGAGCACGGCCAGGCCAGCGAGCCGCCGCTGTATATCAGTCCAACCTTGAAAAATCTGGACCCCAAGCATCGCCCCGATCCCTCGCCAGCGTGCGAAACCTGTCCGGCCTCGGTGTGGTTCACCACCGACGAGCTTCTCAAGTGCTTCTGCGGGCGAATGCACCTGATCGTTTGGGACGGGGCGGAAGCGCCGATCCTGAAATGCGACGGGCGCGAACTGGCGATTCTCGCGCTCTTGCAGGCGGAAAACGGCTAGAGGGATACCAAGCCACCACGGAGGAAAACAAGGCGTTTGCGGGCCGCATCCGGGCCTTTGTGGAGGCTATGCCGACCATTGACACCGAGCGGCACCAGATTAAGAAGGATCTGGCGCAGCGTTTCACCAAGCAGCCCGAGAAGATCCACGACCAGGGCCGACAGACCGCGCCGGAACCGAGCGCCGAGCAAAAAAAAGGCGCGGAACAAGCCGCGCCAAAGAGGGGAGGAAAGGATGTGGAGCGTTAAGCTGCTTCGCCCGGCCTTACGGTCAGGTTGCCGAACTGCGCCGGTTTGGCAATCCAATCGCCTTGCAGCATATTCGCGCCAACCCCCGCAGCAAAATCACGCTTGGCCGGGCTGTCGATCCACTCGGCTATTACTACCGCTCCGATAGCCCGCGCAAGGCGCACCACGTCGCGTAGAGGCTCCCTGCTTCCGGCCAAAAAACAGCGGGCGAGCAATTCCCCGTCGATCTTGAGGAAGTGCGGTTTCACTAAACCGGTGAACGCGGATTCGCAGAACTCGTGCGGTGGCTTGCAGTCATCGAGCGCGACGTAAATTTGATGGGCCTTGCAGCGCGCTACAAACGCCGCCAGGGCTTCCGCGTTCTCCACCGGATAAGTTTCCGTTACTTCGACAATCACGCGCCGTGCAGTCTTCGCAAGGGCCGTTACTTCCTTGAAGTATTCGTTTGGAGCCAAGGCCAGGGTTCGCGCGGAGACATTCACGGCCACCCGATACATGCCTCGCGTGCCCTGTAATGCCTCGTGGACTTTGCGCACCATTGCGCAATCGACCACGGCGACATAGCCGCTTTTCTCCCACCGCCGAAACAGATGCATAGGCAGTGTGTCGGAACCCTTGAAGCGAAACAGGGCTTCGTAGGCGTAGCTGCCTGTTCCCTTGCTCCACACAATCGGCTGAAAGTGCGGTTCGATGTACTTGGCTACGTCCACCTTCTGGTTCCTTCTCATTAAGGGGCACTTGTGCCCCTTTTTGTCGGTAAATTTCGCGGGCGAGAAATCCCGCGATAGGCTTATTCGGATGAGACTACGAACTGACGCTATGACCGCCACGGTAAACCGGGCGGCTTTTCGCGCCCTGCTCCATCAGCACGGCATCAGCATGAAGCAGGCGGCGGCGCTGATTGCGGATTTCACGGCGCGACCTTGTGGTTATCGAACGGTGAAAGCTTGGCTGGCCGATCCGGCACGTAGCGCCTATGCGAGGCCGTGCCCGACATGGGCGCTTGATGCCTTCCGGGCTATCGTTTCGACCAGGGTAGGGGGATGACCCTAATGGTCGCAATGGCGTTATGGGCTGCCAACACGGCGGCGCTTGCCACCAGCAATGTCTTCATCGAGGCCAGCCAGACTGGTGCATCGGCTTCCCAAACCCTGGCGATGACCTCTTGGAAGCCTTGAACCGCGAACGGCCCAAGACCCACTAAGAGGGCCGCCACCAAGGTGGCTTGAAAGACTCGATGCCAGACCAAGGCGAGTCTCTTTTTAGCGGGTAGTGTCATGCTGCACCTCACCATGCGGGCGGGTACGCAGGATGCGTGACCCAAAAACTCAATGAGAAGCCGTTTTCCGGCTCCAATCCCCACAGATAGATGCCCTGCCCGTCGATGTAGCGCACCGGCTGATCCTCGATGGAGCCAATCTCCACCGCTTTCGCGCGGAAGTTCGGGACCAGCGTTTGATTTACGGAAATGCTGCCTTCTGACAAGGCTTCGTTGAGCAGCGCTTCGGGCGTGGCCGTGGGATCGAACTCGAATTCCACAAGGCGGGACTGCCTTGTGTGTTCCGCGTAGTCGCGCAACCGCTTCCATTCCCCGTTGGGCAGGCTTTCCCGTAGGTGTTGCAGCACCACGGCCTTGAACGGCTCGCGGTAAGCATCGAGGCTTTCTTTCATAGGTGTATCCCCAGGATCGAGGTTAGGGCCAGCAGGGCGGCCAAATGTGCCGGATAGAAGGCGTAGAACACATGCCGCAGGCGAGGCATGTTCAGATCGACCAGGGGCGCGGCCAGCATCAACGGCACGGCGGCCAGCGCCCACAAATTCTTGTTCACCACGAACAACGCGGCCAGCGCCAATGCGCAGACCACCACGGCCAGGTTGTTGGCCGTCTTGAAGTACCACCACGCGGCCACCACGAAGGCCAGGGCGAACCACCAGAATTCGACCATCGCGCCACCGAGCAGGAACAGGGCCGCAGCGCCCGCCAGGCGCGCGAAACCGCCCTTCTCCACCAGATACAAGACGCCGGCGGCCACCAGCAGCGTGAACATGATGTTCAGCGGCCACCAGCCCGACAGCAGACCGCCGAGGCCGATGAAAAACGGGGTTGCGGCCACGCCGTACAGCGCCAGGCGCTTCATGGTCCGGGCGTAGGCACCAGAGGTCAGCGCGCCGGGCCGGGCCAGGTTGTAGGCCAGCACAAAGCCGAAGATCGGCATTGCCAAGCGCCCCAGCTCGAACGCACCGGGCAGCCCGTGAGCGAAGACGTACTTGTTCGCGTGATCGAGCGTCATCAACACCAGGCCGAGCCACTTCAAGGCTTCCAGCGTGCCATTGCTGATGACCACGCGCGGCAAGGCGACCGCCTTTGCAGGCGGGCGCTTGCCCACAGCCGGGACAGTGACCGGCCTCATTGATTGCTCGCCAGCTTGACCGACTGGCCCTTGAGTTCCGCAATGCGCGCATTGACGAACTCGATTTCCACGCGGCGGTTAAGTGCCCTGCCCTCCTTCGTCACGTTGGGCGCGGCAAAGTCGCCATCGGCCTGCGAAAAGACCCTGATCTTGTCGGCGCTGACGCCGTGGTCGACCAGGAACTTGCGGGCGGCCATCGCACGGCCCAGGGCAATCTTTGCATCGAGCGGTCCGGCGACTCGGGAATCCGTGCGACCGCGCACGTTCACGCGATCCGCCGCTTTGCCCGACGCAATGAGCACTTCGGCCACTTCCGGGCTTGGGTTGAACGCCGTGCTGCCCGTGGGGAACGACACCTTCACGATTGCGGCCGCAGCCGTGACCATGCGCGCCTCGATTTCGTCCAGGCGTGCATTCACATCAAACAATTCCTGCCCCGTCGCCTTCGGGTTCGAGCTGGCTTGTTCGAGCAGGCGGCGCACGTCGGCAAGCTGGCTTTCGCACAGCTTGAGCAGTGCGGCCACGTCCTCATCGCCCGGCTTGGAGGCGGGGACTTCGAGCGCCGCGAGCTTGACCGCTTCCGGCGCTTTGGCTTCGTCCGCCGCGACCGGGGCCGCCGCGATCGGTGCCGAGAAAACGCGCGTGGTCATCGGGGCCGAGAACGTCACCGACTGCCCATTGGCCCACACCGTGAAGTTATCGAGCACGCGGGCCAGGCGGTAGTACCGCCCTACCCTCTCATACTCGACCGATTCGCCGGATGCGTCCCGCACCGTCACGAAGGACGGGGCCGAGTTGCCGAATTCGAGCAAGGTCACGCTGCCGTACACGTAGGCGCGGGCATCTTCGACGCCACCCGTAGCCATGTAATCAGGGCTTACACGGCGGGCGGCGTCTTCCTTGGGGGGTACGTAGGCGCAGGCCGAGAAAAGCCCGGCAGCGGCCACGCAAAGGGCTAGACGGGCCGGTTTCATCGTGCGCGCTCCTTTTCTTCCTTGGCCTCGCGCTTCACTTCGATTTCCTCTTTCACCTTCACTTCGGGGATGTTGCCGCGCTCGATGCTGTTGACGACGTTCTGGCGCACGCGGGCCATGACGATGGCCCGCTGTTGCGGGTTCAGGCCGTCCGCTTCGGCCTTCTTGTCCATCGCCGCGACCGCAGCGGCAGCGCCCGCGAGTTCGGGATGCTTCTTGACGGCTTCCCCGGGGGAATCCTTGGCGAAGCTCTCAGCCATGCGCTTGTTGGGTGCCTCGGGCTTGGGCGGTTCGGCCTGCGCCTTCACTTCCTTGGCGTCCTCGTTTTCGCGGGCGCGAAACGGCTTGTTCTCCTTCTCCACCTTGTTGGCCTCGGTCTGGCTCATACGCTTCGCCAGTTCGGCCTTGTCCTGTTCCGAAGGGCTGTAACCCTTGACGTGCATCCCGCGCGAAGCCGCTTCAAGCCACACTTCCTTGCGGAAGGTTTCGGAGCCGGACACCTTGATTTCATCCCACCCGCGCGCTTCCGCGATGCGCACCATAGATTCTGCAATCGCTTCGCTGTTGGACTTCGTTTCCAGCTTGTTGCCCTTGTCCTCGAAGGCCACCAGATCGGTGTTCTTGGGGTGATAGAACTTGTCACCCACCCGGAGGTATTGCTTTTCGATTTCGGCGGGCACAGCGGGCTTAATCTCGCTCTGCGTGGCCGTGAAAATCTCGTCGGACTCGACCTGATTGCCGCCCGGCGCTTTGCTGTTGGCCTGGCCTTGTGCGTTCGCTGCGTCGGCCTTCTTCAACCAGGCGGCCCGCTGCGCGTCCTGCGCTTCGGAAAGCTGCTGCTGTTCCTTCTCGATGTTCGGCTCCACCGAGTTGAGGCCGAGCGCATCGCGCACCTGTGCGGCATCGCGCGCCCGTGCGGCGGCGACCCGTTCGAGGTCAGCCGGATCAATGCGCAGTTCTTCGACCCTTGCTTTCTCGCCGGTCACGTCTTGCGCCACGTCCGGCGCAGCCTTCTCCAAGGCTTCCTTGTAGTGCGGGCTTGCCTTGGCATTGAGCGCCATGTCGTCACGCATGTAGCCGCGTTCCGTGGTGTCGCCCTGCGCCCGGTAATCCTCGCTGTCGCGCTGCGCCTGCTTGGCGGCTTCCTCGGGCGTCCAGTTCTTGGCCCGTTCCTCGCGTTCCGCGATCATGGCCGCGTACTCTTGCGCCTTGCGGTCCTCTTTGGCCGCCACCTTGTCATGGAGAGCGGCATCGAGGGCATAGACTCTTTCCGCCGTGCCTGGATAGCCCGGAATGGCCTTGTCCAGCCCGGCCTTGTATTCGGGATATGCGCGGGCGTTGTTCGCCATGTCGACCGCTGCGCTTTCCTGCAAGGCTGGATCTTGGATGCGCCGGAAGGCGTGGGCATCGGCCAGCGCCATTTCCTTGTCGGTATCGAACCCCTGCCCCACTCCCGCGCGCTGTTCTGCGCGGGCTTCAATGGCGCTCAGGCTGTCCCGGTCGATGGTTGCCTGAACACTGGCAAGCGGCTTGTCTTCTTGGGCCGGGGGCTGCTGGCTGTTCTGCGGTGCCAGCGGTGCATTGCGAACCCACCATTGCCCGTCGACCTTATCGACCTGCTTCACCGCGCCGTCAGCGTCCCGGTGTTGAAACCGCGAGGCCCCGAGTTCATCGGCCTTGGCCGTGGCCGCTTCCGCCGTCTGGAAACGGAAAGTCGTTTCCGCGAACGGGTCATGAAGCTCGTAGCGGTGTTGCGGTTCGGCCAGGTTGGCTTTGATGCGTTCCGCCAGTTCCTTGCCGCCTTGATTCTGAATGTTCGCGTCCATGTCTTACCTCACAGGTTGATGCCAGCTTGCTTGCAAAGGTTGTCGGCGTAGGCATGAAGCGCCGCTTCATCCAGTTCGCCCGCTTTCGGTTTCTCGACCGCCGAGAAATCGACGGCGAAGCTCGCCAAGCTCAACTTGGCGAGATTGGGAACATCGTCCGGGGTCACTGGCCGTTCGACCGTCACCACTTGAGGTGCGACCTGTTGCGGGGCAACGACCGTCACCGGCAGTTCGCCGCCCACTTCCCGGTTGTGCGCTTCGAGGTCGATCTTCGGGACCGGTGCGCCGAGTTCGCCCGCTTCGACAGCGCCGTCCAATTGCTTCTTGGTCGGCAGCTTCGAGCCGAGGCCGTTGAGGCTGGGCGACACCGCTTTGAGGCGATCCACAAAGGCCCGGTCCTTGAAGTACAGGACCTTGCGCGCGAGGATCGGCGGCACGTCTTCCATGACCACCAGTTCCCGGCCTTTGCCCAGACTGGTGATTTCTTGAGGCAGCAGCAGCGCCCGGCGCTGGTCCGACATGCTTTCGGTCGGCGTCTTCTTGCCAAACAGGTTCTTGCTCTTGGAAACCGACGTACCCTTGACGGTCTGGTAGCCGAGCCATTCCGAAATGTCGCGCGCCGTCTGAGTTTCCGAGGCTTTCGGCGGGTAGATGATTTGCAAGGCGTGGTTCGTCTGGAATGTCTGCGCGGCGTCCTTTCCGTAGATTTCGACCACCTGCGCCGGACTTTGGATGATCGGCATCATCCGCAGCCAGTAACCCGCGATGTAGCTGATCCCTTTCGCCAGAATGGGAATCTTGCCGATGGCGGTGAATTCATCCATCACCAACATGCACGTGTACTTGATCGCCTTGCTTTGTTCTGGCCGCACTCGGGTGTTGAGGTCAATCAACTGCTGGAAAAACAGGTTCAGCAGCGGGGCCATCCGTTCGAGGTTGTCCGGCGTGACGCCCAGGTAGATCGACATGCGCTTCTTGCGCACGTCGCGCAAGTCAAAGTCGTTGGCGCTGGTGGCCGCGTCCACCAGGGGGTTCATCCATAGTTCGAGGCGCGACCGGAAACCGCCGATGATGCCGCTGCGGGTGTTTTCCGACGCAATCGAAATGTAGGTGTTCAGGCCGCGAACGCACGCGCCGGAAAGCGGGTTGCCCGAAGCGGCCCGGTCATTGATGATCTTGGCGAAGTAGCCGGAACCGTCGCCATCGGCCAGCGTTTCGCGCAAGACCTGGCCGAGCGTCACGGGCTTGCTTGGAGTTTCCAGCAGGTAAAGCACGATGCCGAGAAACAGACTTCGCGGCGTGGCCGTCCAGATAACGTCAGTGCCTGGCTGATCGGGAAACAGCATGTTGCCGATCTTCTGCACGTCATCAATGCGGAAATTCGGGTCTTCGCTGATGTACGCCAGTGGGTTATAGCGGTGCGTCCGGTAATCGGTGGCGGCGGGATTGAACAGGAAACACTCCTGCCCGAACTTGCGCCGGTAGCCGCTGGTGATGTCCCAATTCTCTTGCTTGATGTCCAGAACGACCACGCTTTCCGGCCAGTTCAGCAAGTTGGGAATCACGATTCCGACGCCCTTCCCGCTTCGCGTCGGGGCTGAAATGATCGCGTGTTGCTGGCCCTCGAACATGAGGTAACGCCCGCCCATTTGCCCGACGATGATGCCTTTCTCACCGAACAAACCCGCCTTCTTGATTTCGCCCCGCTTGGCAAAGCGGGCTTCACCAAACAGGCTGCGTTTCGCGGGCGCGAAAAAAAACAGACCGGGCGCGAGCAGGACGGCCAGCGAAATGCCGCTGGCGATGTAAAGCCACTTTTGAACTTCCTGTTCCGCCCCGTAGTGATACCAGTATTGGTACATCGTGAGCGGCGTCGCTTCCTCGAACTGGCGACCGTAGGCCATCATGAAGATGCCCCCGGCCAGGTAGGCCCAAAGCCCAACCACGAGCAGCAGGCCGCCCGCGATCAGGCCCGCTTTAGCCCATGAGTTGTCGCTTATGTTCAGGGTCATAGTAGATTTCTCTCAGCTTGCGTTGGTGATAGAACAGCACTACGTCAATCGTGGTGAACAGGCGGTGCTTGATGTAGTTGGTATCCAGATGCGCGCCCGTGCGGCTGTCCTTAATCAGTGCGGTCAATTGCTCGAACGCCTCATAAGCACCGTTCGCGTGCATCGTGGAAATCGAACCAGGGTGGCCGGTGTTCACCGACTTGATGAACTCCCAGGCTTCGTCACCGCGCAACTCCGCCAACAAGATGCGGTCCGGCTTCATCCGCAGACACGAGGCCAAGGCTTGCTTTGGCGTCACCTTGGCCCCGCCTTCGTCTTCTCGCGCGTAGTACAGATGCACCTTGTTTTCGTGCTGGTTCAGGAACAGTTCATGCACGTCTTCAATCGTGATGAGCCGTTCGTCACCGGGAATGCTGCGAATCAGGCTTTTCGTGATCGTCGTCTTGCCCGAGCCGGTTTTACCGACGATCAGGATGTTCCTGTGCTTGCGAACCGCCAGATCGAGAAATTCCTTGATCCGCTTTTCGCCCTTGAGCTTCAAAAGCTCGTGCTCGAACGGTTGCAATTCATCATCAACGTCCGCGAATTCCTCGAACGCGCCTTCCGCGTCCAGCTCGTCAAGGGTCTTGTCGATCATCGACGGCTTGCGGATCGTGATCGAAATCGTGTGGGGCTCGCAGGCCGGGGGAATGATGACCTGCGCGCGCTCCCCATCGGGCAGCGCGGCAGACAACACGGGCTTGTCGCCCGAAATCGCCTTGCCGTTGTAGCTGGCAATCAGGGTTGCCAACTGGCGGCAGTGGTTGAAGGTCAGCGCCGGTACATCGTGGCGCTTCCATCCGTCCCGGCCTTCCGTCCAGACTTCGCGCGGGCGATTGACGCAAACCTCGGTCAATGTCTCGTCATCGAGAAACGCTCGCAGAGGTTCGATGTACTCCACGAGCATTTCCGACGACTGCTCTTCGTCTTCATGGCCCTTCAAGGCAGTCACCGAGGCATTCATTGCTTCACCTTCAACCCATAGACGCCGGAGAAATCCAGATCGCGGGCGACCATGACCTGAATGTGATCGCCTTGGTTCTTGATGATCGTCGGCGGAATGTTCACCGTCGATTCAAGAATCTTCTCCACGACCTTTTCGCCGCCGTTGGCCGTGCTGCCGTACACGTTGGTAGTGCCACCTGATCCGCCGTTGGTTTGGTTCGCCAAGGCCGTGACGGAATCCTTGATGAAGCTCATCAAGATCGCTGCGCCGAAGCGTTCCAGAAAGTGGTTATCAACCCATCCTTCCAGACCAGAGCGCCCCAGGGCATCGGTGCCCGGCGAGTTCAGCGAAACAATCACGCCGTTGGGCGTCTTGGCCCGCGTCCAGAGCACGAACAGCCGCACTTGACCTTGCTTCAGGCCCCCTTGGTACTCGCCTACGAGTTGCGAGCCACGATCCAACAAAAGCACCTGCCCGTTATCGCTGTACACGTCGCGCGTCAGGCGGCACGTCGTGATGCCCGGCACCGTGCTATCCAGCGCGGTTTCCAAGGCGCAATCCAGCGTCGTGCCCTTGGTAATCAGGAAATTCCTGTCCGGCAACATCGCGGCGGAAACGCCCTTCGTCACAGTGGGTTCGAGCCTGGCCGCCAACTCGTTGTTGGGGTTCGAGCGCCCACCGCCTTGACCAGCGAACACGGCGGGCTGGTTCGGGTCGACGGTTGCCGAAACGGGCGCGGGGTGGACGGGGCCAGATGCGCCACCGTTGTTCTGTTGCGCTCCAACCAACAGCGTGCCGCCCATTTTGCGATCCGACCAATGCAATGGCTCTTTCCCTGCAACCTTCGGGGCACCTTGGACCGGGATCGGCTGCGCCGGGCCGGTCTTGATCGGCGGCACCTGGCCTGCGACCGGGGCCGCGTGCGCGACGGCGATAGGCGGCGGGGCCGCTGGAATCGCAATCGGCGGCAGGGTGTTGGAAACCCGTTCCTCGTTCGGATTGGTCTTCTTTTTGGGTTCCTTGTCACCATTGACCGCGACGATGAGGGCCGCTGCTGCGCCCAGGATGAAGACGAATCCAAGGGCCGTCACCAGCTTGTTATTGCCCCTGCGCCGGTTCACCGAGGGAAGACCCTCGTTTTCTTCGGCGGACCTTGCAGCCGACGCAGCGGAAGCCGCCGCTTTTTCGCGGGCGCGAAAATCCTTCTTGGTCTGTTGCGACTGCATCGCTTCGGCCAAGGTGGACGGTTCGGCGTGCATGTCGGGCAGGCCGTCCGCGTCTTCGCCCGATGCTTCGGCCTTATTGCCTTTGAGTTTGTCGAAAAGCCCCATCATTGCGCTCCCTTAATCACGCGCTCCACGTCCTGCGAAACCGTGCCGGTGGTGTTGTCCATGCCGCCGCCCAGGTCGAACGACTTGTTCACGACGGATGCGACGGCAATGCCCTTGCGAAGAATCAGGCGGCGCACCAGGCGCTGAACCACGATGGTGTTGCCGTCAATGACGTTGGTGTTAATCAACGCTTCGTTGCCCTGTTCATCGACCGAGTACACGGCGGGCATGTCGCGGTTGTTGGTGAAGGTCAGATAGATGAAGCGGCCATCATCGCGGGCCGCCGTGGGGCTGATTTCCTCAGACCCGGCCACCCAATAATCGAAGTTCTGGCCTTCCTTCGTCGCGTCGGACAACTTGCCCTTGATCTCACCCAGGCGCGCTTGCAAGGCTTCCTTCTGTGCGGTTGCCGCTGCCTTGGCTGCTTCCTCGTCGGGATAGCGGAACGCCAGGGAGAAAATCAGGTTCGGATCGGCCCAAGCGGTCGAATCCTTCACCGCCCGAGGCTGGACAACCAAGGCGAATTGATAGGTGCGTTTGTCAGTGATGACAGTGACGTTCGTGTCCGCCTTCTCGGCTTGCGGCTTGATGAACAGATGGCTTCCGCGCGGAACCACTTTCCACGCTTGATCGTCGCCCACTGCCACGTCGCGGATGGTTTCGCCGTCCGCGAACTGCACATGCGTCGAAACGCCGTAGAACGTGGCGAGCTTCACCACGTTCAGCGGGTTGTAATCCACGATGCGGACGCGGGGGTCAAAGTCGCCTTTGGGCGGCGTGATTTCTGCCATCGCCATCGCAGGCACCAGAAGGCCAATCAGCAAGAGTCGTTTCATGGCATCCCCCTTACTGGGCCGTGGTCGGGAAGACCGTCACGGCAGGTTCGGGCGTTGCCGCGCTGATCGGGGCCGGAGCCGGGGCTGTTGCTTCCGGTGCGAGGGCGTCCGGGTCATTGCGGAACTCCACCACTTGGAAGCCAAGCGGATTAATCGCCCGGTCCTTTTCCGCCATCGGAGCTTTCGTGTACTTGAACGTCACCGTTGCAGCCCAATGGGTCACAATCGGCTTATCAAGTCCGCGCTCGATTTCCTTGGTGTAGCGCACCAGGGCCACCGTGGGATTGATAAAGGACGTGCTCTTGATGCGAATCTTGACCTTCGCATAAGGGCCGTACACGTTGAGGGGCGAAAGCGGGTTCTTCGGGTTGAAGAACTGGTAATACTTCTGCTGCTCCAACGAACTCGACATGATGCCGACGTTGTAGTAGTAGTCTTCGGCCAGTTCCTTGGAATAGCCTTCGCGGTAGCGGACATACCACTGAGTGAAGTATTTGTTCATCGCCTCGTCGTAGTTGGTCTTGCCGTCCGTGAGGGCTTCGACCACATCAACGATGCCGGTAGAGTTGTCCACGCGGATGACATACGGCTCGACCGTCTTGAGGGGCATCATTGCAGCCACGGCCATGACAGCCGCGAAAGCAGTAGCGCCCGACGCGGTTGCAACGCGCCAGGCGATTTTTTTGGACTTCTCGCTTTCTCGAACCTTGTCAGTCTCCCAGGTGCGCGCCTCCTGCAAGTATTTCTCGAAGTCCTGTTTTTCGACCTTCTTGTTCATTCGGTTCCCCTTAGTTCGTGCCCGGAGTAATGGTTTCGATAGGCGCGCGGAAGCGGACGAAAACATGATTCCCGCCCTGATGCCGCGTGGTGTTCAGCACCACATCGGCCACGGCACCGCCCTGCTCGCCAATGGCGCGCAAGGCGTCTTCGAGGGTCGCGCCACGCAGGTTCACGCGCACCGGCAGGGGCGACGGTTTGCCGAGCGTTGGCATCACGTTGATCTGCGGGGCCACGCGCTTGAGCGCCGGGAGCGCTCCGAGAATGTCCCCTTCATAGTGGAAATCGAAAACGCCTTGCGGAGCCGGGGCGGCTGGCCTGTTGATAGGCCGGTAGTCGCCTTCGGGCATCGGCGGTTTCGGGGGAGAACCTGCACATCCGGCCAGAAGGCAGACTGTCAGAACCCCAAGCATGTAACGCATAAAAACTCCTTCTCAAAATGGTCAGGTTACGCCTTCAATATATCATATTTTGCGCGCGCAACGCATATCATTTTGCGATTCTAGGGACATAAAAAAGGAGCGGTTTTCGCGTCCGCGAAAAACCGCCCCTTGGTCTGCTTATCCGCGTGCAACGCGGTTGCGCGTCCCTCCCGTGATCTTGCGGTAGACCGCCATTGGTGCGCCCGCTGCGGCCTTCGCTGCGCCGCCCGCGATCCGCATGTCAGCGCGCGCCTTGTTGAACGACCGGCGCATATTTGTCGGACGCATCGCGGCCATGCCGCCCTTGGTCTTGCCATAGGCCCAACCCACTGCGCCGAGGGTGCCGAGCGCCACACCACCACCGAGCGCCGAGGCCATCGCGGGCATTTGCACGAGCGCCAATGCACCGATGATCGAAAAGACGATTGCGGGCAAGGCTTGGTCAAGGGCAGGGTCGGCCAGCACT
>Ga0172382_10003902_pt1 | contig 23288 bp, 23 predicted proteins | sample Leawel138RmetaG_FD_122245 | JGI IMG/M metagenome (GOLD analysis project Ga0172382, IMG submission 122245) | Leachate microbial communities from a municipal landfill in Southern Ontario, Canada - Leachate well 138R metaG | ecosystem: Engineered > Solid waste > Landfill > Unclassified | place... | reverse complement strand
TCTGGATTCGGACAATGGCGGCGTGATGCTGCGGGGGAACCATCAAAATGCTTTCGGACAAAACCATCGCCTTCATCGGCACCGGCAACATGGGCGAAGCGCTGGTCAGCGGTCTGCTCGGCAACCGTTCGGCCCGCCCTGAACAGATCATCTGCACCGATGCCAACTCGGTCAAGCTGGAAACCATCGGCACCAAGTACGGTGTACAGACCATGACGGACAACGTCGCTGCCGTGCGCGCCGCCGACATCGTGGTCTATGCCGTCAAGCCCCAAATCCTGGCCAAGGTGCTCAGAGAGACCGCCGATCACCTGGACATGACCAAGCTGGTGATTTCCATCGCCGCCGGTGTGCCGCTGGCCGCCATCGAATCGTGCCTGGCGAAAAAGCTGCGCCTGATTCGGGTCATGCCCAATATCTGCGCCTTTGTCGGCGAAAGCGCCAGCGCCGTGGCGGGAGGCGACAACGCCAGCAGAGAGGATATTCGGGTGGCCATGGCGATTTTCGACGCGGTGGGCAAGACGGTCTTCATCGGCGAAAACTACCTCATGGACGCCATTACCGGTCTTTCAGGCAGTGGCCCGGCCTATATCTTCATGATCATCGACGCCATGGCCGACGCCGGCGTCAAGATGGGCCTGGCCCGCCAGGATGCCCTGTTTCTTTCCGCCCAGACCGTCCTGGGAGCCGCCAAGCTCCTCCTGGAATCCAAGGAACACCCCGGCCAGCTCAAGGACCGGGTCACCTCTCCGGGCGGCACGGCCATCGCCGGGATCCACACCCTGGAAAAAGGGGGGTTGCGCACCACCCTCATCAACGCCGTGGAAGCGGCCACGGCACGATCCCGGGAACTCGGTGAGATCTGCATCGAGAACTTTGCCAACGGTGGGTCGCGCTGACCTTCAGTACCCCAGAGGAATTCCATGTCCATCGACAACATTTCCTATGGCGCCGCCCTCGTGGCCGGCTTGTTGAGCTTTTTCTCGCCGTGCATTCTCCCCTTGGTGCCGGCTTATTTTACCTTCATCACTGGCTTTTCCCTGGAGGAACTCACCGGCGAGGCACGTGCCGGCCTGCGGGGCGCGGTGGTACGCGCCACCCTGGCTTACGTGCTGGGCTTTTCCCTCGTTTTCATCCTCCTGGGCGCCTCGGCTTCTCTTTTCGGCTCCCTGGCTTTTGCCTACCGGGACACGATCCGGATCTTGGGCGGCGCATTGATCGTGATCTTCGGCATCCATCTCACGGGCATTTGGCGGATCGGATGGCTTGATTTTGAAAAGCGCGTTCACATGAACCGCAAGCCGATGCACCTGCTGGGCACCTTTCTGGTGGGCATGGCGTTCGGAGCCGGCTGGAGTCCGTGCATCGGACCACTGCTGGGCTCGATTCTCATCGTTGCCGGCAACCAGGAAACCGTGGGCCAGGGAGTGTTGCTGTTGTCGCTGTATGCCGCCGGACTGGCCATCCCTTTTCTGACCCTGTCGGTGTTCATCAACCTGCTGCTCGTCTTCGTGCGCAAGGCCGCCCCGGCGATCCGCTACCTCAACATGGCCGCCGGCATTCTGCTGATTGCCATCGGCTTGTTGCTGCTCACCAATCGGCTCTATTGGATCAGTGGGGCGATGGGGGGCGTGTGAGGCATACGGCCTCAGAACAAAGCGCGCCTGATGCCCGTCGGCGCCGCAACCGGAGGACGGCATGAAGAGACCCCTTGATCTCCGGGTCCTGGAAAGGCTTGTTGCCCGCGAGCAGTTGGTTTCGCCCACCCCGGGGTTTCGGCCGGCCAGCGTCAGCCTGCTGGTCTTCGAGAAAACCGAGCCTCATCTGCTGGCCATTCAGAAAACCGACACCGAAGGTTATCCCTGGCGTAACCAGGTGGCCCTTCCCGGCGGGCATCAGGACGATCAGGATCCAACGGCGTTGGCCACGGCACTGAGAGAACTGGAGGAGGAGCTGGGCATTCCACCGGTCCAGGTGGAGATGCTCGGGTCCCTCGGACGCTTTCAGACCATTGCCATGCGGGAGGTGGAAGCCTTCGTGGGGATCTGGGACGGCAAGGGGCCGGTGCGCCACGAGGCCGCCGAGGTGGCGCGGGTCCTGGAGATTCCCCTCGCCGTCATCATCTCCACCCATCTCGAGCGTCGCTACCGCGGCCGAATGCCAAACGCTCGTGAGCTGGTCTATCCCTACCGAGACGTGGTGATTTGGGGACTGACCGCCAAGATTGTGCATCGCTTCATCGAACGGTTGCTACCGGCGATGGAAGCCGACCATTGAGTCGGCTTCCAAGCCTCAGGACGGCCGCCGCCGGAACCGCCTTCGCTTGATCAGGCGCACCGAAGAACCGATCAACACGAACAGACTACCAACCGCCAGCACAGCCGGCACCCATGCCACAACAACCCGGTGGAAAGGCGCTTCGAAGGAAACCACGAGGCCCACCGCCGCGAACAGGCACACCGGCACCATGGCAACGATCACGGCGATGATGATTCCGTCGGAATCATACCATGGCACAATCACCTTACCGTACAGCGAACTTTCCTCCAGACGCATCCGCCCCCTCCTGCCCGCCCATCATTCGGTACCTGTCTCTTTGCGCCAGGGACCGGCTCTTCCATTCTTGCGTCTTGCGCAAAAAGACTGTTATTATCAATATATAGACAATAATGTTTGACAGCCACAACATGTTGTGCTAATCGTCCTTACCCATGAGTTCGCGTCAACGTCGATTCGAACCCTTCGATTTTACCCTGGATACCGCTTTTTCGGACCCGCGTCCGAAACCATCCCCAACCATGATGCGGTCGTCGATGCACCGATTGAAGCCATGACGGGTTTCAGCGACGGCCGGTTTTTGTCCACAGGAGAACGCCGTGTTCGAGCAGATCAAAAAACGTGACGGCCGTATCGTCGAGTTCGATTCCACCAAGATCACCGCCGCCCTCGCCAAGGCCGGTGCCGTAACGGGCGAGTTCACCGAACGGGAAGCGCGCAAGCTCACGCTGCGGGTGTTGACGTTGAGCCACGAACTGCGCCTGGGGCCGACGCCCGAGGTCGAGGAGGTCCAGGACATCGTGGAACGGGTGTTGCTGGATTCCCCGTACTACAAAACGGCCAAGGCCTACATCCTCTACCGGGAGCAGCATGCGCAGATCCGCAGTATCACCAGCCGCGCCAATGCCAGCCTCGTGGAACACTACATCGACAAGCTGGATTGGAAAATAAAAGAAAACAGCAACATGTGTTACTCGTTGCAGGGGCTCAACAACTACATCTCCTCCGATGTCACCGCCGAGTACTGGCTCAACTGCATCTATCCCCCGGAGATTCGCACCGCCCACAAGGACGGGGACCTTCACCTGCACGACCTGAGCCTGCTGTCGGTGTACTGCGTCGGCTGGGACCTGCAGGATCTGCTCCTCCAGGGATTCACCGGGGTGGAAGGCAAGGTGGCCAGCGCACCGCCGCGGCATTTGCGATCAGCCCTGGGGCAGGTGGTCAATTTTTTCTACACCCTCCAGGGGGAAGCGGCCGGGGCCCAGGCCTTCTCCAACTTCGACACCCTGCTGGCCCCCTTCATCCGCTACGACGGACTCGACTACACCGAAGTGCGCCAGGCGATCCAGGAATTCATCTTCAACATCAACATCCCCACCCGGGTGGGATTCCAGACCCCGTTCACCAACATCACCATGGACCTGCAGCCCCCGAAGATTCTGCGGGATCAGCCAGTAATCATCGGCGGTGGCTACCAGGAAGACACCTACGGGGATTTTCAACCGGAGATGGACCTGTTCAACCAGGCCTTCGCCGAGGTGATGATGGCCGGCGACGCCAACGGCCGTGTCTTCACCTTTCCCATTCCCACTTACAACATCACCGCCGATTTCGACTGGGACAATCCAAACCTGGATCCGGTCTGGCGAATGACCGCCAAGTACGGCATCCCCTATTTTTCAAATTTTATCAACTCCGACATGTCTCCCGACGACGCCCGCTCCATGTGCTGCCGGCTGCGCCTGGACAACCGCGAGCTGCGCCGCCGGGGCGGCGGGCTCTTTGGTGCCAACCCCCTCACCGGTTCCATCGGCGTGGTGACCATCAACCTGCCGCGCATCGGCTACCTGGCCGACAGCGAAGCGGACTTTTTCAACCGCCTCGGCCGGCAGGTCACCCTGGCGGCGGAAAGTCTCGCCGTCAAACGTAAAGTCCTCGAAAATTTTACCGAAAAGAACCTTTACCCCTACAGTCGGTTTTACCTTCGCCAGGTCAAGAGCCGCGCCGGGGATTTCTGGAAGAACCACTTTTCCACCATCGGCATCATCGGAATGAACGAGGCCTGCCTCAATTTCATCCACCAGGATCTCACCACCGATGCCGGTCAGGCCTTCGCCCTGAAGGTGATGGCGAATCTGCGCGCCCGCATCGGAGAGTTGCAGGATCACACCGGCGAAATCTTCAACCTGGAGGCCACTCCCGGGGAGGGCACCGCCTATCGCCTGGCGATGCTGGACAAACGCAAGCATCCGCAGATCGTCTGCGCCAACGAGAATCAGTACCAACAGGGGGCCAGCCCTTACTACACCAACTCGAGTCAACTGCCCGTCAACTTCACCGACGACCTCTTCGAAACCCTGCGCCTCCAGGACGATCTGCAAAGCCAGTACACCGGCGGCACGGTCCTGCACATTTTCCTCGGCGAGCAAATTCAGGACATCTCAGCCCTCAAGCGCCTGGTCCGCAAGGTGGCGTCCAATTATCGGCTGCCCTATTTCACGTTGACCCCCACTTTCAGCGTCTGTCCGCATCACGGCTACCTGGCGGGCCAGCATACCTGTTGCGACCGGTGCACCAGCAGGACCGAAGTCTGCTCCGGGGTGGTGAAATACCAGAGACCCATTCCCCAGTCGGCGGCGGCAACGGTGGATGTCGATCCGCCCCGAACCTTCAACCTTGGTTGAAATGCCGGCGACCGACAATGGGCCCCGCAGTTTGTCGGTCGCCCCCCCGTGAGCCTCTGCGCTCGGCGGCGAATAGGTACGTGCCATGTCCATTGCCGGCCTTCAAAAAACATCCCTGATCGATTATCCAGGCCTGGTGAGCTGTGTCGTTTTTCTCACCGGCTGCAACTTCGCCTGCCCCTATTGCCATAATCCGGATCTGGCCCGGGGGGACCTGCCAGCCGGCGGCGCCATGGCCCTGGATGATTTCGTGGCGTTTCTGGAACAGCGACGCGGCTTCCTCGATGCAGTGGTCATCACCGGCGGCGAGCCCACCCTCTCGGGGGATCTGGTGGAGATCTGTCGTGCCATTAAATCATTGGGTTTCCTGCTGAAACTCGACACCAACGGCAGCCGACCCCAGGTGGTGGCCCGTCTTCTGGAAGCCGGCTTGGTCGACTACCTGGCCATGGATCTGAAAACCTTGCCGGAAGAATATGCCCCCCACCTGAGCCCCCGTCCCTGCGCCGAGGCGCTGACCGACAGCATCCGTATCATCCAGGCCAGCGGATTGGCCCATGAATTTCGCACCACTTGCGTGCGCCCCTTCGTGGACCAGGATCGCATCGCCGCCATGGCCCGCCGCATCTCCGGTGCCCCCCTCTACGCACTGCAAGCCTTGCAAACCGAAAGCCTTTTGAATCCGGATTTTTTTCAACCCCTCCCCGCGCCTTTCAGCCCTTTGGAAATGGAGCAGCTCCGCGCCGCCGCCGCCCCTTACGTGCAACGCTGCATCCTGCGGTAACGCCTCTTCTTCGACAACACGGCGACCAGGGGCGGGAAACCGCTTTCGTCGTTGGTACTCTCTATCCTTGTCCGTCCTTTTCATGGAACTGGTTACGTTAGGTTTTATTGCTTCAGCAACTATATTTCGTTCATATTCTGCTTGACACCCTGCCACCGTCTTTCTTATGCTGGATTCGCTTTTCACGACCAACCTACAGAAAAAAAGGAGAGTACGATGAGCGACCCGTATGTCGAAGCCTGGGAACGATCGATCAAGGATCCCAATGGATTCTGGGGCGAGGCGGCGGAAGCGATCCACTGGTACAAGCGGTGGGACAAGGTCCTGGATGACAGCAACCCGCCCTTTTATCGCTGGTTTGTCGGCGGGGAGCTCAACACCTGCTACAATGCGTTGGATCGCCACGTGGAGGGCGGGAGGGCCGATCAGGCGGCCATGATCTACGACAGTCCGGTAACCGACACCATCAAAAAGTACACCTACCGTCAGCTCCGGGACGAAGTGGCGCTGTTCGCCGGCGCGCTGGCCGATCGCGGCGTGGTCAAGGGCGACCGGGTGCTGATCTACATGCCGATGATCCCGCAGGCGGCCATCGCCATGCTGGCCTGCGCCCGCATCGGCGCCATCCATTCGGTGGTCTTCGGCGGGTTCGCCTCCAACGAGCTGGCGACACGAATCAACGATGCCAAACCAAAGGTGATCGTGTCGGCCTCCTGCGGCATCGAAGTCAAGCGGATCATTCCCTACAAGCCGTTGCTGGACGAGGCGATCCGCATGTCCAACAGCGACGCCCAGCCGAAAAGCTGCATCATCTACCAGCGGCCCATGGAAACCGCTCCCCTGGTGCCCGGCCGCGACATGGGCTGGCAGGAAGCCGTGGCGGCGGCCAAACCGGCCGACTGCGTACCGGTGGCGGCCACCGATCCCCTTTACATCCTCTACACCTCGGGCACCACCGGCCAACCCAAGGGAGTGGTGCGGGACAATGGCGGACACGCCGTCGCCCTCAACTGGAGCATGAAAGCGATCTATAACGTGGATGCCGGCGATGTCTACTGGGCCGCCTCGGATGTCGGCTGGGTGGTGGGACACTCCTACATCGTCTATGCACCGCTGCTGCGCGGCTGCACCACCATCCTCTTCGAGGGCAAACCGGTGGGCACGCCGGATGCCGGGGTCTTCTGGCGCGTTATCGGGGAGCACAAGGTGCGCGCCATGTTCACCGCGCCCACCGCCTTCCGGGCCATCAAGCGCGAGGACCCCAGGGCCGAACTGATGCAAAAATACGATCTCTCCAATTTTGACACCCTTTTTCTTGCCGGTGAGCGGCTGGATCCCGACACCCTCAAATGGGCCCAAAACGCCCTCCATGTACCGGTGATCGACCACTGGTGGCAGACCGAAACCGGCTGGGCCATCTGCGCCAACTGCATGGGCCTGCACCAATACCCGGTGAAGGAAGGCTCCCCCACCAAGCCGGCGCCGGGATGGAACCTCCAGGTGGTGGACCCGGACAACAAACAGCTGCCGGCCGGACAAATCGGCGCCCTGGTGGTCAAGCTCCCGCTGCCTCCGGGCACCCTGCCCACCCTGTACAAAAATGACCAGGGCTACATCAAAAGCTATCTGGAAGAATTCCCCGGCTACTACAAAACGGCCGACGCCGGCTTCATCGACCAAGACGGCTACGTGTTCGTCATGGCCCGTACCGACGATATCATCAACGTTGCCGGTCACCGTCTGAGCACCGGCGGCATGGAAGAGGTCTTGAGCGATCATCCCGATGTGGCCGAATGCGCCGTGGTGGGCGTTGAAGACAATCTCAAGGGCCAGGTACCGGTGGGATTCGTGGTGTTGAAAGCCGGCGTCACCCGTCCCCACGAAGAAATCATCAACGAACTGGTCAAGATGGTGCGTGACCGTATCGGCGCGGTGGCCAGTTTCAAAAAGGCCACGGTGGTCAAACGCCTGCCCAAGACCCGATCGGGCAAGATTCTGCGCGGTACCATCCAGAAAATCGCCGACAACAAGGTCTACAAGACCCCGGCCACCATCGATGATCCGGCAATCCTCGACGAGATGAAGGACGCCCTGGTGGGCATCGGCTACGCCCAGGCGCGTCAGTAGACAGCCCCTCCGGCGAAGGCCGTCCGGTCTCCGCCCCTCTTTGGCGGCGCCGCCCCTCGGGCGACGCCGCCTTTTTCTTCCCTGACCACTCTCCACCGGCGCAATCGGCGATTGAGATCGGCTCCCGGAACGGTTATCATAATGATCCGTGCGCGTTGGCACGGACTGGAAAAAATCCTTTTGCCTGGATGGGGAAACGCCATGACACACAAACGCAATATCTACCTGAAAAAAAAATCCCTCGCCGAAGCCCGCGATCTTGTCATCAGCCGTTTCGGCGCCTTCCCGAACTGGCCGGTGGAAACCGTTCCCACCCCGGAAGCCGTGGGGCGGGTGTTGGCGGAACCCATTTTCGCCCGCCTGTCGTCCCCCGGCTTCCACGCCGCCGCTATGGATGGGATGGCGGTGCGGGCCGCGGCCACCTTTGGCGCCAGCGAAACCCACCCGAAACGGCTCACCCTGGGCACCGACGCCGTTCCCGTCAACACCGGCCACGTGATGCCCGAGGGCTTTGACGCGGTGATCATGATCGAGCAGATCCACCAGGTGGATGAAACGACGCTGCAGATCGAGGCCCCGGCCTTTCCCTGGCAGTACGTCCGTAAAATGGGGGAGGACATTGTGGCCACCGAGCTGCTGTTTCCCCGTCATCATCGGGTCACGCCGTACTGTATCGGAGCTCTCCTCTCCGGGGGAATTTTCGAGGTGCCGGTGCGCCGGCGGCCCCGGGTAGCCATCGTTCCCACCGGTTCCGAGCTGGTGGACTGGCACGACCTGAACATCGACCGCCTCAAACCGGGCCAGGTGATCGAGTCCAACGCCTACGTGCTGGCGGCCCTGGTGCGCCACTGCGGTGCCGATCCGGTGATCCGCCCCACGGTGAGCGACGATCCCCGGAAGGTGGAGGCCGCCCTGGCCGCGGCCCTGGCGCCGGAAACCGATTGCGACATTGCACTGACCGTGGGCGGTTCCTCGGCCGGATCGGCCGATTACACCAAGCCGGCGGTGGACGCCCTCGGCGAGGTGTTGGTTCACGGGGTGACGATCATGCCGGGCAAACCGGTGCTCATCGGCACCGCGGCCGGCAAACCGGTGGTGGGTATTCCCGGCTACCCCGTTTCGGCCATCATCTCCTTCGAGCAGTTCGTTCAACCGATGCTCCTGGCCATGCTGGCGCTGCCGGAAAGGCCGCGCCCCACCGTGATGGTAACCCCCACGCGCAAGATTTCCTCCAAGCTGGGGGTGGAGGAATTCGTCCGGGTCAAACTGGGCCAGGTAGGCGACCGGATCGTGGCCACGGCACTGCCCCGGGGGGCCGGGGCCATCACCTCCATCACCGAGGCCCACGGCATCATCCGCATCCCCAACAACAGCGAGGGCATCGACGCCGACGAGACCGTGAGCGCTGATCTGCTCCAACCCCTGGAAGCGGTGCGCGACACCATCGTAGTCGTGGGCAGTCACGACAACACGCTGGACCTCCTGGCGGACCAGATCCGCATCGACCACGGCGATGTCACCGTCAGCTCGAGCCACATGGGCTCCATGGGCGGGCTGATGGCCGTCAAGCGGGGGGTCTGCCACGTGGCCGGCACCCACCTGCTCGACACGGAAACCGGCGGTTACAACGTCAGCTATATCCGCCGCTACCTGCCCGGAATCCCGGTACGTCTGATCCATCTGGTGATGCGCGACCAGGGACTCATCGTGCCCAAGGGCAATCCGAAGAAAATCTCCGGCATCGAAGACCTGGGGCGCAGCGATGTGCGTTTCATCAACCGCCAGGGCGGTTCCGGCACCCGAATTCTCCTCGACTACCGTTTGGGTCAGCTCGGCATCGATCCCCGGTCGATCCGCGGTTACGAGACCGAGGAGTTTACCCACATGGCCGTGGCGGTGGCGGTTCTCGGCGGCACGGCCGACGTGGGTCTGGGTATCCATGCGGCGGCCCGGGCCCTGGACCTTGACTTTGTTCCGGTGGTCACGGAACAGTACGACCTGTTGATTCCGGAGGCCCACTTCGACACCCGGCCCTTGCGGATCCTGCGCGAAACCATCGTTTCAGAGGCCTTCAAACGACGGGTCGAAGCACTGGGCGGCTACAGCACCCGGCGCACCGGGGAGGAGATCGTCCTTTCTTGACGCCCTATCGGCTCATCGAACATACCGCCGACGGCGGCATGGTGGTGGAGGCCGCCACCCTGGAGGCGCTTTTTACCGAGGCCGCGATGGCCCTGATGGATCAGATCGTCGAGCCGGCCGGCATCCAGATCCGTCGATGGCGGGAGGTGGCCGTCAGCGGCAGCGATTGGACCGACCTGATGGTCAACTGGCTGCGCGAACTGCTCTACCTGTTCAACGGGGAACTCTGGCTGACCGGACAGGTGGACATGGGGCGCCTGGCGTCCACCGGCCTGGAAGCCCGGCTCGGTGGCGAGACCTTTGAAGCCACGCGCCACCACGTGAAAGCCGAGGTCAAGGCGGTGACGTATCACCAGGCCAAGGTAACGGGCGAAGGCGGCGGCTGGCGGGCGCAGGTGATCTTCGATCTGTGAAGGAAAACCAACCCATGGAAATTCGAAGAATCGATGCCTATCGCTGCGAGATCCCCCGCACCGGCGCCATGCGGGTGCCGGGCCGGGTGTATCTCAGTGAAGCGCTCATGGCGGACCCCAAGCAGGTGGAGGCGTTTCAGCAAGTGGCCAACGTGGCCGCTCTGCCGGGCATCGTTTCCGCCTCCCTGGCCATGCCGGATATGCATTGGGGATACGGGTTTCCCATCGGCGGGGTGGCGGCCTTCGACTGGCAGGAAGGGGTGATTTCCCCCGGCGGGGTGGGCTACGACATCAATTGCGGGGTGCGCCTGGCCACCACGGCGCTGATGGAGGCCGATGTGCGCCCCCGGCTCAAAAATCTGGTGGATGCCCTCTACCAGCACATTCCCTGCGGGGTGGGATCCACCGGGGCCATTCAGCTCTCGCCCAAGGAGGAAAAGCGGGTTCTGAGAAAGGGAAGCCGCTGGGCCGTAGAGGAGGGACTGGGGGAGCCCGAGGATCTGGCCCACACCGAGGACCGGGGCTGCCTGCCGGGGGCCGATCCGGACACGGTGAGCGACCGTGCCATGGAGCGGGGGCGCCGCCAACTGGGCACCCTGGGGGCGGGAAACCACTTCGTGGAAGTGGGGGTGGTGGAAGAGATCTACGATCCGGTGGTGGCCGCTGCCTTTGGCCTGGTGGCGTCCCAGGTCACCGTGATGCTCCACACGGGATCCCGGGGCTTCGGCTACCAGGTCTGCGATGATTTTCTCGCCGAGATGGGCCGCCACGTCCATGAATTCGGTATCGTGCTGCCGGACCGGCAACTGGCCTGCGCACCGATCCAGTCCGAAACAGGCCAACGCTACCGCGGCGCTATGGCCTGCGCCGCCAACTACGCCTGGGCCAATCGCCAGATTTTGATGCACCGCTGCCGGGAGGTCTTTCAGCGGGTCTTTGCCATGGGACCGGCGGCCCTGTCCCTGCGGCTCCTCTACGATGTGTGCCACAACATGGCCAAGGAGGAGGTCCATCTGGTGGACGGCCAGCCGCGCCGGGTCTGCGTACACCGCAAAGGCGCCACCCGAGCCTTCGGTCCGGGGCACGAGGCCCTCGACGCCGATTTCCAGGCCACGGGCCAGCCGGTGATCATCCCCGGCGACATGGGCACCGCCTCCTACGTGCTGGTGGGCACGTCCCGGGCCATGGCGGAAACCTTCGGCTCTACCTGCCACGGGGCCGGGCGGCGGCTCAGTCGCACGGCGGCCAAGAAGCAGAGTCGGGGGCGCGCCGTCTACCGGGAACTGGAGGACCGGGGGATCCTGGTCCGCTGGACCGGCCGAGACACCCTGGCCGAGGAAATTCCCGAGGCTTACAAGGATGTTTCCGAGGTGGTGGCGGTGGTCCACGGCGCCGGCATTTCGCGGCGAGTGGCCCGGTTGCGGCCCATGGCGGTGGTGAAGGGATGAAACAGCGATGAAAATCGTGGGGCTCACCGGGGGCATCGCCAGCGGCAAGTCCACCGTATCCCGATGGCTGGCCGAAGCCGGGGCCCACATCATCGATGCCGACCTTTTGGCCCGGGAGGTGGTGGCGCCGGGACAGCCGGCCTTCGCGGCCGTGGTGGATCATTTCGGTTCCGGTATCCTGAAAAACGACGGGACCATCGATCGGGACCGACTGGCGGCCGAGGTTTTTGCCGATCCGAAACAGAAGGCGGTTCTGGAACGCATCATCCACCCGGCGGTGGCCGAGGCCATGGCGGCGCGGTTGGCTCAAATCAAGGCCACGGCCCCCGAGAGCATCGTGGTGCTGGACGTGCCGCTGCTCTTTGAAGCCGGAATGGATGCGGGGCTGGATCTGGTGGTGATGGTCGATGCCCCAAACGTCGTGCAGCTCCACCGGCTCATGAAGCGAAACAATTTGTCCCGGACAGAGGCCCTGGCGCGCATCGGCGCCCAGATGCCCATGGCAGAAAAACGGCGCCGGGCCGACGTGGTCATCGACAACAGTGGCTCCCTGGCGTCCACGCGGACCCAGGTCGAGGCCCTGTGGCAGCGGCTCACCTCGTCTTGACCGCAATTCAGGCCGCGTCGTCGTCCGGCGCTTCGGGTTCCATCGCCGGGATATCCTCGGGCTGGGTGCGTCGCAACAGGACGGGAAAACGGCTGTGGCGCACCACCTTGTCGGCCACACTGCCCATGAGCCAGCGCCCCAGACCGCTGCGGCCGTGGGTGCTCATGGCGATGAGGTCATAATTGTAAAGTTCGCAAATTTCGAGGATCTTGGCCGCCGGATCACCATAGGGGACATGGTGATCCACCGTCATGCCCTTGGATTCGAGTTGTTGTTTGACCTTCTCGATGTAGTCCTCGGCGCGACGGATCATACGGGCCTGCCACTCGACGGCGTCCTGACCCGGAATGTGGTGGGCCGGCACCACCCGGATCAACACCACCCGTGGCTTGGCGGCGCCGGCGGTGAGCTTTTCGATCTCGGGCAAAATGGCTTCGGCCAAAGGGGAGCCGTCCAGGGGAACCAGAATGCTGCGATACATGGCGCCTCCTTTCGGTAAGCCGTCCACCGGGGCGCGTCCACCGCCGGTCGGACGGAACCCGCTGAAAACCGCGACCCTGCGGCGACCATCGCCACCCGTGTCGCTAAAACAAATAAAGCATATCCCGATTTGATCGAGCTGGCAAATTTTCAGGGCAACGGCTTCAAATTCACAACGAGGAAAACCACATGTGTTTCCGGCGGTTCTCAATGACACTCTTGGGCGCTTTGCTTCTTTGCGCAACGCCCTGCATCGGCCAGGATGCGCCCCGCATCGCCTACTGGAGCCTGCAAGCGGAAAACGACCTCTGGGGCAGCGGGGCCGACCGCCACTACACCCACGGCACCAAGTTTTCCCTCGCCCCCGCCAGGGAGGCGCCCGAGTGGCTCAAACGCATCGGTGATCATGTTCCCTTCTTTCGACCGGGCTATGATCGGGGGGTCGAATTTTCCATCGGGCAAAACATTTACACTCCCGACGACATCGAAACCCCGAACCTTATCATGGACGACCGCCCCTATGCCGGATGGCTGTATGCCAGTTTCAAAATTCTGGGGATTCTTGAGGAAAGCCCCGACTACCGGGAGAGCAACGGCTTCGACCTCACCATCGGCGTGGTGGGGCCCAGCAGCCTGGCCGATGACGTCCAGCGGCGCTGGCACAAACTCATCGACACCCGAACCCCCAGGGGGTGGGACCACCAGCTCCATGACGAGCCGGGCATCAACCTCACCTATACGCGGATCTGGGAGCGGTTCGGACGAATGGGGGCACCCTGGCTGGAATACTCGGTGGCACCGCATGTGGTGGGGGCCCTGGGAAACATTTACACCTATGCCGGCGGCGGGCTCATGCTGCGGGTCGGGCGCCACCTGCGCAACGACATCGGCCCCCCTTCCATCAGCCCCGGCTTTGCCGGCACAGCCTACTTTCGCTCCAATGAAGCCTTCAGTGCCTACCTGTTCGCCGGCGTTGAGGGGCGGGCCATGCTGCGCAACATCTTTCTGGACGGCAACACCTTCGAGGACAGCCACAGCGTGAACCGCAAGACGGCGGTGGGCGACTTCCAGGTGGGCGCCGCGCTGCGCTGGCGCCATGTGCGCCTCTCGTTCACCAACGTCTTTCGCTCCAAGGAGTTCGACGGCCAGCGCAAGCCGAGCGAGTACGGGGCCATCAATTTGACGGTGCTCTACTGAGCCGGGGTTCGGCAAAAACGGATTCGGATGTGATCCTTCATTTTTCATGCAGCAGCGCAGGCCTCATAGTAGGGTGATGGCACCGTGGGGTATACCCGGTACACATGGCGATACACCTCATCGGCACGCGCATGCACATCATCCTCCGTGTACCGGTCCACCGGCAGACCGGTGGATTCGCTCCACAGGAAATCGCGGATGGCCAGTCGAACGGCATCACGGGTGGCTTCCTTGAGATTCTGCACGCGGGTGCGCTTGGCCTGGCTGCGTTCAAATTCGCGTCGCAGCCGGTCGAAGTCGATCCTGCTGATATCAAATGGTTTCTGCTCTTCTGCGGCGCGTTCCGGCTCGACGGCGATCGCTTCGTCAACGACCTGGTGCAGTTGCCGAATGATATCGGTAATGTCCGCCTTCTCCCGATCCTCCTGGAGGCTTCTGTAGATGATGGAAATTGCTTCATAATCCTTCCGGTGGGCGTTGACCCCCGCCACCGTGACGCAGGCCTTGAACTTGGTGAAGACCGCCCGGCACATCACTTCGAAGCGTTTCCGCGTCTCATCGTTCTCGTTGGCCGCCTCCTTGGCGGCGACAATGGCCGCGTTGCGCGCAAAACCGGTCTGCGCGATGATATCGTCCAGCAAGGCGCCGCGCTCAGCCAGAAACAACTTTACAAACGCTATGGCCTCGTCCAGATCGGCCAGCAGCTCTTCTTCGGGCTTGGCGGGATCTGTTTCTCCGCCTTCGCTGCCTCGACCGCCATCCCTTGTCCCCGCAAATGTCGCCAAGGCCCTGCGCAAATTCTTGAGAATGCCGCAGTAGTCCACAATCATCCCGTTGTTCTTGCCCTCATGGACACGGTTGGCCCGCGCAATGGCCTGCATCAGCGTGTGGGCCTTCAGCGGTTTGTCGAGATAGAGCGTGGCCAGACTCGGCACATCGAAGCCCGTCAGCCACATCGCACAGACAATGGCAATCCGGAACGGGTGCTGCGCTTCCTTGAAGGCGTCATCGAGAGCCAATCGCTGCATGTTGCGAAACTGCGGTTGCCGCCGCATGGCTTCCGGCAAGTCCATGCCTTCCTTGATCAGACGGCGATGGGGGGGGTGATGTCCAGATCCCATTTGCGGAACTTCTCCACCTCACCCTGCTCTTCGCTGACAACCACGGCCATGCGGGTCTGGCGCAGCCATTCGATCTGTCGACGGCGATACTGTTCTCACCTGTTCATCGACGGCCGACGAAAGGTCTTTTTCCAATTTCCGAATGTGCCGGTCCCAATAGAATTCGATCAAGCGGTGCATCCGCACGCAGGTGATCTTGTCGATGCAGACCAACATGGCCTTGCCGGTTTCCCAGGCCTTGGCGTAATGCGCGACGAAATCCCGCGCGATCTGGTCTAGTCGCTTGCCGGCCGTGATGATGTGGTAATCGCGCTTCAGCTCCTGTTCGAGCCGCTGCTGTACATCAAGCGGATGCTCCCTCACCCCTGCCCCCTCTCCCAAGGGGAGAGGAGAGTTCTACAGCTCCTCCAGCTTATCGGCGATCCGTTCGTTCACGTCATCGACCGCCCGCTGGAAGTCATAGGTGGAAACATAGTTTCCGAATACCCGCCGCGTAATCTCGTCATCCGTAAACAGCGGCGTACCGGTAAATCCGATGTAGCCGGCGTTGGGCAGTGCATTGTGCAAGTTCAGGGCCAGGGTGCCGTACTGGGTGCGGTGCGCCTCGTCGGTGATGACGATGATGTCATCGCGCTCGGTGTAAGGCTGGTTGGGTTCCACATTACGGTTGAACTTCTGGATCAGCGAAAAGATATGCGACTTGTGCTGCGCCAGTAGGCTGCCGAGGTGCTCACCGCTGGCCGCTCGACAGGGATCGCGGTCATTGTCCACCACGCCGCACCCGGCAAAAGTCTTGTAGATCTGGGTGTCCAGGTCATCACGGTCCGTCAACACCAGGAACGTAAAGTTGCCGCCGATTTTGCGGTGGACCTTGCGGGTGAACATCACCATCGAGTAGCTTTTGCCCGCCCCCTGGGTATGCCAGAACACGCCTAGCTTGCCGTCCCGGCCCTTGCGGTCCCGGACCGCCTCGATGGCCCGGTTGACCCCCAGAAACTGGTGGTTGCGCGCCAGAATTTTCTTGGGTTCGCCTGCCGAATCGTCAAAGACGATGAAATTTTCCAGCAGGTCCATGAACAGCAGCGGCAGGCCGTTGACAAATCCCACGATGTCGGCCCGGCGGCGGTACAGATCGCCGCGCACCCACAGCTCCCGCACGCAAAGAAAGTCGTTGTTGGTCGGTTCGGCAAAATCGAACACCCGCAACCGCCGGCGCTCCCTATCGCCCTTTGCGTTGCGGAAAGCGACCTGCACGCCGTCTCGTATGAAATTGTATTTTTCGCGGTTCGTGACAATGAGCGATTGGGTGGCGACCGTCGCGACGATTTGCCGCGCAGCGTCATCATAGGCGGCATCCGGCAAGCCCGGATTCAACGCCACCAGCTTGGCCCGAAGGGGTCGGCTCAAGACGACATCGCGATCCGATGCCCGGCCCAAGCAGGCTATCCGGCCCGAAGTTCTCGGTATTGTAAGCGTACACCGACTCCCAGCCCAGTTCCTGTTCCAGGTACTCAGCAGTTGTCTGCTGGACGAGGGTGTCTTCGGTGTAGGCGCTGGGAGTCATTCCATCACCTCCCAGTGACCTTCCTTCCTCCCGCCGATCCGTTGCAGCAATCCATCCTTTTGCAGGTTCTGAATGTTTCGCTGCACCGATCGCTCGGTAATACCGATCAATTCAGCCAGCTCAGGGATGGTGACGGAAGGTCTTTTCTTACAGGCTTCGAGAATTTTACCCGACGTTTTCCCGACGCTTACCCGACGCTTTCCCGACGCTGCTTTGGCTTTTGGTGAACCTTTCGGAGAAATATTCACCAAATCCAGCTCTTCCACCGGTTTGCGGTGAACCATGGCGGTGAAAAGGCAGCCGTCGTGGTCGTCGATAAAGTCGACGGCCGGCCACTTTTCCAGCGCCCGCTTGATCCCCGAACCCAGGCCGTGGTAGGGCAGCAGCCCCTTGGCCACATAGGAAACGAGGATCGGGTTGCGGATGTTTGAGTTCCCGGCGCGGATCTTCTCCACGGTCAGGTTGTTGGGCAGATGGCCGGGGCTGATGATCTCGATGCGGTTGTCGAAAACAAACAGACGGATCGGGGCGCTGACCAGATAATCCCGGTGCACAAGGGCATTGACCAGCAATTCCTCGAACACCGCCTCGGGAATCTCCGGCGTACCGGGCGCGTTCACCCCGCGCCCGGCCTGCACCTTGTGGAGGTTACGCATGACAAAGGCCAGTGCCCCCTCGAAGAGTTTCGGCAATGGGCCAAAAAAGTCCTCGGTGTCCAGGTAGTCGGTGACGTGGATTTTGTTGCCCGGATAGCGGATCGCCTTGACCACGAATTGCGGCACGATCCATTCCGGTTGCTCGGCGAACAGCAGCACCCCGGCCAGGTTCAACCTGCCGTCATCGGTGGCCAGGTTCATGTTCTGCAACAGCCGGGTCAGCTCGTCAGGGGAATCAGGATAGTCCTGTTTGTGGGCGTCCCGCAGAAAATCGCGGAAGCGCAGCTTGTCCAGCTTGTCGATGCCCGCCTTGGTGGGCAGCTCGTCGGCATGGAACTGGTTGGTGAACTGAAAAAGACGGCGCAGCTCTTCCTTGGAGTTCACCCGCCGCTTGTCGGCCCCGGCCTTGAGCCAGATTACCCCGTTCTTGTCGAAATAGGGCTTGTCGATCCCCTTGGGTACGGTCAGCACGATGACAATGCGACCGTTTTCCAGTGCCACGTTTTCGGTCTGCACCGCCAGCGGGCTGCACACCAGTTGACTGGCACCATTGCTGATGAGCTGATTGATGCGGGCCACATCCTTCTGCGACAACCCCGGCATTGAACCGTCATCGGCTACGCCAATGAAAATCGTGCCGCCATTGGTATTGGCAAAGGCCGCCATCTCCGATGCCAGCGACTCGGCATTCTTCACATCCGCCTTGAACTGACGGGTGGAGTCTTCGCCGAGGGCGATTTGGGAAAGGAGGGATCGGTTGGTCATGCCGGTCATGGTGCATTCCTCCGTTTGGCGATGCGGATTTTGTACAGGCGCTCGGTGAATCCGCCTTCCTTCTCGAAATCTTGCGCCAGCCGCTCGACTTGTCGGTCAAGGAGAGAACAGGCCACTGCCAGCAGAACGAGCGCGGCATTGGCGGAAAGCTCGGGATAGGTTTTGGTGGACAGAGTGGACCTTGTGGACTCGGTGGACTGGGAGCCTGGATCAGAAGTTTGTCCACTCCGTCCACTATGTCCAGTTTGTCCACCTCTCTTCGCCACCTCAAGCACCCAGGCCGCCACTTCGTCGGCGGTTTGACAGCGCCGGTCGATCAGCGCCTGCCGGAGCGGGTTCTCCCGCTCCCATTGGGCCAGTCCCCGCTGTCGCAGGAAATCCTCGTAGTCAAGTTTCAGCTCCTCCAGGCTGGCGCGGGCCACCTGGGTGAGCTTGAGCTCGGTCTTCTTCGAGGTCGCCGACGCCTGCGAACCTTCGGCAATATTCTGTACGCCCGACCGCGCCGCCTGCACCATCTGGTCTTTGGTTCGGCTGAATCGGTCAATATATTTATCGCAAAACCGCACCGTCACGTCATACACTAGTTGGGCCACCTGAAAGCTTTTAAGCTTCCGGTAACCGCCATGCTTTGGAATCAGCTCAGACATGATCCCACCCGGTTTTACAACGTCCACACCGTCCAACTTGTCCACAAAGCTCCATCTGCCTATTGCGACAGCTCATTTCCGGCCTCCTGATAAATCGGCGATGGCTGCCTTGAGTACTTGCAGGCAGATCTCGGCCGTATGCTTGTCGGGTGTGAATTTGTATGCGAGCTGCGTTCTCCTTACCCTTCGGCGAGTTGGCGGCCTGGTTGAACTCTTTGGGCTTTTGCAAGGCGACGCCAAGCAGGATGCCTTCCAGGATGCTTCCGCACAGAAAGACGGTCGCCAGCGGAGCGGACGCCAGACAATTCTGCGCTTCCGCCAAACGGGACTCTATCACCGGCACCAAATTGGGGTCGTCGGCAAAGGTGTTGTCTGAGAAGTCGAGCACATAACCGCTCGCCATCCCGAACAGGTCTTCAAAGACCCTTTTCTCGATTGCCTTGAGACAGCTCATACCGCCACCTCTCCGTTCATCAGTTTGGGCAGGAGGAGGTCACGGGCTTTGGCAAGCGCGTTTGTCTCCTTTTCAAGGACTTGAATCATTCGAAATGCAGGCTCCATCTTTTCATGGAAGATTTTGAGCACGCTCTGAGCTGGCAAAAGGATCTCCGCCCTTTCGAAGTCGTCTGGTCTTACCGCTGGGTAACTTGCGCCCGTTGTCTGATTTACCAAATGACCAACAAATTCATCTGTGGTTGCGAACAAATACAGATAAGAAAAGGGGATAACCATAGGTGACAGAATCGTGAATCCTGTTGAAAATACATCATTTTCGTCTGGCTCAAGAACAAGGGCATACGCTCGTAAATTGGGGCGGACATTTGACCAAATAACGTCTCCGTCAGCTCCTATACGACGTGCCCGGCCCGGAGCTTCTGGCGATGGCATTTTGTTCTTCGAAAGTATTCGTCCCCGCTTTAACGATGAGATGTCTATATAGTTGATCTCATTGGGCAGATTGTTCGCTTTGTAGCTTTCTGCGTTTGTAGCTGCAACATCTCCCAACATCTTCTTCTCCCACCCCTCCGGCACGCCATCGACGATTTTGGTATGTTCGTGGCCGGGGAAGCGGAGGTGGACAAACCATTCCTTGTAGAGCAGCCGCGCCGCCTGCTCCAGCAACTGAATCCGCCGCCGGTTGTTTTCGATCAGGTCGTCGTAGGCGGAGAGAACACCAGCAATCTGCTTCTGCTCTGTGATTGCCGGTATCGGAAATTTCAATGATAGGAGCTTGGCTTGACTCAGGTTGTCCTGCGCAGCCCCCTGTGTGAACTGCTTGTACTTACGTTGTAATAATGCGCCAAAAAGATACTTGATGAAACGTGCGTCTGCCTTTTTGTCATCAGGGATAAAGCCAATCACGCTATCCGGGAAACACGCCTCAAAACCAAGGATTGCAGTATCAGCGATGTTGGCTGCAATAGTGATACAAAGCGTACCAGCTGGCCACATACGGCTTTGGGCCAGCCCCGCTTCGCTGTAAGTCTGTGAGTATTCGGAGAGATACAATCCTGCGTGCTTCACATCTCCCGTTTGCACGAATGGATACGGTCCACCATAGAGGTGCGCGGCATCTCGGGGTCTGTGCCGAGATCGCCCACGACTGACATAGCCCAATTCATCGAGGCTCTTTTGTTTCCATTTCATGCCACCAGCCTCTCGAAAGTCCTCCTGATCCTCGTTGTCAGTCTCGCCGCCTTCTCGTTTAGGACCTCCAGTCCGGCAATTGCGCAAAGGGTCGCTGCACAAATAGCGTAGCAGGCTGTTCCATAACTGTTCATTTCCCGCCCTCCAACAGTTTCTTCCCCTTTTCGGTCAGGCGGTATTTCTGGGTCGGACTTGTCGGAGAATCCGGCTGGGTCATTTCGACAAAGCCTTTGGCGAGAGCCGGTTCCAGATAGTTCCTGGCGAAAGTGACCCTGTCTTTCAAGCCGATGGATTTCATAAGCTCTGCCCGGCTCCATTCTCCGACACAGACGGCCAACAGCCTTTTTACTTGCTGGGTTACTTGCTGGGTTGTTGCCTCTACTTTTTCTTCAGTCATCGCCTTGCGCGTATCCGCCGGTATGCGATGCGGCTTCGCCAGATAGACGGTGAAACGCAGGCGCAAGGCGATTTCCTCGATTTTCGGTTCCGGCAGCCCCAGCTCCCTGGCCTCAGCAAATATGCGGCGCACACCGGTGCCCCATTGTTCGATCAGGTGAAGTTCCTTGAAAACGCGGGCGATGACCGGGTTGCGAATCCGGGAGGTGCCTTGTTTCATCTCTTCGATGGTCAGGCCGGGCAGGAGAATGCCCATGCTTTCCAGGGTTTTGCCTTCGTCGGACTGGAGCAGTTTGGAAATGGTCATATCCCCAGCTCCTCGAAATTCTTCTTGATCGTCGCCGCGAGCTGCACGGCTTCAGCGTTCAGATCCTCCAACTCCACATGGATTTCCCGCAAGGCCTCTTCGAAGTCGAAGTTTTCGTCTTCTTCCTCGGGGGCAACACCGACGTAACGACCTGGGGTAAGAGACCAATCGTTGGCCGCGATCTCGGACCGGTCCACCAGTTTGACCAGCCCAGTGTTTCCAGAAACGGCGTGATCGCCCGGAGCAAAGCTGCCAGAGCGGCCTGAAAAGAAGGCAAGGGTTCGCTCGCCTCACCACCGCCGCTTTGAAGCAGGAAACATCCCTCGCCCTCTGCCAACATGCGCCGGCAGTAGGTAGCCACGGTATCGAGGTACTTTTCGGGCTGCCCCCGATAAAGACGGACGATGGCCAGAATGTTCTGCTCCTGCTCAGGCGAAAAATCATAGATTTTCCGTGTGACTTTTCGATAGATGTTTCTGGCATCTATCATCAGCACGTGATCTTTTCGGTTGAGCGGCTCGAAAAATCTACCCTCGCCCTCTGGGAGAGGGGCCGGGGGTGAGGGTTGATCGGGCTTGCCCCGATCAATAAACCACAGCTCGCAGGGGACGGTGCGGGTGTAGAAAAAGTTTGAGCGGATGGCGATCATGATATCCACATCGCCGGTTTCCACTAGCTTCTGCCGGACCTTGGCCTCGTCGCGCCCGGCGCTGGAAGCCTGGGACGACATGACAAACCCCGCCCGGCCATGCTCATTCAGATAACTGTAAAAATAGCTGATCCAGACGTAATTGCCATTGGAGACCTTGCCCTTCTTGTTGACACCGGGCAGGCCGAAGGCCAGGCGCGGGTCGCTCTTGACCTTGTCCGCATCGATCTCATCGACGTTGAAAGGGGGATTGGCCATCACGAAGTCGGCCTTTCCCACCATATCGTGAGGATCATCGTAGTAGGTGATGGCCTTCTGGATATCGCCTTCCAGGCCGTGAACGGCCAGGTTCATCTTGGCCAGGCGGATGGTCGTGGCGTTCTTCTCAAGGCCGTAAAAAGTGAGTCGCTCGGTTGGACTTTGGCCGCGCTCTTCCACGGTTCTGGCGCTCTGCACGAACATGCCGCCGGAGCCGCAGGCCGGGTCGAGCACCGTCCCGCCCTGGGGGTCGATGACATGGGCAATCAGAGAAACCAGCGAGACCGGCGTGAAGAATTCACCGCCGTCATGGGCTTTCTGGTCGGCGAACTGGGTCAGAAAATACTCGTAGATGCGGCCGAAGACATCTCCGGAGACGCGCTTGAGCTCATCGGGGTTGAGGATGCGCAAAAGCTGGCCGATGACCTCGTTGTCGAGTTCCTGATATTCGCTTTTGGGCAGGACGCCGCGCAGGCTTTCGTAGTCGGCCTCGATGGACTCCATGGCATCGATGATGGCCCTGGCACGGTCGTCGCTGCCGGTCAACGCGACCAAGTGGTCGAACTGTGCCTTGGGCTGCAAGAAAATGGCGCTCTTCCGGGAAAAGTCCTCCTTGCTCAGCGCTCGCGTTTTGCCGCCCCGCTGGGGGAGGTCGGCTTCGATGGTATTCTTGACCGCCAAAAAACGGCTATAGGCATGTCGCAGAAAAATCAGGCCCATGACGGGCAAAAAATACTCGTTGCTGGCGTAGTTGGAATTCGCCCGCATCGTGTCCGCTGCGTTCCAGAGTCTTTTTTCAATGGCCTCAATGTGTTCCAGTTGTGCCAATGGATTCTCCATTTCTCAAACACAAAACCCCACCGACTCTTTCATCCGGCAGGGTCTCAGGATTCACCGTTCATGGCGCCATCTCTTTTCGGTTTACTCAAAACGGCATGTTCATACTCAAATAATCCAACAAAGTCAATTTATTACCTTTGTTGACCCACGATGGGAAAGGTCGCCCCGCCCTCGGCAAACACCGCCACCCGGGCCTTGGCCCCCAGGGCTTTTCGGCCGGCGGCGATCACCTGCCCGGGTTCGGCGCAGGGTCTGAAGAACCCCAGG
>Ga0172382_10003900_pt1 | contig 23297 bp, 23 predicted proteins | sample Leawel138RmetaG_FD_122245 | JGI IMG/M metagenome (GOLD analysis project Ga0172382, IMG submission 122245) | Leachate microbial communities from a municipal landfill in Southern Ontario, Canada - Leachate well 138R metaG | ecosystem: Engineered > Solid waste > Landfill > Unclassified | place... | reverse complement strand
GAACAGCGCGGCGACAGCTGCACGGTCAAGCTGGAGCGCGGCGAAACCGTCCAGGCGCTGGCGGTCAACGTCGGCGCCACGGGCAGTCCGGTCAACCTGTCGATTCGCCCGGAGCGCGTGCTGCTCAACGGCGCCAGCGCCAGTTGCCCGAACCGCTTCACCGGCCGTGTTGCCGAGTTCATCTACCTCGGCGACCACATCCGCATTCGCCTGGAGGTCTGCGGGGTCAGCGATTTCTTCGTCAAGCAGCCGATTGCCGAGTTCGACCACGCCCTGCGCGTCGGCGATGTGGTGCCGATCGGCTGGCATGTCGAGCACGTGCGTGCGCTGGACCCGCTGCAGGCGGCCTGAGGCATTACAAGAACCCTAACAACTGCATCATGGAGCGAACTGGTATGAGCAACTACCTGAAACTGTCCGCGCTGGCGCTCGGACTCGTCTGTGCCGGCCAGGCCACCGCCGAAAGCCTGACCGCGGTGAGCTTCGGCGGCGCCAACAAGCAGGCGCAGGTCAAAGCCTTCTACGAGCCCTGGGAGGCCGCCGGTCACGGTGACCTGATCGCCGGCGAGTACAACGGCGAGATGGCCAAGGTGAAGGCGATGGTCGACACCAACAGCGTGTCGTGGAATCTGGTCGAGGTGGAATCGCCGGAGCTGTCGCGCGGCTGCGATGAAGGCCTGTTCGAGGAACTCGACCCGGGCATCGTCGGTAATCCAGATGATTTCGTCGAAGGCGCGATCCAGCCCTGCGGCGTCGGCTTCTTCGTCTGGTCGACGGTGCTGGCCTACAACGCCGACAAGCTCGAGAGCGCGCCGTCCGGCTGGGCGGATTTCTGGGATACGGAGAAATTCCCCGGCAAGCGCGGCCTGCGCAAGGGCGCCAAGTACACCCTCGAATTCGCGCTGATGGCCGATGGCGTGCCGGCCAAGGACGTCTACAAGGTGCTGGCGACCAAGGACGGGCAGAACCGCGCGTTCAGAAAGCTCGACCAGCTCAAGCCGCACATTCAGTGGTGGGAGGCCGGCGCGCAGCCGCCGCAGTTCCTTGCCTCCGGCGACGTGGTGATGAGCAGCGCCTACAACGGCCGCATCGCCGCGGTGCAGGACGAAAGCAACCTGCAGATCGTCTGGAGCGGCGGCATCTACGACTTCGATTCCTGGGCCATCCCCAAGGGCGCCAAGAGCCAGGAACTGGCCCGCAAGTTCATCGCCTTCAGCGTCGAGCCGCAGCAGCAGAAGGCCTACTCCGAGAACATCGCCTACGGCCCGGCGAACACCCAGGCAGTGCCGTTGCTGGATGAGCAGCGCCTGACGCAGATGCCCACCGCGCCGCAGAACATCGCCGAGCAGGTGGCGATGGATGTGACCTTCTGGGCCGACTACGGCGAGCAGCTCGAACAGCGCTTCAACGCCTGGGCCGCACGCTGACCCGAGCGCCCCGCCGCATTGGCGGGGCCTGCCCCAGCTATCGCAACGAATCGCGGAGTCATCATGGCCACAGCAATTTCCCTGCCGGCGAGCGGAATCGCCGAGCCCAATCTGAAGCAGCGGCTGGCGCGTGCCGAACGGGTGAACAAGCTCAAGTCGCAGGCGCTGATCGTGCCGTTGTTGCTGTTCGTGCTGCTGACCTTTCTGGTGCCCATCGCCTCGCTGCTCTGGCGCAGCGTGGAGAACCCCGAGGTGGTGAACACGCTGCCGCGCACGCTGGCGGCGCTGGCCGAATGGGATGGCCGTGGGCTGCCGGCGGAGCCGGCCTATCAGGCGCTGGCCGAGGATCTGTATCAGGCGCGTCGCGAACAGAGCCTGGGCGATCTGTCCAAGCGGCTGAACATGGAGCAGGCCGGATATCGCAGCCTGCTGACCAAGACCGCACGGGCGCTGCCGTTGCGTGAGGTGCCGGCGTCCTATCAGGAGGCGCTGGAAGCGCTCGACGAGCGCTGGGGCGACCCGGCGTTCTGGCAGGTGATCCAGCGTAACGACAGCGCGGTGACCGGCTACTACCTGCTGGCGGCGCTCGATCACCGCATCGACGAGCTGGGCGAGCTGGCCAAGGTTTCGCCGGATCAGGCGGTGTATCTGGACATCTTCGCCCGGACCTTCTGGATGGGCCTGGTGATCACCGCGATCTGCCTGCTGCTGGCCTATCCGCTGGCGTATCTGCTGGCCAACCTGCCGGCGCGGCAGAGCAACCTGCTGATGATCCTGGTGCTGCTGCCGTTCTGGACCTCGATTTTGGTGCGCGTCGCGGCGTGGATCGTGCTGCTGCAGTCTGGCGGCCTGATTAATGGTGCGTTGCTGAAGATGGGCCTGATCGACGAGCCGCTGCAGCTGGTGTTCAACCGCACCGGTGTGTACATCGCCATGGTGCACATCCTGCTGCCGTTCATGATCCTGCCGATCTACAGCGTGATGAAGAACATCTCGCCGAGCTACATGCGCGCCGCGGTGTCGCTGGGCTGTCATCCATTCGCCAGCTTTTGGCGGGTGTACTTCCCGCAGACACTGGCCGGGGTCGGCGCCGGCAGCCTGCTGGTGTTCATCATCGCCATCGGCTACTACATCACCCCGGCGCTGCTCGGCAGCCCGAACGACCAGATGGTCAGCTACTTCGTCGCCTTCTACACCAACACCACCATCAACTGGGGCATGGCCACGGCGCTCGGCGGCCTGCTGCTGCTCGCCACGCTGCTGCTGTACGTCATCTACAGCTGGCTGGTCGGCGCCAGCCGACTGCGGCTGGGCTGATGACGGTCGCGACTTCCATGATGCATCTGGCAGGAGAACATTCATGCTGAGCCCCTACATGTCGCCCGTCGAACGGGCCTGGTACTACGCGCTGCGCATCCTCTGCGCGCTGGTGCTGCTGTTTCTGATCGTGCCGGTGCTGGTCATCGTGCCGCTGTCGTTCAACTCCGGCTCGTTCCTGGTCTATCCGCTGCAAGGCTTCTCGCTGCGCTGGTACGAGGCGCTGTTCACCTCGGCGGACTGGATGCGTTCGCTGAAGAACAGCCTGCTTATCGCGCCGGCCGCGACTGCCCTCGCCGTGGTACTGGGCACGCTGGCGGCGGTCGGCCTGACCCGCGCGGAGTTCCGCGGCAAGGCGCTGCTGATGACGGTGCTGATCTCGCCGATGGTGGTGCCGGTGGTGATCATCGGTGTCGCCAGCTACCTGTTCTTTGCCCCGCTGGGCATGGGCAACAGCTACCTGTCGCTGATCCTGGTGCACGCGGTGCTCGGCGTGCCCTTCGTGATCATCACGGTGTCCGCAACGCTGCAGGGCTTCAACTACAACCTGGTGCGCGCCGCGGCCAGCCTCGGCGCCTCGCCGCTGACGGCGTTCTTCCGCGTGACCCTGCCGCTGATCGCACCGGGGGTGATTTCCGGCGCGCTGTTCGCCTTCGCCACCTCGTTCGATGAAGTGGTGGTGACGCTGTTCCTCGCCGGCCCCGAGCAGATCACCCTGCCGCGGCAGATGTTCAGCGGCATCCGCGAGAACCTCAGCCCGACCATCGCTGCCGCGGCGACGCTGCTGATCGGCTTCTCCATCGCTCTGCTGCTGACCCTGGAGTGGCTGCGAGGCCGCGCCGAGAAGCTGCGCACCCAACAACCTGCCTGACGGAATACGCACATGACTCTGCAACTTGGGCAACCCGATCTGTTGCGCCAAACGGCCTATCTCAACGGTGAATGGTGCGAGGCCGACAGTGGCGCGCGCACCGAAATCTTCAATCCGGCCACCGGCGAGCTGATCGGCGCCGTGCCGAACATGGGCCGCGGTGAGACCCGCCGCGCCATCGAAGCCGCGCAGGCAGCCCAGTCGGCCTGGCGCGCGCTGACCGCGAAGGAGCGCGCTGCGCGGCTGCGGCGCTGGTACGAACTGATGCTGGAGAATCAGGAAGACCTGGCGCGGATCATGACCGCCGAACAGGGCAAGCCGCTGGCCGAGGCGCGGGGTGAGGTGGCCTACGCCGCATCCTTCCTCGAATGGTTCGCCGAGGAAGGCAAGCGCCTGTACGGCGACGTGATCCCGGCCCACGCGGGCGACAAGCGCATCCTGGTGCAGAAGGAGCCGGTCGGTGTCACCGCCGCGATCACCCCGTGGAATTTCCCCAGCGCGATGATCACCCGCAAGGCCGGCCCGGCGCTGGCCGCGGGCTGCGCCATGGTGCTCAAGCCGGCACCGCAGACACCGTTCTCGGCGCTGGCACTGGCCGCACTGGCCGAGCGCGCGGGCATCCCGGCGGGGCTGTTCAGCGTGATCACCGCCGATGCCGCCACGTCCCGCGAAGTGGGCGCCGAACTCTGTGAAAACCCCATCGTGCGCAAGCTCTCGTTCACCGGCTCGACGGCGGTGGGCATCAAGCTGATGCAGCAGTGCGCGCCGACGCTGAAGAAGCTCTCGCTGGAGCTTGGCGGCAACGCACCCTTTATCGTCTTCGATGATGCCGATCTGGACGCGGCGGTCGAGGGCGCGATGATCTCCAAGTACCGCAACGCCGGGCAGACCTGCGTCTGTGCCAACCGCATCTACGTGCAGGACGGCATCTACGACGCCTTCGTCGACAAATTCTCCGCGGCGGTCGCGCGGCTGAAGGTCGGCAACGGAGCGGAGGAGGGCGTGACCACCGGTCCGCTGATCGACGCCGCAGCCGTGGCCAAGGTGCAGCGCCATCTGCAGGACGCGCTGGACAAGGGCGCCACCCTGCTGGCCGGCGGCAAGCCCCATGCCTTGGGTGGCAACTTCTTCGAGCCGACGCTGGTGGGCGGCGTCACTGCCGAGATGGCCGTGGCGCGCGAGGAAACCTTCGGCCCGCTGGCGCCGCTGTTCCGCTTCCGCGATGAAGCCGAGGTGATCCGCCAGGCCAACGACACCGAGTTCGGTCTCGCCGCCTACTTCTACGCCCGCGACCTGAGTCGCGTGTTCCGCGTCGCCGAGGCGCTGGAGTACGGCATGGTCGGCATCAACACCGGGGTGATTTCCACCGAGGTGGCGCCGTTCGGCGGGATGAAGGCATCGGGCCTCGGCCGTGAAGGCTCGAAGTACGGCCTGGATGAATACGTGGAAATCAAATACCTGTGCCTGGGCGGCATCTGACCAAACGGCTCAAATCAGGCGTGCAAAATAATGCACGGAGTTTTACTGTAATCCGAACGCTCCGGAGGGTGCGGCAGTCGATCATCGTATGCTGCCGCGCCCGCTTCCTGGCGTTCTTTCCTACCCGTGCCGACGATGAGCGGCTACCGAGGAGCTTATGAGCAAGACCAACGAATCCCTGATGCAACGCCGTGTCGCCGCTGTTCCCCGTGGCGTCGGCCAGATCCACCCGATCTTTGCCGACCACGCGAAGAACAGCAGCGTGGTGGATGTGGAGGGCCGCGAGTTCATCGATTTCGCCGGCGGCATCGCCGTGCTGAATACCGGACACCTGCACCCGAAGATCGTCAAGGCGGTGGAGCAGCAGCTGCACAAGCTGACCCATACCTGCTTCCAGGTGCTGGCCTACGAGCCGTATGTCGAGCTGTGCGAGAAGATCAACGCGCGGGTGCCGGGTGATTTCGCCAAGAAGACCCTGCTGGTCACCACCGGCTCCGAGGCCGTGGAGAACGCGGTGAAGATCGCCCGCGCCGCCACCGGTCGTGCCGGCGTGATCGCCTTCACCGGCGCCTATCACGGCCGCACCATGATGACCCTCGGCCTGACCGGCAAGGTCGTGCCGTACTCCGCTGGCATGGGCCTGATGCCGGGCGGGATCTTCCGCGCGCAGTATCCCTGTGCGATCCATGGCGTCAGCGTCGACGAGTCGATCGCGAGCATCGAGCGCATCTTCAAGAACGACGCCGAGCCGCGCGACATCGCGGCGATCATCGTCGAACCGGTACAGGGCGAGGGCGGCTTCAATGTCGCGCCGAAGGATTTCATGGCTCGCCTGCGCGCGCTGTGCGACGAGCACGGCATCCTGCTGATCGCCGACGAGGTGCAGACCGGCGCCGGGCGCACCGGCACCTTCTTCGCCATGGAGCAGATGGGCGTGGTCGCCGACTTGACCACTTTCGCCAAGTCGATCGCCGGCGGCTTCCCGCTGGCCGGGGTATGCGGCAAGGCCGAAATCATGGATGCCATCGCGCCCGGCGGGCTGGGCGGCACCTACGCCGGCAACCCGCTGTCCTGCGCGGCGGCGCTAGCGGTGCTGGAGGTCTTCGAGGAGGAGCATCTGCTCGACCGCTGCAAGGCCGTGGCGGAGAAGCTCACCACCGGCCTCAAGGCGATCCAGGCCAAGCACAAGGAGATCGGCGAGGTGCGCGGTTTGGGCGCGATGATCGCCATCGAGCTGTTCGAGGATGGCGACCTGGCGCGACCGGCGGCGGCGCTGACGTCGCAGATCGTCGCGCGGGCGCGGGACAAGGGCCTGATCCTGCTGTCCTGCGGTACCTACTACAACGTGCTGCGCGTGCTGGTGCCGCTGACTGCCGAGGACGAGCTGCTCGACCGTGGCCTGGCGATCATCGGCGAGTGCTTCGACGAGCTGACCTGACCGTGCGGCGGCGCGCCGGCATCCGCCAACGGATGTCAGGCGCGCCGCACTCCTGACCCCTCGGGTACAATGCGCGGCATTCCGCCCGTGCCATCCGAGGTCGTCATGCAGCCGTTCGCCATTGCCCCTTCGATTCTTTCCGCCAATTTCGCCCGCCTGGGCGAAGAAGTGGACAACGTGCTGGCCGCCGGCGCCGACATCGTCCATTTCGACGTGATGGACAACCACTACGTGCCCAACCTGACCATCGGCCCGATGGTCTGCTCGGCGCTGCGCAAGCACGGCGTCACCGCGCCCATCGACGTGCACCTGATGGTCAAGCCGGTGGATCGGATGATCGGCGACTTCCTCGAGGCCGGCGCCAGCTACATCACCTTCCACCCCGAGGCATCCGAGCACATCGACCGCTCGCTGCAGCTGATCAAGGACGGCGGTGCCAAGGCCGGACTGGTGTTCAACCCAGCCACGCCGCTGGATGTGCTCAAGTACGTCATGGACAAGATCGACATGGTCCTGCTGATGAGCGTCAACCCCGGCTTCGGCGGGCAGAAGTTCATCCCCGGCACGCTGGACAAACTGCGCGAAGCACGCGCGTTGATCGACGCCAGCGGTCGTGAAATCCGCCTGGAGATCGACGGTGGCGTCAATCCGAAGAACATCCGCGAGATCGCCGCGGCGGGCGCCGATACCTTCGTCGCCGGTTCGGCGATCTTCAACCAGCCGGACTACAAGGCGGTGATCGACCAGATGCGCGCCGAGCTGGCGCTGGCGCGACCATGACGCGTCTGGAGCAACTGTTCGACGGCCAGCTGCCGCGCCTGGTGATGTTCGATCTGGATGGCACGCTGATGGACTCGGTGCCGGATCTGGCCGCCGCGGTGGACAGCATGCTCGCCCAGCTCGGCCGCGCTCCGGCGGGCATCGAGCGCGTGCGCGACTGGGTCGGCAACGGTTCGCGCGTGCTGGTGCGCCGCGCCCTGGCCGGCAGCTACGAGCACGCCGGCATCGATGAGGACGAGACCGACGCGGCGCTCGCGCTGTTCATGCAGGCCTATGCCGGCAGCCATGCGCTGACCAGCGTCTACCCGGGCGTGCGCGAGTGCCTGGACTGGCTCGCCGCGCGGGACGTGGCGCTGGCGGTGGTCACCAACAAGCCGGCCCAGTTCGTCGCGCCGCTGCTCGAAGAGAAGGGCTTGGGCGGCTACTTCGGCTGGCTGGTCGGCGGCGATACGCTGCCGCAGCAGAAGCCCGATCCCGCTGCGCTGTTCTGGGTGATGGAGAAAGCAGGCGCAACGCCGGCCGAGTCGCTGTTCGTCGGCGATTCGCGCAACGACGTACGTGCCGCCGAGGCTGCCGGCGTGCGCTGCGTAGGGCTGACCTACGGCTACAACCACGGCCGGCCGATCGCCGAGGAGCGCCCCGCGCTGGTGCTGGATGACCTTCGCCTGCTGGTTGCTTCGGTTTCCGGGCTGCGCTAGTGTGGCCCGACTCCCGCTACCCCCGCCGAAGAGATCAGATCGTGGTGGTTACCCGCAAACAGTGGATGAAGGTCATCAAGGCCCTGGCCCGTTGGCGCTGGCGCGCCTGATCAGTCCCGACCGGCTCCGCGCCGGTGTGTTTGCGAACCTCTCTGTACGCCCCTCAACCACGAGGCTGATATGACCCGCGAAGAATTCCTGCGCCTGGCCGCCGAAGGCCACAACCGCATTCCGCTGTCGTTCGAGACGCTGGCCGATTTCGATACGCCGCTGTCGCTGTACCTCAAGCTCGCCGATGCGCCCAATTCCTACCTGCTCGAGTCGGTGCAGGGCGGGGAAAAGTGGGGGCGCTATTCGATCATCGGTCTGCCTTGCCGCACGGTGCTGCGCGTGCATGATCACCACGTCCGCGTGACGGTCGATGGCGCCGAGACCGAAGCGCTCGAGGTCGAGGACCCGCTGGCCTTCGTCGAATCCTTCCAGCAGCGCTACCGCGTGGCGCCGGTCGCCGGCCTGCCGCGCTTCAACGGCGGTCTGGTGGGCTATTTCGGCTACGACAGCGTGCGCTACGTCGAGCGCAAGCTGGCGCAGTGTCCGCATCCCGATCCGCTGGGCACGCCGGATATCCTGCTGATGGTTTCCGACGCGGTGGTGGTGTTCGACAACCTGGCTGGCAAGCTGCACTGCATCGTGCTGGTCGATCCGGCCGTCGAGGGTGCCTATGAGCAAGGGCTGGCGCATCTGGCGAAGTTGCGCGAGAAGCTGCGCCAGCCGATCGCGCCGCGCCTCGGACTGGATTTCGAGGCGTCCGCCGGACGTGAGCCGAGCTTCCGCTCGAGCTTCAGTCGCGAGGATTTCGAGCAGGCCGTGCGCCGCATCAAGGACTACATCCTCGCCGGCGACTGCATGCAGGTGGTCATCTCGCAGCGCATGTCGATCCCGTTCGAGGCGGCGCCGATCGACCTGTATCGGGCGCTGCGCTGCTTCAATCCGACGCCGTACATGTACTTCTTCAACTTCGGCGACTTTCATGTGGTCGGCTCCTCGCCGGAGGTACTGGTGCGGGTCGAGGACGGCCTGGTCACCGTGCGCCCGATTGCCGGCACCCGCCCGCGCGGTGCCAGCGAGGAGGCCGACCTGGCGCTCGAGCAGGACCTGCTGTCGGACAGCAAAGAGCTGGCCGAGCACCTGATGCTGATCGATCTGGGACGCAACGATGTCGGCCGGGTGGCCGAGACCGGTTCGGTGAAGGTCACCGAGAAGATGGTCATCGAGCGTTATTCCAACGTCATGCACATCGTTTCCAACGTCACCGGCCAGCTCAAGGCGCGCCTGTCGGCGATGGATGCGCTGCGCGCGATCCTGCCCGCGGGCACGCTGTCCGGCGCGCCGAAAATCCGCGCGATGGAGATCATCGACGAGCTGGAACCGGTCAAGCGCGGCGTCTACGGCGGCGCCGTCGGTTACCTCGCGTGGAACGGCAACATGGATACGGCCATCGCCATCCGCACCGCGGTGATCAAGGACGGCGAACTGCATGTGCAGGCCGGTGCCGGCATCGTTGCCGACTCGCAGCCGGCGCTGGAATGGGAAGAAACGCTGAACAAGCGCCGCGCCATGTTCCGCGCGGTGGCCCTCGCCGAACGCGACCAGCAGGAGAACTGATCATGCTGTTGATGCTGGATAACTATGATTCCTTTACCTACAACGTCGTGCAGTACCTCGGCGAGCTGGGCGCGGACGTCAAGGTGGTGCGCAACGACGAGCTGAGCGTGGCCGAAATCGAGGCGCTGCAGCCTGAGCGCATCGTCGTCTCCCCCGGGCCGTGCACGCCGAACGAGGCGGGCGTGTCGCTGGAGCTGATCCGCCATTTCGCCGGCAAGCTGCCGATTCTCGGCGTCTGCCTCGGCCACCAGAGTATCGGCCAGGCGTTCGGTGGCGATGTGGTGCGCGCGCGCCAAGCCATGCACGGCAAGACCAGCCCGGTGTTCCATCGCGATCAGGGCGTATTTGCCGGGCTAAACAATCCGCTCACCGTCACCCGTTACCACTCGCTGGTGGTCAAGCGCGAGACGCTGCCCGAGTGCCTGGAGATCAGCGCCTGGACCCAGCTGGAAGACGGCTCGGTCGACGAGATCATGGGCCTGCGGCACAAGACGCTGAATATCGAAGGGGTGCAGTTCCATCCCGAATCGATCCTGACCGAACAGGGCCATGAGCTGTTCGCCAACTTTCTGAAGCAGACCGGAGGCGTGCGCTGATGGATATCAAGGAAGCCCTCAACCGCATCGCCGGGCAGCTCGACCTCTCCACCGAGGAAATGAAGGCGGTGATGCGCCAGATCATGACCGGTCAGTGCACCGACGCGCAGATCGGCGCGTTCCTCATGGGCATGCGCATGAAGAGCGAGACCATCGACGAGATCGTCGGCGCCGTGCAGGTCATGCGCGAGCTGGCCGAGCCGGTGAGGTTCGAGGTCGACCGGCTGGTCGATACCTGCGGCACCGGTGGCGATGGCATGAATATCTTCAACGTCTCCACGGCTGCCGCCTTCGTCGTCGCCGCCGCTGGCGGCAAGGTGGCCAAGCATGGCAATCGCGCCGTGTCGGGCAAGAGCGGCAGCGCCGATCTGCTGGAAGCGGCCGGCGTCTACCTCGACCTCACCCCCGAGCAGGTGGCGCGCAGTGTCGATACCGTGGGCGTCGGCTTCATGTTCGCGCCGGCCCATCACGGTGCGATGAAGTTCGCCGCCGGGCCGCGACGTGAACTGGGGCTGCGCACGCTGTTCAACATTCTGGGGCCGATGGCCAATCCGGCCAACGTTCGTCATCAGGTCCTCGGCGTGTTCAGCAAGGCGCTGTGCCGGCCGATGGCCGAGGTGCTGCAGCGTCTGGGCAGCAAGCATGTGCTGGTGGTGCATGCGCAGGACGGCCTGGACGAAATCAGCCTGGCCGCACCGACTCACATCGCCGAGCTGAAGGACGGCGAAATTCGCGAGTACGCCGTGCAGCCGGAAGACTTCGGCATCAAGAGCCAGAGCCTGATCGGTCTGAACGTCGAAGATGCGCAGGGCTCGCTGGCGCTGATCCGCGATGCGCTCGGGCGGCGCAAGACCGAGAACGGCCAGAAGGCCGCCGACATGATCGTGCTCAACGCCGGTGCAGCGCTGTACGCTGCCGATCAGGCCTGGACCCTGAAGCAGGGTGTCGAGCTGGCCCACGACGCGCTGAGTACCGGCATCGCCCGGGACAAGTTCGAGGAACTGGTGTCCTTCACCGCCGTATTCAAGCAGGAGAACCAGAAATGAGCGTGCCGACCGTGCTGGAGAAAATCATCGCGCGCAAGTACGAGGAAGTCGCCGAGCGCCGTTCGCGGACGAGTCTGGACGAACTCGAGCGCCTGGCTGCAGCGGCTGACCCGGTACGTGGCTTCGCCGCGGCCGTGCAGCGGCGGGTCAAGGCCAAGGAAGCGGCGGTGATCGCGGAGGTGAAGAAGGCGTCGCCGAGCAAAGGCGTGCTGCGCGAAAACTTCGACCCCGCCGAGATCGCGCGCAGCTACGAAGCGGGCGGCGCGGCCTGCCTGTCGGTGCTGACCGATGTGGATTTCTTTCAGGGCGCCGATGCCTATCTGCAGCAGGCACGTGCGGCCTGCAGCCTGCCGGTGATCCGCAAGGACTTCATGGTCGATCCTTACCAAGTGGTCGAGGCCCGCGCGCTGGGTGCCGACTGCATCCTGCTGATCGTCGCTGCGCTGGAGGATGCGCGCATGGCCGAGCTGGCGGCCGTGGCCGCGCAGCACGGGCTGGATGTGTTGGCGGAGGTGCACGACGGCGATGAGCTCGAGCGTGCGCTGAAACTGGAAACGCCGCTGCTGGGAATCAACAACCGCAACCTGCACACGTTCGAGGTCAGCCTCGAGACGACGCTGGATTTGCTCCCGCGCGTGCCGCAGGACCGTGTGGTGGTGACCGAGAGCGGCATCCTCAACCGTGCCGACGTCGAGCTGATGGAGATCAACCAGGTCTACGCGTTTCTGGTCGGCGAGGCGTTCATGCGTGCCGAGCAGCCGGGCGCCGAGCTGCAGCGGTTGTTCTTCCCCGGTCGCCGCGCGCGGATCGCGGGTGGCGCGCCGGAGTGATGCGCCACTGAAAAAAAAGGCCGGGGCATCGGTGATGCCTCGGCCTTGGTTCTTCCGGTGCCGCTGCAGGTTCAGCGCGTTCCGAATACCACCATCGTCTTGCCTTTGACGTAGACCAGTCCCTGCGATTCCAGGCTTTTCAGCACGCGGCCGACCATCTCGCGCGAGCAACCGACGATGCGGCCGATTTCCTGGCGGGTGATCTTGATCTGCATGCCGTCGGGATGGGTCATCGCGTCGGGCTGCTTGCACAGGTCGAGCAGCGTGCGTGCGACGCGGCCGGTAACGTCGAGAAATGCCAGGTCGCCGACCTTGCGGGTGGTGTTGCGCAGGCGATCAGCCATCTGGCTGCCCAGCGCGTAGAGAATTTCGGGATCCTGCTGCGTCAGTTCGCGGAACTTGGCGTAACTGAGTTCGGCGACTTCGCACTCGGTCTTGGCGCGGACCCAGGCGCTGCGTTCTTTCTCGCTGCCTTCCTTTTCGAACAGACCCATCTCGCCGAAGAAGTCGCCGGCGTTGAGGTAGGCGATGATCATCTCGCGGCCGTCATCGTCCTCGATCAGAATGGTCACCGAACCCTTGACGATAAAGAAAAGCGATTCGCAGCGATCACCGGCGTAAATGATGGTGCTCTTGGCGGTATATCGACGTCGGTGACAGTGGGCCAGCAGTTTGTCGATGTTCTTGATCTTTGGCGTAAGTGTGATAGCTACCATGCTCTAGGTCCCGGAAAATACTTGGAATGAGGCTGGTTCTTGTTATGTGTGACGAACAGTCGTTGATAAGCTGAGGCCCAGCTTATCAGACGAAATTTAACCAACCGAAGTTGCGACAGAGTTACGCAGTCGGTCAACGCGCCTTTGGTCGGGGGTGCAGTCCTCAGCACTCGAACCGTGCATGTTAAGCTATCTGGCAATTTTTTCTGGGAGTTAGTGAATGAAAGCGCGCATTCAATGGGCGGGCGAGGCCATGTTTCTCGGCGAATCCGGCAGCGGCCATGTGGTCGTGATGGACGGCCCGCCGGAAAGCGGCGGGCGCAACCTCGGTGTGCGTCCGATGGAGATGCTGTTGCTGGGCTTGGGCGGCTGCAGCAACTTCGATGTCGTCAGCATTCTCCGCAAATCGCGGCAAGCGGTGGAAAGTTGCGAGGCCTTTCTTGAAGCCGAGCGCGCAGCCGAAGATCCCAAGGTATTCATCAAGATTCATCTGCGTTTCGTGGTCAAGGGCCGCGGCCTGAAAGAGGCGCAGGTCAAACGAGCGGTCGAACTTTCCGCCGAGAAATACTGCTCGGCATCGATCATGCTGGGCCGCGCGGGCGTCGAGATCAGCCACGACTACGAGATTGTCGAACTGGGCTGAGTTTCTCCTCGCATACCGCGGAGTTGAGAGATTTGCTTAATAAGAAAAGGACGCTCCAGGCGTCCTTTTCTGTTTACGGCAGTCCGGCAGACTAGATGCGGTAGGTGGTCTTCGTCATCACCTTGGCCATCATGCTCATGCCGAACTTGATCGGTGCCGGAAAGCGCAGGCCGCCGGCAGCAATCGCGTTGGTGGAGTGTTCGGCTTCGTCGACACGCATCTGTTCGAGGATGGCGCGGGATTTCTCGTCTTCGGCCGGAAGTTGTCCGAGATGGTCGTCCAGGTGCTTGCAGACCTGATCTTCGGTGGCTGCGACAAAGCCTAGGCTGACCCGGTCGCTGATCAGTCCGGCCGAGGCGCCGATACCGAAGGAGAGGCCATAGAACAGCGGATTGAGCACGCTGGTGTGGCTGCCCAGCTGGCGAAGGCGTTGCTCGCACCAGGCCAGGTGGTCGATTTCCTCGTCGGCCGCGCGCTCCATCGCCGCGCGCACCTGTGGCAGTCGCGCGGTGAGCGCCTGCCCTTGGTACAGCGCTTGCGCGCACACCTCACCGGTATGGTTGATGCGCATCAGGCCGGCGATGTGGCGCGAGTCGCGCTCGTCCAGTTCGGCATCCGGCTTGACCACGGCGGGCGAAGGCCGACCGGGTTGGCCGCTGAAGGGCAGCAACGTGCGCAGCGCGGCGTCAGCCTGCATCAGCAGGCGATCGGCGGGAGAGTAATGGCGATGGGTTGTCATGATGCCTCCGGATTGAAACGACGCGCGGATGGATTCGTGAGCGCAGGGCGCCATTCAGCCCGGCGGCCAGTGCATCTGGCGCTGTCCCAGCACGTGCATGTGAATGTGATAGACCGTCTGTCCGCCGAGGTCGTTGCAGTTCATCACCACACGAAAACCCTCGGCACAACCGCGTTGCTCGGCCAGGCGCTGGGCGGTGAACAGGATATGTCCGGCCAGGGCCTTGTCATCCTTCTCGCTGAGGTCATGCAGGGTCGGAATGTGCTTTTTCGGGATGACCAGGAAATGCACCGGCGCCTGCGGAGAAATATCTTCGAATGCTATGACTTGGTCGTCTTCGTAGAGCTTGCGTGCCGGGATATCCCCAGCCACGATCTTGCAGAACAGGCAATCCATGGCATTCCTCCAGGCGTTGAGCGGTTGGACAGTGTAACAGGCCGCTTCGAGGCTGATGAATCCCACCATAAGGAGATGGGGTGAAGAACGATATTCATGATCTGGGACTGGTGCTCGACTCACGCGTTCGGTTGATCGTGATCGAGTCGTGGGACGAGCTGCGTGTGCTGGAAACGCTGACAGGCCTGGCTGTGCGGCGGGGCTTGAGCCTTTACGTGTGGTCGATAACCGAGGGCGTGCGCCGCCTCGGTTTTGGCGGCGAACCGCAGGGCGAGGACGGCAACGCGCCGGAAACCGCGCTCCGGCTGGTCAAGCATGATCCCCAGCCGAATCTGTACGTGTTCTGCGATATCCATCCGTTTCTCGACGAGCCTCGCGTAGTGCGCCTGCTCAAGGAGATTGCGATGGGGGCGACGCCGACGCTGGTACTGGTGTCGCACGCGCTGAAGCTGCCGGCGGAGCTGCAGCGCCTGGCTGCGCGCTTCAGCCTCGCATTGCCGAGCGAGGAAGAATTGCTGGTGATCGTCCGCGAGGAAGCCGCGCGCTGGAGCGAGCGCAATCGCGGTGCGCGGGTACGCACCGACAATCGGACCCTGCAGCAGGTGGTGAAGAATCTGCGTGGCATGAGCCATGCGGAGGCGCGCAGCCTGGCGCGCAATCTGATCTGTGACGATGGCGCCATCACCCAGGAAGACTTACCGGAACTCAACCGCGGCAAGTTCCAGCTGCTCGACCTGGACGGTGTGTTGAGCTTCGAACGCGAGACGGCGCGCTTCGCCGAGGTGGGCGGTTTGCGGCATTTCCGGCGCTGGCTGGGCGAGCGCCAGAGCGCGTTCCTCGCCGGTGCGGCGGCGGATATGCCGCGCGGGGTGATGCTCGTGGGCGTGCAGGGTGGCGGCAAGAGCCTGGCGGCGAAAGCGGTGGCCGGACTCTGGGGGCTGCCGTTGCTGCGCCTGGACTTCGCCTGCCTGTACAACAAGTACTTCGGCGAGACCGAGCGCAACCTGCGCGAGGCGCTGCGTCTGGCTGAGCAGATGGCGCCGTGCGTGCTGTGGATGGATGAAATCGAGAAGGGCCTGGCGACCGGCGAGATGGACGGTGGCGTCAGCCAGCGAGTGCTGGGTACGTTGCTGACCTGGATGGCCGAGCGCGCGGCACCGGTATTCATGGTCGCCACGGCCAATGCGATCGATCGGTTGCCACCGGAGCTGCTGCGCAAGGGGCGCTTCGACGAGCTGTTTTTCGTCGATCTGCCGGATAGCGAGACGCGTGCGGACATCTTCCGTATCCACCTGACGCGTCGCGAGCTGGCCGAGGCGGATTTCGATCTGAACGTGCTGGCCGATGCCAGCGCGGGTTTCTCCGGCGCCGAGATCGAGCAGGTGGTAGTTAGTGCCGTGTATGCCGCGCAGGCTCGCCAACGGGCAGTCGACCTGCCGCTGCTGGTAGAAAGCATCCAGGCGACGTCACCGCTTTCGGTGGTGATGGCCGAGGATCTGGCGGCGCTGCGTGCCTGGGCGGACGGTCGCGCCGTACAGGCCGACTGAGCTGGCGCGTCAGCCGGCGCGGTGCAGATACTGCGTGGCGGCAGGCACGGTGATCGCGACCAATACTCCCCCGATCACCAGCAGCAGCCACAGCGCCGCCAGCGCCTTCACCGCCAGGCTGTTGGCTGGCTGCGGCGGGCCGTAGCGATTCGGCCCGCGCTTGCCGGGAATAACGATCATCAGTAGCGGCACGAAGACACCTATCACCGGCACCAGATTGAGCAGCAGAAGCCAGCCAGACATGCCGATGTCGTGCAGTCGCTGGACCCCGATCTGCACGTTGATCACCAGGGCCGCGATCGCCAGCAGTGCCATGAGCAACAACCCGACGGGTTTCGAGATCGCTGCCACGATGGCGGCTATGCCGAATAGACCGGCAACGGCCACCATTACCACCAGGGACCAGGCCAGATAGCGCAGCCGGCCGATGCGGCCCTGCACAGAGAACACGCGCAACTCGCCGTGGCTCTCCAGCGGCATCTCGAGCGCTGCCTGCGGCGGGGTGTACGGCGATTGGCTGTCAGCGGTGGCAGGTGGCGAAACGTCCTTCGCCTGCTGCGCCTGACGGGCAAGAAATTTCGCGATAACGATTCCGCACGCCGAGCATTGTTCGTGCTGCGGTTGCGTATGCCCGCACTTGGGGCAGTTCATCTGCGCCTGATCTGCGGTGGGCTTGTCGGTCAGTTCCTGCAGTTGAAGCTGGAGCTGCTCAGGCTCCTTGTGCGCGTGGACGCCGGCGCGACGGAGGGCGGCCAGATAACGGTCGGCTTCGTCGCTGTGCAGATGTCGCTTGAGCGCGACTTCGCTCGCGTCGAAAAGCCGCTCGATCCGCGCGCGATCGGTCTTGAAAAGCTGTGCCAGATTGTTTTTCACGGCATCGGCGCTGGCGCCGGGTATCAGCTCGCCGCGGAAGAGAATCTTGTAATGGGCTTCGTTCATGTGGCATCCGTGTCACTGAAAAACAGATCTCGCCTTCGGCGACGCCTACGCATCGCCATCCGTGGCGCGTTAGAAGGGCTTTATCACCGCCAGGATAACGATCGCCAGCAGGAACAGCACCGGTACTTCGTTGAACCAGCGATAGAACACATGCCCGCGGACATTTTCATCGCGGGCGAAACGCTTGAGCTGGGTGCCGCACATGTGGTGGTAGCCGATCAGCAAGAGGACCAGTGCGAGCTTCACGTGCAGCCAGCCACCGCCGGTGAACAGCGTCGGATTGAGCGCTGCCATCGCGATGCCGAACGCCAGGGTTGCCACCATCGAGGGCAGCATGATGCCGCGATAAAGTTTGCGCTCCATGATCTTAAAGCGTTCGCGGCTGGGCGCGTCGTCGCTCATGGCGTGGTAGACGAACAGACGCGGGAGGTAGAACAGACCGGCGAACCAGCACACGATGGAGATGAGGTGGAAGGCTTTAAGCCAGAGATAGAGCATTCGCGGGCGTCTCCGAGTTCCGATGGCTGCCGATAGTATTGATTGTCGGACGATCCGTCACCCTGATGGTTGGCCGACAACCAAAGCAGCTTTATCATCCTTTACTTTTACGACGTTCATTGCGAGGCAGACATGATCAAGGTCGGTATTGTCGGCGGCACGGGCTACACCGGGGTGGAACTGCTGCGCCTGCTGGCCCAGCACCCGCAAGCCGAAGTGGTGGTGATCACCTCGCGCTCGGAAGACGGTGTCAAGGTTACCGACCTGTATCCCAATCTGCGCGGCCACTATGACGGGCTCGCGTTCAGCGTACCGGATGTGGCCAAGCTGGGCGCCTGCGATGTGGTCTTCTTCGCGACACCGCACGGAGTGGCGCATGCACTGGCCGAAGAGCTGCTCGACGCTGGAACGCGGGTAATCGATCTATCGGCGGATTTCCGCCTGCAGGATGCCGAAGAGTGGTCCAGATGGTACGGCCAGCCGCATGGTGCACCGCACCTGTTGGGCGAGGCGGTCTATGGTCTGCCTGAGGTCAATCGCGAGCAGATTCGCGGCGCGCGGTTGATCGCCGTAGCGGGTTGTTATCCCACCGCCACTCAGCTCGGCTTTCTACCGCTCTTGGAGAGCGGTCTGGTCGACAACGGCCGGCTGATCGCCGATTGCAAGTCCGGCGTCAGCGGTGCGGGGCGTGCGGCGAAGATTGGCTCACTGTTCACCGAGGCCGGCGAAAGCATGATGGCCTATGCGGTCAAGGGGCATCGCCATCTGCCGGAAATCAGTCAGGGGCTGCGCCGCGCGGCTGGCGGCGAGGTGGGGCTGACCTTCGTTCCCCACCTGACTCCGATGATTCGCGGCATCCATGCCACGCTCTATGCAAGCTTGATCGATACCTCGGTAGACGTGCAGGCACTGTACGAAAAGCGCTACGCCGACGAGCCCTTCGTCGATGTGATGCCGGCGGGCAGCCATCCGGAGACACGCAGCGTGCGTGGTGCGAACATGTGCCGTATTGCGGTGCATCGCCCGCAGGGTGGTGATCTGGTGGTGGTACTTTCGGTTATCGATAATCTGGTGAAGGGCGCATCGGGTCAGGCGATCCAGAACATGAACATCATTTTCGGCATGGACGAGCGCCTGGGGCTGAACAACGTCGCCTTGCTGCCTTAAAGGCCGAAAACCGAGCGGCTTTCCTGAGCGGCTAATAGTTGACCAATTTGGTAGGGCAAGCGGATAATGCTTCGCCATAGCAGTAGGCGTTCTAGCGCCGGGAGAACTCAATGAGTGTCGAATCCTTCACACCCACCGCGATCCAGTTCAGCCAGGGTGCCGCGACTAAGGTGAAGACCCTGGTCGAAGAAGAGGGCAATCCGCGGCTGAAGCTGCGCGTATTCGTCACGGGTGGCGGCTGCTCGGGCTTTCAGTATGGTTTCACGTTCGATGAGGACGTGGCGGACGATGACACGATCATCGAGCGCGAAGGGGTCAGCTTGGTCGTGGATCCGATGAGCTATCAGTATCTGGCTGGAGCGGAAGTCGATTACCAGGAGGGGCTGGAAGGGTCCCGCTTCGTGATCACGAACCCAAATGCCACGACGACCTGTGGCTGCGGTCAGTCGTTTTCGATTTGAAGTCACCCTGCTTGCGATAAACGCCGCGCTTTGCGCGGCGTTTTCGTTTATGGATGTTGCCGCTTAGGCCGGATAGATCGCGCCGAGGATTCGCGGGCCTCTTGCGCCGGTCACGCTGGGGCGGTTGGCCGGAATGTTTTCCAGGCAGCAGTGTGCTAGCCACGCGAACGCAGCGGCTTCCACCCAGTCGGGAGCGATACCGAACGCTTCGGTGGTGCAGACGTGACGACTGGGCTGCAGAGCCTGCAGTCGCCGCATCAGCGCGGTGTTGTGGGCGCCGCCGCCGCAAACGAGCAGCTCCTGAGTGTCGGGCTGCGCGCGCTCCAGCGCCTCGCTGATGCTGCGTGCTGTCAATTCCAGCAGCGTCGCCTGAACATCTTCTGCCGGTAACGTCCTGCCGGACAGGTGGTGTTCCAGCCAAGGCAGGTTGAACAATTCACGTCCGGTGCTTTTCGGGCCTTGCCGAGCAAAAAACTCGTCATCCAGCATTGCTCGCAACAGGCTGGCATCGACGTTGCCGCTTTCTGCCCAGGCGCCGTTTCGGTCGAATGACTGGCCGCGTTGCACCTGGATCCAGGTATCCAGCAGAACGTTGCCTGGCCCACAATCGAAGCCGCGAACCGGCTCGCCGGGGCTGAGCAGGCTGAGATTACTGAAGCCGCCGACGTTGAGAACCGCCCGCACCCTGTCGGTCGCCTGGAACGCCGCTTCGTGAAAGGCCGGCACTAAAGGGGCGCCTTGTCCGCCAGCGGCGACATCACGACGACGAAAATCGCCAACAACGGTGATGCCGCTGAGCTCGGCGAGCAGGGCCGGATTGCCGATCTGAATGCTGAAGCCTCGCTGCGGTTCGTGGCGCACGGTTTGTCCGTGGCTACCGATCGCGCGGATCGCTTCGGGTTTGAGCTGGGTTTGCTCGAGCAGTTCGCGGATGACGGCCGCGGCCAGCGTCACCCACTGCTGCTCGATCAATGCTGCGCGGGCCAGCTCATCGGGCCCGGAAGTGCAGAGCGCCAGAATCTCACGGCGTAGGTCATCCGGTAACGGACTAAAGCGGCTGGCCAGAAGCCTGGTCTGAGTGGTCTGCTCGACGAGGGCGACGTCCAGTCCGTCCAGACTGGTGCCGGACATGACGCCGAGATACAGCGCCATGTTTATTGCTTGTTGAGTGCCAGCATGGTCGCGCGCTCGTCGTCCATGCGAGCCATGAGCGGCTGGCTAAGCGCCATGAAGCGCTGTTTCTCGTTCTTTGCAATCGGATCGGCCATCGGCAGCTTCAGCCCTAGCGGGTCGACATGCGCGCCGTCCACCTGGAACTCATAGTGCAGGTGCGGTCCGGTAGACAGGCCGGTCGTTCCGATATAGCCGATGATCTGACCCTGCTTGACCGTGGAGCCGTTCCTCACACCTTTGGCAAAACCTTGCATGTGCGCGTAAAGGGTCCGATAACGCTGCCCGTGCTGGATGATCACGGTATTGCCGTAACCGCCCTTGCGCCCGGCAAGCAGCACCTTGCCGTCGCCAGCACTCTTGATCGGCGTGCCATGCGGAGCGGCATAGTCGACGCCTTTATGAGCACGAATCTTATTCAGGATCGGATGCTTGCGACCATTGGAGAAGCGGGAGCTGATGCGCGCAAAGTCTACCGGGGTGCGAATGAACGCCTTGCGCATGCTGTTGCCGTCGGCGTTGTAATAACTGGTCGTGCCGCTCTTGCTGGTGTAGCGCACGGCGGTGTAGGTCTTGCCGCGGTTGATGAACCGTGCAGCCAGAATGTTGCCGGTACCAACGCGCTTGCCATCGATGATCTTCTCTTCGTAGATCAGTTCGAAGGAATCACCCTTGTGGATGTCCAGCGCGAAGTCGATGTCATAACCAAATACGTTTGCCAGATCCATCGTCAGGTTGTGACTCAGGCCGGCCTGACGTGCCGCGACGAATAGACTGCTGTTGATTTCACCATGAGCGTATACGGCTTTCAGCTCCGGCTTGATCTCTTCTTTCTTAAACGTATAGCCGCTATCGGTTCTTTCGAGGTGCAGGGTCTCAAGCGCGCTGGTCCTGCTCTGCAGGCTGGCGAGCTCGCCCTGCTCGGTCAGCTGGAATTCGAATACTTGCCCTACCTTCAATCGGCTCAGCTGTTTAGCGTCCTTACTGCTGGCCAGCACGCTGTGGACGGTGCTGGATGGAAGGCCGGCTTTGGCGAATAGCGTGGAAAGGGTGTCGCCGTTGGTAGCCACGAGCTTCTTGCTGCGCGGGTCTTCTTGCGGGGGCGCCGGTTGCTCAGCTACTTCGGTGGAACTCTGTTCGATGGAGGCAAAGGGCGAATCGGATTTGGGGGCGGCGGCGTCGGAAGCTTCCGGAGCTACTGCCTGCTCGGTGGCGTAATCCAGGCGAAGATCAATAAGGCTTTTCTTCGCTTCTACTTCGCGAGAAGGGAAGACAAGCAGTGCCAGGCTGAGCAGCGCGGCTACACCGCTGGCCGCCAACAGGTGGCTCTTCGGGTAGAGGGGGGCTTTTTGATTGGTCATCAGGTATCTGGCATGTTTTTGCACAGGAAATAACTGTCTAAAATATAAGCAAAGTCCGCGTGAGGCAACCCTTGAGTGCTTCCCGCTCGTCGAGCGGCGGCGTGCTTCACGCTTGTATTTTTCACATGATCTTGTAAGGCTTGCCCCCCTTTATTTGCAGATGCGGAGCCTGTCATGAGGTCGGTTGAGGAGCAGTTGTCGGTCATCAAGCGGGGCGCTGACGAAGTGCTCGTCGAATCGGAGCTGATCGCCAAGCTACGGCGCGGGCAGCCTCTGCGCGTCAAGGCGGGATTCGATCCGACTGCTCCCGATCTGCACTTGGGACACACCGTGCTGATCAACAAGATGCGCCAGTTGCAGGACTTGGGGCACCAGGTGATTTTCCTCATCGGCGACTTCACCGGAATGATTGGCGATCCGAGCGGCAAGAGCGCAACAAGGCCGCCACTGACTCGTGATCAAGTGTTGGAGAACGCCGAGACGTACAAGGCGCAGGTATTCAAGATCCTAGATCCAGCGAAGACCGAGGTTGCCTTCAATTCGTCCTGGATGGATCAGCTGAAGCCGTCGGACATGATCAGGCTTGCCTCGCAATATACGGTGGCTCGAATGCTGGAGCGCGATGATTTCAGCAAGCGCTATGCCACGAATCAGCCGATAGCTATTCATGAGTTCCTTTACCCGCTCGTTCAGGGCTACGACTCCGTCGCCTTGAAGGCCGATATCGAATTGGGTGGGACCGATCAGAAATTCAATCTGCTTATGGGGCGCGAGTTACAGCGAGCCTATGGGCAGGAATCCCAATGCGTGGTCACGATGCCGTTGCTTGAGGGGCTGGATGGCGTCAAGAAGATGTCCAAGTCGCTCGGTAATTACGTCGGGATTCAGGAGTCGCCGGGGGTGATGTACAGCAAGCTCGTATCGATTCCTGATGCGCTGATGTGGCGTTATTTCGAGTTACTGAGCTTTCGTACCGTTGAAGAGATCGGCGCATTTCGCGCCGACGTCGAGCGCGGGGCGAATCCTCGGGATATCAAGATCAAGCTCGCGGAGGAGATCGTTGCACGCTTCCATGGCGAGGACGCGGCAACAATGGCTCATCGGTCGGCCGGTAATAGAATGAGAGAGGGTGAGTTACCCGAGAATCTTCCAGAGATCGAGTTGGTGTCTGATCAGGATATGCCGATCGCATCTGTCCTTAATAAAGCGGGGTTGGTGAAGAATGCGGCAGTCGCGCGCGACCTTTTGGGAGTGGGCGGGGTTCGAGTTGATGGTCAGGTCGTAGATCGGAGCTTCTTGTTCCGGACTGGTGCGACCCATGTCTGTCAGGCAGGAAAGAAGGCCTTCGCGCGTATTTCGCTGAAATTGGAATAACGGGCTTGACGCGCACTTTCAGCCCCCTATAATGCGCACCACTTCTGGCGCGGCCCTCTGCTGAAAGTTCTTGTAAATCAACAAGTTGCTTTGAAATTGAGGGTTGCGCTGGTGGCGGATTCGAGTAGAATGCGCCGGG
>Ga0172382_10003898_pt1 | contig 23316 bp, 9 predicted proteins | sample Leawel138RmetaG_FD_122245 | JGI IMG/M metagenome (GOLD analysis project Ga0172382, IMG submission 122245) | Leachate microbial communities from a municipal landfill in Southern Ontario, Canada - Leachate well 138R metaG | ecosystem: Engineered > Solid waste > Landfill > Unclassified | place... | reverse complement strand
GGATTCTCGGCCAGCGCACGCATCCAGCGGGAGGGCTTCTCCAGGAACGACACCGGGCTCATCAGCTCGGCGCGGCGGCCGCACAGAATCGGTGCGCAGACCCCCAGCACCAGCCCCATGTCGTGGTAGAAGGGCAGCCACGACACCAGCGTGGCGTCCGGCGGCAGCGGTTTCTCCGCGAAGAAGCTGCGCATCAGCTGTTCGAAGTTCACGGTGAGGTTGCGGTGCGAGAGCATGACGCCGGCCGGCAGCCGCGTCGAACCCGAGCTGTACTGCAGGTACGCGATGCTCGGCAGATCAGCCGGCTCCAGGCTCAGCCCGCCCCCGGCGTCCAGATCCAACGCGTCGACCTCGACAATCGTCGGCGCGGCATCCAGACGCGACGAGGCGACGTAGTCGCCGACGTCATTGGCCGTCGCGGACGTCGTGAGAACCACCGACGGCTCGGTGTCGTGGAGGACCGCGCCCACTCGGTCGTGACCGGAACCGGGATGAGGCAGGGGCAGCGGCACCGCGACGAGTCCGGCCTGCATGGATCCCAGGAACGCCAGGATGTACTCCAAGCCCTGCGGGGCCAGGATCAGTGCCCGGTCCCCGACCGCCCCGTGCCTGCGGATCTCGCGGGCCAGGTTCAGCGTCCGGATCGACAGCTGCGACCAGGTGAGGGTCTGCCGGACACCCGCCGGGTCGACGGCGTAATCGGTGAACGTGAAGGCGACGTCGCCGGGGCGCATGCTGGCGCGCCCGTGCAGCATCGACAGGATCGACGACTGGGACGTCATGTCATGTCCGTATCGACGGGTCGAACTGGTTCAGCGTGGCCTCCGGGATCGCGATAACCGCCCAAGCGGGGCTCAATCATATGCGCGCCCACCTAACCGCTGCCTGCCGATTCCACCGCCCGCGGCGCCGCCTGCTGCGGCCCGACCTTGGACGGCCACCAGTTCGCCCGCCCGACCAACGCGGCGATGGCGGGCACCGTGATGGTGCGCACCACGAAGGTGTCCAGCAGGATCCCCACGCCGATCACGAAACCGCCCTGCACCACGATCCCGATGCTGGAGAACAACAGACCCGCCATCGAGGCAGCGAAGATCAGGCCCGCCGCGGTGATCACACCACCCGTCGAACCCAGCGTGCGGATGACGCCGTAGCGGACGCTGTGCGGGGATTCGTCGCGCAGTCGCGACACGAAGAGCATGTTGTAGTCGGCACCGACGGCGACCAGCACCACGAACGCCAGCGGCGGCACGCTCCAGTGCAGTTGCTGACCGAGAAGCAGTTGGAAGGTCAGGACACCGATACCGATGGCCGCGAAATAGGAGACCACCACCGAGCCGACCAGGTAGAGGGGTGCGACGAGGGAACGCAGCAGCACGCTCAACGTCACCAGCACCACGATCAGGGCCGCGATGATGATGAACCGGATGTCGCGCTCGTAGTAGTCGCGCGTGTCCCGTAGCGCGGCGGGAAAGCCGCCCATCGATATCGAGGCGTCGGCGAGCGAGGTGTTGGGTTGGGCGCCCCTGGCGATGTCGTTGATCACGTTGACCTGATCCATCGCCTCGGGGCTGAACGGGTTGAGGCGGGTCTGCACCAGATACCGCACCGAGTGGCCGTCCGGCGAGATGAACGCCTCGGCGGCCTTCTGGAACTCCACTGCGTTCAGCACCTCGGCCGGGATGCTGAACCCCGCCATGTTCGCGCTCGCCGCGTCGTGCCGCATCGTCAGGAGAAATGCCGCGGCCTGGTTAAGGCCATCCGCCATTACTCTGACCTGCTCGACCAGTTGGTCGACTCCGCCCGCCACCTGCCGGCTGCCGCTAGCGAGCCGGTCGGTGCCCTGCCGGATGTCGCGCAGGCTCGTCTGCGCGCCGCCCGGCGAATCCAGACCCAGCTCGTCGACGGCCTTGACGATGTTGGTCATCGCCGCGTTCAGTGTCTTGACCGTCGAGTTCAGCGACTGCGTGTCGTCGAGGCCCTCCAGTTCGCCGGCCAGCGTGTTGATCCGTTCCAGCCGTCCGTCCGCACGCGCGTCCATCAGGCGCTCGAACTGCATGCGGGTGTTGACGCACGACGGATTCGCGTCGCAGACCGCGTTGCCGTGCAACGCCGCCAGGACGGGCCCGATCCAGCCGAACATGTCCCGCACCGCGGCGAAACTGATGCCCATCGACAGGCCGAGTTCGTTGACGCTCTGGACCAGCTTGGCCGCGGTCTCGACGTCGCGTACCAACCTGTCGCCGCCGTACTCGACGCGCACCCTGGTGACCGCGTCCAGCAGCGTCTGCAGGCTGGGCGCGATCTTGTTGACCTGCGCCCGCACGTCGACGAGGGTGTCGGCCAACGTGTCGGCCCCGGTGGTCAATTCGTCGAGGTCGTCGTCGCGCGCCCCGATCTGGGCGGACCCGGCGGCCAGCCGGTCACCGACGAGGCCGGCCTGGAACGTGGCGCGGAACTCCCGCGGCACCTCCCCCAGCGGCCTGGTGACGCCACTGACCAGGGAGATGTCCGGCAGCTGGGCGATCCGCGAAGCCATCTGCTCCAGGTCCGCGAGGGCCTGCGGGCTGCGCAGGTCACGTGGGGACTGGACGAGGATGTACTGCGGAATGGACTGGCTGATCGGGAAATGGCGTTCCAGCGCGGCGTAACCGACGGAACTCGGCGCCGACGCCGCCACGGCTTTGCGGTCGTCATAGTTGAAGGTCGCAAAGGCCGCGCAGCCGGCCAGCAGGATCAGCACCAGCACACTGGCCACCAGATGCGGCACCGGCCGGCGCACGATGCGGATGCCCGAACGTCTCCAGAACCGGGCGGTCAGTTCGCGTCGCGGCTTGACCCAACCGCGCGGCCCGGCGAGCACCAGGATTGCCGGCAGCAGGGTCATTCCGGCCAGGAACGCGACGCCGATGCCGATCGCCGACGAGACCCCGATCGTCCTGAACACCCCCATCTGGGCGAAGCTCATGACGAGAAAGGTGACGCCCACGGTGGCCGCGGATGCGGTGATCACCTTCCCGATCGAGATCATCGCCGCCCGGACCGCGTCGTCGAAGTCGGCGCCGGACCGCAGATAGTCGTGATATCGGCTGATCAGGAAGACCGCGTAGTCGGTGCCGGCACCGGCCATGATCGCGCTCAGGAACACGATCGACTGATTGGAGACGCCCGAGCCGGACAGCTGCGAGTATCCGGCCACCACGGCCTGCGCGATCACCAGCGACGACCCGATCGTCACCAGCGGCAGCAACATCGTCACCGCGCTGCGATACACCAGCAGCAGCACGCCGAGCACCAGGACGGCGATCGCGATCTCGATGGGCAGGCGGTCCTGCTCGCCGGCGACGGTGAGATCGGCGACGGTGGCGGCGGGACCCGTCAGATACACCTGCAGTGGACCGTCACCGAGGTGGTGTTTGACGACGTCGGAAACCCGGTTGAACGAGTCGAAGGCCCGCGGGGTGCCCAGCTCCCCCTCGAGGCTGACCGGAAGCACCCAGGTCGTCTTGTCCTCGCTGGTCAGGAACTGACGCAGTTGTGGTGTGCTGACGAAGTCCTGAACGGACACGACGTCCGTGACGTCGTCGCGTAGGGCGTCCACCACGTTGCGGTACGTGGCTTCGTCGGCCGGCTCGAGCCCGGTCTCGTTGATGAACGCAACCAGCAGAAGGTTGTCGTTGCTCGTTTCCTGGAACGCCTCGGCCATCTTCGCAGCGGTGACGCTCGACGGCGCATCGCTCGGCAGGATGACGAGCGGGTGCTTCTGTGCCATCTCGCCGAGGGACGGGAAGGACAGCGGGAGCGCGACGGCCATCGCGACCCAGACGGCGATCACCGCCCAGGGCCACCGCACCACGAGATCCGCTAGCCGCCGCATACTGCCCTCACCCCTCGCCGCGCCACGCTATGCGACGAGCCCCCAGGTGCCGCTGTCGGCGACCAACCCGGCCACCGACTTCATGACCTTCATATAGCGCGTCACCGATTTCTTGGCGACCGGATTGTCGGGATGCATGATCGCCATCACCGTGCCTTCGCCATACCGAAATATGTAAATGGTGAGCTGATAGGAGAAACGACCGTCCGGGTAGATACCGATGTTGTTCGCCAGACCCATGTCTGCGGCGGCGAGAATGGCGTTGAGCGGAGCCGCGCCGCCGTGGAAGAAATTCGACACAGGGAAATTCGGCCGCGGCCAACTCAACCACGGCGCCAACTCCAGTACCCGGTAGTACGGCACTTTCGCCATAAACAGATTCGAATCGAACGACGCCTGCGCTGCCCACGCGGCATCGGCGAAGGAGGTCGCACCGATCGGCACGGTGATCGGGATCAGACCGGTGAACCAACCCTGGGTCATGAAATTGTCCGAGGCGGAGCGGGAATCCCTGGGAGTGAGCCCGTAATACGTGAGGGCACCGGTCAGCTCGTGCTCCACCTGGGCGAGGCAGGCGAACAACCCGCCGACGAAGCGGGCGCCGGCCGCCGTGCACGCCGATTCGAAGCGTTCCGTCTGCGCGGTGTCCATCAGGATTTCCGACGTCATGCAACTGCGGGTCGACTCCGCCGGATTGCCCAGCGGAAGCGGGAATTCCGGAAAGCCGCCGCCGCTGTTTTCGGCGAATTCGATCCACGCCCGCACCTCGGGCGACTCCTCGGTCAACTCCGAGGTGTGCGCGCGCTCGTGGACGCAGAATTCGTCAAAGCTCCCGGCATCGGGAAGCGTGAGTGCCGCACCGCCGCCACTCAGCGCCGAATACATTCCGTTGGCTTCCATCATCGTCGTGCCGATCAATGTCGCGTCACCGTGCACATGATCCATGGAAGCGAAAAACGTGAAGTGGCCGTCATGCTGGATTACTCCGAAAGTGAAGCAGCCCCACTCCAGCGGGCTCGGTATGTCCACCACATGCGCGAATATCTCGTCGACCGTCATGTCGCCGTGTTCGATCGGGACGAATTCGATGTCGGCCGGATCGGCGATGGCGCGACGGAGAAACTCGCCCTCCTCGGTCCGCTCGAACCAGCTGCGGAAGGTGTCGTGCCGGCGCAGGTAGGCGTTCACGGCATGGTCCATCGCCGCGATGTCGCACTGTCCGGGCACTTCGCAGCTGGCGATGATCTGCCGGGAGAAGTTCAGCCCCGTTGTCGTCCGCTCCCAGTAGTTACGCAGATGCTGGCCCTGCATGTAGCTGACCGGCACCGAACTGACCTGCGCCCGGCGCGCCGTCTCGACAGCGGCGGCGGTCGGGTGCCAGGAGGTGACAGAGCCCGGATTCAGCGACCATTCATCAAGTGCGCCAACCGTGATCTTGCCGATGCGCAATACTGGGTCCTCCCCCGTGTGGCCGTTCCTGATTCGGCGTCAGCCCGTTGCTGGATCAACATACCCTCGCTTCCTGGGCGGTCGCCCGGCGCTGGCTGAATCCCGCACAGCAACACCGCGCACACGGCAGGTGCGCATGCAATAGTGTCCGTCGGGGGAAGGTGGTCGCCGGGCGCGTCAGGCGTCGCACAGGACCATTTCTGACCGCTGATGTATGGGGAGGACAACGGATGGGATCCGCTGAACATCCGAACGGACCGGCCCCGCGTTTCGCCATCGTCGGCTACGCAGCGCGTTTCCCGGGCGCCCCGGATGCCGACGCGTTCTGGGACGTGCTGCGCGAAGGCCGCGACGCGATATCGGACGTCCCGAGGGACCGCTGGGATGCCGAGGAGTTCTTCGACCCGGAACCCGGCGCTCCCGGCAAGGTGGTGACCCGTCGTGCCGGTTTCGTCGATGACGTGACGGGGTTCGACGCGCCGTTCTTCGGCATGTCGACCCGAGAGGTCAGGATGATGGACCCCCAGCATCGGCTGTTGCTGGAGACGGCGTGGCGGGCGGTGGAACACTCCGGGACCGCGCCGACGGCCCTGGCCGGTAGCAACACCGGGGTGTTCGTCGGTCTGGCCACCCACGATTACCTCGGAATGGCCTCGGACGAACTGACCTACCCCGAGATCGAGGCCTACATGGCCATCGGGACGTCGAACGCGGCGGCGGCGGGCCGGATCAGCTACCGGCTGGGGCTGCAGGGTCCCGCGGTCGCCGTCGACACCGCGTGCAGCTCGTCGCTGGTGGCGATCCACCAGGCCTGCCAGGCGCTGCGCCTGGGCGAATGTGACCTCGCGCTGGCCGGCGGCGCGAACGTCCTGCTCACCCCGGCGACCATGATCACGTTCTCCAACGCGCACATGCTCGCACCCGACGGCCGGTGCAAGACGTTCGACGCGGCCGCCGACGGGTACGTGCGCGGTGAGGGTTGCGGCGTCATCGTCATCAAGCGTCTGGAGGACGCGGTCCGCGACGGTGACCGGATCCGCGCGGTGATCCGCGGCAGCTCGATCAACCAGGACGGCGCATCGGGCGGCTTGACGGTTCCCAACGGCGTTGCCCAGCAACGTGTTATCGCCGATGCGCTGAAGCGTTCCGACCTCGAGCCCAAGGATGTCGGATACCTGGAAGCCCATGGGACCGGGACCTCGCTGGGCGACCCGATCGAGGCGCAGGCCGCCGGTGCGGTGCTCGGCGCCGGACGTGAACCCAGCCGGCCGCTGTTGATCGGGTCGGCCAAGACGAACATCGGGCACCTGGAAGCGGCCGCCGGGATCGCGGGCGTCATCAAGGTCATCCTGTCGCTGGAGCACCGGACGCTGCCCAAGCACCTCAACTTCGAGAACCCGTCGCCGCACATTCCGTGGGACCGGCTCGCGGTGGAGGTGGTCAAGGAGACCATCCCCTGGGAGCGCGACGGCGGTCCCCGCATCGCGGGGGTCAGCTCGTTCGGGTTCGCCGGGACCAACGCGCACGTCATCCTCGAAGAAGCGCCCGAGCAGGCGGCGGCGCCCGGTCCGGTGCAGCAGCCCGACCGCCGCTTCAGCCTGCTGCCGCTGTCCGCGCGGACTCCCGCCGCCCTCACGCAGCTCGCCGGGCAGTACCGCGACTGGTGGACCGCTCACCCGGAGGCCACCCTGGCCGACGTGTGCTTCACCGCCGGCGCGGGGCGCGCCCATCTGGAACACCGGGCCGCGTTGGTGGTCAATTCCGCCGAGTCCGCCGTCGAACTGCTCGGTGCGCTCGCCGACGACCGCCCGGCGCCCGGCCTGGTTCGCGGCGAGTCGCATGACACACCGAAGACGGCGTGGCTCTTCACCGGCCAGGGTAGCCAGTACCCGGGGATGGCACGGGAGTTGTACGACACCGAGCCGGTGTTCGCCGAGACGCTGAACCGGTGCGCCGAGGCAGTGGCCGATGTTCTCGAAAAGCCCTTGCTCGACGTCATTTTCGATGCAGAGGCGGACGACGCCGAGAAGACCCTGCAGAACACCTGCTACGCGCAGCCCGCCCTGTTCGCCGTCGAGATGGGGTTGGCCCGTCTCTGGCAGTCCTGGGGTTTCGAACCCGACGTGGTGCTCGGGCACAGCGTCGGCCAGTATTCGGCGGCCTGCGTCGCGGGCGTGTTCAGCCTCACCGACGGCGCGCGGCTGATGGCCGAACGCGGGCGCCTGTTCGGAAGCCTGCCCGAAGGTGGCCGCATGGTCGCGGTGTTCACCACCGCCGAGCGGGCCGAAGCCATGACCGACGAGTTCCCGAGCCTGTCGGTCGCCGCTTACAACGGCACCAACACCGTATTGTCCGGGCCCGCAGGGGATCTGGAGAAAGCGGTGGCCACGCTTTCGGCCGACGGTGTCCGGTGCGACTGGCTGGACACCAGCCACGCGTTCCACTCGGCGCTGCTGGACCCGATTCTCGACGACTTCGAGTCGCATGCGAATCAGTTCGATTTCGCGGCGCCGCAACGGATCCTGATCGACAACCGCACCGGTACCGCGCTGGGCCGGAGCGTGCATCTCGATGGCACCTACTGGCGCAGACACGCACGTCAACCGGTGGAGTTCGCCAAGAGCGTACGCACCCTCGCCGAGATGAACTGCAAGCTTCTGGTGGAGATCGGGCCTCGACCGGTGCTGACCGCCGCGGCCCTTGGGGCATGGCCCGACCCCGCCACCGCGCCGAGGGTGATCGCGTCCCTGCGCCGAACCGCGGCCGACCACCGGCAGATCACCGAAGCCGTCGCCGACGCATACGTGTTGGGCCACCTGCCCGAGTTCGGCGCGTTTCGAGACGCGGGCGCGCGAAAGCTGGACCTGCCCACGTATCCGTTCGAGCACCGCCAGTACTGGTTCAGAGACAACCAGGATCCCGACGGGTCCGAGGCGCTGCAGCCGCGCACCCCGAGCACCGAGGCCGTCCGGCTCCTCGAGGACGGCCGCATCGAGGAGCTCGCGACACTGCTCGACGGCGCCGCCGGCGACCAGCAGACCCTGGACGTGCTGAGCAGGCTTGCCGCACAGCACAATCAGCAACGCAGCAGCCAATCGATCACGAACGACCGTTACGAGATCCGCTGGGAGCAGTCCGCGGCGGCGCTCTCGGGCGCGGAGACCGACGAGGTGTCGTCCTGGATCCTTGTCGGCGACGACACCGAGGCGACCCGGCCGCTGGTCGACGTGCTCAGCGCACGCGGGCAGCGGTACCGGATCTTCGGCCTGCCGGTGTCCGACGCGGACGAGGAACAACTCGGCGAAGCGCTACGCCTTGCGGCAGCGGAGGATTCGACGCTGCGCATCGTCCATGTCGGCGGGCTCGATTCCGACCCCGACCCCGGTACGGCACCCTCGATGCGGTCACTGTTGCGGATGCAACACCGGATCCTGGGCGGAACCCGGCGACTGTTCCGGGCTGCGGCCGCCGCGGAACTGCGCACCCCCATCTGGGTGGTGACCCGTCGGGCGCAGCACGTCACCGCCACCGACACGGTTGCCCCGGACCAGAGCTGCCTGTGGGGTTTCGGTCGTGCCGCCGCCCTGGAACTTCCGCAGTTGTGGGGCGGACTCGCAGATCTGGCCGACGGCACCGCCGACGAGTGGTCCCGACTGCTCAACCGGATCACGGCACCGCACGGGCCGGCCGTCAGGGAAGACCAGATCGCGCTGCGCGATCACGCGGTGTATGTGCCCCGGCTGGTTCGACGGGCCGGCCGGCCGGCCGGCAAACCGCTGCAGCTGCGCGACGACGCCACGTATCTGGTGACCGGCGGTCTGGGCTCGATCGGGCTGGAGATCGCCGGATATCTCGCCGCGCACGGCGCCCGCCACCTGGTGCTGACCAGCCGGCGCGCACCCGGTGATGCCACGCAGCAACGTATCGACGCGCTGGGCGCACAACACAGTTGCCAGATCCGGGTCGTCGCCGCCGACGTCGCCGACGCGCACGACGTCGCGCGCCTGCTGGCAGCCGTGGCCGCGGAGCTACCGCCGTTGGCCGGCATCGTGCACGCCGCGGGCGAGATCGGCACCACCCCGCTGGTCAGCCTGGAAGACAGCGAAGTGGATCGCGTCTTCGCCGGGAAGGTATGGGGTGCTTGGCATTTGAGCGAAGCGGCGGCTGACCTGCAGCTCGACTTCTTCCTCGGCACCTCGTCCATCGCATCGGTGTGGGGCGGGTACGGGCAGACCGCCTACGGCGCCGCCAACGCCTTCCTCGACGGGCTTGCCTGGCGGCTGCGCGAGCAGGGCATCTCCGGCGTCAGCATCAACTTCGGCCCGTGGTCGGCCGGCATGGCCGACGCGGAGTCGCGTGCCCGACTGGACCGGCGCGGAGTCCGGACCTTGTCACCCGCCGACGCATTGGCGGGGCTGGCCGACGTGGTGACAGCCGCGGAGGCACCGGGCCCTGCGCAGGGGATCGTCGCCCGCATCGACTGGGAGCGTTTCCTTCCGCTGTACCAGCAGGCGGGGCGGCGGGCGTTCCTGGCGGAGTTGGAGCGCGAGGTGCCGGACACCGCCCCGGCTGCCACGCCGTCGGGCAGGACCGAACTGGTCGAACGGCTCACCAACGCCCCGGTGCAGCAACGCAAGAAGCTGCTGACCGACTACCTGCGTACCGCGGTGGCCGAGATCACCCGGGTGGATGCCACGGAGATCCGCGAGGACGCGGGGTTCTTCGACCTCGGCATGGATTCGCTGATGGCCGTCGAACTGCGGCGCCGCATCGAACAGGGCGTGGGCCGCGAGATCCCGGCCACCCTGGCGATGGATCATCCGCGCCTGTCCGACGTGGCCGACTATCTGCTCGGCGAGGTGCTCGGGCTTGCCGAGCAGGCACCCGCCAAGGCGGGGTCGCAGCCGGCGTCGGCGGCGGCGAACCGCACGGACGAACCGATCGCGATCGTCGCGGTGTCGTGCCGCTTCCCCGGCGCACCGGACCCGGAGGCCTTCTGGGAGGTACTGGCCGGCGGTGTCGACGCGATCCGCGAGGTCCCCGAGGACCGGTTCGACATCGACGAGTTCTACGATCCGGATCCCGACGCCGCGGGCAAGACCTACACGCGTTTCGGCGGATTCCTGGACGGTATCGACGGATTCGATCCCGAGTTCTTCGGCATCTCCCCGCGTGAGGCCGTCTGGATCGAGCCGCAGCAGCGGTTGATGCTCGAAACGGTGTGGGAGGGCCTGGAGAGGGCCGGGCTCGCGCCTGCCGACCTGCGAGGCAGCCGCACCGGAATCTTCGTGGGCGTGGCCGCCAACGAGTATGCGCATCTGCTGTCGTCGGAGTCGATCGAGAAGATCGAACCCCACTTCATCACCGGCAACGCGCTCAACGCCATCTCCGGTCGGGTCGCGTTCGCGTTGGGACTCGAAGGCCCGGCGGTGGCGGTCGACACCGCATGCAGTTCGGCGCTGGTGGCCGTCCACCAGGCATGCCAGGCACTGCATTCCGGCGACTGCGACCTGGCGCTGGCCGGCGGCGTGAACGTCCTGCTGAGCCCGGTGACGAGCGTCGCCGCATCCCGCGCCCGGATGCTGTCCCCCGTCGGGCGGTGCAAGACCTTCGACGCCTCCGCCGACGGCTACGTGCGCAGCGAAGGCTGCGGGATCCTGGTGCTCAAGAGGCTCGGCGACGCGGTGCGCGACGGCGACCGGGTGTGCGCGGTCATTCCCAGCAGCGCGGTGAACCAGGACGGCGCTTCCAGCGGCCTGACTGTGCCCAATGGTGGTGCACAGCAACGCCTTATCGGGATGGCGCTGGCGCGCGCCGGCCTTTCGGGCGGGGATGTCGACTACCTCGAGGCGCACGGGACAGGCACCCCGCTGGGTGATCCGATCGAGGTGCAGGCGGCCGCGGCCGCCTACGGCGCCTCACGTGACGCGGACCGCCCGCTGCTGATGGGATCGGTGAAGACCAACATCGGCCACCTCGAGTCGGCTTCCGGGGCAGCGGGTCTGATCAAGGTTGTGCTGTCGCTTCAGCACAACCTGCTGCCGCAGAGCCTGCACTTCGAGAATCCGTCGCCGCACATCCCGTGGGATTCGCTGCCGGTGCGGGTGGTGGACAAGGCGATTCCGTGGCAGGCCGACGGCAGGCCGCGGCGCGCCGGGGTCAGCTCGTTCGGGTTCACCGGCACGAACGCGCATGTGTTGATCGAGGAGGCGCCACTCCCGCAGGCGGCCGACCCGGTCGAGGAACCGGACACCCACGCGCTGCCCGTCGGTGTGCTCGCGCTGTCCGCCCGGTCACCGGAGGCGCTGACGGCGCTGGCGCAGCGCTACGAGGCCTGGCTGAGCGCCCACCCCGACGCCGATCTCGCCGACGTCTGCCGCACCGCCGGAACGGGCCGGTCGCATTTCGAGCACCGGGCCGCGCTGGTCGTCGATTCGGTCGCGGCCGCGCGCGAGGGCCTGGCCGAACTGGCGCAGAACCGGCTGCGGCCCGGCGTCGTACGTGGCGAACACACCCACCACCCCACCACGGCGTGGCTGTTCACCGGACAGGGCAGCCAGTTCCCCGGGATGGCACGTGAATTGTTCGAGACCGAACCGGTTTTCGCCGACGCCGTGACACGCTGCGCGGACGCAGTCAAGGACATACTGCCGCTCCCATTGCTGGAGGTGTTGTTCGCCGCCGATCGGGAATCCGGGGAAGCGTTGCGGCACACGTCGTTCGCCCAGCCGGCGATCTTCGCCGTGGAGATGGGGCTGGCCCGGCTGTGGCAGTCGTGGGGCATCGAGCCCGACGTGGTGCTCGGGCACAGCGTGGGCCAGTACGCGGCGGCCTGCGTGGCCGGCGTGTTCAGCCTCGAAGACGGGGCACGGCTGATGGCCGAACGCGGCCGGATGTTCGGAAGCCTGCCCGAGGGCGGGCGGATGGTCGCGGTGTTCACCGACGCGAAGCTCGTCGAGGAGATCGCAGGAGACTTCCCGCGGGTGTCGGTCGGCGCCTACAACGGACCCAACACCGTGCTCTCGGGCCCTGGCGAGGATCTGGAACAGATCGTGGATAGGTTCGGCGACGACGGTGTCCGTTGCACCTGGCTGCAGACCAGCCACGCCTTCCACTCGGAGCTACTGGATCCGGTGCTCGACGAATTCGAGTCCTATGCGGCACAGTTCCAGTTCGCCACCCCGACCTTGCCGCTGGTCTGCAACCGCACCGGCACCGTTCTCACGGCCCAGACCCCCCTCGACGCCCAGTACTGGCGGCGGCACTCCCGCCAACCGGTGCAGTTCGCCGAAAGTGTGCGCACCGTGGCGGCGCTGGGATGTTCGGTGCTGATGGAGATCGGTCCGCAGCCGGTGTTGACCGGGTCCGCGGTGCAGGTCTGGCCGGAGCACCTGGCCGCACCCCGGGCGATCGTCTCACTCCGCAAGGGTGTCAGCGACCGCCGCCAGATCACCGAAGCGCTGGCCGCGGCCTACGTGGGCGGCCACCGGCCCGATTTCGGTGCGCTGTATCGCCGGCCGGGTCGCGCAGTCGCGTTGCCCACGTATCCGTTCCAGCGCCGCCGGTTCTGGCCCAAGACGTCCGGAATCACCACCGATGGTCCGGCGGTCTCCGGCATCCTCGGCAGCGCCAAGGACCTGGCCAGCGGTGACACGGTCTACACCAGCAGATGGTCGGTCAGATCGCAGCCGTGGCTCGCCGACCACGTCATCTACGGCACCGTCGTCGTCCCCGGCGCCACCTACGCGGCGATGGCGCTGGCCGCGGTCGGCACCCCGGCCCGGGTGAAGGACGTCTTCTTCTACGAGCCGATCATCCTGCCCGAGAAGGCTTCCCGCGAGGTGCAGCTGACTCTTCACCCGTCCGAGGACGGCGGACAGAAGTTCCAGGTGCACAGCCGGGAGTACGGCGAACGCGGCACCGAATGGTCACTGAACGCCGAAGGCACCGTGGCCAGCGGTGTCGACGAGAACCCCCAGGCCGAGCCGTCAGGTCCCGTCGACGAGGCCATCGAGCGACTGAACCGGATGCGCCCACAGGACCTGTTCGAGACGTTCGCCGACATGGAGCTGGCATGGGGCCCGACCTGGTCCGGTTCCCTGAAATCGCTGTGGCTCGGCGAGGGTGAGGCGATCGGCGACATCCTCGTCGGTGAAGAACTCGCCGAGCAACTCGGCACCGAGCCGATGCACCCGGTGCTGATGGATCTGTGCACCGGCGTCGCGTTCCCGGCGTTCCCTGCGCTCCTCGCGGCCGAACAGGGCGTCAGCGACCTGTTCCTCCCGCTGCGCTACGGCCAGGTGACGTTGCGGGACAAGATGCCACGCAGGTTCTACTGCCGCGCCACCTGGCACACCAGCGAACTCGACAGCGAGACCCAGGTTTTCGATCTCGACTTCCTCGACCGCGATGGCCGTCACCTCGGCGGGATTCGCGAGTTCACGGTCAAACGCGCCCCCCGCGAGGCGTTACTCCGCGGCCTCGGCGGCGACGCCACCCGCCTGCTCTACACCCTCGGCTGGCACGAAGTGCCGGCACCGGCATCCGGTGACGCCGCGCTGAACGGCAACTGGTTGATCGCCGGGTTCGACGAACTGGCGGCCGGCGTGCCTGGCTGCATCCCGTTCGACCGGAGCACCGATCCGGAACCCCTGGGACAGCTGCTGGCACAGGCGCACGAACGCGGGATCGGCTTCTCCGGCGTCGTCTGGCGCGCCGCGGCGCCGAGCGCCGACGAGTCGAGCACCGCGATGGCAGCGCGGATCGAGACCGAGATCGCGGACCTGCTCAGCGCGGTGCACACGGTGCAGAACGGCGCCGTGAAGCTGCCCGGCGGACTGTGGATCGTCACCGAACGCGCCGTGGCCACCGAATCCGGTGAACCCGTCGATCCGGTGCAGGCCGCACTGTGGGGATTCGGGCGCACCACCATCAACGAGGAACCGGCGCTGCGCTGCAGGCTGGTCGACGTCGACGGATCACCGGAGGCCGTCCTGGCGCTGGCCGGCCTGCTGGCCGCTCCGGTCGACGAGCCGGAACTCGCTGTGCGCCAAGGGAAGTTGCTGGCCTCGCGGTTGCTGCCGTGGGCGCGCAGCGGTCACCTCACGGTGCCCCGGTCCGCCGACTACGTGCTGGCCCCCACCGAACGGGGAGCGATCGACAACCTGCGTCTGACCGAGACGGACGTGGCACCCCCGGCAGAGGGTTACGTGCAGGTGCGGGTGGAGGCCGCGGGCCTCAACTTCCGCGATGTGCTCAACGTCCTCGGCCTCTACCCGGGCGACCCCGGACCGATCGGCGGCGACTTCGCGGGCACCGTCACGCAGTTGGGCAGCGGCGTCACCGGGCTCGAAGTGGGCCAGCGCGTCTACGGTTTCATGCAGGGCGCCTTCGCCAGCCGGTTCAACGTGCCCGCACAGCTGCTGGCCCCGATTCCCGACGGGATCGGCGCGGTGGACGCGGCGACCATTCCCGCCGCGGCGCTCACGGCCCGCCTCGCGTTCGACTGGGCGCAGCTCAAGCCCGGCGACCGTGTGCTCATCCATGCCGCCAGCGGCGGCGTCGGGCTGGCCGCCATCCAGATGGCGCAGCAGCACGGCGCCGTCGTCTTCGCCACGGCCAGCACCTACAAACGCGCCACGCTGCGCAAGCTGGGAGTCGATCACGTCTACGACTCGCGCACCACGGAATTCGCCGACCAGATCCTGGCCGACACCGACGGCGAGGGCGTCGACGTCGTCCTCAACAGCCTCACCAACGAGGGCTTCATCGAGGCGACCGTGCGGGCCACCGCACAGAACGGCCGGTTTGCCGAGATCGCCAAACGCGACATCTGGACACCGGAGCAGATGGCGGCGGCCCGACCCGATATCGCCTACGAGATCGTGGCGCTGGACACGGTGACCCTGCTGGAGCCCGAACGCATCCGGGGCCTGCTCGGTGAGGTGTCCGACGGGCTGGGCAAGGCCGATGGCTCCTCGCGCGCCGAATGGGTGCCGCTGCCCGCCGAGATCTACCCGCTGACCGAGGCCAGGGCCGCGTTCCGCCGCATGCAGCAGGCCCGGCACATCGGCAAGATCGTGTTGCAGATGCCGAAACCGTTGCAGCCGCGCGCCGATCGCAGCTACCTGATCACCGGCGGTCTCGGTGCGATCGGTCTGCACACGGCGGCATACCTGGCCCAACTCGGCGCCGGTGACCTCGTGTTGACCAGTCGGCGCGCGCCCGACGCGGACGCGCGGCGCGCGATCGAGGAGATCACCGAGCGGTACAAGTGCCGCGTGCACACCTTCTGCGCCGACGTCGGGGACGAGTCCCAGGTGGCCGAGCTGCTGGCGCGAATCCGCGCGGAGCTGCCGCCGCTGGCCGGGGTGGCGCATCTCGCGGGCGTGCTCGACGATGCACTGCTCTTCCAGCAGAGCCTGGAGCGCTTCCGGACGACGCTGGCTCCCAAGGCGTTCGGTGCCTGCCACCTCGATCGCCTGACCGCGGGCGACGATCTGGACTTCTTCATCATGTCCTCGTCGGTGTCCAGCCTGTTCGGTTCGCCCGGCCAGGCCAACTATGCGACGGCCAATGCACTGCTCGACGGCCTGACCGCGCACAGACGCGCCCGGGGCCTGCCGGCCACGGGCGTCAACTTCGGTCCATGGGCCCAGGGCGGGATGGCTTCGTCGGAGGCCGCGACCGCCAACATCGGTGCGCAGGGCCTGGTTCCGCTGGAACCGTCGGCAGCGCTGGGCGCCCTTGCCGAGGTGCTCGCCAACGGAACCGGGCAGGCGGCCGTGCTCAAGGCCAACTGGCAGCGCGCCGCGAAGGTGCTGGGAAGTTCCCGGCCACCGATTCTCGATCTGGTGCTGCCTCGCCCGGAGGGCGAGGTGACCGGGGACAGCGAACTGCTACGGCAGCTGCAGGAGATACCCGTCGCGCAGCGGGCGGGATTCGTGACCGAATTCCTGCAGCGGGAGGTGCAGAACTTCCTGCGGCTCGCGCAGCCGCCGGCCGCCACGAGCCGGTTCCTGGACCTGGGCACGGACTCACTGATGGCGATCGAGCTTCGCAACCGGTTGCACAGCCAGTTCGGCGGTGCGTTCACCATCAACGCGACCGCGGTGTTCGACTATCCGACTATCGGGGGGCTCGCCGAGTACCTGGTGGGTCAGCTACCCGATTCCGACGCTGCGGCGGGCGAGACGCCGGCCACCGAGACGTCACCGATTGACCACAATCACCCTGACCGGGAAGCTGATTCGCCGGGGTAGCCTGCGGACATGGTCGCCGACGCTTCCCCCACGCGCCCTAAATCGTGGCTGGCGCTGACGATCTCCATCGTCGCGGTCGTCGCCGCCTCGACGATCGGTGGTCTGGCGAGCCGCACCGCCGCCGACGATTACGGCCGTCTCCAGCAACCCGGGTTCGCGCCGCCGTCCTGGGTCTTCGGTCCGACGTGGACCGTTCTCTACCTCCTGATGGCTGTCGCGGCGTGGCTGGTGTGGCGCACCGGGCCGTCGCCCGAGACCAGGCGCGCGCTGACCTGGTATGCCGTCCAGTTGGTGCTCAACACCGCCTGGACACCGCTGTTCTTCGGTCTCGGCTGGCGCGGAATCGCGTTCGCCGAACTGAGCGTGCTGCTGGTGGTCCTGATCGCCACGGTGGTCCTGTTCTGGCGGCGCAGTGCGATCGCAGGGGCCATGCTGCTGCCCTACCTGGCATGGTCAGGGTTCGCCCTGTGCCTCAATTTCGCGGTGTGGCAGCTCAACTGAACCCAGACGAGGAGTCGGCATGACGAAATCGGTGTTCATCACCGGAGCCGCCACGGGAATCGGGCGTGCGACGGCGCTGCTGTTCGCGCAGCGCGGGTACCGCGTCGGCGGATACGACATCGATGAAGCGGGGCTGCGACTGCTGGCCGCCGACATCACCGCCGTCGGCGGCACGCCGGTGGTCGGGCGGCTGGACGTCACCGAAGCCGACGAGGTGGCGCACCGGTTGGCCGAGTTCGTGGACGCGGCGGGCGGCCGTCTCGACGTTCTGATCAACAACGCGGGCCTGCTTCAGGCGGGCCGTTTCGAGGACATCCCGCTGCCGGTGCACCACCGCGCGATCGAGGTCAACGTCAAGGGTGTGGTGAACGGTTTGCACGCCGCGTTCCCGTATCTCAGGGACACTCCCGACGCGGTCGTCGTCAACCTCTCGTCGGCGTCGGCGATCTACGGCCAGGTCGAGTTGGCCAACTACAGCGCCACCAAGTTCTACGTCCGCGCGATCACCGAGGCGCTGAACCTGGAATGGGCGCAGCACGGCATCCGCGTCATCGACATGTGGCCGCTGTACGTGAACACCGCGATGACCCAAGGCGTCAAGACCGGCACCACGCAGTCGCTCGGCATCCGGCTGACCGCGCAGGACATCGCGCGGGACATCGTCACCGCGGTCGAGGCCACCTGGCCGCGGCGCCTCGTCAAGCAGGTGCACTTCCCGGTCGGCGGGCAGGCGAAGGCACTGGCGCTGGGGTCACGCTTCTCCCCCGCATGGCTCACCCGGCTCATCAACAAACGGCTGGCCGGAAGCTAACTCCAGCGGGTGGCTTCCAGTTCCGGCGCCAGCGGCGGATGCAGCGGAACGTCGAGGCCGTCATAGATTCCCGGCTTCTGGGCCGCCAGCCAGCTGATCGCCCCGAGTAGCCGGTTGGCGGCGGTCGTGTTGCCGCCGTCGGCGCGGGTGCCGCCCGGCACATCCGCGCGCGTCACGATGGTCAGCTGCGGGTCACCGTCGACGATGACGCGGTGATCGCCCACCCCTTGATCGGGTTGCGGCCAGTGCGGCGCGCACGACGGGTCGATGCGGGTGATGTGCTCGACGATGACGCGCTGCCTGCCGCCGGACCATCCGATTACCCGCAGGAAGAACGCTCCCTGGGTGCCCTTGTCGAATCGGCCCATGACGGTGTCGACGGAGTCGGCCAGCGGGAGCCGCTCGACCTCCTCGGTGATCTCGTCGATCTCCAGGCCCAGCCCGCGGCCGATGAGCCGGATGTTGCCGCCCCACACCATCGTCGGGATGGTCGGCAGCAGCATCATCGGTGTCTCGTCCATCGGGCCACCGAAACCGCAGGACACCCGCACCGCGTACGGCTGGTCGTAGGTCGAGTAGTCGAAGATCTCCTGGCAGGTGATGGTGTTGATGCGCGTGCACAGCCCCGCCGCGGTGACTGCGAGCGCGTCGTTGGCCCAGCCCGGGTCGACACCGCTGACCAGCAGCGCTGCCCGGCCGTCCTCGGCGGCGCCGGTGAGGCGCTGCACCCATTCCGGGGGTGCCGAGCGCGGATCGTAGAGCGAATACAGAGACGGCGTGACGACGTGCACCCCTGCCCGCAGACACCGCTCGATGTCGGCGAGCGCCTCGTCGGGACGGATGTCGCCGGAAGCCATGTACGCCACCGCGTGGCAGTCGGCAAGGACCGCGTCGACGTCCGTGCTGGCGGAGATCCCCGTCGGCGCGTCCAGCCGGGCGAACGACGCGGCGTCACGGCCGGCCTTGTCCTCGGACGAGGTGATCAGCCCCGCCAGATGCAGCCCCGGAAACGCGGTGACCGACCGGATCGCGGTGGCGCCCATGTTGCCCGTACCCCATACCGCCACTGCGGTCGTCGCACCCATCACGACACCCTATCCGGGCTAAACGTGAGTATCATCACAGACGGATAAAACCCCTGTTCAGGGCCTATTTCGTAGCCAAATTCGCACCCCGGCCAACCGCTGGGTTGGTCCAGGGGCGGAAATTGCCCACACTCGTCTTGCGTTGAAGTTACCGGGCGGTATAGTTAGGCACAGTTACTGGTGGGTAACTTAGCCGACAAGTACCCAACCGCATGTGGCGTTCTCGACGAGGAGGAACTAGTGAGCCACTACAAGAGCAATGTCCGTGACCAGGTATTCAACCTGTTCGAGGTTCTCGGCGTCGACAAGGCGCTCGGTCAGGGCAGCTACTCCGATCTGGACGCCGACACCGCGGTGGAGATGCTGGGTGAGATGGCCCGCCTCGCCGAGGGCCCGGTGGCCGCGTCGTTCGAGGACGGCGACCGCAACCCGCCGGTCTTCGACCCCAATGCCCACACCGTGACGCTGCCGGAGTCGTTCAAGAAGTCCGTGCGCGCCGTGATCGACGGCGGCTGGGACAAGATCGGCGTCGACGAGGAGCTCGGCGGAACGCCGATGCCGCGCGCGCTGTTCTGGGCCATCCAGGAGCACATCCTCGGCGCCAACCCCGCCGTCTACATGTACGCGATGGGCGCCGGATTCGCCGACATCTTCTACCACCTGGGCACCGACGAGCAGAAGAAGTGGGCCAAGCTCGCCGCCGACCGCGGCTGGGGCTCGACCATGGTGCTCACCGAGCCGGACGCCGGCTCCGATGTCGGCGCCGGACGCACCAAGGCCGTCCAGCAGCCCGACGGCACCTGGCACATCGACGGCGTGAAGCGGTTCATCACCTCCGCCGACTCCGATGACCTGTTCGAGAACATCATGCATCTGGTGCTGGCCCGCCCCGAGGGCGCAGGGCCGGGCACCAAGGGCCTGTCGCTGTTCTTCGTGCCGAAGTTCCACTTCGACCCCGAGACCGGCGAGCCGGGTGAGCGCAACGGCGTGTTCGTCACCAACGTCGAACACAAGATGGGCCTGAAGGTCTCCGCCACATGTGAGCTGTCCCTCGGCCAGCACGGCGTCCCGGCCGTGGGCTGGTTGGTCGGCGAGGTGCACGAGGGCATCGCGCAGATGTTCGACGTCATCGAGCAGGCCCGAATGATGGTGGGCACGAAGGCGATCGCCACGCTGTCGACCGGTTACCTGAATGCGCTGGAGTACGCCAAGGAGCGTGTCCAGGGCGCCGACCTGACCCAGATGACCGACAAGACCGCCCCGCGCGTGACCATCACGCATCACCCGGACGTCCGTCGTTCGCTGATGACCCAGAAGGCCTACGCCGAGGGGCTGCGCGCGCTGTACCTGTACACCGCGACCCACCAGGACGCCGAGGTCGCCAAGGCGCTGTACGGCATCGAGCCGGAGCTCGCGCTCAAGGTCAACGACCTGATGCTGCCGATCGTCAAGGGTGTGGGTTCGGAGCAGGCGTACGCCAAGCTCACCGAGAGCCTGCAGACCCTGGGCGGATCCGGCTTCCTGCAGGACTACCCGATCGAGCAGTACATCCGCGACGCCAAGATCGACTCGCTGTACGAGGGCACCACGGCCATCCAGGCGCAGGACTTCTTCTTCCGCAAGATCGTCCGCGACAAGGGTGTTGCCCTGGCGCACGTGGCCGGCCAGATCGAGCAGTTCGTCAAGGCCGAGACCGGCAACGGCCGGCTCAAGGCCGAGCGTGCCCTGCTGGCCACCGCGCTGGAGGACGTCCAGGGCATGGCCGCGTCGCTGACCGGCTACCTGATGGCCTCGCAGGAGGACGCCAAGAGCATCTACAAGGTGGGTCTGGGTTCGGTGCGCTTCCTGATGAGCGTCGGCGACCTGGTCCTCGGCTGGCTGCTGCAGCAGCAGGCGGCGGTGGCGATCGAGAAGCTCGACGCCGGCGCCCAGGGTGACGACCGTGCGTTCTACGAGGGCAAGGTCGCGGTGGCGTCGTTCTTCGCGAAGAACTTCCTTCCGCTGCTCACCAGCACCCGGTCCATCGTGGAAAACCTCGACAACGAGGTCATGGAACTGGACGAAGCGGCCTTCTAGACCCTTCCACCGCTTCGGACCCGAGACGCCCCCGGACTCTTCACGGGGGCGTCTTGCGTTGTGGGGCAAGGTCATCGCGAGACGCAGGCACTGAGCGCGCTACTTCTCCCGATTCTTCGCAAAGGCCACGGCGGCACCCACGAGAACCGCGAGCGCGATCGCACCGAACACGTAGCGGGACCATCCGACCCGGTCGGCGGCGATGGCAGCCATGAATGCGGCCCCGGCGATCAACGCCCACCCCGAGTACAGCCGCGCCTGGCGACGTCGCTTCGCGGCATTGGCGTCGCGGGGCGCGAAGACCGCATAGGCAGCCAGGCCCAGGAATGCCACGAACGTCAGTAGCTGCGCGACATTCAGGGCCGTCATGCCTACTTTTTAGCAGGATGTTCAGCTGTCGAGGTAGGTGAGCACCGCCAGTACGCGGCGGTGGTGCGCCTGCGACGGCGCCAGGTCGAGCTTGGTGAAGATCGCCGACACGTGCTTCTCGACGGACCGCTCGGTGATCGAGAGCTGTCGCGCCAGACTGAGGTTGGAATGCCCCTCGGCCATCAACGCGAGCACCTCGCGTTCGCGCGGGGAGAGACGGTCCAGCGCCGACGTGCCGCGGCTCCCCATCAGCTGACGCACGACTTCGGGGTCGAGAGCGGTGCCGCGCGCGGCGACGCGCTGCAGGGCGGCGTCGAACTCCGCGATGTCGGCCACCCGGTCCTTGAGCAGATATCCCACTCCCTCGGCATTGCCTGCCAGCAGTTCGGTGGCGTACCTGGTTTCCACCCACTGGGAGAACACCAGCACGCCGACCTCCGGATGGGACCGCCGCAGCGACACCGCGGCCACCAGGCCCTCGTCGGTGAACGTGGGCGGCATCCTGATGTCGACCACCACCACGTCGGGCGCGAATTCCCGAACCGCCCCCAGCATGTCGTCGGCGTTGCCCACCGCGGCGACCACGTCGTGGCCTCGCTCGGCGATCAGCTGGGCCAGGCCCTCGCGCAGGATCGCGCTGTCCTCTGCGATCACTATCCGCGTCATTGGCCGGCCCCGGGTGGCACCACCACGGTGACCACGGTGGGACCACCGGCCGGGCTGTCGATCTCCAGCCGCCCGTCGACCATCGCGAGCCGTTCCGCGAGCCCAGTCAGACCCGAGCCGTTACCCACCTGCACACCCCCGGATCCGTTGTCCTCGACGTCGATTCGCAACTCGGTCGCATCACCTGCGACCCGCACGGCCGCAGCGCCGGCCCCGGAGTGCTTCGAGACGTTGGCCAGCAGTTCGGCCACACAGAAATACGCCATCGTCTCCACGCCGATCGAGGGGCGCACGGACAGGTCCACCGTGACGTCCACCGGGATGGGGTTGCGCGCCGCCAGCGTGTGGATCGCCGGTCCGAGGCCGAGATCCAGTGCGGGCGGACGTATTCCGCGGATCAGGTCGCGCAGCTCGGCCAGCGTGTCCTTGGTGTTCGCCAGCGCGTCCGACACCAGCATCCTGGCCTGCGCCGTGTCGCCGGCCTCCGCAAGGTGCTCGTCGGCGCGGGCCAGCGCCATGGCGACGGTGATGAGTCGCGCCTGGGTGCCGTCGTGCAGGTCTCGCTCGACACGCTGCAGCCTGGCGGCGGCATCGTCGACCACACCCGCGCGCGCGTTCTCCAGTTGGGCCACTCGACGTTCGCGTCCGGTCGGGCCGAGCAGCGCCGCGGCCACCCGCACATGCACCCGGCTGATTCCGATCATCACCCAGCCGAGGAGATACAGCGCCAACACACCGGCGACCGACAACACCACGTATACCGCGAGGGAATCGACCGGCTCGACGAGCGAGATGAACGGCTCCCCCGTCACCAGCCAGACCACCGGCGAGACGATCAGGAGCGCGGAGGCGACCACGCCGACGACGACGGCGGAGCCGATCGGCGTCATGAGCACCGCGTGCAGGGTGAGGAAACCGAGGCTGCGCCAGCCGACCGAGTCGGTCAGGGCTGCGGTGACGACCTGCAGTCGCCCGGCGGGACGCTCGAACTCCGGCGGGGCGTCGATCTGCGCCCCGACCAGCTGCGCCAACGCCCGGTACAGCCGGTTCCAGGCTCTGCCGCTCATCACCAGCAGCGCGAGCAGCGGGATACCGATCACCGTCAGGATCATCAGGGCCGACGCCAGACCGGCAGCGAACAGGAACGCGATGTCGACGATCGCCAGCACGCTGACCAGATGCACGTAGAGGTAGGCGCGCCAGGCGGCGGGCGCCACCGGG
>Ga0172382_10003897_pt1 | contig 23320 bp, 10 predicted proteins | sample Leawel138RmetaG_FD_122245 | JGI IMG/M metagenome (GOLD analysis project Ga0172382, IMG submission 122245) | Leachate microbial communities from a municipal landfill in Southern Ontario, Canada - Leachate well 138R metaG | ecosystem: Engineered > Solid waste > Landfill > Unclassified | place... | reverse complement strand
CTGGTGCTGATGATCGAGCTGGCCCAGATCACCCCGCCGGTGGGCTTCAACCTGTTTGTCATCAGCAGTCTCAACAACGACGACATCCTGACCATCGCCCGGGCCGCCTTTCCCTTCTTTGCCCTCATGGCCCTGGCCACGGCCCTGGTCACGGTTTTTCCGGATATCGTCCTGGTGCTGCCCAACATGATGAAATAAAGGTCCGCGGAGAATTGGATGAAACGCATCGACTTGAACTGCGACATGGGAGAGAGCTTCGGCGCCTACCGCCTGGGGCGCGATGAGGAAGTGATTCAATACATCACCTCGGCCAACATTGCCTGCGGCTTTCACGCCGGCGACCCGCTGGTGCTCAACCGCACCGTGGCCCTGGCGGCGGCCCGCCACGTGGGGGTGGGCGCCCATCCGGGATTTGCCGACCTCAAGGGCTTCGGCCGGCGCAGCATGGACTGCACCCCGGAGGAGATCACCGCCGACATCGTCTACCAGATCGGCGCCATCCAGGCCTTTTGCGCGGTGCACAAGGTGCGCCTGCAGCATGTCAAACCCCATGGCGCCCTCTACAACATGGCCGTGGGCAACGAACCGCTGGCCCGGGCCATCGCCCGGGCGGTGGCCGCCGTGGATCCGTCCTTGCTCCTGGTGACCCTGGCCGGCGGCGAGGCGGAATTGATGGCGCGCATCGGCCGCGAGGAAGGCGTGAGGGTGGTCTTCGAGGCCTTCCCCGACCGGGCCTATACCCCCGAGGGCCGGCTGGTGTCGCGCCGCCTGCCCGGGGCGGTGATCACCGATGCGGCCCTGGCGACCGAACGGGCGGTGCGCATGGCCACCGAAGGACGCATCGTGGCCAGCGACGGCAGCATCCTGGAGATGGAGATCGACACCCTCTGCGTCCACGGCGATACGCCCACGGCACTGGCCCTGGTCCAGGAGATCCGCGGCGGGTTGGAGAAAGCCGGGGTGGTGTTGGCGCCCATGGGCGCCAACGGCGCGCCATGAGCGAGGCGTTCTACGACCGGCCGCAGTTTCGCCCCTGCGGCGACCGGGCCCTGCTGGCCGAATACGGGACGGGCATCGACCTGGCGGTCAACCGCAAGGTGTACGCCGTGGCCGCGGCCCTGCGACAACGTTCGTTGGCGGGCATCGAGGCCGTGATTCCCGCCTATTGCAACCTGGCGGTGCTTTTCGACCCCATCGCGGTCTCCTTCGAAAGCCTCACCGCGGCGCTCACCGCGCTGGAATCCGAAATGGAGGCCGCCGAGTCGGCCGAACCGCGCACGGTGGACATCCCGGTCTGCTACGGCGGCCGGTTCGGTCCGGATCTGGCCTTCGTGGCCGAGCACCACCGCATGACGGTCGAAGAGGTGGTCCGGATCCATTCCCGGACCCTGTATCCGATCTATGCGGTGGGGTTTGCCCCGGGGTTTTGCTACCTCGGCGGGCTCGATCCGCGGCTGCACACCCCGCGGCTGCCCACCCCGCGAACCCGGGTGCCGGCCGGGTCGGTGGGCATCGCCGAGGCCCAGACCGGGGTCTACCCCAGCGACAGCCCCGGTGGTTGGCGCCTCATCGGGCGCACGCCGCTGAGCCTGTTCAACCCGTCCCGGACCGATCCGTTTCTCTACCAGGCCGGGGACCGGATCCGTTTCGTGCCGGTTGCCGAACCTGATTTCCATCGCCTGCGCGCCGCCGAGGAGCCATGAGCGACGTCTTTCGCGTGCTATCCCCCGGGCCGCTGACCACGGTCCAGGATGCCGGCCGGACGGCCTTCCAGCACATGGGGGTGCCGGTTTCCGGGGCCCTGGACCGCTACGGCCTGCAGGTGGCCAACTGGTTGGTGGGCAACGACGGCGGATGCGCCGTGCTGGAGGCGACCCTGGTCGGCCCCCGGCTGGAGGTGCTCGCCGAGGCGGACATGGCCCTCACCGGGGCCGCCTCGGCGCTGACCATCAACGGCCTGCCGGCGCCCGGGTGGACATCGCAGCGGGTTCGACCGGGGGATATCGTGGACACCGGTGTGCCGGAAAACGGGTGCCGCTCCTACCTGGCGGTGGGCGGGGGAATCGACGTGCCGCCGGTGATGGGCAGCCGCGCCACCTACCTCGGCGGCCGGCTCGGGGGGGTCGAGGGGCGGGCCCTGACCGCCGGAGACGTCCTCCGGCGCGGCCCCGCAAGGCTGCTCGACCGGCCGCGCCGCCTGCCCTGGTTTCCCCTCTACGGGGGCGAAGTGATCCTGCGCGCCGTTGTCGGCCCTCAGGACAGGTATTTTCGCTCAGCGTTGGCGACCTTTTTCGACAGCCCCTTCACCGTTTCGGCCCAGGCCAACCGCATGGGCTACCGCTTGGAGGGCCCGGCGCTGGTGCGCGAAGCCGATGCCCCGGCCAGCATCGTCTCAGAGCCGATTGTCGCCGGCAACGTCCAGGTGCCCGCCGACGGAAAGCCCATCATCCTGCTCAACGAGCAGACCCTCGGCGGTTACGCCAAGATCGCCACCGTCATCTCGTCCGATCTGTTCAAGGTAGCCCAGGCCAAACCAGGCGACACGGTGCGTTTCGTCGCCGTGACCGTTGACCAAGCCGGTGCCATCGCCCACCAGTGGGCGACCTTTCTGGGGGATATTCAAACGTTGCTGGCCGCTGGAGGATAGGGCGGCCAAAGGCTCCGGGGGGACGAAAGGGCGGGCAACGGTTGACCCGCCCCGCCGCCGGTCTTACTATCGACCTCTTTAGGACGAGCGCAGTCGACCGCCGGCGCGGCCGGACGGATCTGGTGGGAACCCCGTAGCTTCTAAAATTTCCGGGTTATTTTCCGCCGTCTCGTTACGATAAAAATGGATTCCTGATCGAGGTCAGGAATGACGGAAAGAGTACGGACCCTGGATCGGGTTGGGCGCTGTCCGGGGTTTTTCAGCAGCGCGTCACCCTGGGCGAAGACCCGAGATCCATGTCGAACGGCTGAATATTCCCGGAGAATTTTCAGGTGAATGCGCCTGGTCACAGGCGCGCGACGGCCTACAAACCCCTATAGGACCTGCGTTAGGGCCCGGCACCGCCGACCTGCCGCCAGGCGATAACCACATGAACCAGGAACCCCGAGACCGCATCGACGACCCCGCCATTAGCCGCCTTGAACATAACGGCAAACAGATGATCCTCATCGGCACGGCCCATGTCTCCCGGGACAGCGCCGATCTGGTGCGCCGGGTCATCGCCACCGAAAAGCCCGATACGGTCTGCGTGGAACTCTGCGCTTCGCGCTACCAGGCGCTGCGCGACCAGGCCGGGTGGCAAAACATGGACATCATCAAGGTCATTCGTGAAAAGAAGGCGATGCTGCTGCTGGCCAACCTCATGCTGGCCGCCTTCCAGCGGCGCATCGCCCATCGGCTCGATATCCGGCCGGGGGAAGAGATGCTCCAGGCGGTGGCCGCGGCCGAGGAGATCGGAGCGGCCATTCACCTGGCCGACCGGGACATTCGCATCACCCTGGCGCGCACCTGGCGGGCCATGCGCCTGAGGGACAAGCTCAAACTGTTGCCTCAGCTCCTGTTTTCCATGGGGGAAGCCGAGCGCATCACCGAAGAGGACGTCGAGCGGCTCAAGCAGCAGGACATGCTCGAAGCGGTGCTCTCCGAGCTGGGTCAGAGCATGCCCCGGGTGCGCGAGGCCCTCATCGACGAGCGCGACCGCTACCTTTGTGAAAAGATTCGTTCCGCCCCCGGAAACACCATCGTGGCGGTGGTGGGCGCCGGTCACGTTCCGGGAATTCGGCGTCACTGGTCCGATCCCGTCGATCTGGCCGGCCTTGAACAAATGCCGCCGGCGAGGCGTTGGACCCGGGGCCTGAAATGGGGATTGCCGCTTTTCATCGTTGCCGTCATGGCGTACGGCTTTACCCGTGGAGGTTTGGACACGGGCGCGGAGATGGTCTCCCTGTGGATCGCCGCCAACGCCATCCTGGCGGGCCTCGGCGCCTTGGCGGCCCTGGCCCATCCCCTGACGATCCTCGCGTCCATGGTCGCCGCGCCGCTCACCAGCCTCAACCCCATGATCGCCGCCGGATGGGTCTCCGGGCTGGTGGAAGCCTTTTCCCGCAAGCCGCGGGTGATCGATTTCGAGAATCTCTCCGGGGACATCCTCTCGGTGCGGGGGTTCTGGCGCAACAAGGTCACGCGGGTGCTGCTGGTGGTGGTCTTCACCAACATCGGCAGCAGCCTGGGGACCTTCGTGGCCCTGCCGATGATGATCAAGCTGGTCTGAATCGCCGTTCCGTTGGACCTGCCCAAAGCTATCCAAAGGCAGCTTTGGCGCTCACTTTCTGCTTCACCGGGGCCGGTTTCACCGCCATCTTGCGACAACGGCCAGCGCCTTCCCCTCCACAGGCAGTCACCGTGGAACTCACGGCGAAAAGGTTCAGGTTGACCGCAGCGTTGAGTCGCCGTCATGCTCCATATTGTGTGTACCGGACATGCCCAATCGCGCATCGACAGCGGCAAGCTGTCCAGTCTGTACCCGCAATGCGAGCAGGTTCTGCTGCCGGCAAACCAGCGATCCGCCACCACGACCAGCCCGCCACGCATGGCCGCCTTGTACTCCAGTTGCCGGCGGAACTCGAAAAAGCCCATGTCGGCAACCGAGCGGGCCAGCAGCGCTAGGGTTCGGTAAAAGCGGACATTTTCATTGAAGTTTCATCCGTGTGTCCATCATTTTCCACCATAAAAGGGATCCACCCGTGCCCGCCGGCGGGCGTGCAGTCAGCAGCCCGGATGTTTCCTCACAAAATCGCAAAATTCTCTAATTGCTAAAAAAACACTCAGTAATTCACCATCGGGGGTTTATTGAGTGCTAATAATTTGGATTCGCAGGGAAATTAGGGTGTTGATTACTGTTTTGGTTTCCTTTATATACGGAAGCCCAAATCTGATAGATCTCGAACTGTCGCTTGACTCCATGAAATTCGTGGCAAATCGGTGGGTTACAGATGTGCTTTGCAAAGCGATGGCCCGGTAATCGAAAAAGAATCCATGCCGTATCCAAAAAAGGAGAATCATTTTGAAAGGCAGCGTGTTGCGGTTATTTTTCATGGTTTCGACAATCTTGATAACTATTATTCTAACTCTGCCCTGCATGGCGGCCCAAGAACAGGTCGGGATGGCCGCTACGGATAACCAAGGGGTAGCGCTGCATCTCAGTCTCCAGGAATTGATTGAGATGGTCAGAGAGAAGAATGAACGCATCCAGTTTCAAGGCCTGGAATGGGATATTACCCGGGATGCCATCGACAATGCCGAATCGATTTTTGAACCTCAGTTCGTGGCTTCCTATCTCCACGATTACAGCTACATCCCCAAATCAATAGAAGATTATTCAAGTCTGGGCTTTTTGGATCAAAATGATAGCTATCGTAAGCACAACAACGAATATGCCGCGGCTATGGAAGGGTTGCTTCCAAGCGGCGGCCAGGTACGTTTTGGGTACACGCTGAAGGAACTCCAAAGCAGTCTGTTGGATAGTTCCAATATTGATTCTCAATATCAGACTTTTGTTGGCGTCAGCCTGGTTCAGCCCTTGCTCAAGAATGCCGGTTTCCGGGTCACCAAAGCCAATATCCGGGTGGCCGAAGCAGATGCTTACATGGCGCTTCAAAATTATCGACGGGAAATGCTTGAGATCGTGGCCGAAGCGACCACGGCTTACTGGGATCTTTGCCTGGCCAAGGAAAAACTTGGCGTGAGACAGGATTCAGTACGGATCGCCGAAGAAATTCTGCATGACAACCGAGAGCGGGTGCGCAATGGAAAGATGGCCGAGACGGAAGTGATCGAGGCCGAGGCAGGGTTGGCGCTCCGTAAGACCAACGAGATTGCCAGTCGACAGGAGCTGACGGCGGCGATCAATGCCATCAAAACCCTGATCTCGATGCCCTCCGCCGAAACGCCGGGGATGATCGTGGCTAGCGACAAACTAGTCCGCAAAAATATGGAAGTTGAGTTTGCCGATAGTTACAAAACATCCCTGTACATGCGGCCCGAATACCTGTCCACCATCAAAAAGATCGAAAAAGAGGAAATCCGGGTTGCCTATGCCGAAAACCAACGTTGGCCTCAACTTGATTTGAAGGCCAGCTACGGGCTGAACGGTTTGGGTGACGACAGGCTTGGCGAATCCTGGAATATGGCCCAGCGGGGGGAATACGAAAGCTGGACGGTGGGGGCTGAGTTCAGAATTCCACTGATGGGGGGTGCCAAGACACGCAGCGAGTTGGCGGCGGCGAACAAGAGAAAGAAGCAAAGTCTCCTCGAATTGAAAGCAACGGAAGTGGCGCTTGCCAATGCCGTCGATACAGGGGTCAAGAATGTTCGTAGCGCGCTTACCCAAGCCGATGGATATGCTGAAGCGGTAAGGTTGAACGAGCGTCTGCTGGAGGTGGAGCTGGAACGATTGAATGCCGGATTGGGCAACAGCCGAATCGTTCTGGAACGCGAAGAAGAGCTCAACAGGACAAGAGAGTCTTTTCTGGAGAGCCTGGTCAATGTTGAAAAGGCTTTGGTGGCCCTGGAGGCCGTCAAGGGGACACTACTACAAAATTACGGGATCGATGTAATGGAGGCTTCATGATGATGGAGAATGCGAACTTGTGCACGTTCGGCCGAAAACAACGGTGCATTCGGCAAGCCTTGTTCATTGGCTTGGCCGTTGGGTTGCACTTTTTTTCTTGCGGACCGGCCCTGGGAGAATCATCTCCTCCCGTGGCGGGTATCACCGAACCCATCGCCGACGTGACCCTGAGCCTCTCAGTCCCGGGGATCGTTTCCAAAATTATGGTTAAGGAGGGCGATTTGGTGCGCAAGGATCAAGTTTTGCTTTTCCTGGACAAACGATCCGAGGAACTGGAAGTCGCCCGGAGAAAGTTGATGTTTGAAAGCAAAGCTGAAGTGGAAGGGGCCAAAGCGCGGTCGTTGACTTTGAAAGAGATATACGAGTCGACCGCAAGGGTGTTTGCCTCAACAAAATCCGTCAGTGAAGAAGATCTCAAAAAGAGCCAGTTGGAATACGTTCTTGCGGATTCGGAGAGGGAACGTTTGGCGGCTGCTGAAAGCCGGGAGAAGATCGAATACGAGGGGGCCATCGAAGCGCTTGCGAAGCGGGTATTAAAATCCTCCATCGGCGGGACTGTCATTAAAATTTACCACGACGAAGGGGAAAGTTGCGAGGAACACCAACCCCTGATTCGTGTTGTCGATACTTCTCGTGGCCGGTTTGTCTGCAATATAGATCAAGGCTTGGGGCGTCTTCTCGACAAGGGCAGGGAGGTTGAGCTGGCGTTTGGCGGAGAAGAGGTCCATAAAACAGGAACCGTGGCTTTTGTTTCCCCTGTCGTCGATTCGGCCAGCGGCCTGATGGAGGTCAAGGTAGAGTTCGACAACGAAGATGGTCAGGTACGGCCGGGAGCATCCGCTACAATGACCTTTGCGCTCCGGTAAACAATCAAGAGAAGATTGAACCGGATCGACAGGCAAAGAGGTTGAACAGGTTCACGTTTACTTCGAATCACTTTCCAGGGGAAACTCGATTCCCCGTAGCGAGCAGTGATGCAATACAGTCAAAAAGAAAACGAAAATCCTGACGTTCAGATCGACCAGGCCCTACAGGCGCTTGAAAGAGTGCGGCATTTCGACGGTCCACCACAGGATTTTTGGCCCGCTTTTCTGGAGGCGGCTTCGATGTTGGCCGACGCTCGATTCGGCTTTTTGTTGATTCAAACCCGGGATGAGGCCCACTGGCGCACCGTTTCTTTATGGCCTGTCGGAAAAGCCGCGGATGTGCGGGGGCTCGGGGTGGGATCGACCATCGAAAGTGTCGCAGCGGCTTGCGCATCGGGAAGGCCGGCTTGGGCGGCGGCCCAGTCAACAGCCCCCGGAAAGCTTTCAGGCTATGCGGTGGGGGTTGGGCTCGATCTTGGGGAAGACGATCGGCGCAGTGTGATCGTTTTTTTTGTTCAGGGCATCGAAGCGGAACACATTGATGAGCTTCTGATCCGTATTCAACTGGTGGCCGATATCCCTGTGGCGTATCAAAAAAACCGGATGGCCGCCCAGGCGAAACATGATGTGGTCCAGTACGCGCAAGCCCTCGATTTGATGACGGTGATCAACGCCGAAGACAGATTCATGGGCGCCGCCATGGCTTTTTGCAATGAAGTGGCGTCCCGCTATCATTGCCAGCGGGTGGCCCTCGGTTGGCTTGATGGTGCCTATATGAGGGTGCAGGCGATCAGCCATCTGGAGCAGTTCGAGAAAAAAATGGATTCGGTTCAAGGCCTCGAAGCCGCCATGGAGGAGGCCTTTGATCAGGATGAAGAAATCATTTATCCGCCTTTTCCCGATACTGGAACGGTGGTGCGGGATCATGAAGCCTACTGCCGTTCTCAAGGGACGGAAAACATGGCCTCCTTACCGCTGCGGGTGGCGGATTCGCCCATAGCGGTGATCAGTTGTGAACGGAGCGATTCTTTTTCGGAAATCGACATTCGGGGCCTGCGGGTCATGTGCGACCAGGCAGCTCGGCGTCTCTCCGATTTGAAACGGCACGATCGGTGGTTTGGTGCCAGAGCGGCCAGTGCCCTGCGGGATGGGATGGGGCGATTTTTAGGGGTTGAACATACGTTTGCCAAGGTGCTGGGTGTGATTCTGGCCCTTTTGCTGGCCTTTGCACTTTTTGGGAAATTATCGTATCGCGTTGAGGGAAAGTTTATCATTCGAACCGATGATTTGGCCTATTTGCCCTCACCGTTTGACGGATATATTCGTGATGTACACATAAAGGTCGGAGATCTGGTGTCCAAGGGGGATTTGCTGTTATCCCTGGATACCCGTGAGCTTCTTTTGGAAGAATCCAATGCGCTGGCGAATCAAAATCGCTACATGCGCGAGGCGGAAAAGGCCCGAGCCCAGAATGCTCTCGCGGATATGCGCATCGCTCAGGCGCTTGTCACCCAGGCGGACGCCCAACTCGATATGGTGCGCCATCATTTGGCCAATTCCGAAATCAAGGCGCCTTTTGAGGGGATTATCGTCGAAGGGGATTTAAAGGAGTTGCTCGGGGCGCCGGTTCGAAAAGGCGACGTTCTTTTCAAAGTGGCTCGCCTGGATAAAGTGTATGCCGAAATCGAGGTCCAAGAAAGTGATATTCATGAGATCGCTGTCGACAACGATGGGGAAATCGCTTTTGTCAGTCGGCCGGATCTGAAATTCCCATTCACCGTGGAGCGTATCGATCCTGTGGCATTGCCCAAAGAGGAGGGGAACGTTTTTCTGGTAAGAGGCGTTTTGATGGACACACCGCCGAGTTGGTGGCGTCCCGGAATGAGTGGAATTACAAAAATTAATGTCGGAAAACGCAATGTGATGTGGATTTTGACCCATCGTACCGTTGATTTCTTCCGCATGTTGTTATGGTGGTAAAATGGCAGATGTGGGCAGAACCTTCAGCGAATCCTGGCATCGTATCGCCAAGTTGAGAGTCAGTCTGGGGCCGACTGTAAAGGCCCGCAAACAGCTCTTTCGTGGTGAGATCTGGTACATCCTGTCCGATCGTTTCAATAATCAGTTTTTTCGCTTGCGTCCTGAGGCCTACGAGTTTGTCTGTCGGTTGAGACGTGATCGGACAGTGGAAGAGGTTTGGGAGGAATGCCTCGGGCGCACCCCAGACAGTGCCCCGGGGCAGGAAGATGTGCTTCAGTTGCTCACCCAACTCTATTTTGCCAATCTGCTCTACTTCGATGTGCCGGCGGATAGTGCAAAGCTCTTCGAGCGTTACAAAAAGCGAAAACAGCGAGAGGTTCGTTCCCGACTACTCAGTATCATGTTTTTCCGACTGCCACTGCTGGATCCCGAGTTCATGTTGCGCAGAATCGGCCCCTTGCTGAAAATTATCGTGGGACCGATCGGAGCGGCAATATGGTTGGCAGTGGTGGCAACAGCCGTGAAGTTGGTGGTGGATCATTTCGATACTGCAACATCCCAGATTCAGGGAATTTTGGCGCCAACCAACCTTCCATTGCTCTATCTGGGGCTTGTGATCGTCAAGACGATTCACGAATTCGGTCACGCCTTCGTCTGCAAACGATTCGGTGGAGAAGTGCACGTCATGGGCGTGATGTTGCTGGTGTTCACCCCTCTGCCTTATATCGATGCCACCTCAAGCTGGGCATTTCGCAACCGGTGGCACCGGGCGCTGGTGGGCGCAGCGGGCATGCTGGCCGAAATTTTTGTCGCTGCGCTGGCCGCCATGTATTGGGCTTATTCCGCGCCCGGAACTTGGAATGCCATTGCCTACAACATGATGGTGGTTGCATCGGTGTCCACGGTCATCTTCAACGCCAACCCCTTGCTGCGCTTTGACGGCTACTACATCCTTTCCGACATTCTGGAAATTCCCAACCTTCACACCCGGTCATTACGCCACCTGCGTCACCTTTGCGAATACTACCTTTTCGGATATCAAGATTCGGTCAGCCCCGCCGAAACGAAAAAAGAGAAAATTTGGTTGACTGTTTTCGGGGTTTTGAGCGGGCTTTACAAGCTGGTGGTATTTACAGGAATCATTCTTTTTATCGCCGACAAATTTATGTTGTTGGGCCTTCTGATGGCCGCTTTTTGCGTTTTTGCCTGGGGCGTGGTGCCTCTGTACAAATTTGTTGTGTATCTGGCTTCCAGTCCCCGCTTGGCGCGCAACCGAGGGCGTGCCGTCGGGGTCAGTCTTCTGCTTTTCTGTACGGTGTTTGGTGCCTTGGGGTTTTTCCCGGCCCCAAACCGTTTTCGGGCACCGGGCATTCTTGAATCGGCGGATTATGTTCGCGTTGTCAATGAAGCACCAGGGTTTGTACGACAAATCGTTACGGCCTCGGGAGCTCAAGTGTTTCCCGGAACTGCACTGATGATTCTTGAAGATCATGAGTTGGCGCTGGAAATGCAACGGGTTCGGGCGCAGCGTGAAGAGACTCTCGCCATGGAACTCAAGGCTCACAGCGAAGGGGGCGTGGACCTTGAACCGTTGAGAAAACGGCTGGATGCAATCGAAGGCAGCTTGAAGGACCTCGAGCAGAAAGTGCTCGATCTCACCGTACGGGCCAGGCAGGCCGGCATTTGGGTGGCTCCTCGAAGCGATGAAATGGTGGGGGCATGGGTGGATCGGGGAACGATTCTAGGTGAAATTGTCAATCCAAGCCGGTTTCGCTTTTCGGCCGTGGTCTCGCAAGAAAAAGCCTCGAATTTGTTTGAAGACACAATCCGCAAGGCTGAAGTCCGACTCTACGGCCAAGAGGGCAAAAATCTGGAGGTAGCGGAAGTCCAAATTATTCCATTTCAGCACGAACAGTTGCCATCTGCGGCCTTAGGGTGGCGTGGCGGAGGGCAGGTGGCGGTTTCGCCCGATGATGAAAAAGGGGTCAAAGCGGTAGAGCCGTTTTTCCAGATCTATGCCAGGTTGGATCCAACGAAAAATGCCGGATTATTTCACGGACAATCCGGAAAAGTCCGTTTTACCTTGGAACCTGAAGCGCTCTTGTTGCAATGGGGGAGAAAATTGCGCCAGCTCCTTCAAAAGAGATACCAATTATGATGATACCGGCCCAGGATTATCGTCGTACCTGGATCCAGCCGCCTGCCAAACTCCACCAGGGACTTGACGGCGTTGTGCATGGTCTGGTCGGCCGTTATAAACGACTCTCCACCAAGGCTGACCGCTATCGCGGCCGGGCCCACGCGGTGGCGCACAAATCCGGGCAGTGGCGCAATGTATCGGATCGAAGATTGAAGGAACGGTTAGCGGAAGTGGCGGGACACTTCCGACGCATTGCAAAGGGAAGGGAAACTGACGTCGATGAGGCTTTGGCCCTTTTGGTGGAAGTTGCTCACCGTACTTTGGGCCTATCTCCGTTTATAGTCCAGATCTGGGGCGCCATGGCTTTGCATGACGGGTATTTGATCGAGATGGCGACGGGTGAAGGGAAAAGCCTTACCGCCTGCCTGGCCGCGGCGCTCGCCGGATGGAGTGGGCGTCCTTGTCACATTGTCACCGTCAATGATTACCTGGCGGGACGGGACGAAGAAGAGATGCGGGCCTTTTACGCCTATTGTGGATTGACCGTGGGCAGTGTCACCGGACCGATGGACCCGCGTCAACGTCAGGAACAATATGCGCGAGGAATCGTATACACCACCAGCAAAGAGTTGGTGGCCGATTTTCTGCGTGATCGCATCCTTTTGGGGCACTACCAAAACGCTCAACGACGAATACTTCGCATGGTTTTGCCGCCGGGGCCTCGTGCGTTTCAGGGGATGGTGCAAAGAGGCATCGATACCGCCATTGTAGATGAAGCCGACAGCCTGCTCATCGATGAGGCTGTAACTCCTTTGATCATTTCAAGAGCTCAGGAAAACCGTCCGTTGGTTGATGCCTGTGCTTCCGCTTATGGCATCTGTCGTCACCTCGTTGGCGGCATCGATTACAAGGTTGACCTTAAATATCGTGAGATTCGGCTCACTTTTGAAGGTGAAACCAAAATCGGGGGGCTGTCGGCAACCATGCCCCCGATGTGGCAGGGCACTTCACGCCGTAAAGAGTTGGTGGTGCAGGCTTTGAATGCCAGGGAGTTTTACGAACGCGACAAGCAATACGTGGTGCAAGACGGCAAGGTGGCCATTGTCGATGAGTTTACCGGACGACTTATGGCCAATCGGACTTGGCGGCATGGATTACATCAATCGGTAGAAGCCAAGGAAGGCGTGGAAATCAGCAATCCCAGCGAAACCCTCGCGAGGTTGAGCTTTCAGCGTTTTTTTAGATTGTTCAGGAGCTTGGCCGGGATGACAGGAACTGCCCGGGAGGCTGCGGGGGAATTTTGGCATATTTACGGGTTACCCGTAATGACCATTCCGACTAACCGTCCCTGTGTCCGAGAGGTTTTTCCGGACCGGGTCTTTGCCGACGAGGAAAAAAAATGGCGCGCCGTGGTCGAAGAAATCCGTACCCTGCATCTCTCAGGAAGGCCGATTCTGGTAGGGACCCGAAATGTTCGGGCCAGTGAGAAGCTGGCAGCCATGCTGACCGATGAACAGTTGACATTCAACCTCCTCAATGCGGTGCGCCACAAGGAAGAGGCTCGCATCGTGGCGGCGGCAGGGGAACCGGGACGGATAACGATAGCCACCAACATGGCTGGTCGCGGGACGGATATTAAGCTTGGCAGAGGTGTGGCCGAATTGGGCGGGTTGCACGTGATCGCCACTGAAAGGCATGAGTCCGGGCGCATCGATCGCCAGCTTTTTGGGCGCTGTGCGCGTCAAGGGGATCAGGGCAGTGCCAGAGCATACATCAGCGTGGACGACGAACTGATCAGACGGTTCGTTCCCGAATTCCTGCGTCGGCATTTGGCCACCGCCGTGCGGAAGAATGTTCCGGTAGCCAGCCGATTGGTTAATCAATCGGTTTTACAGGCGCAACGGGCTGCCCAAAGACTTGCTTTCCGGCAGCGGCGTAACGTGTTAAAGATGGACAACTGGCTCGAGGAGGCGTTGTCGTTTACGGGTCGCTCTTCACAATTTTAAAAGTAATAGGGCCGCCTTCGCGCAAAACGATAAAACGGTTGACCGGGCTTTCCTCGGCCGCCCGTTGCGTCACCCCGGGATTTCGCCGTGTCCGCCCGACGGTTGCCGCAAGCGCGAATCCAGGAGCCCATGATTCTTTTATCAAAGATTATTGAGTTGCAATTTTTTCATTTAGTAGTAAAATTAAATTACTTTTTTTATCCATGTTGGCAAGGCCCAAGAGACTTCCCCCCTTGCTTGGCCTGCCATTTTTTTTAAAATCAGTCGATTATTATGGCCCAACCCGACTCAGAAAAGCGGTTCGAGCTGGAAACCCTGGAACAGCGGATCATGTTATCATCCGATCCGTTGATGGGGGCTATTGCCGCTTGGCAGCTCGAACAGGAAGATCCCCTCCAAAACGGGGAGTCGGGTTCTTTGCATTCGGAAGAAATTATAATTATTTCAGATACCGACCTCATCGATCACACCGATGAGTTTTCGGCCGACTTCCAGGATTCAGCCTCTTATTCCACTGATATATTAGACGGTTTTTCAGATGTCGACCTTCTCGGGGAAGACTCGGCCCCCATGGAGGCCGAAACGCTTTCGGCCGAAATCAATGATGATCTTTCCACTGACGCCGGAGAAGTAAGCGACGGAATGGTGTTGGGGGAGGAAGATGCTTCGACCCTGGTAGCCGGGATCGATGCGCTGGCGCGAGCCGCCTCGGCTTTGGAACAAGAAGGGGTTTTCCCCATACTGAACCGACTTTTGGCTGAAACCGGTAATGCCGGTAGCGGGTTGTATGAAGTGCTGGATACCCGGCTGGCGGTTCCGGTGTACGACTTTTTCGGAGACAGTCTTGATCCCCCCGGGCAATGGTCCGCAGAAGCCCTGAGCGCGATTTTGGCGTCCTATACGCCTGAAAGTGATTTACTTTTTACCGCAGAAACGACCTTTGACAGTGATTCCGGGGAGATGGGTATTTATGTGACCCTCGGCGCAACTGTGGAGGATTGTTTTACCCTCGGTGCGGAAACATTTCTATCTTCCAATTTTTCCACTGAATATCAAACGGTTATCTCAGCTTCCGGGCAGTACCGAAGTGCTTTCAGCATCCTTATTGAACCCGGATTGGAGAGCTCCTCATCCGTTATTGCGGGCTTGCCCCGGGAGCCATTTTCTCTGGTCGTCGATGAAATCGAGGCGAACGTCACCCTCCTGGTCGATGATGGCACCGGTCGAACCACCGAAATTCAGCGAAGCACCACCATTGATTTGGCCGCCCTGGTCGATGAGAGTGGCCGTCTTTCCCTTGATGCGCTGGCCAAGTTTACGGCTGATCCTGCCGCATTTTTTATTTCTGATGCCGAAATCAGCCCCATTTATACCTTATTATATAGCTCGGAAACAGACAGCGCTCCGGCATCCGGTCAAAACGATCTCGTTTACAGTCCAGGCAACTCTCCTGGGGTGGACGACGTCGCGTCTTATGATCAAAGTTCAGCAGAAACCCTCCTCATTGAAATTTGGGGTTCAGACCCCGGAACCGAATACGATATTCTGAACGTAACAAGTCTGGCGTCTCTCAACGGAACGCTGGATATCGAGTTGCTGCCGACCTACACGCCGACCCTTGGACAAGTTTTCACCTTCATGACCTTTGATTCCGTGTCCGGTGATTTTGTCAACTTCACCGGACTGGATATCGGCGGCGGACTCTATTTTAAACCAGTCCTGCAAGATAACGCCTACGAGCTTGTCGTTACCCACGTTCCCGGCGGGGACATCCAAATTGCCGCCGACACCGAGGAGAGCATGGATTCCCTGCTGGCCTGGTTTGCCGGAAAGTCCAGCTCCGCTTCGGTAGGGATCACCGGGTCGATCGCTGTTTTGGATCAGAGCATCTCGGGAACTTTCGGATTTGAGAAAAGCGGATCCGATTACCATGTCGCTGCGAGCAATGTGAACATGGTTTTTACCGCGGGCGACGCCTCGATCAGCTTGACCGATGGAGCCGGCGCTTTTTTTATGAACGATACCGGCACCGCCGGCAAGGCAGACGGAACGGTGACCCTGGCAGGGCTTGACGGCTTTACCATGGATGCAAACATGGCCGCCGAGTTTAACAACATTGGCGCTCCGATCAACAAATCGATCACCATCGGCGCCAGCACAACGGTTCTTGATTTTGCCGAAGGCGATTTCATTCGTATTGCCGGGTCGGCTTCGATTGCCATTGAATCCTTCGCCACCATGAGTGGATCCTTCCGTTTCGAGAAAACCGGGACTTCACCGAATGTCAAGATCGTGGCCGGCGCCACCGATCTGATCGTTTTCATGGGCACCGGATACGGTACCGGCTCCGAGCGTGGCGTAAAAATCAGTGAAGGAACCCTCGGTTTGGTTATCTTGGAGGGTAGTCCTTCCGTCTATGCGTTGCATGCCTCCGGCATCGGTTCCATCGTCGGGTTCGACGGATTCAGTCTCACGGCCACCTTGGTTGCAGACATCAACCGTACTGGTGGCGCAGTGAACGAAACGGTGAGTACGCCGAGTGGTGATGCTGTCATTTCCTTTTCCGATGAAACGGAAATTTCTGTCATCCAAGGAACCGACATCAGTCTCGGGATCATTGGCTTTGTTTCGGTTTCCGGTGATTTCGGTTTCGAGATAGGCGGAACGAGCCCGGATACGGTGATTCAGGTTGCTGCACAGAACGTCGGCGCCACAATGCAGGCCGGAAGTTTTTCCGTCGGAGTCAGTGATGCAAATCTGGGAATGGTGCTCAACGAGTCGGGCACTGTGGCGTTGGAAGCTTCGGGTGCGCTGGCAATTTCAGGCGGCGGATTTGCTTCGGCAAACGCGACAAGCGTGCGGGTGCGTTACAACAGCACCGGCTTTGGATACACCGGTCAACAGATTTCAGCCGGCAGTATTGATTACGCCTTCGCCGACCTGCCAGTCTCACGCACATTAAAGAGTGTTTCGATCGTCGGACTGACGGCGATGTTCGCCAATGTTTTCGAACTTTCCGGCAATTATGGATTCGTGAAAGAAGATTCTGTCGTCAAGGCGGTGGCCACCGATGCGGCAGCTATCTTGGCGGCTGGTTCCTTTTCGGTGGGAGTAACCAGCGCCAATCTCGGTGTCATCATCGATGCTGCCGGCAAGCTTGCGCTGGAGGCATCCGGGGCGCTATCGATTCAAGGCGGTGGATTTGTTTCGGCATCCGCCAGCGAAGTCCTTCTCCGGTACAACAACACGGGCGTGCTCTACACGGGACAGACGGTAGCCATCGGGGATCTGAGCTACACTTTCGACAACCTGCCGGCATCGACGACTCTGAAGACGGTGTCCGTCATCGGGCTTGAGGCAAGTTTGGGAGCGGGATTGCAAGTTGGTGGCGACTTCGGTTTCCAGGCCGATGGAACCACGATGCACATCGTTGCCCAAAACGCGATGGCCTATTTGGGAGCCGGCGATTTCGCGGTCGGTGTGGAAGATGCCTCCCTCGGTTTGGTGGTGACGGATTCCGGCCGGGTACTGGAAGCCAGCGGCGGGCTTTTTGCCCAGCTGGGCGATGAGGTGGGGCTGAGTGCGCAAACGGTTTCGGTTCGAATGAATGAAACCGGTAACGCTTACAACGGAACCGAGATCAGCGCCGGAAACGTAACGTATACGTTTAATAATATAATAGCTTCATCGACCCTGCTTGAGGTTGCGGCCGGAAACGCTTCGGTGGTAGTCGGCGGATTCGTAACGGCATCCGGTAATCTGGCGGTCCGACGCGATACCGATAGCGTGATGTTGGCGGACGCGAGTACGGTATCGGTGGATTTGTTGACCGTCGGTGGCAATGATCTTTCCGCTTTTGCCGGGTATAACGCGGGAACCGATTACGCAGTCGGGTTGCAACTGGCGGGTGTCGATTTTGCGCTGGCCTTGATCGGTGAACAGGCCGGGGCATCGCGCAGTTGGGTGGCGCTGGAAGGATCGGTCGGCAGTGCGGCGGTAGTCGGTGTGCCGGACTTGACTCTGGACGTGACGACTTTCGGGGTTCAGGTGAACCTAACGGCTGCCGACGATTCGGTTGTGGATTTTGCTGCTCAGCCGCTAAATGTCTTGGTGGCTCCAGGTCAGAGTGTCACGTTGGATATGGACGGTGGCGACGGAGAGTTGATTCAAGTCTCCGGTACGGTGGCCATCGAACTGGCGGATTTTTTTCGGGTGGCGGGCTCTTTTGCTTTTGTCAGTTCCAACAGCGCGGTACGGCTCTCCGACGGGAGTTCGGTGGATGTGGACCTGATCACCATCGGAGCCGATTCTGTATCGGCATTTGCCGGGTTGAACGGAGGATCTGCCGATGCCCTTGGTTTCGATCTGTCGCAAGCGGATTTTGCCCTGGCCCTGATGACCGATCTGGCGAACCCCGCACGCAAGTGGATGGCGCTCAAAAGCGAAGTGGGATCGGTCGCCTTTCGCGGGGTGGATGGGCTGATGGTTGAGACCGACAGCTTGACCATCGAAATTAACCGAAACATTGGAACTGCCGGATCAACGGTAGCCCAAGACCCCGAACTGACGGCAACCCAGCTCAAGCTGAACACGGACATGACCGTCGGGACCCTTGTTTTCGAATTGGACGGAGATTCGGCTGAAGTTTCGGTAACCGGTACCGATACGAGCATCGCCTTGATTGTCAAGCTCACCGATGCTTTGGAAAGTCTTACAGGCGTGGGAGCCGGCAATGTGAAGGTATCCGGTAGCCGAGCCGACGGTTTCTTGCTTGTTTTCAATAATGCCTTATTGGGAAAAGATCTGAGTGACCTGCGAGTTCGTGCGGAAAGTCCTGATGCGGCAACGACTGTGATGGAAACGGTGGCCGGGGTCGCCGCCCAAGACGAGGTGGTGCTCACACCATCGGTGATCAATACCAGGATGTTGCTGGAAACGGATATCCAAATCGGAGTTCTCAAATTCATGTTGCGTGGAGAAACGCGCAGCGTTGAAGTTATCACCGGAACCGACGATGAGACATTAGCAGAAGGAATCCAAACAGCATTGACGGGATTTACGACCGTCGGTGCCGGCAATGTTTCAGTAACCGGGACACGTGTAACCGGATTTACCATCGAATTTGTCAATGCCTTGGCCGGTAAAGATTTCAGCGACCTTGCGCTATCCGTAGTGAATCCGGGGATTGAAGCATCGGTCTCCACGCTGGTGCGCGGCAAACAGGTGGTGACAGGTACGAGTACCAGCGGAGCCTATGTTTATGAAAAACAGGTGATTTCCTTTTCCGACGGTTTTCGCAGCACTAATACCCGTTATCAGCTCAATTTCAATGGCTTGACAACCGATCTGCTCGATTTTTCCGTAAACAGCCCAACGTACAACCGAGCGATCCTGCAAGCCGGTTTGGAGAGTTTGACCACCATTGGGAAGGGCAATGTGAAGGTGGAATTCGATCAGAGTTCCACATCTGCCGCCCCACGATATCTCGTTTACTTTATTGGAAAACTTGCCTATCAGGATCAGCCGCAGATCACCGTTGCCTATATGAACAACGTTACGGTGGTGGCGGAAACTTCGGTCAACGGTCAATCCAAGACCGTAATAAAAACAACGGAAAACATTTCCGCTGAGCAGCAGGTGCGGGTACAGTCGCAAACCACGGGAACATTCACTCTTTCGCTGGATTACGAGGGGGCGACATACACAACGGCTTCTTTGGCGTTTGCGGCAACGGCGAACCAGGTGCAAACCGCACTGAACACGGCATTGAATTCGATTGAGGGTGCTTCGGTAACGGCGAGCAGCACGGAGACCGGGATTTGGAATGTGGTTTTCGGCGGCACGCTGGCCGGTAAAGACTTGGCTCGAATGACCGTTGCGACGACTGCTTCTCCCGCTGCCGGCTGCTTGCGAGTACAGGAAAGAGGGGAAACCCGTACCAATACGACCACTTTTACCAGCGCTGCGGTGGATGAAGTGCAGCGGGTGCGGGTGGAAGCCCAAACCGGTGGTACTTTTATCCTGAGTTTGACGGAAGGCGGAACGACTTACACTGCCGCTGCCCTGGGGTTTACGGCTAGTGCGCCAGAAGTTCAATCCGCCTTGGCCGATGCTTTTTCTGGTTTGGCCGGAGCGCAATTTAGCGTGACATTTATTTCAGCCGGAGTTTGGGATGTGCGTTTCGGCGGTAGCTTGGGCGGTACGGATCTCGATCTGCTCGAAATCGTTGTGCTACCGGATGTCGCTTCGGCCGGTTTGCAGGTGGAAGTGGTTGGAAAATCGATTCCGCAGCCGGACATCATTCCGGATGCCGATCCGAATCTGGTGGTAGATTTCGCGGTACAGAACATGGAGGTCAAAACCGGACCGGTCACCAGCATGATGTTTGACATGGGTGGATCGGATGGTGACTTGATCCGCGCTTCGGGTCACATGACCGTTAATCTTTTCGGATTCTTCATGGTCGAAGGCGGAATGGCTTTCGACAAATCCAGCGAAACTATTCTTCTCGACGATGGGACGGAAGTCTTGACCGATATGTTGGCAATAGGTGGAGGCGGGTTGGACGCCTTTGCCGGTGTCAATGGCGGGACTGCCGATGCCGTTGGCCTGGAACTGGATGAGTTGGAATTCGGTTTGGTTTTGATGACGAGCCGAGATGATCCGAGTCGAAATTGGGCCGCATTAGAGGCTTCGGCTGGTAGAATCGCTTTTGTCGGTATCGACAATTTCACTTTAGAAGCAAACTCCCTTGCGGTTCGAATCAACAACGCCGGAGATGGCGGGACAGTTGTTGATTTTGGAAAACGAAATCTTGAAGTGCTTACCGGCCCGGGTACCAGCTTGATTTTTACCATGGACGGTGCTCAAGGCGAACTCCTCGAAGCCGAAGGAACAGTAGATATTGATATCGCCGGATTTGTAGGATTATCCGGAACGCTGGCGTTCTCCAAGAACGGACAAAATCTGGCCGTAATTGGCGACTCCATCACGGCGGTGTTGACAGCCGGAACAACGGTGAACGTTACGTTGTCTAATGCAAACTTCGGGATGAAATCCGGAGTTGGAACGACAGCATTCGAACTAAAGAACGGATCGTTCTCGGCCACGATCGATGGTTTGGCCTCTATCACGGGGCAAGGCGTGATGGTGCGGTACACGAATGCGACCACAACCGTGGCGGCTAATACGACGCTGACGGTGGGTGCAACGAGTTACACTTTTATAGATGAGATTGTCGCCAATACGGTGGCCCTTGAAGTCACCGGTTTTGCCGCTAACGTGGCTGACTTCGTATCATTGAGTGGAGACTTGGCGTTTAAAAAAGCTGGCACGGAAATCGTGGCGGTCGGTTCGAATGTGTCGGCGGCATTGACGATTGATGCTGCGGTGAATGTGTCGTTGTCAAGTGCAGAATTCGGTATGATTGTTGGGGAAGGAACCACGGCTTTCGAACTCAAAAATGGAAATTTTTCTGCAACAATTGACGGATTGGCATCGATCAGCGCCACAATGGTGGTGGTACGCTATACAAATGAAAATACGACCGTTTCGGCGAATAAAACGCTGACGGTGGGCGCGACAAGCTACACTTTTATAGATGGAATTGCCGCCAGCACGGTGGCCTTTGGAGTCACCGGTTTTGAGGCTAACGTAGCGGACTTTGTCTCCTTGTCCGGTGATTTGGGTTTCAAGAAGACGGGCAGTGAGATTATCGCCGTGGGCTCGGATGTGACGGCGTCGTTAACAGCCGGTGGTGCGGTGAACGTAACGCTGGCTGATGCGGACTTTGGATTGAAGGCCGGTGCGGGGACGACGGCCTTTGAGCTGAAGAACGGATCGTTTTCGGCGACGATTGATGGTTTGGCCTCGATCACGGCAGGTGGCGTTCTGGTGCGGTACACGAATGCGGACACAACCGTTGCGGCTAACACGACGCTTACGGTGGGCGAGACGAGCTACACCTTTATAGATGAGATCGCGGCCAACACGGTGGAATTTCAAGTTGCCGGATTCAAGGCGACAGCTTTCGATTTGCTGTGGATTGAAGGAGATGTTGGATTCAAAAAGGCTTCTCTCGACAGCCTCACCCTTGCAGATGGTTCGGTCGTGGGAGCGCCCGGAGACGGGATAGATGACGTCGAGATTATCCAAATCGGTGCGCAAATAGAAACTGCATTCGTCGGAATTAACGGTCCTTACGTCAACGAGGAGGTTACACCGGGTGCAGTAGGGCTGACTCTTGCTGATGTGAAGCTTGCTTTGACAGTACTGTCTCCAAGAGCGCCACCACCCACGGAGACCGCCACTGATTTGCGTACTTGGACCGCTATCAGAGCGGAAGTTGGTGGCGCTTCCTTTGTTGGCATCGAAGGACTTGATATTTCAGTTCTAAGCTTGTCAGTCGATATCAATAAAGGTGGCGGCACGAACGATTCCATTCCCAATACCACCCCAATCAATTTCTCGAGAAATCCGCTTTCCGTAAAAACCGGCGGGACAAATAGTATTACAATTGATTATTCGGAAGAACTATTAAAAGCTTCAGGGACGGCAGCTTTTGATGTCTTCGGTTTTGTTCTGGCGCAGGGCAGCTTTGAGATCGTCAAGCGGACCGTCGATGTGGATGTCAACGGCGACGGGTTCTCCGCGGTGGCCGGGTCACCGGATCTGACCGACGCTTCGATGATGCTTGTCAGCCTCACTGGCGTGGATCTGTTCGTCGGAGTAGGCGGTGCGTTCAGTGCGGACAAGAGTTCAATAGAGACGGGCGGTGCCATCGGGTTCAGCGTGGCGTCGGCGGATCTTGAGCTTGCGATTGTCAAGCCGCAGGTGGCGGCTGGAGCGGCGGCGACCCAGGAGAGCTACCTGGGCCTTGAGCTGACGGTGGGTTTTGCGGGTCTGGTGGGTCTGGAAGATATTTTGATCTTCGAGGCCACGGATCTGCTGGTGCAGGTGAACAGCGGCAAGTCGGCCACCGGCGCGGTGCAGCGTCTGGATTGGACCACGGCGCTGGATACGAACACGGGGGATCTGCCGGCGTTTGCCTCGGGCGATACGCTGGTTGCCACGGTAGAGCTGAAGGCTTCGGGGACGGTGGCGCTGGATGTGTCGGGTTTTGTGCTGGCGCAGGGCAGCTTTGAGATCGTCAAGCGGACCGTCGATGTGGATGTCAACGGCGACGGGTTCTCCGCGGCGGCCGGTTCACCGGATCTGACCGATGCTTCGATGATGCTTGTCAGCCTCACCGGCGTGGATCTGTTCGTCGGAGTGGGCGGCGCGTTCAGTGCGGACAAGAGTGAGATCGTCACAGATGGTGCCATCGGGTTCAGCGTTGCCGGTGCGGATCTTGAGCTTGCGATTGTCAAGCCGCAGTTGGCGGCCGGAGCGGCGCCGACCCAGGAGAGTTACCTGGGTCTTGAGCTGACGGTGGGCTTTGCGGGTCTGGTGGGGCTTGAAGACGTGCTGATCTTCGAGGCCACGGATCTGCTGGTACAGGTGAACAGCGGCAAGTCGGCCACCGGCGCGGTGCAGCGGCTGGATTGGACCACGGCGCTGGATACGAACACGGGGGATCTACCGGCGTTCGCAGATGGAACCACTCTAGTCTCGACGGTGGAGCTGAAGGCCTCGGGGACGGTGGCGCTGGATGTGTCGGGTTTTGTTCTGGCGCAGGGCAGCTTTGAGATCGTCAAGCGGACCGTCGATGTG
>Ga0172382_10003895_pt1 | contig 23323 bp, 19 predicted proteins | sample Leawel138RmetaG_FD_122245 | JGI IMG/M metagenome (GOLD analysis project Ga0172382, IMG submission 122245) | Leachate microbial communities from a municipal landfill in Southern Ontario, Canada - Leachate well 138R metaG | ecosystem: Engineered > Solid waste > Landfill > Unclassified | place... | reverse complement strand
TCGCTCAGGAGAACCTGGCACAGGCCGGCTATGGCGATGTGCAGGTCGAACACGGCGACGGCTACCATGGCTGGGAGGAGCATGCCCCCTTCGCGGCCATCGTCATCACCTGCGCCGCCAACCACATTTCCCCGGATTTGCTCGAGCAGCTCGCAGACGGCGGCCACCTGGTCATCCCGCTTGGCGATACCGCCACGTTCCAGACGTTGACTTTAGTCGAAAAAAACGGCGAAGAGCTATCTGTTACGCAGATCACGAGCGTGTCGTTTGTCCCGATGACGGGCGAGGCCATGCCCTGACCAGGAAAAACAGGCAAAGGCCGGCTGCCAAGTAACAAGCACCGGCCAGCAGCGTCAGGCGGATATAGCCCAGGGAGAGGGCCAGCAGCGCTGCCAGTGACGCGCTGACAACCGACGCACAGCTGTTGACGCCAAACGCCTGGGGGATCTGGTCGCGGCCAACCAGGCTCAGCCCGAGCGGAAAGGGCAGGCCCATCAGGAAACCGGCCGGAAAAAGCACCAGGACACAGCCGGCGATCCGTACGGGAAGCGCTAACGGCTGCAGCAGGCCAACAAAAGCCGGCAGGCCATAAGCATAAGCAGCGAGCAGACCGGCCAGCAGCGGCAAGATCAACGCGGGGCTGTGCTTGAAGCGGGCCAGATGGAGACTGCCCAGACCCGATGAGAGCAGCAGTGAAACCAGTGCGACGGCCATCGCCGTTGCCGGCGTGTCGAAAAGTGCCGTTAGATGGCCGAGCAGGGTCATCTCGAAAAACATGAACCCGGTTCCTACCAGGATGAAATACAGCACAAAGACAGCGCCGGACGGGTGATGCAGACGGACTTTGAACTTGCTCCTGCCGATCCAACTTGGCAACAGGATCAGCAAAACCGACAGGAAGAGCGACAGGATCAGGACAACCGGCAGGAGGAACCCGCCCTGGATCAGGAACGGCCAGTTGCCGGATGTTGCGGACATCAGCTTGTCCAAACGGCCCCAGGAGAAGTACTGGTGGTAAAATGGGGTGTCGTCCGACGTCGGCGCGACGTGGAACGGGTACGCAGATACCAGCCGGTTCCGCGCCTGCGGCTCAAGCAGGATTTGCCAGAGACGGTAATAGACCGGTTCGGCGAATTGATTGTAGCGGTTGGCCTCAATCTCCGAGATGCCGGGGCAATAGACCAAGTCAAAGCGGTTTTGGGCGCTAAATTGCCGTACGGCAGCAAGTTCCGGCGACGTATAGGCTCCTTTTTTCAACAAGACCGTCCAGGTTGACCAGCTTCGGATGGCCACCAGGCTTTCGCGCGGGTCGAGGGTGCCGTCCAACGCCTCGATCAGGGTCAGCGGCAGCCTGACCGCTTCGCAGGGCACGGCTTCCAGATAACGGCTGATCGCCAGAAAACCGCCCTCATTGAGGCTGTTTGTGTAATCGCGCATGGCGTCTATCGTGAAGCGGTAGTCTTCACCGGCGCCAAAAAGGGCGGCGCCGCTATTGGCATTTCGCGTCAGGGGAAGGACAATCAGGTCGTACGATCGGTCCGAGGTGTTCAGATAGCGCCGTCCGTCTGCATGGTGCAGCGTGACGGCGGACAGGCCCTGTTGATCGGCGTAGAACGACCGGAAGGCCTCGATAATCCCCGAGTTGCGTTCGCTGGCCTCGATCTGCCCAGTGCGGTAGTAATGAGCCGCCAGAATGTCCTGGCCGCCGCCGAAATCACAGATAAAGACGCGTTCCGGTTTCTTCACCTGGTATGCCAGCGAAGACGGCAGGCAGGCGAGAAAGCCCATTTTATCCGGTTCGAAGGCGGTCATGGCCATCAGGGAGGTGCCGTCAACGGCAAGGCCCAGCTGATCGGGCAGCGCCTGGCGATAGTTGAAGCTGAGGCCGGGCGCGAACCGGACCGCAGGGCTGGCGACGATATCGATGCGGGCATCCTCGTTCCATGTGGTAGCCAGCACGCGCGCCTGGTCGTGCTGAAGGGCAACGGCCAAATCGCGGTACGGCGAAAGCCTTACCGTCAGGATGCCCGGAACCAGGCTGCCAATCAGGATGAAAGCCGCGGCCGCCAAGGGGACGACAAGCATCCGGCGGTTGTCCAGGGCCAGGGCGAAACAAAGCCACGCCAGGCAGCCGCCAGCTGCCAGCAGCAGCAAGATCCGCTCATCACAGCCTGCGGCAAACAGCAGGACCGGCAGCAGGCAGCCGAGGGCCGATCCGCCGAGGTCAAATCCATAGCAGCGGCCGATGTCACGGCTGCATAGCGTGAAACAGGCGGCGAGCGTGAGTCCGGCGCAGAAAAAAGGAACGAACAGGAGCAGCAGCGCCAGGAGCAGGATGAACGGCTGCCTGCGGTCCCAGATGAGCTGGTTAGGCTCGAGGGGAAGGCGGTTGACCAGGCCGTACGCCATAGGCAAGGCCAGGGAGAACAAGCCGGAACCTGTTAGAATCCATTTTTCCAGGGCCTGCCGGGACAAACCGGGCCGGGCGTGCAGAAAAGCCCCGGCCGCGCCGTACCCCAGCAGGGCCAGGCTGATCGCCAGAACGGTAAACGCATGGCCGATCGACACGGCAAACAAGCGGGTCAGGACCACTTCAAAACCGAGGCTGGCAACAGACATGAAGAAGATACCCGGCCAGAAAAACAAGGGTCGTTTTGCATCTGAAGTCGTCATGTCGCGTCCTCAGACAATCTGGATCAACGTCCTGGTTTTATGATACTAACGGCGGCGGAAAAACGCAAACCGCGCAAAAAAAGCCGCGGGTGAACCGCGGCTCTTTTGGCTAGCATGACCTGTTCAGTCCTGGATGCCGGGTATCTTGGGCAGGTTCGCAAAACCCGTCTCGAGGTCGGCGTCGGTCGGAATGTAGTCGACCATGTTGCCTTCCTTGTATTGCGTATAAGCGGTCAGGTCGAAATAGCCGGTTCCGGACAGGCCGAAGAGGATCGTCTTGGCTTCGCCGCTCTCCTTGCATTTCAAGGCTTCGTCGATCGCGACCCGGATGGCATGGGCCGATTCCGGGGCGGGCAGGATCGTTTCCGTCTTGGCGAACAAGGTCGCCGCGTCGAACACGCTCGTCTGAGTCACCGCACGGGCCTCGTCCAGGAACCCGTCATGGTAGAGCTTGCTCATGATCGGGGACATGCCGTGGTAGCGCAGGCCGCCGGCATGGATCGCGGACGGCTTGAAATCAGAACCCAGTGTGTACATGCGCGCCAGCGGTGTGATGCGGCCTGTGTCGCAGAAATCATAAGCATAGCGGCCGCGTGTCAACGAGGGGCAGGAAGCCGGTTCGACCGCTATGAAATAGGGATTGGCCTTGCCCAGCAGCTTGTCTCCCATGAAGGCGCTCATCAGGCCGCCCAGGTTGGAGCCGCCGCCGGCGCATCCGATCACGACGTCCGGATACTCGTCGATCTTCTCCATGGCGATCTTGCTCTCCAGGCCGATGACCGACTGGTGCAGCAGGACCTGGTTCAGGACAGAACCCAGGACATAGCGCGTGTTCGGCGTTTTTAACGCCCGCTCGATCGCTTCCGAGATCGCGGTGCCCAGGCTGCCGGTGGACTCCGGATCCTTGGCCAGCATCTGCTTGCCGATTTCCGTCTGGTCGCTCGGACTCGGGATGATGTTGGCGCCGAAGGTTTCCATGACGGCCTTGCGGTAGGGCTTTTGCTGGTAGGACACCTTGACCATGAAGACCGTCAGGTCGAGGTTGAAATGCGAACAGGCCATGGCCAGGGCGGTGCCCCACTGGCCGGCGCCGGTCTCGGTCGTCAGGCCGGTCATCCCCTGTTTCTTGGCGTAATAGGCCTGGGCGACAGCGGTGTTCAGCTTATGGCTGCCGGAGGTGTTGTTGCCCTCAAACTTGTAGTAGATCCTGGCAGGGGTGCCGAGCGCCTTTTCGAGCTGGTAGGCGCGGATCAGGGGAGAGGGACGGTAGATCTTGTAGAATTCGACGATCTCGTCCGGGATGTCGATGAAGCGGTGCTCGGTGTCCATTTCCTGGTAGCACAGCTCCTCGCAGAAGACCGGCAGCAAATCGGACAGCTCGACCGGCTTCATCGTGCCTGGATTGATGTACGGGTCATGCCCGTTCTTCATATCAGCATGCATGTTGTACCATTGGCGGGGGATCTCGTCTTCGGTCAGGTAAACACGGGTCGGAATCTTGTTCATGGTCTGCTCCTTTCGTGGCTTTGCGCCATCTGCCTGAGGCGGTTTTTTGCGTGCATGACGGACGGCCTGGCCGGGTACCCGGAAATAAAAAAACCTGCCCCTTCAATGAAGAAGGGACAGGATCAAATCCTGCGGTACCACCCTGATTGGCTTTGCCAGCAAAGCCCGCTCTGTCATGTACCTGTTGATACACGGCCATCGGATAACGGGCTGGCATCCCGTTGGCGCTTACTCGCCGAAGCTTTCAGGCCACCCTCGCAAGTCCATTCAGTCAAGTCCGTGATGCTGCGCTCACACTGTCCGCAACTCGCTGGGATTCGGTATCTGGCCTACTCGTCTTGCTCGACGGTTTTTTGGTATGAATTTGGTTTTTATTATACGCACTCGGACTTTCCGGTTCAATAGGTCATTCTTCAGATTCCGTTTCCGCGGCAGGCGCTGTCTTCCCGGATAACCCGCTCGGTCCAGGTATCCCAATCCGGGTCGGGGCGCTGCAGCTCAGAGTGTTCTTCCAGATAGGCCAGCGTGCTGCGGATACCCTGGTCGAAGCGGATCTGGGCATGGAACCCGGGCACAAGGCGCTTGAGCTTGCTGTTGTCAAAGACAACCGAATTGCACTTGTCCCCGATCAGGGGACCCAGCTGGGCGGGGTCGCGCGCAACCAGGGCGTCGGCCGCGATATGGTACAGGTTGGGCGTGACATCGAGGGCCAGCCCGATGCACTGGTAGATCTGGTTCCAGGTCAGCGCTTCGTCTGACGTGATGTGGATGGCCTCGCCGATCGCGTGGACGTTGCCCATCAGGCCGATAAAACCGCGGGCAAAATCCCGGCTGTGGGTCACGGTCCACAACGAGGTGCCGTCGCCGAAGACCAGGACCGGCTTGCCGGCTTTTATGCGCAGCAAGGTCTGCCAGGGGCCGTTCTTGCCGTGGATGGCCAGAGGAACCGACCAGTCGCCGTAGGTGTGGCTGGGACGGACGATGGTGACCGGAAAGCCGTTTTCGCGGTAGGCCTCCATCAGGATATCCTCGCAGGCGATCTTGTCGCGCGAGTACTGCCAATAAGGATTGGCCAGAGGCGTGCTTTCGGTGATCAGGTAACTGGACGGCGGTTTCTGGTAGGCGGATGCCGAGCTGATGAAGATGAACTGGCTGCACCGACCCTGGAACAGACGGATGTCCCGCCGGACCTGGTCTGGGACAAAGGCGATGAAATCGACGATTACATCGAACCACTGCCCCTCCAGAAGCTGGCTGATCTTCTCCTCGTTGCCGATGTCGCCGGTCAGCAGGGCGACGCCCCGCGGCAGCCGTTCGGCATGCGTACCCCGGTTCAGCAAGGTCAGGTCCCAGCCCAGCTCGACCAGCTGGTGGCTGATGGCCGTGCTGATCGTTCCGGTTCCGCCAATAAAGAGCGCACGCATCGCGAGTCCCTCCTTTGTTTATCCTATAGCACCATTGTAACATAGGCAGGCTATCTGCTCTATGCTACAATAGACGATAGTTCGGTATAGGAAGCTGACGGAGGTAACCGATGAGAAACTGGCTCGACCGCGCGGCAAACAAAATACGGCGGTTCGCGATTCCCAACCTGATGAAGTACATCGTGATCAGCATGGGTGCGGTGTTCGTGCTCGACCTGGTTTTCATGGGCCGCCTGACGCCTTTTTTAGTATTCAGCAAGTCCGCTATCCTGAGCGGTCAAATCTGGCGGGTGCTGTCGTTTGTTTTCATCCCGATCAGCACCAGCCCGCTCTTTGTCGTTTTTGTGCTCTATTTCTACTGGATGATCGGCCAGGCGCTTGAAAACGAATGGGGTGTCGCCCGATTCAACCTGTTCTACCTGGCGGGGATCGCCGGTACGATTATCGCCGGCCTGATCACGGGCTACGCGACCAACCATTATCTCAACCTGTCCTTGTTTTTCGCTTTCGCGATCCTGTTTCCCGAGTTCGAGCTGCGCCTGTTCTTCATTCTACCGGTCAAAGTCAAGTGGCTTGCCTACCTCAACGCGGCCTTTTTTGCCTATGAGCTGATCGTGTCCAGCTGGCCGGCCCGGATCGCGCTATTGGTCGCCGTGGCCAACATTATCCTTTTTTTCTGGCACGATTTTATCAATCGGATCAACAACCTGCGGCGCCAGCGGCAGTGGCGCCAGAATTTTCGCAGGTAGATGTTTTGTCCGGGTGCATCCCGGAAGAAAAGGGAGGTTCCTATGAGCAAGACGTATGTGCAAGTCGGTGTCGGCGGCCGAGCCCGATTTTTCTACGAGGCCATCGCCGGCCCCTATCGCGAAACAGCCCGTCTGGTCGCTTTCTGCGATGTCAACCAGACACGCATGGACTACGCCAACCGGATCCTGCAGGAAAAATACGGCCTTGATCCCGTTCCGACATACAACAGCAGCCAGTTTGATGACATGATCAAAGCGCACAAGCCGGATGTCGTCATCGTTACTTCGATCGACCGGACGCACCACCGCTACATCGTTCGGGCGATGGAACTTGGATGCGATGTCCTGACCGAAAAGCCGATGACCACCGACGAGGAGAAGGCCCAGGCGATCCTGGACGCCATCCGGCGCACCGGGCGCAAGCTGCGCGTCTCGTTCAACTACCGTTACGCGCCCTACAACACGAAAATCCGTGAGCTGATCATGGACGGGGCCATCGGGGATGTTTTTTCGGTCCATTTCGAATGGCTGCTCAACACGAGCCACGGCGCCGACTATTTCCGGCGCTGGCATCGCGACAAGCGCAACAGCGGCGGCCTTCTGGTCCACAAGGCAACCCACCATTTCGACCTGGTCAACTTTTGGCTGGGCAGCCGGCCCAAGACCGTGTTCGCCATGGGCGACCTGCGCTTCTACGGCCGTGAGAACGCCGAGAACCGCGGCGAGACGAAATTCTACACCAGGGCTTACGGCAGCGAAAACGCCAAGGACGACTATTTTGCTCTCCACATGGACCGGAACGAGCAACTCAAGAACTTGTACCTTAATGCGGAAAAGGACGACGGCTACGTGCGCGACCAGAGCGTGTTCGGCGACGGCATCAGCATCGAGGACACCATGGGTGTCATGGTCCGGTACGCCAACAAGGCGATCATGACCTATTCGCTCAACGCCTACCTGCCCTGGGAGGGCTACCGCGTCGCCTTCAACGGCAGCAAGGGCCGCATCCAGGTCCTGGTCGCCGAGAACACTTACGTCAATGCCGGCGGCGCCAAGGAAGTCGAGGGCTCAGCCAAGAAGATCAGCATCGCGGTCTTCCCGATGTTCGGCGAACCGTATGAAGTCGAGGTCCCGATGACCGGCGGCGGGCATGGCGGCGGCGATCCTGTCTTGCTCAACGACCTGTTCGGCACACCGGTTCCGGACCGCTTCAACCGCGCGGCGTCCCATGTCGACGGGGCGATGTCGATCCTGACCGGCATCGCGGCCAACAAGTCGATCGCCACCGGATTGCCGGTCCAGGTCGACAGTCTGGTACGCTTCGACTGATAACCGTGGTCGTCTGCGCCTTAGAAGTGCGGCTTTATCTTCCCGGCGCCTGTTCGCTCAAGGACAAGCGCCGGGTTTTGCGCAGCCTGGTTGACCAGGTGCGCCACCGCTTCAACGTGTCGGTCGCGGAAACCGACGACCAGGACTTGCACCAGTCGATCGTGATCGGCCTGGCCTGTGTCAGCGGCAGCGGCGAACACGCGCGACGCTCGCTGGATACCGTGGTGCGCCGGATCGAAGACCATTGCGAGGCAGAGGTCGTCTCGGTGACAGACGTTATGCCCGAGCCTGGCTTCTGGCCAGAAAATCGCCAGCCTGGTCCAGGTCGGGCGGATCCAGGTTGAAATGCTCCTGGAGCAGCGCGTTCAGTTCCGCTGCCGACGCAATTCGGTTTTCCGTGACCTCATCACCTGAAAACGTGCGGAACAGCTGGCCGTCGATCGTTTTGCGGCCGTCCAAGGTCTTGATCGAGAGCATCAGGGCCTTGTTGAAGATCGAGTCCGGAGATTTTTCGCAATAAAAGCTTGGCATGACAAAGTCGATGTCCAGTTGCTCTTCTTCTGTGAAGCTGTAGAATCGGCGCCACTGCCCCCGGTGCAGGTCGTGGATGACATAGCCGAAAAACGGTTCGCGCGTGATCTTGTACGTCTCACCGAACTGCTCCTGAATGCGGCCCGGCACCAATTCCAGGGGATAACGGGGCGCGGACTGGCCGACGCCGACATCGCAGATGAACGTGCCCTCAGCGCAGACTGCCCGGATGACGCGGTGCCGGCGCATCGGGATGGTCGTTTCGCCGCGCAGGAACCGGCCCATATAGGTCGTCACCTCGTAGCCCAGGGCGCTGAGCAGATTGGCGAACAGGCCGTTGAGCTCAAAGCAGTAGCCGCCGCGCCGGTTGGCGACCATCTTTTGGAACTGTCCCTGCCAGGTCATCGGCAGCGGCCGGCCGGCCAGAATGTCCAGGTTCTCATACGGTATCCGGGTAACATGGGCCAGCTGGAGCTGTTCGAGCAGCGCACATGTGCATGATGGCTCATCTTCGGGCGGCGGCAAGCCCAACCGGTTAAAATAGGCCCTGATTTCGGATTGCGTATCGGCATCTTGTTTCTTTGGCAGCATGCGGGTCCTCCTGCGGCCTGTATCGTCCGGATCGTCGGAACAGCTCTATTTTAGGGAAGAAGGCGCAACCTGGCAAGCGTTGCCCGGTGCATGGAATTGTTGTATGCTAAAAACAGATGCCGGAAACACGCGGCAGCCAGGAGAGGTGATCCTATGCAGCACGAAACGTCATTGCCTGTCATTGCCATTCCCATGGGTGATCCCAACGGGATCGGTCCGGAAATCGTGATCAAAGCTCTGGCTGAGCCGCAGGTGTTCACCTGGTGCCGCCCGGTTGTCGTTGGCGACGCCTATTGCCTGGGCCAGACCCTGGCTTCGCTGGGCTTGCCGCTGTATTTGCACACCATCAGCACCATCGCGGACGCCCGTTTCCAGCCCGGGTTCATCGATTTGCTCGACCAGTCCCACGAAGGTCTGGAAAACCTCCAGATCGGCACGGTCCAGGCATTGGCCGGGCAGTGCGCCATGGATTACATCGCGCGGACGGTTTCGCTGGCCGTGTCCGGCGAGGCGACGGCGATCGCCACGACGCCGATCAACAAGGAATCGCTGCGCGCCGCCGGTGTGCCGCACATCGGGCACACGGAAATCCTGGCAGATCTCACGGGGACGGACGATCCGCTGACATTGTTTGAAACCAACGGCCTTCGGGTCTTTTTCCTCAGCCGCCATGTCAGCCTGCGGAAAGCCTGCGACCTGGTGACACACGACAGGGTCGCCAAGATGATCCGGCGCTGTTGTGCGTCGCTTCAGCAGCTCGGTGTCCTGGACAAGGACCTGGCGGTCGCAGGGCTCAATCCGCACAGCGGCGAGCACGGCCTGTTCGGTGACGAGGAAATGACCGCGGTCGGACCGGCTGTCGCCGACTGCCAGGCCGAAGGTCTGCCGGTTACAGGCCCGGTCAGCGCCGACTCGGTCTTCCACCTGGCCAGGATCGGTCGTTTTTCCGGCGTGTTGTCCCTGTACCACGACCAGGGGCATATCGCCACCAAGACACTCGACTTTGAACGCACGATCTCCCTGACGCTGGGACTGCCTTTTTTGCGGACGTCGGTCGACCACGGAACGGCCCTGGATATTGCCGGGCAGGGGATCGCCAGCGCGGTCAGCATGATCGAGGCGATCCGCCTGGCCGCCAAGTACGCGCCGCTCTACCGGCCGCTGCCCTGATGCGGGAGGCCACCTGGCGATGACGGCCCCATCACCGGCAAAAACCTGGTACCGCCTGGATAACGCCGCCAAAATCTATCCGGCGATCATGCGCACGCGGCACACGACGGTTTTCCGACTGGCCGCCCTGATGCGCGAACCGGTCAATCCCGACCAGCTGCAGCAGGCGCTTGACATGACCATGCCGCGCTTCCCGCAGTTTGCCGTCAGGCTGCGTAAGGGCATCTTCTGGTATTACCTGGAAGCCTGCCACAAGCCGGCTTTGATCGAGGAAGATGTCAACAACCCTCTGCGTCCCTGGAGCCGTGCCGATGCCAAGTCGCACCTGTTTCGCGTCCGCTATGGGGACAGGCGCATAACCGTCGAATTCTTCCACGCCCTGACCGACGGATACGGCGCCTCGGTCTTCCTGCGCACGCTGGTCGCGGCTTACCTGGCGCTCCAGGGTGTCGCCTGTCCCGCCGGAGACGGGATCCTCGATGTGCGCGACACGCCGACGGAAGCCGAGCGCGAAGATGCCTACAAGCGCTTTTCCAATTTCAAGGTCATCCACCGCCCGCGGGAGACACGCGCTTTCCGGCTGCAGGGAACGCTGCTGCCCGGCCAGATGCTGTCGATTATCTGCGGCGTTTGCCCGGCGGACCCTGTATCCCAGGCCGCCCGCCGCTTCAAGGTCAGCGTCACCGAGCTGCTGGTCGGCGTCTATCTGTACCAGATCTACCAGATCCAGCAGCAGGGCGGGTACCATACGGAAAGACCAGTGCGCGTCTCGGTGCCGATCAACGTGCGCCGCTTCTACCCAAGCCAGACCGTGCGCAATTTCGCGCTCTACGCCAATCCGGGCATCGAGCCGGCGTACGGCAGCTACAGCTTCGAGGAGGTCCTTGGCCTGGTGCATCACTTCATGCGTTACACGATCAATGAAAAGTACCTGAATGCCATGATGTGCGCCAATGTCGCCCCGGAGAAGAGCCTGCTGCTTCGGATTTCGCCTCTGCCGATCAAGAACCTGGCGATGCGCCTGGTCTACACTTGGACCGGGGAGAGCCGCTTCACCAGCACGGTTTCCAACCTCGGCGTGGTCAATTTGCCGCCTGAAATGGCGTCTCATGTTGAACGGCTGGAATTCATGCTCGGGCCGTCGCGCTACAATCCCGTCAACTGCGCGGTGATAAGCACCAACGGACAGGTCGTGATCCAGTTTTCAGCCACGATGGAGGAGACGGATCCGCAGCGGGCATTTTTCCGTCACCTGGTCCGGCTGGGCATCCCCGTGCGGGTGGAGAGCAACCGCGACTGGGATGAATTTGGAGGTAAATAGCATGTCTTACTGCGTCCACTGCGGCGTTGAACTGGATAAGTCGGAAAAGCGCTGCCCGCTTTGCCAGACCGAAGTCATCAACCCCCGGGAACCCTTCGACGAAAAGGCGGTGCGCCCTTACCCAAGGCGGCTTGACCCGATCACGCGCCAGATCAACCGCCGCTTCATCGGCAGCCTGATCACGATCGTGCTGGCTTTTCCGGCCCTGCTGTGCGGGGCGATCGACTTCAGCCAGGCCGGACGCCTGACCTGGAGCGCCTATGTGATCGGGGCGCTCATCCTGGTCTGGAGCTGGACCGTGCCCTATTACCTGCTGCGCCGGCGCAGCCTTAGCGGCATTTTCATCCCCGGCGTGCTGGCGTTGCTCTCCTATCTTTTCCTGATCGCCTGGCTGCAGCAGGATCTGTCCTGGTACCTGCCGCTGGCTTTGCCGCTGGTCCTGATGCCGGCCGCCCTGATCTTTTTGATCATCGCCCTGGTTTGGCGCCGGCTGATCCGCGGATTCGCCATCCCTGCGGCCGTCCTGATCGCGGCCGGGCTGCTGATCGTCGCGATCGAGCTGGTTCTGAAGCACGCGGCCGGCGGTCTGGCTCGGCCGACCTGGTCGCTTTATGCCCTGATTCCCTGCCTGGCCCTGGCGACCGTCTGCCTGGCCATCGCGCGGCGACAGGCGGTTTTGGACGAGATCAAGCGGCGACTGCACCTGTAGATGAAATTCCTTATGGATATTGTTGACAAGGGAAGGGCTTTGTCTTCTGTAAATGTTGCCGAATTGTTACGAACTCATTTAAATTTGTTTGACGATCGGGAATTACCTCGATATAATGACTTTGGATCGGCATTCTGCCGCTCACATTTTCCTCTGGAGGGAACATGCAGAAAAGAAAACTGAAGCCTCGTGAGATGCGCAGTGTTCTGGTGATTGCCTTATCTTCATCGGTTCTGGCGACAGCTTTGTTGATACAGCCCCTGGGCCTTATCGGGCCGCACGAAGAAACGATGACGACAAGTCAGCCGCAGGCCGGCAGTGCCGCGACGCTGCAGCAAGAAGACTATACCGTTGACCCGTACGAGAGTTTCGTGGCCGGCCCGGATTTGTTCGATCGCTCCCGACAGGACGAAATCGTGCCGACAACGACCCCGACGACCGCTGAGACGTTCACGGGCGATTACGACCCCAACAGCAACGACCTGCCGGTGCCGGACGACTATGTCCCCGTCGATGAAGACGAGCCGGTCATCCTTGAGCCGATCGTGAAGCCGCAGGGTTTGGTCTATACGGACGCCGATTATGTCCTCTACATCAAGGCCAACAGCCTCTACCTGCGGGCAGGCCCCTCGACCGACACGTCGATTGTCACCAAGCTGTCGTTCGGCGACAAGGTCACCTGCATCGGCGAGAACGACGAATGGATGAAAGTGCGTTACGAGGGCGAACTTGGGTTCGTCAAGGCAGAATACACAAGCAAGGCGATGGTGTTCAGTCAGGTCAGTGAAACGGTCTATGTCAAATCCAACACGCTGCGTTTCCGTGCCGGCCCTTCGGTGCAGGACGAGATTCTCCTGACCTTGAAAAAAGATGACAAGCTGACCCGGATCGGGATCGGCGACGGCTGGTCGAAAGTCAAGAACAGCGCCGGCAAAGTCGGGTTTGTCTCTTCGGATTACCTGACCAAGACCGCTCCGGTCAGACGCACATCGTCGTCCTCCGGATCCTCCGGTTCCTCATCGTCCTCCTCCGGCAGCGGCACGCTCTACAGCGGCGACGCTGGAAAAATCGTCGATCTGGCCTACCAGGCGCTGGGTGTCCCCTATGTCTGGGGCGCGGAAAGCCTGCGCGGCATGGACTGCACCGGCCTGACCTACTGGGCCTACCGTCAGATCGGGGTCTCGGTGCCCCGCTCGACCAGCGGCTATTACAACGCGGGTGTCGGCGTCTCCTACAGCAACATCCGCCCAGGCGACGTCATCGCCTGGGACGCCCATCCGCGCGACGGCCGCACAACCCTCAGCCATGTCGGCATTTATGTCGGCAACGGCATGATGATCCACGCCTCGTCACGCCTGGGTAAAATTGTCAAGCAAAGTGTTTCGGAGTATATCTCCTGGGGCTGCAAGATCATCACGATCCGTCGTTTTGTGAGCGGCTGACTGAAAAAGGACTGATCGCCCTGACAGCCCGCTGTCTGAACCGGACCGACCGTGCGCAGACAGCGGGTTTTTTAAGCGAAAAAGCTGCCACTTGAGGATACGCGCCTAAATGCCTATAATGGAGGCTCAGGCCGTTCGCACGTGAGCTTGCATCGCGGGCTGGCAGGCGGACCGATCTGTCAAGAACAAGAAAGGACGTGCAACTGGATTATGGCCAAACGATCATTTTCCCGGGCCGGAATCAAGGCCAGGCCGATGACCTTTTTCATCGTTGCCGGCATTATTCTGCTCGGGTTGCTGCTCACGCTGACGGGTGCCAAATTGCCGGTTCCCGGGCAGCAGGAGCTGCTGCAGCTCTACAGCATGCGGGAGATCCGCTTCGGAATCGACATCCGCGGCGGTGTCGAAGCGGTTTTCCAAGCCAGGGACTACGAGGGGGTCCCGTCATCTGCAGATCTCGATTCCGCGCGCAGCGTCATCGAGCTCAGAATGGACAACCTGCAGATCCTGGACCGCGAGGTGACGGTCGACAAGACCAACGGCAGGATCCTGGTCCGCTTCCCCTGGAAATCGGACGAGACGGATTTCAACCCGGAACAGGCGCTCAAGGAATTGGGTGAAATGGCCCGGCTGACTTTCCGCGATCCGGACGGCAATGTCGTGCTCGAGGGCAACGATGTCGCCCGCAGTTTCGCCGCGATCAACCAGGAAACAGGCGAGCCGATCGTTGAACTGGAACTGAGCGCCACCGGCGCGGCCAAGTTCACCGAGGCGACCGGCAAGCTGGTTGGCAAGATCATCTCGATCTACATGGACGACACGGTGATCTCCGAACCCATGGTCAAGACGCAGATCACCGGCGACAGCGCCTACATCGACGGGATGGCGGATGTGCAGGAGGCGGTGGCCCTGGCTGAGAAGATCAACGCCGGCGCGCTGCCCTTTGCCCTCCAGGCGATCAGCTCCAGCTCGATCAGCCCGACCATGGGCCAGGATGCCCTGCGCGTCATGCTGCAGGCCGGCCTGATTGCGTTCCTGGCCATTTGCCTGTTCATGCTGCTCTATTACCGCCTGCCGGGCTTTGTCGCCTGCTTTGCCCTGCTCGGGCAGATCACCGGCATCCTGCTGGCGATCTCGATCCCGCAGCAGACCTTGACGCTGCAGGGCATCGCCGGCATCATCCTGTCGATCGGGATGGGCGTCGACGCCAATGTCATCATTTCGGAGCGTATCAAGGAAGAGCTCCGTTCGGGCTGTTCGCTGCAGACTGCGCTGAGCAACGGGTTCACCCGCGCCTTTTCCTCGGTTCTGGACGGCAACGTCACCGTGGCGATCGCCGCTGTCATCCTGATGATCTTCGGCTCCGGCTCAATGCTGTCTTTCGGCTACTCGCTGCTGGTTGGCGTTATCCTCAACGGCTTGACCGGCGTGACCGCGTCGCGGCTCATGATCGGATCGCTCAGCCAGTTTAAGAAACTGCAGAATCCTTGGCTGTATGGCCGGAAGGGGGTCGGACAGAATGTATAGTTTCTACAAAAACCGCCGCTGGTTCTTCGCCCTGTCCGCGCTCCTGATGGCTGTCGGCATCCTGACCGCTGTCTTCGCCGGTGTCGAGATGGACATCACCTTCCGGGGCGGCAGCATCCTCAAGTACGATTTCGCCGGTACGATCGACCTGGAGCAGGCCGATGACGCGATCGGCAAGGCGATCGGGAAAACCGTCACCTGCCAGATCGTGACCAGCCTCGGCGACCAGGCGACCAGCCTGGTGGTCAATGTCGCCGGCAACGAAGCCCTGTTGCCGGAGAACATGACCCAGCTTGAAACGGCGCTGGCCGCGACGTTCCCGTCGCAGACCTTCAAACTGCAGTCGGCCAACCTGGTCGACCCGTTTATCGGGCGCGAGCTGCTCACCAAGGGCGTCTGGGCGATCGTGATCGCCTCAATCCTGATCGTGGCCTATGTCTGGTTCAGCTTCCGCTCCATGTCCGGCCCATCGGCCGGAGTCATGGCCCTGGTCGCGCTGTTTCACGACGTCATCCTCGTATTTTTCGTGTTCGTCGTGCTGCGCATTCCGCTGAACGAGTCCCTGGTCGCGGTTGTGCTGTCCATCCTCGGCTTTTCGATCAACGACACGATCGTGGTCTATGACCGCATCCGGGAAAACGAGCGCATCCACAACGGCAAAATGCCGCTTCCTGATTTGGTTGACCTGTCGATCAACCAGTCGCTGACCCGCTCGATCAACACCAGCCTCTGCACGCTGGGTGCCGTCGCGGTCGCCTATATCTTTGCCACGGCCTACAACATCGACAGCATCAAGCAGTTCGCCCTGCCCATGATGATCGGCCTGGTCAGCGGCACCTATTCGACCATCTGCCTGGCCGGACCGCTCTGGGTGATGTGGAAGACCCGCGGCGGGCGCACGGGATACTGATCCAAAACTTCTTTTGCACCTCTGAAAAGTCCCGTTCTGTCATGGAACGGGATTTTTTGTTATCATGGGGGCAGCAACACGCCGTCCCATCCGGCGGCACCAGGAGATCATGCCATGAAAGCAGACGTCACCATCCTGGCCAGCGATATCGGTACCAGCAGCGTCAAGACGATCCTTTACCGGCCTGACGGGAGCCCGGTCGGCTCGTCGTCCTTTGCCTACCCGACCCGATACGACCAGCCGGGCTGGGCCGAGCAGGATCCAAATGACTGGTGGAAGGCCTACACCCGCAGCATTTGCGAACTGGTCCAGCGCCACCCGCGGGAGATGGCCGTTATCGCTGTGATCGGCCTGAGCGGCCAGATGCTGGGCTGTCTGCCCGTGGACGCACAAGGCCGGCCGCTTTATGCAACCCTGATCCATGCTGATGCCCGCGCGGTTGCCCAGGCCAGCCAGATCGGGCAGGCTATCGGCGCCCAAACCCTCTACGAACGGACCGGCAACATCCTTGACGCGCGCTCCGGCCTGGCCAAGCTGCTCTGGTTCAAGCAGCACCGACCCGAGATCTACCGGCACGCGGATCGTTTTCTCCAGGCCAAGGACTTCATCGCCGCCCAGCTGACCGGACAGATCGATGCCACGGACTATGCTGACGCCGTGCATGCCCAGTGGATCGACCTGGGCCGCAAGACAGCCCTGGCCGACATTTTCGCCGAGTTGGGACTGGAAGCCGGCAAGATCCCCCAGGCGCGCCCCGGCACGGCGCTCATCGGCAGCTTGTGCGGGCCATCTGCCGCGCAGCTAGGCCTGGCCGCCGGTATCCCTGTTGTCGCCGGTTCCGGCGACGGTTCCTGCGCCGCCGTCGGAGCCGGGGCCGTGAGACCGAACGATGTCTACGCCTGCCTGGGCACAACCGCCTGGATTTCCCGTATCGCCGCCGAACCGGTGATCGACAGCCGGCAGCGGTTGTTCAACCTGGTGAGTACGGACGGCCAATCGTACGGTGTGATCGGCACGACCCAGAACGCCGGCCAGTCGGTGCGCTGGGCCATGTCGCTGTTTGGTGACGCGTCGGAACGCGATTTTGACGCCCAGGCGCTTTTGGCCCCGCCAGGCAGCGATAACCTGGTCTTCCTGCCCTACCTGGACGGGGAGCGCACCCCGGTTTTCGACACGGCGGCCCGCGGCATCTTTTTTGGCATCAGCAGCCGCCATGGGCCTTGTCATTTCCGGCGGGCCGTCCTGGAAGGCGTGGCTCTAGCCTTGCGCAGCATCACCGCGGTCTTGCGCGAACAGGGCGAGATCGGGCAGATGCGCCTGATCGGGGGCGGGGCCCGCTCCGACCTGTGGCGCGCCATGATCGCAGCGGCCTGCCGCCTCGAGCTGATCCGCATGGCGACGCCCGCCGGCGACGCCACGGCCTTGGGTGCCGCGCTGACCGCCGGGGTAGGTGTCGGCCTGTACCCGGACCTGTCCGCAGCCGTGCGCGTCGTCCGCCAGGAATCGCGGGATTTGCCCGACAAGGACTGGTCCGACTGCTTCGACCATCTGGATCGGACATATGCGCAGCTCTACCCGTTGAATCGCGTGTTGTTTGCCAAACCGTAAAGGCGGATCGTCCGCTGCATGGAGGTGTACCATGACAAGCCGCATCAAAAAGGGGATCAACATCTGGTCTTTCGATCCCGATCTTGGCCTTGAGGATTGCTTCCGGCTGGCCCGGGACGCCGGATTTGCCGGCATCGAGCTGGCCCTCGCGGCCGGCGGACCGGTCAGTTTGACTACAACGGATCAAGACCTGCTGGCCATCCGCCGCCTGGCCGAGCGTTACCAGCTGACGATCCCCAGCTTGGCGACCGGCCTGTACTGGCAATATTCCCTGACCAGCGAACGGGCAGACATCCGGGAACAGGCCCGCGCCATCGTCCGGCGCCAGCTGCGTGCCGGCGCCTTGCTCGGAGCCGATTGCATCCTGGTTGTCCCTGGAACGGTCGGCGTCGACTTTCGGCCTGAGGATGTGGTGCCGGACGCGGCCCCGGGTGATTTTTTTGCCGGTTCCGAGATCATTGATTATGAGGCGGCCTACCAGCGGTCGCTGGAAGCGCTGCGTGAATTGGCGCCGGAGGCGGAGCGGACCGGCGTCACGATCGGGATTGAGAACATCTGGAACAAGTTTCTGCTCTCGCCGCTGGAGCTGCGCGATTTTATCGACGCGGTCGGTTCCGAGCGGGTCGGGGTCTTTTTCGACGTCGGCAACGCCGTTGCAAACGGGTATCCTGAGCAATGGATCCGCATACTGGGCCGGCGGATCTGCACGTTGCACCTCAAGGATTACAGGCGGGCCGTCGGCAGCCTTTCAGGATTTGTCGACCTGCTCGCCGGCGATGTCGACTGGCCATCTGTCATGCGCGCCCTGGCCGGCATTGGCTATGCGGGCTGGGCTAACGCCGAGATGTGTCCGACATACCGCTTCGCGCCCGGCCTGATGGTGCGCCATGCCGCGACGGCGATGGACCAGATCCTGGCCATGGGAGCGGACTGACCGCCTTTACCAGATTCTGGACGCTGAGCCGGACTGCCACAAGTCGAGTTCGCCGTCCATTTTTTCCAGCAGGGGCTGGCTGGCCCGGTCGAGGGCGGACAGGACATCGGCCGGCAGCCGGGTCTCGACAGCCCTGGCGTTCTCGCGCAGCTGGTTGACCGACCGGCAGCCGGCGACGACGGTGCTGACACCTGGCTTGGCCAGGATCCAGGCCGTCGCCAGGATACTCTGGGGGATGCCGCTGGAATCGCTGATTTGGCGCATGGCGTCCAGCAGAACCAGAACCTCAGCTTCGGCGCCGGTTCCGCCATGGCGGGCGTCCGGGTTGAGACGGCTGTCGAACTGGATGGAGCGGCGCCGCTGTGGCGGAATATCCGCCAGGCTCTCGTATTTACCGGTCAGGATGCCCTGCATCAGGGGCATGTAAGCGGCGATCCCGATCTGGTTCTCCAGGCAGATCGGCAAGACTTCGGACTCGATCGCGCGTGTCATCAGATTGTAGGCCAGCTCGTTGAGCACCACGGGAAATCCCATTTCGCGGGCGACACGCAGCGCGCCAGGGCCGAAATTGCTCACCCCCACCGCGCGGACAAGCCCGTTTGCCTGGACCGACTGCAGAGCTTCCAGGTTGGCACGCAGCAAATCCTGGTCGCGGGTCGGCCAGTGGATCAGCATCAAATCGATCTGGTCGGTCTTAAGCCGCTTCAGGCTGTCTTCGACAGCATGCCGGTACCCGGGCAGCTGTTCGGCGGTCTGGAGCGGGATCTTGTTGATGATCACGGCCTCCCGGCGGCGTCTTCCCAGGGCCTCGCCCAGGGACTGCTCGCTCCGGCCGTCGTTGTAGCCAAAGGCCGTGTCGAACGTGTTGATCCCGTTGTCCAGGGCTTCGGCGACCAGCTCGTTGACCGCCTGCTGGCTCTGGGCTCCCCAATAGCTGCCGTCTTCGCCGCCAAAACTCCAGCAGCCGATGGTCAGGGGGCTGATGCTGATATCTGCTAAGGCCAGTTTCGTCTGTTCCATCGGACACCTCCATGATTGCGGGTTAGGATTCTGTTTCATGTTCATTTTAGCACACATTGCCAAGTCGCTGTCACCGGGCTATGATCGGATAAGATGGGAGGTGCCGTTGTGACACGGATTCTACTGGTGGAAGACGACCAGGCCCTGGGCGCCGGGCTGGTCTACGCCTTGCGGCGCGAGGGCTTCGACATCCAACTGACGGCTAACCTGGCCGGGGCTTGCGGCGCTTTGCATTCCGGTGAGATGCCGGACCTGCTGCTGCTTGACGTGCTCTTGCCGGACGGATCGGGCGACACGCTTTGCCAGGCTGTTCGCCAGGGCGCGTTCGGATCTGAACTCAAGCCGCTCCCGGTGATTTTCCTGACAGCCTGTGACAGCGAGGCGCAGATCGTGGCAGGGCTGAACGGCGGCGCCGACGATTATCTGACCAAACCATTCCGCGTCCGCGAGCTGATCGCCCGCATCCACGCCGTCTTGCGCCGGAGAGAGGCGGATGGGTCAAAGAACGCCGAAGCCGTGTTGGAGTCGGGCCCCATCCGGCTCGATCCGCCGCGGCACACGGTCAGTCTGGCGGGCAGTCATGTCTGCTTGACAGGGACCGAATTCAAGCTGCTCCATTTCCTGATGCGCCATCCCGGGCAAATCTTGTCGCGCGCGCAGATCCTGGACTCGCTTTGGGACGAGCGTGATGTGTATGTCGACGACAACACGCTGTCGGTCCACATCCGCCATCTGCGCGAAAAGCTGGAAGACGACCCGGCCCGGCCGGAACGGATTCTGACCGTACGGGGCATCGGCTACCAGATGGCGATCCCGACTCGAGGTATTTGACCATGCTGCAATCCATCCCGAATCGAGCACAAAAACAGCTGATCCTGCTGGTGCTGGCGTTGTTGCCGGTCCTTATCCTCGGCAGCCATTTGACAGCAAAAACGGGTGCCGGCCGTTTCATCGCAGCGCAGCTGGAGCAGGACACTGCCTTAATCGGCCTCCTGGCTGAACAGAGCGCCGAGAACCTGGATGTTGGCAGACTGGCCGCTGTGCTGGACGGGCAGGCCGATCCCGCGGCTGTTTCGGCCGGACAGGCGCTCCTCGATGGACTGGGCATGACGGATGAGGCCAGCTACAGCCTCTTCAGTCGCTATCTGCCGGTACGCCGAACCTGGTTCTGGAGCCTTTTCGGCCAGGCTTTGCTGGTCCTGCTGCTTGTTTTTGCCGCGGCCTGGTCCAGCCTGTCCCGGTTGTTCAGGCAAATCAGGCAAATATCTGAAGCAGCGTCCTCAGTTATCGAACACAACCAGATGAACGCGGGATGGGCAAAAGCCGACGATCAGGAAGGCGACCTGGCCGCCCTGTGGCGTATGCTGGCCGTGCTGGCCGAACGGTCGGCCGCCCGCATCCGGGACATGGCGGCGGACCGGTCGTTTCTGCAAGCGTTCCTGTCGGACGTGTCCCACCAGGTCAAGACGCCGCTGGCCTCGCTGCGCCTCTACCACGAGCTGATGCTGTCCGACGACGCCATGCCGGACGACCAGCGAAGGTCGTTTCTGGAGCAGGGGATGGCGCAGCTGGAGCGGATCGACTGGCTGGTCCAGGGGCTGCTCAAGATGGCACGGCTTGAGGCCCGCGCGGTCCCGATGGATTTCCGACTGACCGATCTGGCGGAAACCGTGCGCGCCGCAGCCGCCCCCTTTGCCCGGCAGGCCGCGAAGCAGCAGGTCTCGCTAACCTGCCAGTTATCGGAACCGCTCCTGATCGAGCATGACCCCGACTGGGTAGCGGAGGCGTTCAGCAACCTGGTCAAGAACGCGCTGGAGCATACGCCGTCCGGCGGCTGCGTGACCGTCGAGGGTGAAGCCGGGCCGATGAGCATCCAGATTCGGGTCCGCGATACGGGCTGCGGTCTGGCCAGTTCAGAGATCCCTTTTATCTTCGAGCGCTTTTACCGCGGATCGCAGTCCGTCAAGCCCAATGCCGTCGGTATCGGCCTGTCCCTGGCCAGGACCATCCTCGAGCGTAACGGCGCCGACCTGTCCGCGGCCGGCATGCCCGGACAGGGCTCCGTGTTTACGGCAACCTTCCTTTGGCGCGGCGAAGCTTTGCAATCAAAATAATTTCTTCACCTGGTCTTAAGCTTCCTGGTGTAGGCTGGAACAAAAGCTGCCGGGAGGTCACCATGAGCATCATCGAAATCAGGAGTCTGGGTAAATGCTACGGTCAGGGGGAAACCGCCGTCCATGCGCTGCGCGACGCCAGCCTGGATGTGCAGGAAGGCGAGTTTGTCGCCGTGATCGGGCCGTCGGGAAGCGGCAAGTCGACCCTGCTGCACCTGGTCGGCGGGGTTGACCGGCCGTCTTCGGGGACGGTCACGGTCCGCGGCCTGAACCTTGCCGGACTGAACGAAAAGAAGCTGTCGCTCTACCGGCGCCGCCAGGTGGGCTTTGTTTTCCAGTTTTACAATCTGGTCCCGGTGCTCACCGTCGCGGAGAACGTCACCTTGCCCCTGATGCTGGACAACCTGAAGCCTGACAAGATCTGGCTGGACGAGCTGCTGGAGCGTTTAGGCCTGTCTGACCGGCGTGACAGCCTGCCCAACCAGCTGTCTGGCGGCCAGCAGCAGCGCACGGCCATCGCCCGCGCCTTGCTGCACCGGCCGGCGATTGTGCTCGCTGACGAACCGACCGGCAATCTTGACTCGCGCAACAGCCGCGAGATCATGAGCCTGCTGCGCGACGCGGTCCGCCGCCTGGGCCAGACATTGGTTGTGATCACCCACGATCCGGCGATCGCCAGCCAGGCCGATCGCGTCATCCTGATCGAAGACGGCCGTCTGACCGAACAGACCGGCGTTCAGGCGGGAGGTTGAGCCGATGCAGTCGTTAGCCCAGCTGAGCCGCCGTTTCCTGAAGCGGCAATGGAAACGAACCATCCTGACGGCTGTCAGCATCGTGATGGCCACCGCCCTCTTTGCCGGCGTCGGGCTGCTGTTCACCAGCCTGATCGAGTCCTTCATCGTAACCGAAGCGCAAGAATCCGGTTTCTGGCATTACCATGTCAGCGGACTGACGCTTGAGCAGGCACGCCAGATCCAGGCCAATATCCGCATCGAAGCATCGGGACTGGTTATGGTCAGCGGGCGTTTCGCCCGAATGCCGGAACAGGCAGACGACGGACCAGAAAACCAGCCGCGCTGGCTGATTATGCGCGATGCCTCCAGTCTGCCGGACGGCCTGACCCCGTACCGGCTGATGTCCGGGCGTTTCCCGGGGCAAGAAGGGGAACTGGCGCTCGATCCGCTGGCGGCTGCGCTGCTGGGCGGCGTGGAGCCAGGCGATTCGGTTACGCTTGAGCTCGAGCAACGGTTCCCCGACACGTCCGCACAACCCCTGGAACGCACCTTCACGGTGGTCGGCCTGTTTGCCTGGATGGATAGCGCCCTGCCGGCCGATGTCTATCACGCGCTCACCATTGTACCTCCTGACGAGCAGCAGGCTGGTGAGCTGTACCTGACGGTGCGGCCATCGTCCCGCTACGAGGATCAGCTGTTTGCCGCCCTGTCTGACACTATCCCCGGTGCGGACCAACCGGACCGGCGATGGCAAAGCAAGTACGAAGCCCCGGAAACCGGCCGCTTGCATGTCCGGACGCACGAGGGCCTGCTGCGCTACTACGGCCAGACCTCGCACGATGCAACCAACCGCGTCATGCTGGGTGTCTTCGCCCTGTTGAGTGCGATCATCATGGTTTCGGTGGTCTTCGTGATCCGCAACAGTTTTTCCATGTCTGTCACCGAGCGGCTGAGCGAGTTCGGCCTGCTGCGTGTTGTCGGCGCGACACCAAGCCAGATCCGCCGCCTGGTGCTGCAGGACGCCTGGCAGC
>Ga0172382_10003894_pt1 | contig 23323 bp, 25 predicted proteins | sample Leawel138RmetaG_FD_122245 | JGI IMG/M metagenome (GOLD analysis project Ga0172382, IMG submission 122245) | Leachate microbial communities from a municipal landfill in Southern Ontario, Canada - Leachate well 138R metaG | ecosystem: Engineered > Solid waste > Landfill > Unclassified | place... | reverse complement strand
GACGTTTATCTCGTTGGGGCTGAAACCCAAAAGGTCGGTGGAGTTTGTACTGTTTATGGGTGAAGAACAGGGTTTGTTGGGTTCTCGTGCATATGTACAGCATGCAGCTGAAAAGGGTGCATTAGATCGTATCCGATTTATGCTCAATTTTGACATGACCAATGATCCAAAGTTTTTCACTTCCACCCTGGAAGGTAGCCGGCCGCTTTTTGAAAGTATTTCAGAGAGCGTCATGCAGGTGGATTCCAGTTTCCAGAGTCGATTTTCTGCAAGGGCAGGACTGTACAGCGATCATCAGCCGTTTATGTTGGCGGGGATCCCTACAGGTGGGGCAGGGGGCGGCCGGTTGAGCCGGGAAGCACTCAACTGTTACCATGCTGACTGCGACGTGTTCAGCCTTGTAAACGATCTGGAAATGCGGAATACGGTTCGTTTTGGTGCCATGTTAGCCTTTGGCCTGGCTAATGCAGCACAGATCCCTGTCCCTCGGCTTACAGATCAGGAAGTCAAACAGCTTATGCTTGACAATAATCTGGAAGAATCTCTACGCATAGGGGGTGATTGGCGCTGGTAATTCCGTGCCAGCTGGCGTTTATGTAACCCGCACACCTTTATTTAAGAGAGACAAAAAATTTGAGGGAGATCCAGGCCTATAATACGTCCTGAATCTCTTTTACCCTTTCAAATACACTTTTGGCAAATGGACACAGGGGTATGATACTTACCTTTTTCTCCCTTGCATATTCCACAGCAGCCATCACCAGACTTTTTCCTACTCCACGACCAGAGAATTTTGGGTCAGCTTCGGTATGGTCAATGATAAACCGCGTATCACCTGCCCAGGAATAAGTCATCACACCAGCCTGCTCACCATCCAGGTAAGCAGTAAACTGGCCCTTTTGTCCATTTTCAGTTCTTTTTATTTCCATAACATTCAATTCTGGTAATTACTTGACTTTATAACATTCAATTTTGGCAATCACTTGACCGCTTTATAGCTTGTCCCGGTATTCTGGAACAGGAAAGCCCACTTGTCCGTCTGTTCAGCAATAATCATAGCTGTAGGTTTCCCTGCACCATGGCCTGCATTGGTTTCAATACGAATCAATACCGGGTTTTCTCCTTCATGATATTCTTGCAGGCGAGCTGCGAACTTAAACGAATGTGCGGGCACAACCCGGTCATCATGGTCTGCGGTGGTAACCATGGTTGCGGGATAATTCGTGCCTGATTTTAAGGCATGATAGGGGGAATAGCGGTGCAAATATGCAAACATTTCCGGATCATCCTCTGAGGTGCCATAATCATATGCCCACCCGGCTCCTGCCGTGAATTTGTGATAACGCAACATATCCAATACTCCCACAGCTGGAAATGCTACTTTGAACAACTCCGGTCTTTGGGTCATCGCCGCACCCACCAAAAGTCCTCCATTTGAACCACCTGCTATCCCCAATTTTTCTGATGAAGTATATTTTTCCGCGATCAGATATTCGGCAGCAGCAATGAAATCATCAAATACATTCTGTTTCTGCTGCTTGGTTCCGGCCAGGTGCCATTGCTCACCATATTCACCCCCTCCTCGTAAATTGGCAACCGCATAAACCCCTCCTTGCTCCAACAAAATAATATTTGAGGTGCTGAAAGACGGGGTGAGGCTAATATTGAAGCCTCCATAACCATAAAGTAGTGTTGGGTTGTTTCCATCCAGCACCAATCCTTTTTTATGTGTTATAATCATTGGAACCCTTGTGCCGTCTTTTGAGGTATAAAAAACTTGTTTTGATTCATACAGTGTAGGATCAAAATCTACCCCGGAAGATTTGTACAATTCAGATGCACCACTTTCAATATCATATTTGAAGATAGAGGGAGGATAAACATATGAAGTAAAGGAATAATATAGCGATGTGTCATCATTTTTTGCGCCAAAGCCGCTTGCACTTCCCACTCCAGGTAGCTCGATAGTGCGTTCTAGTTGGCCCTCTATACTATATTGCTTTATCAATGAAGTGGCATCTTGTAGATAATGTGCAAATATCTTGCCTCCACCGGTGCGGTGGCCGGTGAAAGAACCTGGTCGGCTTCAGGGATCAAATCGCCCCAATTTGAAGGCTGAGGTGCTCCGGCTTGCGTCTGTACCACTTTTCCATTGGGAGCGTCGAGATTAGTATAGATAATAAGCTTTTTCCCATCACTCGCAAGCACATAATGTTCCTTTTCCATATTGTTGACTATAGGTATTATTGTGCTGCCGGTTTGGGCCAGATCCTGGATATAAAGTTCATTTCCGCTGGTGGCATTGGCTGCGGAGATCACCAGGTACTGCTCATCTTCCGTCAAATAACCTCCTATATATCGTCTTGGCTGTGCAGACCCACCAAAAATCAATTTATCTTCTGATTGTGGGGTGTTGAGGCTATGGAAATACAACTTGTGCTGATCAGTCATGGCCGATAGTGCTGATCCCTCGGTAGGCTTGTCGTAGCTGCTGTAATAAAACCCCTCATTGCCTCGCCAAGCCAACCCACTAAATTTGACATCCATCAAGGTGTCGCCCACAAGAGACTTGTCCTCTGCGCGGATCACCACCACCTTTCTCCAGTCGGAGCCACCTTCTGAAAGTTGGTAGGCCACCAAACTGCCATCCTTACTAAAGGCAATGCCTGCCAATGAAGTAGTGCCATCTGCCGAAAAGGTGTTGGGATCCAGAAAAACCCCGACCTCCCCGTCTTCTCCTTTTTGGCGGTAGAGCACACTTTGGTTTTGCAACCCATCGTTTTTATAGAAATAGGTATAATCACCTTCTTTGAATGGAGCCGAAAATTTCTCGTAATTCCAGAGTTTTTCCAATCGCGACTGTATTGCAGAACGGTAAGGAATCTGAGCAAGATAATTTTCCGTCACCTCATTCTGTACCTCCACCCAGGCCTTGGTTTCCGACGACAGATCATCTTCCAGCCATCGGTATGGGTCTTCAACTGTGGTTCCAAAATAATCCTCTGCAACTTCTCCTTTGTGGGTCTGGGGGTATGGCATAAGACTGATATTGTCTGCCGGGTCAATGTTTTTTTGACCGGTACATGCGCTTGTGGCCAATACGGCCAGCAAGACTATTCCAAAATTCTTGTTCATTTTTGTGTGCTATTTGCGAAACGTGTGCTTATAATCAGTATTGCGCCATACAAACTTAGGCATCCCAATGCTTAATTACAAATCATTATTTTTCACTTGCATTTGCAGGGCTGAATGACTAAGTTTGGCCATCATGTGCGCCAACACCCACATTTCCCCAGGAAAAAAAATCTATTTTGCATCCGATTTTCATCTGGGTTCGCATCCTGTAAGTGATACGCAGGAGCGGGAAAAGCGCATTGTTGTCTGGTTGGACCAAATTGCTGCCGATGCCCAGGAACTTTACCTAATGGGCGATATTTTTGATTTTTGGTTTGAATACGCTACCGTTGTGCCAAAGGGCTACATTCGGTTTTTAGGCAAATTGGCAGAATTGGCCGATGCCGGAATACAGATTACTTTGTTCAAAGGGAACCATGATATGTGGATGTTTGGGTATCTCGAAAAAGAGATTGGTGCGCGGATTGTATCGGATGAGTTGGAGCTGGAGTGGAATGGTAAACAATTTTACCTGCATCATGGGGATGGCCTTGGTCCGGGTGATCGGCAGTACAAGTTGCTCAAAAAAATCTTTCGAAGCCGTGTTTGCCAATGGCTTTTTGCCCGTTTACATCCAAACCTGGGAATTGGGATTGCCCGGCTCTGGTCGCGACGTAGCAGGATTTCTTCCGGAATAAAGGAGGATTTCCGTGGGGCCGATAAAGAATGGCTGGTGGCCTACGCCAATCAGATCCTGAAAGAAAGGAATATTGATTACTTTATTTTTGGCCATCGTCACCTTCCTCTCGACTTGCCCTTGGATCGGGGAGCCCGTTATGTCAATTTGGGAGAATGGATCCGCTTCAATACCTATGCGGTTTTTGATGGAAAGGAACTTCTCCTGAAAACCTGGACGCCTGGTCTGGAATGATATTGTTACCAAATAAAAAAGCCCTAAAAATTTGTATTTTTTTGCGTATTTTTGCACGATTCCAGCCAAAGCGGTAAAAATTGGTGTGGTGCTTGCCTGGAATAGAGAATTTTATGTTAGAAAAACTAAGAGCGATCAAAGATCGTTGGGAAGAGGTCGAGCGGGAATTGGCCAACCCAGAAACAATCAGTGACATGTCGCGTTTTGCCAAACTCAACAAAGAGTATAAAGATCTGGGCAAAATCGTTGATCAATATCATATCTACAAAAATATCGTCAGCAATATTGAAACCAACAAGAAGATTCTTGCCAATGAGAAGGACCAGGAATTGAGGGAGATGGCGAAGGAAGAGTTGGACATTCTGCTCGAAGAATGTGAAGAGAAGGAAGAAGAGGTCCGGCTCATGCTGATCCCCAAAGATCCGGAAGATGCAAAAAACGCCATTCTTGAAATACGTGGAGGCACGGGAGGGGATGAAGCCGCCCTGTTTGCTGGGGATTTATACCGGATGTACACCCGTTTCTTTGAAGAAAAGGGATGGAGAACCGAAGTTTTGGATGTGACGGAAGGAACCTCAGGAGGTTATAAGGAAGTTATTCTCAAAGTAATCGGCGAAGATGTATATGGGCAGTTGAAATATGAGTCGGGGGTGCATCGCGTGCAAAGGATACCCGATACCGAATCCCAGGGACGTGTCCATACTTCTGCCGCTTCTGTAGCAGTATTGCCCGAAGCTGAGGAAGTGGATGTATTTATCAATCCGGGAGATGTAGAACTGCAGACTTCTCGTTCGGGGGGTGCTGGCGGCCAGAACGTCAATAAAGTTGAAACGAAAGTGCAGTTGACCCACAAACCTACAGGAATCGTGGTGGTCTGTCAGGTCGAACGCTCGCAGTTGGCCAATCGCGAACTGGCCATGGAAATGTTGCGTTCCAAACTATATGAGTTGGAAATCCAGAAAAAGCATGGGGATGTTGCAGCAAAGCGCAAGACCATGGTCTCCGGGGGAGACCGCTCGGCAAAAGTACGTACCTACAATTATCCGCAGGGCAGGGTCACCGAACATCGTATCGGCATGACTTTGTACAACCTTTCGGCTATTATGGACGGTGATATTCAGGACATCATCGATGCCCTTCAGTTTGCTGAGAATGCAGAAAAACTCAAAGCAGGTGTAACCTTGTAAGTAGATATCCGGAATGTGGAATTAATTTTCAAAAAACCCTTGACAAATCAATAAATCACGCTATATTTGCAAACCCCAAACGATACGGGGGAAAGCAGGTCCGGTAGTTCAGCTGGTTAGAATACATGCCTGTCACGCATGGGGTCGCGGGTTCGAGTCCCGTCCGGACCGCTGAAATAAAACAAAATCGCTTAATCTTTCACAGGTTAAGCGATTTTTTTATACCTGATAATTTCAAATCTTCTTCAGCACTTTCTCAAAAGTATTCAGGTTGCGGGATGTGAAGGTGTCTTTGAGGTTTTTCCGTCCCAGTATCTTGCCGAATTCTGAGCCCAGGGTGTCTCCTTTAGGGACTCTCCAATAGAAATTACCGGCCACGATCTGTCCCTGTTCACCGGCAGCTTTGTTTGATTTCTCAAATTCGGCCAGTAGGATCTTTTCAAGACCTTCTGCCCCCACGAAGCCATAGATATGGAATGCTGGATCAGGTGTAAAGGGATTATTGCCGATTAGTGGTTGGATTTCGCTTTGATCTTTCAGGAATAGAAAGGCTTGATATCCAAAATGCTCCGACATAATTTTTTCCAAAAGGGCCTTCAATTCCTGCTTGGTTTTCCCTACCTGACCCTCTTCTTTGTTATTTTCAAATGAAAACAGAATATTTCCCGACGCCAGCACCGAAGAGACCTCCTGCATGCCGGCTTTTTCAAATACCGAGCAGACCTCGGCCATTTTCATATTGGTCCCTTTTACGTTTACGCCACGCAGAAAGGCGCAGAAGCGGAGAGTGGCGGTGTCAGGTGTTGTTTCCTTCATGGCGTGTCGTATCAATATAAAAATCCAAACATCCACACAGGGATGATATTCTTGTAGCCGATTTCTATCTGGTCTTTTGCGAGGTAAGCATTGTCCAGGCCCGAAATCTGTTTCTGCTTTTTGTTTTTGCCTCCTATTTCAATGGTTATCGAATGGTTGATCAAAAAATCGGCTTTTTCTGACAGGTGAATTTCATACAGGCCTTTGAGTTGATTGAGAAAAAACGTTTCACGGACATTCCCGGTATTGGTGTTTTCGGCTGACAGGGCATACATCAGATTGGTGTTGTTGAGGTATAGCTTTTCAGGTTTTGTCAATACACCGGTGCCTGATGTGTTTTTATATAACTCGTTTAATAGGCCGGCACGTTCCAATATTTTGATAGCCTGCACCAATCCATTGCGGGTAAGTCCGATCTGGCTGCTCAACTTGGAAATATTGGGGGTAAAGGGCGCACTCGAAGCGACAGCCTTGAGTAGTTTTTTTAACTTCACCAGCGTATCATAGGTCAGACGTTCCACGGCATTGATATCGACCTCTATGGTCAGGCTGATGGTATTCAATAGTTTTTGGGTGTAACTCGCTTCATTTTCCTTATAATAGGGGTATGCTCCCACCCTCAGATATTTGTCGAACAGCGGAAGGGGTTTCAACTCCGTACTGATATCAGACGCAAGTTTTGAATGCTCTTTGAGCAGGTTTTCCAAAGAAAAGACCGGGAACTCTTTGCCTGTTTCAAAAGCAATAAATTCTCTGAATGACAGTTCTTTCAAATCATAGGTCACGGCTCTCCGGCTCAGATCTGATTCGGCTTTGTAGATTTCCAGAATAGACGACGAAGTGAAAATGAGATGAAGATCTGGGAAGTTATCGTATATCAGTTTGATTTCCCTTGACCAGTCAGGATATTTGTGGACCTCATCCAACAATAAGTGGGTCCCTCCGTATTGTACAAATTGTTTTGCGAGATGGTATAATCTGTTTTCGTAAAACCAGATATGGTCCAGGCTTACATAGAGCGTAGATTGATCGGGAAATACGGTTTTTGCCCACTGTAATAACAAAGTCGTTTTACCTGAGCCACGAGCTCCTTTGATCGCGATCAGTCTGTCTGAAAAATCAATTCTACGGTATAAGTACCGTTGGATTTCAGGACTTACACGAGTCAATTTGGCTCTGTGTTCAAAAAGTAGCTCTTCCATTTTGCTTTATGTGTTGAGCAAATATATGACTTTTTGCTGTATTTGAAAAGCAAATTTACATATATTCTGCTCTTTTAAAAGAGCATTTTATAAAAAATAACTGCTCATTCATCCAAACCTTCCGTAAATCCCGCCCGGCCATTGGAGAATGCTCTGAATTTCATGCCGGGCTGGTGGCTGATGGGGCCTTCATACAGGAGGGAACCAACAGTGGGTTCGCTGCCATCGCTGGTATAGCGTATTTCAACGCCGGGCAACCCATTATTGGCATGAATGAGCCCCTGTTCGTCTTTGAACAGACCAACGGTAGGAACGCGGAAGTTGTACCCTCCATTCCATCGTGCAAGTTTGCGGTATTCGCGGCGGGCGATGGTATTGGCAACGATATTCCATTCCTGATCCATGATCTGGAGGCGTTGCTGCTTGTCGGGGATGGATTCCCAGGTTCTTTCCTGCGCCCAGGCCGTTTCGGCAAATCCAATGAGTTTGGGAAGCAGGTAATATTCCAACATATCCCGGCCTTTGATGGTTTCCCCCCAAAGCTGTGCCTGAATCCCGCGGATGTTTTTCCGGGCTTCCGGACGCAGGCGGGTAAAGGCAGCTTCTGGTGTGCTGAGATCAAGAGGCATACCCATTGAGTTGCGGAATGTAGTATTGTAAAGCTCGTATGGAGCAAAGCCCCAAGCATCACGCTCATTGATAAAGCCTCCCCAGGTGAGTCCGGGCTCCCTTGGGTCATTATTGTAGGCCAGATCAAAGTAAAGGTTCGATACATTACAAAGGATGACTTCGTACCCTAAGTTTGCCAATTGGTAACTCATGTCCGGATAATCAAAGAGGTTATTCCAGATATAAGGTACTACTTTGCGTCCCACAAAGGCGGGGTTGGGCTTGTATTCACTATTGGTGTGGATAATCGAAGTTTCCTCCCATCCATGGACCTCCAGCCCCCGTTTTTCCATGCGCCCCATCAATTCACCGAAAAATCCGGCCTGAATCTGGCTATACGTGCCGGGAATGTTTTTGCGGGCTGCCCAAGCCTGTACCTCCGGAGAGCCGGACCAGGCACCGGATGCGACCTCATCGCCTCCAGTATGGATTATGCGAAAGGGAGCACCCGCTTTTTTATACATTTCGGCCATTTCATCTACCACTTTCTCATAAAAGCGGTAGGCAGATTCCCGGCTGACATTGATGACATTGTCCTTGAAATGCTGTGCCGAAAGATAGACCGAAGTGTCTTCAGGATCCAGGAGCCGGTACTCTTCTGCTTTCTCAGTCTCACCTGCCTCTATAAACTTTTGGTAACGATGTTCCATGGCCATGATACTGGCACGGGAGTGGCCCGGAAAATTGACTGCAGGCACAACATTGATATGTCGCTCATGCGCATATCGGAGAATATCCACAAAATCCTGCGTAGTGTAATAGCCCGTACCGTGGTTTTCGGGGCTTTCCGGAAAAGGTCCTGAACCGTAGGCAGGATGTACAACCGGCGTCCCCCATGGATCAGGGTGCTGTCTTTTGCTGCTGATCTCAGTTAGCTCCGGTAAACCCGGAATTTCGAGCCTCCAGGCTTCGTCTTCTGAAATATAAAATAGGAAATTGTTGATTTTATAATGTGCTAATAGATCAAGAAACCTCAACACGGTTTCCTTAGACTGAAAATTGCGGGAGACATCCAGATGCATGCTTCTGAAACCAAATCGGGGTTTGTCCTCTATCTGTAATTCCGGGAGCATCAACACACCGGTGTTGGGTTGATTATATAATAGCGCAAGCAGACTTTGGACACCGTAAAATGCCCCGCTTGCATCAGCCCCAGCAATTCGGATCCCTGAACCGCTGATAAATAAGGAATAAGCTCCTTCTACGCCATTCATTGTATTAGGGTCAATGCCCAATACTATTTGGTTTTCACCACCAGGCCTGCTGTCAGCGTTGTATTGGGAAAGTGAAATGGAAAAATCACCTAACTCTTCCAGCTTGTTTTTCAAGTACCCGGCCTCAAACTCCAAACCGGCGGCGTGTAAAATTTCTAATGAATTGCCAAAAGGGTATTGACCTGCTCCCCGACTTACTTGGTATGGAGATGGAATGATGGGCAATAATTCGGATTCGGGAATCAAGGACAAGCCTGTATTCTGGCGGTAGAGATTGCCTGGAGAATAAGCTTCGAGCTGGTCATCTATTCCACGCAACAGTTGCTCCCGCCGTTTGAAAGTAGCGATTTTCAACTGGTCCACCAGGGCAACACGATCGGTATTGCCTTCATCATCATAAAAGACCATATACATGCCCATAGGGGCGTCTGACAACTTGATGTAATGGCCTAAGGCACGATAATTTAATTGGATGGAATCCCCGGCGGCTAAGGAAAATCCGGCTCGGGGCGAGATCCGGTACCAATCTCCATTGAGATGTTCGATATGTAGGGTTCCGGATTCCGGAGCCTCCACCAGTACCGGGCTTTTTGAAAAGAATAAGGCCCAGTTTTTTTCAGTCAAGCGTTCCCCCTGGTTGACAAGGACAAATTGGGCTTCGGACCGATTGGGATCATCTGTAAAATTGGTGACCGCCTCCCAGCGAACCAACACTTTAGCTGTGGATTCACTGTTTTGCCTGTTGCCGCAGGCATGGAGTAAAGTTGCGCCCAAAATGATCGCCAATACTGCATTTTTGATCGATAATCTTTTCATAGCTTTTAGGTTCAAAGGTTTTTATAGGGTCATGGTATAGGGTTGATTTTTTTGATCTGATCCAATGCCATGCTTACGCTTCCGGCATGGACCAATAGCTCTTTAGCTTTTTGATAGTCGGAAATATTGGCTTTCTCCATGACCATCCGCACCGCGCGATCTGTGATTTTATTGTTGATCAGGGCGACATGGACCATGCAATTGTCTGAAACTCTCCCCAATCTGATCATTACCGTGGTGCTAATCATATCAAACAGCATCTTTTGAGCCGAACCACATTTCATCCGGGTACTGCCGGTGATAAATTCCGGCCCAGTAATCACCTCCACGGGAAATGTGGCCTCAGCTGCAATTGGTGAGTCCGGATTGCTGACGATGCAACCGGTAGGGATACCCTGTTGCCTGCAATACTTTAGGGATGAGAGCACAAAAGGAGTAGTCCCGCTGGCCGAAATGCCAATCACAAAATCCTTGGTTGTTATTCCATGTGCTTGCAATTGAAGCGGCCCTTCTGCGGTATTGTCCTCCATTTGCTCCAGCGCTTCGATCAAATGGTCCACCCCTCCCGCCAAAACCGCATTGAACACCCCTTTTTCCACTCCGAAGGTGGTTGGCAATTCGATCACATCCAGCACCGACAACCGTCCTCCGCTTCCCGCTCCTACATAAAATAGCCGGCCACCTGCCTCGAGTTGCTTTACAACCGCTTCGATCAATTTATTGACCGAAGGCAAGGCCTTTTCGATAGCCATGGGCACAAGTTTGTCCTCAGCATTGATATTGCGCGTCAATTCTTCCACAGACATTTTTTCCAAATTCCGGTATCTTGAAGAGGATTCAGTTACGGTGGTCATTTAGGGTAATTAGTGTTGATTATTCAATTACCTTATAAAAATAATAATATTAATCATTAAAACAACAAATATTGATCAATCCCTCGGCTTTCCAACCAGCAGTAAATGACGCAGGTAGCGAATAGTAATGATAATATGGCTCAAAATGGTAGGCAGGAAGCCATAATGGTGAGAAAAAATCCTGAATCTTTCTTTGAGGCTTTGTCGATGGCGTTTTTTGGAAAGGCCTCCGACGAGGTATTTGGCTACCACCAAACGGGTACTGGTGATTTTTCTTGCTTTTTTTGCCGCTTTGATGACCCAATCTATATCTGCGCTGAGCGGGTATTTTAGGTTGTAATACGGTGCGATTGACCGACGCACATAAATAGCCTGATGGCTGATATTCATCCCATAGCGAAAACTTTTCCAATCAAATTGCTCCGGTGTGCGGTGGCGTCGTAATCCAATGGGCGTCCAGTTTTCATCATACAGTTCGGTTTCCCCATAATAAATATCAGCATCCTCAGATGAAGAAAATATATGTTCAACGGTGTGGGCATCATAGATTTCATCACCCGAATTCATAAATAGGACATAATCTCCGCTTGCATTTCTGAGGCCCTTATTCATGGCATCATATATCCCCTTGTCCGGCTCCGAAATCAACAAAGCAAAGCGATCCTTATAGGTAGAAAGGATCTCCATTGTACCATCCGTGGAACCCCCATCGACAATAATATATTCTATGTTGGGATATGACTGCCCCAGTACCGAATTTAAGGTGCGCTCTATATCCTTCACATTGTTGAACACAACGGTGATCACACTCAGTTTGGGCTCTTTTGCAGATCCAATGGGTATTTGGCTTTGGTTGTTCAAAATTTGTTGGGTTCAAATTGTGATTTCCAGCGGAAAATAGCCTCCCAGTCCTGAGCAAGTCGCACCGGTTCTTCCTTGTAAATCAGATCAGAAAGTTCTTCCATTCTGGATCTTTCCAAAACATTCAACCCTATATCTTTACGCATTTCCAATGCCCGGTTGTCTATACCTATAATAATGGCACGCCTTTTTTTCTGAAGTGCCCGGATTCCGGCGTGGAGCCGCGTGCCCACATATTCACAGTCATTTTCCTCCAAGAAGCGATTGAAAGCTGATAGTTTGGGGGCAATGAAATTCAACCTACTGTTTTCGCCCATCAATTGTTCCAAATAGGGCTTGTCCTTGGAACCCTGTAACCAAACATGAACCCCGTCATACTCCTTCAATAAAGTGTCCAGCATTTGCCTGTCTTTTTCCGGGTGGCGCATATAGTCAGTGATGGTAGTAACTACCAGCGGCTTTTTCTCAACACTGATCTGACGGCAATGGGCCTCATCCAGCATCCAAACCGTTGGACAACCTGTATTTATCACATTGCGAATATCGATAGATGCTAATTTTTGCAGGGTGTATCCATCCCGCACCGCATGTAGGAAATGGGGAGAGAGAATATTGCGGTATAAAAAACGGGAATAGGCCGAAATTGCTGTGTCCTGGTATTGCCACCAACCGACTCCAAGCAGAACGGCTTTATGCCGGAAAGCCAGCAATTCTTTGAGACCGATTTTCCATTGGCTGTCACGGATATTGTCATTTTTCAATAGGTTGGTGCCGCCTACAAGTGCCAAATCGTATTTTCGCAATATCGGCAAATCGAAGGTATGGATACGTTGGTGCGTTGCGATATTGATCACAAAATCATCCTCAAACAAGTCTTCAATGATCTGGTTTACCGCATCCATAATAATGTGGTCGCCCAGGTTTGAAGATCCGATCGCAGTATCAAAAATTATTTTAGGCATTTCCATTTCTTTTAATTTCCAGCATGCGCCGGATCAAAGGCATAAATGTAAGGGAAGCCAGCATTATTAATCCCTGTTCCCTGGTTTTCGGAACAAAAATAACAAAGAAAGCGCTACATGCATAGGCCACTACCGTTGCATAGGCAGCACCTACCATTCCATACTGGGGGATCCACCACGCATTCAGTGCAATATTGATACCTGCCCCCAGTAGAGAACGGGTAAAGAGCATTCCTGTATAACCTTCTGCGATCAGATATTGTCCATTGGCCACATTCAGCGAAATAAAAATTCCTGCCCAAATATGTATGGCCAACACCTCTGCACCAGCGTGAAATTCGGGTTTGTAAAACCACTCATATATCCACGGTGCCAGGAATGTCATCACAATAGCGACCAAAAGGCCCAGGGAAATCATGAGTTCGTACAGGTTCTGAAGCCTTCGCCTGTATCGTTGGGGGTCATCCCTGCGCGCATTCATTATCGCCGGAAAAACGGAGATGACAATGGCCATTGGCACAAAATACCAAGCTTCGCTCAGATTGACTACCGGGGTATAGATCCCCAGGGCTACTTTGCCCAAATAGGCATCGATCATCAATTGGTCGATTTTCATATAAAGGCTGACGAAGAAGGCTGAAAACGCCAGCGGCCAGGAATAGCGGAGCAGCAGCCGGGCAGTAGCCCCCTCAAAACGCCATTCACCCAGTTTTCCGCCTTTTCGTTGGTAAACTATGATGTAACCTATGCTCAGCAACAAGACATCTATAGCCAACATCCACACAAACCAGATCAAAGGCGCCTGCATCAGAATCAGCAATAGCTTCAATACAGCAGACAGCAGGTTGCCGCCAATCTGTACGTACATGATGTATTTTCCTTCGGTACGGGCCTGAAAATAATTGTCTATAATATTGACTGATTGGAATATACAAATCAGCGACACGATCCCTACATATTCTAAAGGTGCGGCAGGAGCCTGCGCAGCAAAGGTTTCGATCAGCTTATAAGTCAGGTAAATCAGTGGCAGCACCGCAAAACCTGCGGCGAGGCGCAACCGGAAAGCAGTACCGAGGATAATGGGTTGCCGGTCCGGTTTCTGCAACAATTGACGGGTGACAAAACTGTCCATTCCCAAGGCGGCAATCGCCACAAAAAAGGTCACCAGGACCAAGGGGTAATTGAGCACGCCGTTTTGTTCAGCCCCCAAATAATTGGGCAAGGCCACTGCAGTGATGACCATTTTCAGAAAGAGTGAGCCCATCCTGGCCATGATCAGCCATCCTGTGTTCCTGAGATATTTCTGGAAAGCATGTTGATCAAATCCGGGAATTGAGGGGATTTTCATCTGAAATCGTCTAATCGAACGTTTTTTGTGGTAAAATGCCCAAAGGCCCTACACTACCTCCACAGTCTTTCTAAAGTCAGCAAGGCTGGGGTGGGTGGGTTCAAGATCGGTCACAAGATAGGAAATCGAGCTAAGGCTACATACCTTCATTTTTTGTACTGAATTCAGTTTTTCTGCGATACTGAGAATGCAGGTTTTGTTTGAACAACGGATCATTGCCTTCTTGATCTGTACCACTTCCCAATCCGAATCGGTTACTCCGTCTTCCACCGATAGACTATTGGTTCCCAAAAGGCAGAGATCCACTTTGATTTCCGACAGCTGGTTGATTACCTGTGATCCTATACTGATATTAGTACTGCGGGACAGTTTGCCCCCGATCAGGATCACATCGGCATGGGTGCGTTCGGCCAATTCCAGCGCGACCAGTGGCGATATGGTGAAAAAAGTACACTGCAAGGTTTCAGGAACCATCCGGGCCAACTCCAGCATCGTTGTCCCACCACCGGCAAGGACAGTCATCCCGTTCTGGATCAATCCCAATGCTTTTCGTGCTATAAGTTTTTTGGATTCTTTTGCATAAACATTGTTTTCCTTGAATGGATATTGGAAAGACTTGGAAAGAGCGCCACCATATACTTTCAACACCTTGCCGTTTTCGGCCAGCTCGTTGAGGTCCCGCCGTATGGTGTCTTCCGAAACATTCAGTTGTACACTCAAATCAGAAGATAAGACTTTGTTGTGCAGGTTGATTTGATGTATTATAAAAGCCTGCCGTTCTTCTTTTAACATAAGCTCTGCGATTTGATTCGTATTGGTTAATTACAATGTGTGGCTAAATATAGAACTATTACCCGGTAAATATAGGGATTTTGGTTATTAATATGTGATTCCGCCTAAAGTTTAGGCCTCCATTCCCTGATCTGTTGTGTCTTCAGTTTTTTCTCCTGCCAGGTTTGCCAATAACTTGCTAACATCGGCCTCAGTCTCGGTCAGTTTGCTCTTGCAGACTTCGATCAGGTCCTTGGCCCGCTTTACCTTTTCGGACAATTCATCGATCAGGATCTCGCCTCGTTCAATTTCACGGACAATCTGCTGCAGTTCCTCAAAAGCTTGGGTATAAGTGTATGTTTCGGATGTGTTCATAATATTATTCAATTTATCAATTCTTTATCAATCCAAGGACTGCCATACCGGTCGCTATGGCAATACCAAAACTCAACAAAGTCCCAATTAAAATGTATTCTGTTAGTTTCCTGTTCTTTGACTCTCTTAAATCTCCAAACCTGAAAACCGATTTTGCAGCGATCAAAAACCCAATCGCTCCCCAGGACTAATATGAGCTTGATAATCACTATCATTTGAGTAATAGGTTAAGTTTCTTCCGAAACATCTTCTCCACTTCCAGCAGCTCGTCCATATGGGCTCTGTTCCATCTACCACTGACGCCACTTTGCTTGATCCCCAATTTTTTCCCTGTTTCTTCCTGGGTAATGTTTGGGTTGTTGAGTATAATTCCTACCAATTCGGCTGATGAGACCGACCATTTATCCATAAATATACCAGATAATTTGAGGTAAAGATTCATTTCTTTATCAAAATCCTGCCAGGGAGTTTTGATCCCGGTGGTCACGTTTTCTTTTTTTAACACATCAAACTTTTCGCCCGAATGAATAAAAGCGGAACCGTTACTCTCTTTGATTGTCTCGCCTGAATAGGTCTTGTCGCCTATGCCTATCGCCATGCGAATATCTATGGCACTTATTTTTTGGCGCTTATCCAGAGGCTGTACTTTTTTGATCAACGCTTTAATTTCAAAGGCTTTTATAAGTGCTTCTTCAGGATTTGCAATTTCGATCTGAAAAAAGTCACCCCGATCCAATTCCCAGTCTCTTGGTCTTTCTCCCCAGGAACCAAGTAGATTTTTTAACGGTAACAGCCATTTTTCCTGACTTACCAATTTCCTTGATGCGATAATATCTCCTGTGATAACTGCTGTCATAAGGACTTTCTTTTATTCAATCACAAATATACTAACTATTGCTGGAATCGACAATAATATAAAATATTGCCGGAATCGACAATAATATTAAATATTGCTGAAATCAGCAATAATATTTTTTACCTCTCCAAATCCAGAGTAGCTCTTTTTTTAAAATTCTTCATCTACTCTACGGGAAAATGTTACGTTACTCTCGATCAGGCCTCCGGCCAATTGTGTGGTGATCCCTTCGTCCATTTTGACTTGTTGCGGATCCATCACCACCCGGCCATCTGCAGTCCGGGTAATACTGTAGCCTCTTCTCAACACGCGCAGGGGATCCAGCAATTGCACCTGCTGCTCGAGATGGGCCACTTTTTCATTCGCTTCTTTCAGTAGCCGAGGCCCCGACAATTCCAGTGTACGCTTAGAAGAAAGCAATTGATGCCCTTGATTTTGTAATTGTGCGTTTACGGCAGTTTTTATAGTCCATTGCTGGTGGATTAGAAGCGATTTTTGATGAACAAGGGCCTGGGAAACCGAGAAGCGTATCGTGCCCCCCATCTTTTCCAGGGTCTGCTGCTGCTGAGATAGTATTTCAGGGATTTTTTGAGACAGGACCTGTGCGGCCTGATTTACCGGCTCTGCAAAATTGTGAAAATGCCGGATCAGAAAATCAGCCAGTTCACTAGGTGTAATGGCACTTTGATAAGCTACCATTTCACTCACGGTTTCATTGGTCGAGTGGCCGATCCCGGTCATGACGGGCAATGGAAACCGGGCGATGGCAGCGGCCAATGCATACTGGTTATAGCTGGCCAGACCAACTTCTCCTCCTCCACCCCGGATGATCAGTACCACATCAAAGTCCGTCCTCAACCGGCCGACCTCTTCCAATTGGGCCACTATGGAGGGCACCGAGCGATCTCCCTGAAGCAGGGCGGGAAACAACCGGTATTCAAAATGGTATCCCCAGGGGTTTTTTTGGATAATCTGTAAAAAATCCGAATAGCCTTTGCTCGATTCTACCGAGATGATCGCCAGCCTTTTTGGCAATAATGGAAAGGGCAATTGCTTGTTGAGGGTAAAAACACCTTCTTTTTTGAGCCGGGCAATACTTTCCTGTCTTTCCCGTTCCAGTTGACCCAAAGCAAAAGCAGGGTCTATATCATGGATTTTGAGACTCAGACCATACAGAGGGTCATATTGGATGCTGGCCTGGAAGAGGATAGTGATCCCATCTTTCAGGGGTTCCCTGACCAGTTCGAGGAATTGTCGGTTGATCCGTTGGTAGTCCGATTGCCAGAGTACCGATCGCATTTCGGCTACGACCTTTCCCTCCCGTTTTTCTACCAGCTCCGGAAAGCAATGCCCTGAGTGCGGATAATGATTGAGTTTATTCATTTCCGCTTTCACCCAATACACACTCCCATAGCGATCCGCAATAGTTTTTTGGATACTGCGCGCTACTTCTTCCAATGAAAAGACTTTCCGTTCCCCTACTGTTTCTGACATGGCGGCTGCCTTTGTGGTAAAAGTTATTTTTGACTGCGTTGCAATTCCAGCAATGGCCTATAGCTGATCAAATGAACATTTTTTGCTGCCAATGCTTCCCGAATCTTGGGGTTAGTGGTAAATGCCTCCAACTCCCCAGCTCTTTTACGTGCCGTGCCGGTGATAGCCAACAATTCAGGAGTCAATTCTGACGCATGTAAATAAAGCTCAGTCACCCCAGGTTTTAACTCCCCGATTACTTTTAACCAAAACCCTTCCACGTCATCCCCATACTCCTGTAACTCTTCATATACCATATAGTCCGTAAAAACCAAACCCATTTTAGCGGCTTCTGCCCTCAATTGGTTCATTCCGAATTTTTCCAGCGTGGATTGGGAGGCCATGCGCAGGGGCAAATTATATTCAGCCGCAAGGCGTAGATATTGTGCTATATAATCCGGGTGCAATTGATATGTCCCCATATGTGAATCGATATGGGTGATGTCGAGTCCGTATGACAATGCCTTTTCGATCTGCGCCTTTCCCTCGATGTAAGCATGGTTTGGGTCTCCATGCTCGTAAACCTCCTGCACGCCCCGGTACAAATGCCCGTTTTCATCCAGCAGGGAGGCGACCTGATCTGGAGGAGCTACTGTACCCCATTTATATGGCCTCCATTCGGAAGTCAGAGTCAGATGGACGCCAAAATCATTTTCAGGATTTGCCTTTGCCCAATCCACCATGCCCTTTGACCAGGCACAATTGAACATGATCGTTGCTGAGGAAATCAGGCCTTCACCCATTCCTTTGATTGTGCCGGTATTGGCTGCCTGACACATGCCCGCATCGTCGTTGTTGACAATCAGCAGGATTGCATCCTTGTCATAACCCAGCTTTTCGGCCAAGGTCTGTGCTGTAGCCCCCCGGACACCAAAGAGGAGCCCACCGAACAAAATGATCAGGGATAAAAAGTTTTTTTTTGTGATTCTGTACATGATTTAGTTGATTTTTTGTTTGTTATACAAACTTAGACAAATTTCTTTCTATCTTATCGATTTTGTGCCGGATAAAATGCTGATCTGATGGTCGGATACCTGAAATGAACATTATTATCTTCATTTGTGAGTAGCTGTCTCAGTACAGGGTCCTGGAGCACTTCTGTATAGTGCAGGTATTTGTCACCCACCCGGATATACTGCCATACCAGGCGGAAACCATGGCTGTAATCCACATAGTGATCCACATGGCCGGTATAAATGGGTTGTATGGGCTGACCATCTGGTTTGTGCCATCCGTACAGCGCTTCGCGGTTGGGGCGATCGGTCTGGAAAAGCCGGGGTGTACTGATTACATCTTTCTTGATCCCTGCGATCAGGCCAGGACGCCCCTGCCGCTGCTCCTCGATCAGGGCATGGTGATGGACAAAAGTGGCAAATGCTTCCCGGGCTTCGATCAGGGGTTGGGGTTCCAGTTTGACGGCTGCCGCTACATATACGTCATCGGCAATCTTGGCCGTGCTGAGGAAAAAGCCCAGTTTGTCTGCAATGCGCTGTGCAGTAAGGGGCTGCATGGGCAGGCGGAGGAAGTCCTTATCATTCCCGGCCATCAGGTAATCCGGCATGACCCAGTAGGAGGCTGTGCGCAATTGCTGCGTTTCCTTCTCTGCCTGCTGCAGGTCTGGAATCAGCACATCGATCTGCACCAATTGCCTCATAAAATCCGGGAAATTGCCTCCAAGAATCTCAGCCTCTATCTGTTCTTCCCGCAGGATTCTGAGGGATTTCGGCAGGGCTCCCGGAGCCTCCCTGTCAGCCACCGGCTGATCTGCATCCATTTTCACCCATGTTTCACCCAATCCACTGCCTGATCCGGCGTTTGAAGGACGTGGGGGCAAATCCCGAAGTACCAGCTCATCATAGATCCGCTCTTTCCAGAACCAATCTGCATCAAAAAATGCGGAGCTACGTAGCAAACTATGTATGAAACCATTCTGTTCCACCAATACCGAATGATAGATCCGGCCTTCGGGATTGTCTATCAGGATTATTTCTGCATTAGCCGAAGGGTTTCCGAAATAGCTCAGTAAGCCTTGCTGGCTTTTTTCTTTCATACCCAGGTCGGCTATCATCCGTTTACTGCGGTACCAAGTCCCGCCTGTTGGTGAAACCAGGGGTTTGCCCTGAAAGATGACCACACTGTCATTATAGGCGATGACCTGAAGCTGATTTCGACTGTTTTCCAACCATTTCTTTAATTTCGGAAGATGGTGTTCTGCTTCATACCCATAATTGGCATCCAAAAAAACTATTTGCCGCACATCTTCCGGGATCAGGGGCTGACTTTCCAGAAAGCTAAAAATAAATCGGCCTCCACCGCTGTGACAGGTCAGTGACAGCTCCGGCGCCCAGGCTGCGTACCGGTCACGTACATGGCCGATTACGTTGGCAATTTGCTCCTGTGGAGCCGCATCTGCCTGTGTCCGTACCCAGGCCGGCCAGCTTTTTAACCCATTTTCCACATACACCACCACGTAGGTATGGGAGGTGTCCAACTGACGGATAAATCGGGTCTGCGCCCCAATATGCTGTGATTCGAATACGGGAGGATCGTCCGCCTGCGCCTGCTTTCCATACCCCGCAGCCATGCTGCTCCCATTGGGCAGGGCATACAAAATCAGTTTCATCGGTTTCCCGGCGGGCATGGACAGTGGCTCATCATAGGTCAGCAGGATATCATTCGCCAGGGTATCCCGATCAAAAGAAGAAAAGATCCGTTCCGGCAATTGTGCTTTCCCACATATTGCCCAACATAAGAATGCAAAGAGTATAAAGTAGGGTCTCATAATCAATTAATACACAAATGTATTGAATAAATTGAAAATCCGTGCTGGCGGTGAAGCAGGTAATTTCTTATCATATGGCAATCCGGTCGCGGGCTATACTAAAGAGAAAAGGGGATTGAGGCTGATGTTTTGGAGTGGGGCGGATTTTGAAGAGGATGCCCTCCATGTAAAAGGGGGAAAGTTTAGGGATGCGTCCATTTTTTATAATTCGGTCGATGAAATCAATACCGTGGACTTGCATCGCTGGCTCGAAAAATCAAGGAATATCCAATGGGATTACAAGAATATAGTCAGACGGAAAGGTGTGCTTGAGCGGCTGAAATAATTTTGCGATCAAATACCTTTGAGTGAATAGTCGAGTGAATAGTTTTCAATTTTAAGTAAAAAATCAATGAGAACAATAGTTGTACTGATCGTCCTGTTTATGACGGATAGCACTTTTGCCCAGAGCGATTTCCCCGACTTTTTGCAGGGGACCTGGAAAATGGAAAACAGGGAAACTTATGAGCACTGGGACAGACTCAATGACCATACGCTCAAAGGATTTTCGTATCGGGTTGCGGCCGGTGAAATCAAGGTATCCGAATACCTCAATATTTCCCGAAGGGGAGATCAAATCACCTATACTGCTGAGGTGCTGAATCAGAATAGTGGGGAGGGGATCAGTTTTGACCTGACGGAAAGCGACAGTATGTATGTATTTGAAAACCTACGGCACGATTTCCCCAAAAAGATTGTTTACCGGAAGCTCTCCGAAACCGAATTGTGGGTGTCCGTATCCGATGGAGGCCAGAAGGGATTTGCCTATAAACTGCTTCGGCAGCATGCGGAGAAGGGTGGAAGCGATCCGGCGGCGGTATCGAACCCAAACTATGATAAGGCCCTTGGACAATATCAACCGCCTGGTGAAGGAAGGCAAATTAATTATTGCGGGACCTTTGGCCAAAAATGAAAATACGTACAGGGGGATCTTCGTCCTGGACAGGGTGGCTTCGCAGGCAGAGGCGGAAGAATTGCTGCAAACGGATCCTGCTGTCAAAAATGGATTGCTGGCCTACGAAATTTTCACTTGGTACGGTTCGGCAGCACTTGCTGAATATCTGCCGTTCTCCGATAAAATCTGGAAATCACAACCTTAGTGGACAATTTTTTGAAAAATATGTTTTGTGGTTTGTTTTATTAAGTTTTACTTTGTGGCTCAAAGTGCTTTGACGTAAAATATTTTTTAATTACAAAAAACAGAAACAATGACAAACAAAAGATTATTCGTTATTTTGGCAATAGCGGCATTCCTGTTGTCCATCCCCTTGATTGCCATGCAGTTTACTTCGCAGGTGAATTGGAAAATTTTTGATTTCGCCGTCATGGGAGTTTTATTGTTCGGCGCCGGACTTTTATTTGAATTCGCTTTGCGAAAGGTGAAAAGTACCCGAAACCGCATTATTGTTTGCGGGGCAATATTATTTTTATTTTTTGTGGTGTGGGCAGAGCTTGCAGTTGGTATATTTGGGACTCCATTTGCAGGATCCTGAAGAAAATGAACAACTTACTTAAACTCGAAGAAATCGGCCAATTTGTATTGGCGATTGTACTTTTTGCCCAGCTGGATTATAGTTGGTGGGTTTTCCCGGCCTGCCTGTTGTTGCCTGATCTGTCGATGGTTGGATACCTGATCAATACCAGGATCGGGGCCTGGATCTATAATTTTTTCCATCACAAACTGCTTGGTGTTTTGATAATTGCGACGGGCTATTGGATAAACAATCAGTTGTTGATATTGGTGGGCCTGATTTTATTTGGCCATGCGGCAATGGATCGGATATTTGGGTATGGGCTGAAATTTGCAGATGATTTCAAGCATACCCATCTGGGCTGGATCGGCAACAAACAGAAGCATTGATTCAGACAGACTTTAGAACAGAGGTATATTGAACTTATGAAATTCGGACAAGTAGTAGATCCCTCAGGCATTGATTTTACCATTCCCCCGACCCCGCAGGCCTCGCTGGACCTGTTGAGCCGCAGCAAATCCGGTAGCCCCCTGGAGGTGTATGTCGGTTGTGCCAAATGGAGCAGGAAAGATCTGAAAGGATTTTATCCCCTTGGGGTCCGGGATGAATTGGTGTATTATGCGACTCAATTCAATAGTATTGAGCTGAATGCCACCTTTTATAATTCCCCTTCGAAATCCCAGGTCGAAACATGGAAAGAGAAGGCGCCGGACGGGTTCAGGTTCTTTCCGAAAATTCCCCAGTCCATCAGTCATTTTTCTCGACTGTTGAATACGGATGAAAAAGTAAGGGATTTTGTGGACGCCACGGTGCTGTTTGAGGACAAACTGGGCATGGCCTTTTTGCAATTGATCGACAATTTCAAACCAAAGGATTTTGACCGCCTGGCTTCTTTTTTGAACGGTTTTCCCAAAGGTTATCCACTGGCGGTGGAGGTGCGCAATGCAGAATGGTTCTCCCAGGATGTTGGCGAGCGCTATTATAAATGCTGGAGGCAACCGGAATGACCAATGTGCTGGTGGATACGGCCGGACGACGGGATATGATGCATATGCGCCTGACTACTCCCGTGGCATTCGTCCGGTATGTGGGGGCCAATCACCCCTCTAATTACACCCGGTTGGATGACTGGATCCGCACCATTGTGCAATGGAAAGAAGCCGGCTTGCAGAAGCTCTGTTTTTTTATCCATCAAAATATCGAGGAGGAGTCACCACTGCTTGCGGCGCACTTTATTGGAAAATTGAATGAGGCGATCGGCACTACGCTGAAAATCCCTGCCAGACCGGATGATGGTCCCGGGCCGGGGGCAGCACCGACCTTATTTTAACATGAGTTCGACATAAGAAATTTTGATAATCTTTAGTCATAACCAAAATGGATGGATGCTTATTTGTCATGTCACGTCCTGAAAAAAGTTGACTATTTTTTGTTTGACAAATATTGCTAAAAAGGCTCATAGATTGGTTAAAGATTTATGAGTTTTTTTGTTGTAAGTTTTGAGTTTGACAAGTCGTTGGT
>Ga0172382_10003892_pt1 | contig 23343 bp, 25 predicted proteins | sample Leawel138RmetaG_FD_122245 | JGI IMG/M metagenome (GOLD analysis project Ga0172382, IMG submission 122245) | Leachate microbial communities from a municipal landfill in Southern Ontario, Canada - Leachate well 138R metaG | ecosystem: Engineered > Solid waste > Landfill > Unclassified | place... | reverse complement strand
TCCGATGGAACAAAATAAAACGCCGCACCCAATCGGTATAAACTTCTTCAGTGCGGATACTGTAATGCATCGTCCGGATGCGGGCGCGCAGCTGATCCAGAAGCTTGGGCGGGTTGCTGGGATGTGGTTGGGTGTTTTTCATCTGGAAAATTTTAGGCTGTCCTAAATTATTGTGCAATGGGAAGTATCATGAACATACAGCATGTTGATTACTACTGATATTGCATTAGACAATGCTTTGGTGGTAGTATTTCAGAATCTAAATTACGTTGGGCATCACACCGACACGCCCCAGCACTTCGCTTCTTTTATGTACTTCAATCAGGAGCTTAAATTGATCGACAAAAACTCACTCAGCGAACCTTCTCCTACGCAATTAGCTTTCGGCGCTATCGCCCCCAAGTTTGCTCAACTCAGTGATGACGTACTGTTCGCCGACGTTTGGGAGCGGCCGCAGCTTTCAAAGCGAGACCGCAGCTTGATCACGGTGGCAGCCTTAACTGCCTTGTATCGTTTGGAGCAATTGCCTCTTCATTTGGAGCGCGCCCAGGACAATGGACTGAGCCGTGAAGAGCTGGCAGAAGCGGCCACGCACTTGGCTTTCTATGCCGGATGGCCCGCAGCGGCCTCAGCTTTGAAGCTGCTGGAAAAGTCGCCCGACAGAACCTAAGGATCTATCATGCCGTATTCCCGCATTTCTTTGCTAAGAGGCAAAAGCCCTGAGTACGTCAAAGCGCTCTCTGACAGTATCCATCAGGCCTTGGTCGAGGCTTTTGAAGTTCCAGTCGATGACCGCTTTCAGGTAATTCACCAGCACGAGCCTGGCGAACTCATCTTCGACACTCACTATATGGGTGGCCCACGTTCAGACGATTACGTGCTCATCTGCATTACCGCTGGTCGTCTGCGAAGCACGCAAGTCAAACAGGGTTTCTACAAACATTTGGTAAAGCTGCTCCAGAACTCTCTTGGCATCCGCCCGGAAGACATCATGGTAGTCATTAACACGACTCAAGCAGATGAGTGGTCCTTTGGAAGTGGCAACTCCATTGTGCCGCCGGCGTGAATGGATCTCTCCTCTCAGCTCGTGACACTGACTCTGTGAATCCGCGATGCCCAACCCGGCAGTCGAGAGGGACAGCCAAAAAGCTGCGCTTTTTGGTTCCCTCCGCGCTTCGCGCTCCGGCTGCCCCTCACTTTTACGTTAGGCATTTGGAGACACACATGATCGACCATACGGGTATCGTCGCCAGCAACTTCGAGATTAGCAAAGCCTTTTACTCAGGAACGCTATCCGCTATTGGCTATCAACTGCTTGCAGAATTTCCTGCTTCAGTAACCGGGCATACCGATGTGGCTGGTTTCGGTGAGCCACCCAAGCCTGATTTCTGGGTAAGCAAAGGCACATCTAACAACCCACCAATTCATGTTGCGTTCCGTGTCAATTTGCGCTCGCTGGTTGATGCATTTTACAAAGCCGCTATTGCAGCGGGTGGCCGTGACAATGGCGCGCCGGGTTTGCGCCCCCACTATCATCCGAATTATTACGGGGCGTTTGTTCTCGACCCAGACGGTCACAATATCGAGGCTGTATGCCACGAACCTGCATAGCCATGCCTAACCCTGCGCTCCAGCCGACCGGCTGCAGCGGGCTTCGCCCGCTTTCGCCGTCGGCTGAGCTTAAACGATATACCGCATGAAAGACCCTAAGCTCTCCATTAAGCAAGCCACTGAAGAACTCGCTGCACGAGAGCCTATCTTTCATCGTCCAGAATTTGGTACGTCTCGCGCTGACTTTGAAGCGATGGTCGCACCTGAGTTCTGGGAAATCGGTGCTTCTGGCCGCAGGTACAGCAAGTCATTTGTCCTTGACACACTGGAAAACCGGCATGCCAAGCCTGTTTCAGAGTCCTATCTGGTAACAGACTTTGCATGCCAGGAGCTTTCGCCAAACCTCTACTTGGCAACATATCAACTAGATCAAGCGGGTCGCCTAAGCCAACGTTCGACAATTTGGAGCTATAGCAGTGGTGTCTGGCTGATTGTCTTTCATCAGGGGACATTAATTGAGGCATAACAATTCATTCCAGCGGACCATCAAAAAGCTGCGCTTTTTGCCGACCGCTGAATTCACACGTTAGAGGTAATCATGATCGACAAGATGTTCGCTGAACATTTCGCAACCGACTGGATAGCGTCATGGAACGCTCACGACCTTGATCGCATACTGTCGCATTACACCGACGATTTTGAAATGTCGTCACCTGTAATCATCAAGGTGGCTGGTGAACCATCTGGAACACTAAAGGGCAAGGAAGCCGTGGGTTCCTATTGGGCTAAAGCTCTTCAATTGGTTCCGAATCTTCATTTCGAGTTGGTCACCACGCTTGTCGGAGTAAACAGCATCACCCTCTATTACAATGGTGTCCGTGGCTCATCCGCAGAGGTGTTTCATTTCAACCAAGATGGCAAAGTTACGAGGGCATATGCACATTACCTCTAACCCTGCGCTCAAGCGGGGCTGCGCGAATAAACCCTCGCGCAGCCCCTTAGCTCCACGTTATGCCTCAATCTTCAGGTAGGAGTCTTTTATGAGTTCAAAGTATTCCGGGCAGTGTCTTTGTGGGGAAATCAGCTACTCAGTTGACGCCGAGCCAGTATTTACTGGTAATTGTCACTGCAAAGATTGCCAAAGATCATCAGGCAGTGCGTTCATTCCGGCGATGATTTTTCCTGAGAAAAATGTTGCTGTTTCAGGTGAAGTAAAATATTTCGAGTCTCAGGCAGATAGCGGAAATATGCACAAAAGAGGTTTCTGCCCTAATTGTGGTTCTCAATTGTTCGCTCGGTTCAGCAATATGCCAGGAGTGCTGGGTATAAAGGCTGGAACTTTGAATGATGCATCAAGCTATGTTCCAAAGTTGGATTTCTATGTGGGCAGTGCTGCACCTTGGGACTTTATGAACCCAGCACTACCTAAAAAGCAAGGGGCAGTACAAAGCTGATGGCAGTGCATAACAGTTCATTCCAGCGGATCGTCAAAAAGCTGCGCTTTTTTCCGCTCGCTGAATTCAGACGTTATACGCCTTAAGGGGGCCGCATGATCGTAGTATATGGAATCAAAGAAAGACTTAATCCGATAAAAGAAAAACTATCGGATGTTATACACGGCTGTATGCAATCTATTCTTGGAATGCCAGAAGACAAGCGTGCTCATAGATTTTTGCCATTAGAAAGAGAAGACTTCTACTATCCCGGCGGTAGAAGTGATGCATATACCGTCATCGAAATAAACATGATGGCAGGCCGTAAGCCCGAAACGCAAAAGGCATTAATTAAGGCTCTGTTTCAGGAGCTTGAGAGTCAGCTTTCATTAGCGCCAATTGATGTTGAAATAACAATAAAAGAACAATCTCCGTATCAGTGGGGGTTCAGAGGCATTACGGGAGACGAAGTAAATGATCTCAAGTACAAAGTCAACGTATAACAAAGCCATAAACGCGGATCACAAAAAGCGCCTCTTCGCTCTGCTTTTTGTGTCCGGTTACGGCTGGCGTTATGATCAACAAGGAGTAGTCCTTTGCAAGAAGTGTTAAATAAGCTGATTGACAGCTTGAATAATGGAAATATTCTTATGGCAGCCGTGGTTGTCGCTGTTGCATTGGTTTTTAACTACAAAAAAATCGCTGATTTTTTGGACGAACGGAAGAAAACACGAATTAGCAGGTTGTCAGACGCGTTAAAGTGTGAACAGGTAAGTGGATCGACCAAATCTCACTTAGAAGCTGAACTTGCTAAAGAGTATTTCAAAATAACAACAGGAATTAACTTAGAAACGGAATTTAGAGAGGCTTTAATACAGGCCCACAAGAACACTAATGGTGAGTTGCCTTTTGTTCATTTCAAAAAAGCATTACCCTACTTACGCTTTGAAGACTCAAAAATTTCGGTAAAGATTAGCCTATTTGAACTCTTGGGTTATTTTTTTAACCTAGTATTTGGGTTTCTTATGGCGTTTCTTGGTCTGATTCTGTTAATTCTTCCGGGGCAGATTAAAGGCGTAAATATTGTGCAAGCCTTAAGCATCGTTGGCCTCGGTATCTTCTTGATTGCTGTAGCACTATTCATGCTATACCAAACGTTTCCTGTGGTATCAGCCCGGCTTATATTGGGAAAACTAAATGAGAAATCATAACCATGCGGTCAACGGGACCGTTTTTCCGCGCCGCCTTCGACTCCGCTCCAAAGCGGCCCGTTACCTTCGCGTTAGGCATACAAGCACCGCCCATGAAAATTGACAGCCTTGATCACTTGGTACTGACCGTCAAAGACATCGACGCCACCGCGTCTTTCTATTCAAGAGTCTTGGGCATGGACATCATTACTTTCGGCGGCAGCCGAAAAGCTCTTTCTTTTGGCGCGCAGAAAATCAACCTGCATCAGCACAGGAAAGAGTTCGAGCCAAAAGCACAACAGCCCACGCCCGGCTCGGCTGATTTGTGCTTTATCTCGTCAGTCCCTATATCTGAAGTGGTAAGCCACCTCTCTTCGTGCAACGTTGCTGTAATTGAGGGGCCGGTTCAGCGCACAGGTGCAACAGGCCCAATTCTTTCTGTTTATTTCCGCGATCCAGACATGAATCTGATTGAGGTTTCAAATCGTGTGCATGCCTAACATTGCGGTCGAGAGGGACTGGTCAAAAGCTGCGCCTTTGTCCAGCCCCTCACCTTAAACGTTGGCCTCTATGAATAGACTCCTAGATATTGGCTTTGAGCCGGCTGGTCATTGGATATTGGAAAACGGCAAGCTCCGATACGAGCTCATCCGGCATTCCAGCCAGAAGAACATTCTTTATGCATTCATATGCGATGGCCAAGTCCAATATGTTGGCAAGACCACGCGTGCGCTGGCTGTCCGAATGGCGGGCTACAAAACACCAGGCAGAACGCAAACCACAAATATCAACAATCATCAGCGGATCAAACAGCTTCTCGCAGAAGGTGTAGCAGTTGAAATCTTTGCGCTGCCTGACAACGGACTGCTCCACTATGGACAGTTCCACCTGAATCTCGCCGCCGCGCTAGAAGACGACATCATCAGAGTGATTGACCCAGAGTGGAATGGCGGTATGCCTGAAGGCTCGGTTAGCGTATCCGCACATCCACCAACTATGCCAGAGATTGAGCAGGAGCAAGAGCTTGAGGCTCTCACGCCGTCCGTCGGCACATTCTCTTTCGTGCTACAGCCAACGTACTACCGAACGGGATTTTTTAACGTCGGCGTTTCTTCCCAGAAGTTCTTGGGCGCAGATGGTGAAACGATTGAGTTATTCCTTGGAAAAAGCGCGAAGCCGGTCTTGGGAACCATCAATCGCCGTGCAAATACAAATGGAACACCTCGCATTATGGGAGGCACAGCTCTTCGAGATTGGTTTAACTCGAATGCTTCCGTGTCGGCAACAATTTCAGTTGAAGTACTGTCTCCCACAGCCATCCGTCTACAGCCAAATGAAGGCTAACAAACCGGTCAAGGTCGCTCCCTCCGGTCGCTGGGCGCTGCGCGATAAAGCGCCGCGCAGCGCCCCTTACCTACAACGTTAGGCGTCATCAAGCTGCGTAGCTTTTACATAGGGTGAAAATATGAAAGGCAGTTGTTTGTGCGGTGCCATTGAGTACGAAGTCGATCAATTGGATATGCCAATTAGTCATTGCCATTGCCACACTTGCCGTAAAGCGCATGCTGCCGCTTTTGCGTCGAACGCCGGTGTTATGCGGGAGCATTTCCGCTGGGTTAAAGGTAAGGAGAAATTGGCGGCCTTTGAATCATCGCCGGGAAAGCTCAGGCATTTCTGTTCTGTTTGTGGCTCTCACCTCGTGGCCGAGCGTTTCGCACAACCACACGTCATTGTGCGCGTGGCAACGCTCGATGAAGACCCTGGTGCGAAACCTACCATGCACATCTGGTGTTCACATGACGTTCCGTGGCTTCAGGGCGACAAGGACGTTTCGTTCCATCAAGAATGGCAACCCGGTAGGTAACCCAATGCCGCCCAACCCATCATTCCACCGGAGCTGCGCGATAAAGCCGCGCAGCTCCGGTGAATTCAAACGTTGGGCGTAAGGAGATTGTATGTCTGGTGCAACTACTGGCGCTGTCCGTCTCGTCCTTCGGCTTGAGGGGTTGTGTGTACTCATTGCCGCCTCGCTCGCCTACTCAAAATTTGGCCTTGGGTGGGGCACGTTCGCACTGTTCTTCCTTGCGCCGGACATTTCTTTTCTTGGCTATCTCGCGGGCCCAAAGGTTGGTGCCGTTAGTTACAACTTGGCGCACTCCTACATCGGAGCGGTCGCTTGTCTCGTGGCTGGTCTTGTTCTTCCAGCTCCGGCTATCCTTTGCGCCGGCATTATCTGGTGCGCTCACATTGGCTTTGACCGAACACTTGGTTATGGGCTCAAGTATTCAGCCGGCTTTGGTTTTACCCACCTTGGCCGCATCGGGCGCTATTCCGCCGTTACGCCCAACCCGGCAGTCAACACCGGCGCTGCGCGATAACGCCGCGCAGCGCCGGTTACTTTTACGTTAGGCCATTCGGTCAGAATGGGCCAATTGGGTTCTGTGGTTTACCCTCGGCCCCGAACATTTCTCGCCATCTGGTCTGGTATTGCCGTACGATCTGCGGCATAGTCAGCCAATCACGTTCTATACTGTGGGTTGAGTTTTTCATGTATCCAAACAACAGCATATTATCAAAACCTAACCCGATCGCCCGCGCGCTCCGGCGGCGGGTTAGCTTCAACGTTAGGCCTCAGCTATGCCCACCCTGTTTCCGACAGTGATCGAAACTGAGCGTCTCAGGCTTCGCCGTCCTATGCAGGCTGACGCTGACGCGATCTTTTCGGCATACACGCAAGACAAAAGCGTGGCTCATTTCATGGTGTGGCGTCCCCACACATCATCCGACGCAACACACGAATTCATCTCGTCATGTATTGCAAGTTGGGACAGTGGTACGGCCTACCCGTACATACTCACACTAAAAAATAGTGACTCCGCAATCGGCATGCTTGAAGCACGACCCAAGGCACATCTTGCGAATATCGGTTACGTTCTAGCAAGAGAACGTTGGGGCCAAGGCCTCATGCCAGAAGCAATAAAATCATTCGCTGCTCTAGCGCTTTCTCTCCCCTCAATGTTTCGGGTTGAAGCCAGTTGCGACATCGAAAACGTAGCTTCTGCCCGCACCTTGGAAAAGGCAGGCTTCCTTCGTGAAGGCAAGCTCGGGCGATACACCGTTCACCCCAATATCTCGTCAGAACCAAGAGACTGCTGGCTTTATGCAAAATGCCGATAATATGAATCTCAATCTCGAGCACGTATGCCAAGACCGGCCTAACCCGGCGCTCAAACAGACCGCCCACCCGCTGCGCGGGCGGGTTCCCTCCGCGCGTCGCGCTCCGGCGGCGGGTTAGCTTTAACGTTAGCAGGACAAATTATGACCGTAGATGATCGACTTGCTTTCTTCGATAATAATTTCGACTTGATAGCATCTGGATGCTACTCGCGAGGTGATAGACAGTTCATCTCTGACGGAACATCAAGACTGTGCCGTTTTTGTAAAAAAGATGAGAATGAAACAACATTTAGTAATGAATCGCACGCGATACCCGAATGCCTTGGAAATCATCAATTAATTCTTCTAGATGAGTGCGATACCTGTAATAAATTTTTCTCAGAGCAATTAGAAGATCATCTTGATAAATTCACAAAGCCTTATCGAATTGCTGGCCAAATCGTTGGGAAAAATGGAATACCAAACTACAGAACAAACAATAAAAAGAACAGAATCGAGTTTAATAACTTTCCGACAATAAAATCTCAGATTGGCGAGGAGTTTTTCCTTGTAGATCACAAAAAAAAAGAAATAACCGTAAAACTCCATCAAGAGCTTCACATACCACTAGCTGCATATAAAGCGCTATTAAAAATAGCACTATCAATTATCAATAACCCAAACGAACTAAATGCGTTTAGGCACACCATTGATTGGCTCTTAAATCCGGACTTAACCATTTCCGTTATTAAGCCCGCATTGCTAATGCAGGCTTTTGTGCCAGGGCCAAGGCCAACAAACGGGGTGGCTGCCGTTCTTTTTAGAAGAAAGACGGAGCTACAAGATATTCCTTACGCCGTTTTCGTTATTGCTTTCGGAAATGTGGTATTTCAGCTGGTTGTACCATCTCATATTGACAACGGGCGTAGCATTTCATGCCAACTCCCGTTTTTTCCATCGCCGTTTGAATTTATTGGCTGGCCATATGGCGATTTAGAATTTAGCTCCTTTGATCTTTCAGGAACCGAAAAAATAAGCAGGGAGTTTCCTATGATATATAGCTTTGATCAAATGGTTGAAGTTGATCCGGAAACCATCCAACCATGCTAACAATTCATTCCAGCGGACGGCCTTCAGCCGCCGCTGAATTCAAACGTTAGGCCAACAACAAGGGAGAAACTTGTGACTCACAAAACGTTCACGCACGACAACAAGACATTCGAGGTCCGCGTGGCGGTTCTCGGCAATCGCTACTGCGTAAAAGTGTTCCTCAACGGCACCCAAGTAAGCCCAGAATACTCAGCCATAATTGAGGTGGGGCAAGACTATTTTTCACAGCACCAAGAAAGCATCGTCAATGAACTGGCCAGCATCGCCGAAGCCGACGTTCGCCGGGACGTTTATTTCACGGCCTAACCATGCGCTCCAGCCGACCCACTACAGCGGGCTTCGCCCGCTTCCGTGGTCGGCTGAGCTTGAACGTTAGGGTGAAAGAGAGCCATGGATTCTGGTATGCCAATGAAAATTCGAGTCGCCGCAGTGCAAATGAATTGCCGCCCCGGAGAAGTAGCCCATAACTTGGCGCATGCTGAGGCCATGGTCGCAAGTGCAGCAGAACAGGGCGCTACACTTGTTCTGATGCCTGAATTGATGCCCAGCGGTTACATGGCAACAGAGGAAATATGGAACTCGGCAGAAACCATTGATGGCCATTCAGTTAAATGGCTATTAAGCACCGCCAAACGCTTTAGAATTTACCTCGGCTTTAGTTTCTTGGAGGCCGAAGGTGAGGATTTTTATAACTCATTCGTGCTAGCCAGCCCTGAAGGTAAGCTCATTGGTAGAATGCGCAAAAACCCACCGGCCTCGATAGAGGCCTATTTTTACAAGGCCGGTTCTGATCCCCACGTTATTGAAACAGAGATTGGCCGAATTGGCGTGGGTATCTGCTACGAGAATCTTCTTTACGACCAGATGTGTTTTCTTCATGGCGAAAATGTCGATCTAGTGTTATCACCCGCTGCTGCGGGTAGACCAAAACCGTTTATTCCGGGAGACGTCAAGAGGTTCGAGAACATGCTGATTAATGGCCGGGCGATTTTTGCAAAAACCCTTGGGGTGCCTGTAGTCATGGCAAATAGAGTCGGCCCTTTGGAAACCGATCTTCCCGAAAACCTGCCGTATTTGAAGAGCAGCTATCCAGGGTTGTCGTCGATCGTTGATTACGATGGTGCGGTAAAAGCAAAGCTTGGCGACGAGGAAGGCATTATCGTGGCCGATGTTCATCTTGGACATAGTGTCGAACGAAAAAACAAGCCAAGGCGATATGGGAAAATATGGGGCATTCCCGTGCCTTGGTACGCTTTTATCTGGCCGCTGACCCAGAAATGGGGTGAGAAAAGCTATGCAACCAATATTCGGAGAAAAGAGCGTGCTTTGTCGGTTAGCAGGAGTGCGAAAAGTGTCGCACCCTAACAACGCCATCAACGCGGACGGGAAAAAGCGCCGCTTCGCTCTGCTTTTGCCGGCCGGTTATGGCGAGCGTTAGACCGCAAAGGGGGAACACAGTGATTGAGAGTTCATTCTTAACAGCGAATTTGGCGCTTGCTTATTCAGCGTATGCACTCGGCACGGCCAGTCCAGGCCCAAGCAATCTGTCGGTAATGGCGACTGCGATGCACCAAGGCCGCAGGCCGGCAATCATCTTCGCTCTTGGAGTGGTGGCAGGCCCACCTTCTGGGGGTTGCTTGCAGCATTCGGCCTTTCCGCAGTGATGGCTCAGTACTCTCAGGCGTTGGTTGCCCTGAAGATGACAGCCTCCGCCATCACAGCCAACCGGTCTGCGCGGCGCATTCACGCCCTCGGGAATCCCGGTCTGATCCGCTTGTTCTGCCAGTGCAAAGCGTTCCTGTACTTCGGCTTGGAGATGACGCTCCATCTGTTCGATATGCCCATGGGACAGGGCTTGATGTTTGGAAGCGTTGGCGTGGATCTTGGTGCCGTCCAGACAGACCCGGCCAATCTTCAGCAGTTTCATCTCTTGCGCCAGTTCTAGCACTTGCACAAACATTCCTTGCAGTTCGCCCAGAAAACGGCGACGGAAGGTGGCCAGGGTATCGTGATCTGGATGACTGTCTGCCGCGAGGTAACGGAACGCGACGGAATCATAGGTGGCTTGTTACAGTTTACGGCTGGAAAAGACCCCGTTGGCATAGCCGTAGACCAGAATCGCCAGGAGCTTAGACGCTTACAGATGGATCGGTAATTAACATGGGATTAGAGCTTAGGAACAGTTTGGTAAACCAGGCTGTAACCTATTGATTCAAAATGCTCCGCTTTGCTGTTTTTGCATTTATCGTAACATGGCGAAAACCATTAAAAAACATAGTGATGTATGGGTATTGTCCACAAATATGGGGTTCAGGTGGTCGGAGGTTCAAATCCTCTCGCCCCGACCAATTTTACTATATGAATCATAATGATAATTTTTATGGACCATAAGTAAAACTTTTTGGTAAACCATCAGAGATAACCCGACGGTATCGGTCACAATCCAAGGTTGCTGGTGTTTATCCAGGTAGTGCTTGGTCATATTTTCGGTTGAGTGGCCCAGCAGTCTCCCGCATCGTATTGGACTGGCGCAAATCGGCCCCTATCCGGATTACATGAAACGCTTCGGAATTTCTGAGGAAGAAATACTGGGCACAGGGCAAGCGTCATCCGGCTCAGGGGATCATCAGGTCTCTGAAGACTTCACTCGGCGGAAGCGATCAAAGCCTTCGGAAGTCACCACAAAAGCAAGGTATTTTTGTTTCCTGTGTCGAGTTCCCATGGTTTAAACAAGCCACGGTTGAGCAAATCACCACAATTGAGCGGCAATCCTCTACTCATCTTTATTGGCCCTTGCTTGATGTTGACCTTGCAGTTGAATCTATCCGCAGTCCAGCTTTGTTCCCATTAGTTGCCAAGCCCAACCCATCATTCCAGCGAACGCGCTAAAGCGCTCCATTGAATTCAGATAACCTCTCAGTAATGGAAACGCAATTGAGCTATTTGAAGTTGGTCGCCTTCAACGCGATACACCATGCGGTGTTCGTCCGTGATCCGGCGTGACCAAAATCCGGAGAAGGCGTGTTTCAGTGGTTCGGGTTTTCCGATGCCGCCGAACGGTTCACGCTGAGTCTCGCGAATCAGTTTATTGATCCGCTCTATCATCTTTCTATCCTGCTTCTGCCAAAACAGGTAGTCTTCCCAAGTCTCATCTGCGAAGACCAGCTTCACATGGACAGTTTCTGTTCAACGCCCTTGCCAGCGTTCAATTGCGCTGCCGCCGCAAGAAGACGCTTCGCGTTAGCGGGCGTGCGCAAGAGGTAAGCGGTTTCTTCCAGCGCTTTATAATCTGCAAGCGAGAGCATCACAACCGATTGCTCTCCGTTGCGGGTAATAATCAACGCTTCGTGGTCGTCGCAGACTCGATCCATCGCGCTCGCCAAGTTCGCTCGAACTTTCGTGTAGGTAATAGCATCCATTATCGGACTCCCAGTTTGTACATTTTACTGTACATTCTTGCCAACCCGGATGTCCATCCCCCCGTCAACCGGACGCTGGTTACGCTGAGCGTTAAAAGCTTCATTAAATCAATTTATTGGTGGAATACTCATTCACATTACTTCAGTGGACGTTATTACCCCATTCCACATTTGCCGCGCTTATGGGCAGCACTGCGCGTAAGGCGCGTTTGACCAGTTGGCCACTGGCATCGAGAACGCTGAGCTGATAAAAACCGGCCACCGCTGGTGTCCAGTCCACGCTGCGTAACGCCGGGTTGGAGGCAAGTGGGCGACCGTCCAGCAGAAAATGAAAGGGCCGATTTCCGCCAATGATGCGAATGCTGACCGGTTCGCCAACTGTCAGCTGGATTCCCGGTGCGGGGGAAGCAATTTCCAAAAGCGTACCCATGGGCTGGCGTTGCAAGGTCAGGGAACGGGTCGGCGGATGGATATCAATCGGCTGCCCCGGCAGGATGCTGAAAACCTTGGCGAGGATGGGAATGGCAGCGAGCGCTGTGTCACCGGGTAGGGCGGCGCCATTGGGTTGGCCAATCCAGACTGCTGCGGCGTAGCGGTGATTATATCCAATGGCCCAGTCGTCGCGATTTCCGGCGCTGGTACCGGTTTTCCAGGCAATGCCGCCAGGACCACCAAAAGGGAAGGGACGATTGAGGATGGCGGTGACATCTTCCGCTGCATAAGGAGATAACAGACGGCGTGCGCGGCGATGTTGGCCGGCAATCAGGTGCAAGCGTTCGACGACACCATCGTTAGCCAGTCCGGTGTATAGTGCCAGTAAGCGGCGCATGGAAATCCCGGCACCACCCAGGGCCAGGGGCAGGGCGGGATCCGCGCCATAGGGGAGCAGCAACGGCGTACCGGCAGCCCGCAGATGTGCCGCAAAGCGCAGGGGGCCGTAGGCTTCGATAAGATCTACGGCCGGCACATTCAGGGAGCGTCGTAATGCGGTAGTTGCGGTGACGACCCCCATATAGCGGTCATTATAATCATTAGGTTCATAAGCGCCGAAATTGCTGGGAAAATCAGCTACATTGGTGCTTGGGCGGATGATTCCGGCTGCAAAGCCGAGGCCATATAAAAATGGCTTGAGGGCGGAGCCCGGAGACCGAATAGCGCGGGTCATATCGACAAAACCATCGCGCTGGACATTTCCCCAATCACCACTGTAAATCGCACGGATGCCTTTTGTCTTGAGGCTGACAACCACAATAGCGATGCTCTCCGAGGGGGCCATCTGCTGCAGGGCATGTTGGGCGATGTCGGCAACTGCGCGATCCATGGGCGCATCAATTGTGCTATGCGTCCCGCTGGGTAGTGTCGAGGCTGCCTGGGGAGAAAGCAGAGGCATGGGATAGAGCCGTTGCGGCAGCGCCGTTGCCAGAGCGCGCTCCAGTGCTGCCTTCGAAATAATGCCCCGGCGTTGGGCTTCGCGCAGAATCTGATTGCGGGTGGCAAGAGCCGCGCGAGGGTGGGTCAATGGATTCAGCCGATTGGGATTGCGTACCATCATGACCAGAAAAGCCGCTTGTGCCGGACCCAAGGTGCGTGGAGACTGATTGAACCAGGCATGTGCAGCCGCCTCGATACCCTGAATGTTGCTCCCCTCAGGAGCCAGTGACAGCCACATGCCCAGCACCGCAGACTTGGAATAATGTTCATACAGCGAAATAGCCTGCAGGGCCTCCACTATTTTGACGGGCAGGGTGCGCGGTGCCGGATGGAGCATGCGGGTGACCTGCATGGTGAGGGTGGAAGCGCCGGAAACTACGTGCCCCGCCATGATCATCTGTCCAGCAGCACGGATGATGGCCAAGGGATCAATACCGGGGTCCCAGGCGAAATTTTGGTCCTCAATGGCGATCAGCATCTGGATCAGGACCGGACTGACCCGCATTGCGGGCGTGGCAAAAGCCCATTGCTGTTGGTGATTGAGAAACATACTCAACACGTGGCCGTGGCGGTCGTAAATGATACGCCCCTCCTGCTTCAGCGTCTGGGTATCGGGCGGCATAAACCAGGCAATGACGGCCACCAGAATGATGCTGAGCAGCAGCCAGTGTCCGACGCGACGCCACCAGGCGTAGCGGCCGCGAGGCCAGAGGCAGCGTCGGCCCCCGCGCAAAATGCTCGAAAATATTTTGTCCGTCTTGCGCCCACTCATGCGGTGTTCATGAGGCAGGCGGTGCTGTCACGCTGACCTTGCGCCCAGCGCTGCGGGCGAAGATGGAAGGGTGAAACATGTCGCTTAGCGTAACGCCGGGCAGAAGATAATGCCCAGGAGTGACGGCGCGCAACAAAATGGCCGTCTTGAAATCGGGTATCCCGTCGCCGTCGAAAGCCTGACTGTCTTTGGGGGCCATTTTGAAGGCGGCTTCGTAGCGGTCATCGGTAGCCGCAGTGGCTTCCGGAGTGCTGAGGTTTTTGAGCCAGGGCAGCCCATGCACCTTGCCCGCCGAGAGGTCGCCTGCCAGTTCCCAGCCCGGTGGCAGACCCATGTTGAGCAGTGCACGATGGGGTAAATTATCGCTGATGCTCCCTTTCAGAACGACGACGAAGACGGTGTTCTGCGGCAGGGAGTCAGGCTGCAGGGGCTTGCCCGAGAGTGAATAAAAAGCCTGGCTGACAGTCATCCCCTGGTCGGCAGCCGGAGGGGGGCTGCTGGTGATGCCTGTCGTGCTGAGGGCTACTGTCAGGGCTTTGCTGCCAAGATTACGGATGTTGATTGCCTGTCTCAGAGGCAGAACAACGGGTCCAGTCTGCTGGATGGTTCGCTGACCCCATTGCACATGCACTGGTTGATTGTTGCCGCCTAGTACGCCATCGGCGTAAAGCGCCCAGGCGAGTTCCTGGGTCGTCAGACTATCGGGTTCCAGCCCCGCGCCGGGCAGATTCTGCCGTAATTTGACCATGGCATCGGGCATCAGTCCGGTCTGGGCAATGATGGTCGGTACTGCCCAGGCATCCCGTAAAGGTGAACCGAAGGCCGCATCCCAGTCTGAGCGTCCCCACCACCAGTCGCCGCCAATGGGCCCCTGACTTTTGATGGCTTTTTGCAAGGCCTGCGCGGCCAAATGGCGTTCGCCAATGGTGTTCAATGCCGAGCCCAGTTGTGCCAGGGCCAAGGGCATGGTGAGTTGATCCATGTGTCTTGTCAGCATACGGATGGCTCCTGCTGGCGCTTTCCCAGCCAGACTCAGGTCGTAGACTGCATAAATGCGATCAAATACCGGATGGTTTTCCTCTTCCACCTCATTACTCAGCCAGTGCAGGGCCTGGTCGATGGTGGGATGCGGCACCGTTGCCCCGGCTTTTTGAGCGCGCAGGAGAAATTCTGTGGCAAAAGCCGTGAGCCAGGGCTGGGCGTCACCATTATTGGACCAGAGCCCGAAAGCGCCATCATAACGCTGATCATTGAGGACCTGATTCACGTAATCCTGAAGCTTGGCGGCTTGTTCCGGGGTGATGAGCGGAGGTTTCAGAATGGTCAGCGGTAAACCCTGGCTGGCGGCATTGAGCAGTGAGTGACAATGCCAACCCTGATACAGCGCCTGCACGTAGGCTTTGGGGTTGAAGGGCAGGGTGTTGCCCAATGTTACTGCAGTGGTGCTGGAGCCGGGAATGAAGCCTTGCAGATCCGGCTTGAGGAGATGCTGGCTTCCGGCTGCCAGGGTCAGCCTATGGTTTTTGGAAACCGGGGGCTGGGTAGAATGCACAACCATATCCCAATGGCGGATGAGTTGGTATCCAGCTGGTCCGGTAATACGTAGGGTCAGATGAGCGGTCCCTTCTCCCGTGCCGGTCAGGGTAACCGGCAAGAGATGCATGGCCTGCACTTTCAAAAAGGTTTTGTGCTGCCCATTATTCCCGACCTGAATGGGTCCGGTAGCGGTGACTACACTTTGATAGTCGCCTACGGGCAGCTTCAGGTTCTGCAGCATGAGCGTGGCCTCGGCGCCATCACCGGGGGACAAAAAGCGGGGCAGCAGCAAATTGGCGATGAGCCGGTTGCGGACGATGATGTCGGCATTGCCAGCACCCACTGCATCTCCCTGCCAGGTCACGGCCATGAGATGTAATGCGCCATTGAACTCCGGAACATCAATGGGAAGTTCCGCAAGCCCGGCACTGTTGGCCTGCACCGGACCGGCAAATAGTGCCACCACCTTCTGGGGAATGGGACGCACGGCCGGGCCGAAGTTGGCCCCGGCGCCATTTTGCAGGAGTGCCTCATAGCCGGTAGGTCGCGCCAGTAGCGCAGCGTAGTTGTCTGCTACGCTGATATCCAGCCGCCGTTTCCCGAAAAAATGATGCAGCGGATTCGGGTTGGGAAACTGGGTAAGGTTGAGAATCCCCTGATCGACGGCCGCAAGCGTCACGTAGGCACCGGGTCGGGTTTTAACAGGAATCCGGATGATTTGCCGGGGGCGATAAACAGGTTGCACATCAAAATGAACGGGGATGGCGCGCTCGCCAGGCTTGAGACCCAGCCAGGTCAGGCCGATGGCGCGTTCTGGCGCCTCGCTGGCACTGGCTGGCCGAAACACATCGACCAGCGCATAAGCACCCGCTCCCCAGCTTTTTTCCACCGGAATATGCAGGGTGATGCCGCCCTTGGGTAAATTGAAATTTTTCAGAGACAGGATTTTGTCGTTGGCGAGCACCAGCACGGCCGGGCCGCCAAAGGGGGCGTCAATATGGATATCTGCCGTGCTGCCCGCCGCATATTCTGCCGTGTTACTGCGTACTGAAACCCGTTGGGGTACGCCTGGATTGGCACTGGTCTGCCAGCCGGAGTAAAAAATCGCGGAACTGGCTGCCAGCCCACCGTGCGCCTCCACAACCCGCAGTCGGTAACGACCATAATCCAGCACCGGCAATTGCAGGGTATAGGTATGACCGGCGGGTAAGCTGATATTTTTCTTCAGTACAGGATGGTCAACGTAGCTATATCCCCAGCTGGCTACGCCGTGTTGCATGGAAATGTTCCATTGCGAAGACTGTCGGACTACCTCGATTTGTACGGGCATGGCGCTGGGCTTGCCGTCTGGTGCCAAAGCCACAATATGAAACTCCGGTATTTTCCCTGCGGCTACCGTGTCATTTTTAAAGGCATTTTCGATGCCAATAAGGGGATGGTCTGGGGTTACCGGCAAAACGATTTCGCTGCTTACCGGACGGCCAGATGGCTCATTGATGGATACCGCGACATGCGCTTCCAGAAAACGGGTACTGTCCGGCAGTTTTTGTAAATTGATGGGTACTTGTGTCTGACCTTCAGCATCGGTGTCCGGCAGTGTCGGCTCCTGGACCGGGGCGGTAAATATTTCGCCATGTAGTCCGAACCGATAGTTCTGCCATTGCGGATAGGGCGTAGGACCACTGCTCAGGCTGATCCGCGCCGTTCCCGACAAATGCCCACCCGGAGCGCCATAAAGGTAACGTGCCTCTACCGGCCACCGCAGGGCTTGTCCGGCCGGAATGGGCTTGGCTGTGCCCAGTTTGACAGCCAGAGTTGGCGGTACAAAGGCAGATACGGTAAAGCTTTCCTGCGCCAGGGCAGGCTCCTTGAGACCGGTCGCCAGACTCACACTCCAGTTGCCATCCTGAGCGGCCAGGGGCAGCTTGACGGGTACAGCAATGGCATCATCGTCGGACAATTTTGGAACCGTATCCAGAAATACCTGCCCACCGGGCCGCCGCACAATGAGATGCAGAGGCAAATTCAGTGGTTGACCTGCGGCGCTGCGATAAATGGCCGCCACATGGACCGTCTCGCCGGGGCGATAAATGCCCCGGTCCAGCCACAGGAATGGACTGACCGGTTGCAGCGCCGGACGTCCGGAAATGCCGCGCCCGGACAAATTCAGCGGCGAGTTTTCGAGATTGAACAAGGTAAATTCATTATCCGGCCCATAAATGTGCAGGGCAGCCGGGCTTTGCCCACCACTGCCCTGGAGAATGGGTTTGGGGAAAAAGGCAATGCCATCGGCGTTGGTCTGGACGGTCTGGAGGATATCATTGTCCTGGGCAATGAGTTTTACGCTGACGCCACTCCAGGGGCTGGCATCCGTATAATGGCGGATCTGCACATATAATCCATTGCGGCCCTGCCAGACGGTAGGCGCCAGATTGGTGCGCAATACCAGTTGTACGCCGTTCAGGCCGCCGTTAGGGTTGGGCGTACCATCTCCCGGACTGATTTCAATGGCATAGAGCCCGGGTTTCTGCAGGATTTTGGGCAGTGGCAATATACTGTGCATCAAGCGGTTGGCGCTGAAATGCGGAATATCCGCGCTGCCTTGCCAAATCGTCAGGCTGTTCTGGTTGTTCAGGGTGGATTCGCTCTCGTCCTGGTTCAGCAGCGGGTGGTTGGCCACAAAAGCCAGCAAGGCACGTTCTGGTACCCGATTGATTTTCAATTTAACTCTGGAAATATTGATACTGGAAAAACCTACGGCGGGGGGCAGTGATGCCGGGATAATGAAGCGCCCGGTATCGGTGATGATGCTGGGAGAACGGTTGGGCAGGGTCAAAGTGACTGTTTGCGCCTTGGTCAGAACAGCGCCGGCAATGGCGGGCAGACCCGCACGGATATGCATCTGGGTACTGCTGCCAGCGTGCAGGCCGCTGACGCAGATGCCGCCATTTTCGCGAACCACGGCGACATGCGCCTGGGCAGGCGAAAAAGTCACCCAGTTGCTGGCATGAAAATCCGGAGCTTCGGACAGTGGGGCTGTAAACTGGACGCAAGTACGGGTGGGGAACTGGTTGGTATCGGGCGTAATTTTCTGAACCTTGAAACCGTAGTGCATTACGGTTTTTTTCAGGTCGACAGCCACTTGGGCATTGCCGGGATAAGCACGATACATGGCCTCGAGCAGATGAATTTCACTGAGATGATCGTTCTCTGCAGCCAGTGCTTTCTGCAGAAGCTGCAAAGTCGGAAGCAGGAGGGTGACATCCGGTTTCTGGCTGTAGATATTACGGTCATAAGCCAGATAGGCAGCATATTTAGTCTCTTTTGCAGAGCTCCGATCCCGCTTTTGCAAAGCGTTGGCCAGATGCCACCAGATTCGCGGGTCGGAACTGTCTTCGAGGGCAATACGTTTTTGGTAGTCGGCGACGGCTGAAGACCAGTCTCCTGCCGAGTAGGCCTGATTGGCCTTGCTGAGCGCGTCGCTGCGCTCTTGTTGTTTCCAGCTATCATATTGCTTTTGCAGGGTTGCAGCCTGAGCCGTATTTCCAGATTGCAGGGCATTAAGAATGGCTTTTTCCTTATCCTGACATTTTTTGCGGAAACTCTGGCCCGGCGCCGAAGACTCCAGCGTGCTGGCATAGTTTTCGGCGTCATTTCCCAGCCCGGGCAGAGTCCGGGATAAGTTGACGACCGGGATGGTAGTAGTGCTTGGCGTGGAGATGGTGGAAGCGGCAGGAAGCGTATTATTAGCGTTGGTTGCTTCAGAGTGATTTGGAGTTTGGGGTGGGGATGTTTTGCCGACATGATCTGCGGATTGGGATGCTTGGCTGTTATGGGTCTTGGCCGAATGGGTTGTTGCGTCTTTTCGGGTACTGAAAGCCCAGGCCGCAAAAGCGATGAGTACCAGCAGTAATGTGATGACTATCCATAGGAGCCGGGAACTGATTTTATGCTGAGTCATATATTCTCTCTATGTAATCTGCCGGATAGATTGTCAAAATGTGTAAGAATTTGCCAGAAAAAATCAACCGCTCCCGATAATTGTGAATAATAATTTAAACGTGTTCAGGGGACAACGTGGAAATGAGTGGCAATTTCAGCAAAACTAATACGTGATATACTGTTTGCAGTAGATTTTCGTTTCGGCCTATTTAATTGCTGCGATGTCGTTGTTTTATTTATTACTGTTCCCGTTAAATAATAGGAGTGTTCATGTTTGCCCTTAAAGTTTTATTCGCTGATGAAAATGCCGCCAAGGAAGCCATTTCCAGTATTCGCGAGGCCGGGATGGAAAAGCATGCGGATCATCCTGATTACTATGCAGCGCTGCAAAAACTGCTGCAGCAGCCTTTACGGTGCAGCCCCGCTGTTTTTGCCGAGAAGGATGTCATCTCCTGTGAATTTTATGGTTTTGACGAGAAAGAATCGGCGATGGTGGAAGCGGCTTTTCTGGATGTAGGGGCGCTGGAAGTGGTTGTCGAATAGTCGGGTATCGGCTGGCGGGTTCCCGATTCATTGGGCAATCAACCCGCCCGTACCACGGGAATGTCTGACCACGCGTTCAGATAACGGGGGGAGCGGTTACCGGCACGCATGGCCCAAGCTCTTTCGGCCCGCAGCCCGGCTACCCCGAATCCTGGAGCCGCTTTACCGTAACGCTTTTGTAGCAGCGTCAGCACATCAGCCAAGGCTTTTTTCTGTGTATCGCCGGGTGTGGCCGCATCGTCTTCCGGGGTAAACAGGCTTTGGGTTTCGGGCATGTTCACGTCCTGCAAGGCACTCAGCAAAATGCCGGATTTGATATAGCGCACGCCTGGTCGATAGGCTTCTGCCAGCGCGGCTTTGACCGCCTGCCACAGATCCTGGTAATGATTGCTCGGATTCGCCAGCGGGCGGAAGGCTACTCCCGAATAATAACGTCCCCGATGGGGCGAGCTGCGAATTTGTATCTGGACGCCTTGGGCTTTTTGACCGTTCTGACGTAACTTGGCTGCGCAACGCTGGGTATGTACGGACAGGCTTTCTTCCAGATCCGTGAGGTTTTCTACGGCTTGGCCGAAAGAACGGCTGCATTGAATATGCTGCCTTTTCTGGGGTATCTGTTCCAGCTGCAGACAGGAAATACCCTGCAACTCCTGCTGGGTACGGGCTAACACGATGCCATAACGTTGACGGATAGCGACGGGATCCGCCCGTAAAAAATCCGCTATCTGCTGGATATTCTGGCGGCGCAGAGACTCGCCGAGCTTTCTGCCGATACCCCAGACCGCATCAATAGGGGTATCCTGAAGCCACTGGACCTTCTGGTTGTCGGGAATGCTGTCCCAATCACAAACGCCTTCTGCCACGCGCCCTTTTTTTGCCCAGTGATTGCAGAGTTTGGCCAGGGTTTTGGAAGGACCCATGCCGACACAAACGGGCAGGCCCAATTCCTTGCGAACGCGATGCCGGACTGCACTGCCCCAGCGCAGCGCTTCCTTTCCGCTGACCGGAATATGCAGAAATGACTCATCAATGCTGTAGATTTCCTGCGCAGCGCTGAGGCTGCCCAGCAGGCGCATCATTCGCGCCGATAATTCTCCATAAAGGGCATAGTTGGAAGACAGTACGACTACACCCTGCTGTTTGGCCAGCTTCTGCCACTGAAAATAGGGGGTGCCCATGCCGATTTTCAGGGCCTTGGCTTCGGCGGATCGGGATACGGCACAACCGTCGTTATTGCTGAGGATGACCACGGGGCGGCCCTCCAGTTGTGGCGCAAACAGGCGTTCGCAGGATACGTAGAAATTGTTGGCATCCACCAATGCAAAGCGCATGTTCACTGCCCCAGGCTATGAATCACATGCCGCACCACACCCCAGATAAGCAGTTCCTGTTCGGGGTCCAGCAAAATGGGCGGGTACGCACTATTGCCGGGCAGCAAAGCGGGTTGCCCGGCATGTTTCCCCAGCTTCTTGACAGTCAGCTCTCCATCTATGGCGGCAATGACAATATGGCCTTCCCGGGCATCAATGGCACGATCCACAATCAGCAGATCACCATCGTGGATGCCATAGTCCAGCATGGAATCGCCGGAAACTTTGAGAAAAAAACTGGCATCGGGGTGAGGCAGCAAGTGTTCGTGTAAGTCCAGAGACCGTTCGACATGATCATCGGCAGGAGAAGGAAATCCGGCTGGAATGCGTGATGCGTACAACGGTCTTTTCAAAGGTGCAGGTTGGCTGGGCGGGTAAAAAATGATTGGTTCACCCTCCGCCTTGTCGGCCCCGCTGGATGTTGAATACCCCATGATTTTCACTCCGCTATAGGAATGCTGAATATGATAACAAAAAGCCCCCTGAAAAGGGGGCTGACAAATAATCAAATAAAAAAGATTATTTACAGGTCGATGCCTTCATGATCCATGGCCGCAAAATAATCGGTAACGCGGCCATCCGGAACGGTGACTTTCAGTGCCCAGATCATGCAGATAATGGCCAGGATGGCGACTAACACCATGGACAGGTAGAAGGGAATGTCCCCGGATCCTCCCAACACCTTGGGTCCAAACCAGGAAAGTACCCAGAGCCCGATAAAATAGGGAAATATCCAGGTAATATGTTTGAAACCGAGGGGCTTGTCACCGGATTTACCCCGAATCAGGTGCACAATCCAATAAATGAAGAGAATGGCAAACAGTACGCCAAAAATATAGGAAAGTGCCTGCAAACCACCCCAATACGCCACCAGTGAGGAGAGAATAAAGGCAATAGGGGCGATAATCTGCGCTCCCCAAAGGCGGAAGGGTCGCTTCAGGTCCGGTACGGAACGGCGTAACTGCAACAAGACGATGGGACCAATGCCGTAGGTAATGACTGAAATGGTGGTAATGAAACCCACCAGCTTTTGCCAGGAAGGAAAAGGCAGAAAATACAGACAGCCAATGACATAAGCGACAATGACACCCACCCAGGGCACGCCGCCTTCACTGATTTTGGTGAAAAAGCTCGGCCCTGCCTTGACTTCGCCATTGGCGACTACGGCGCGCGCCGCTGAAGTGGCATACACAAGCGCAGTGCCGCCGGGAGAAATGAGCGCATCTGCATAAATCAGCACCGCCAGCCAGGTAATCCCGAGCATGCCGGCAACTGCCGCAAAGGGACCAAATACTCCAGTGAAACTGAGCTTGGTCCAGCCCTGGGTGAGTTGATCGGGTGGCATGCTGACCAGAAAAGCCCATTGCAGGGCTACGTAAAGACAGCCACCAATAACGATGGAGCCTATTACCGCCAAGGGAATGTGTTTGCCTGGATTTTTACTTTCCCCACCTAATTCAATGGCCTGTCTGAAGCCTAGGTAACTGAAGACAATGCCTGAAGAAGCTACAGCCACAAACATGCCATGCACATTTTCCTTCATATGCATGATATGAAGATTTTCCGGATGGTAAGAAAATGCTACCAGCACGATGATGGTCAGGACAGGAACCGCCAGCTTCCACCACCCCAGGCTGGTGAAAATCTGGGTGACGCGTTTGATCCCCAGGAAGTTCAGCAAGAACATCAGTCCCAGTAAAACGACGGCGGCAAGCAGACCAAATCCGCTGAGTAGACCGGTGTTACCCAGTAAAAGGCCAGGAATATTATGGTGGACCCCTCTGTCAAGACAATAATCAGCCGAGTTTAAGAGGGTAACCTTTCACACGCAGCGGCACGGCGCTGCCCCGGTTTTGCTTCTGATTCTGTTTCCTGACGATTTTCTTTTTT
>Ga0172382_10003891_pt1 | contig 23346 bp, 18 predicted proteins | sample Leawel138RmetaG_FD_122245 | JGI IMG/M metagenome (GOLD analysis project Ga0172382, IMG submission 122245) | Leachate microbial communities from a municipal landfill in Southern Ontario, Canada - Leachate well 138R metaG | ecosystem: Engineered > Solid waste > Landfill > Unclassified | place... | reverse complement strand
TTGACACTGGTGCGCCGCTCCTCGTCCATGATGCCGAGTTTCAGGGTGTTGACCGGCAGACCCAGAAGGCTCTCAACCCGCGCGAACAACGCCGAGGTGAAGGCCACTTCCTCGGGGCCGTGGAGCTTGGGCTTGACGATGTAGACGCTGCCCGCGCGGGAATTGCGCAAAAGCCCGTCGCCGCGCAGATCGTGGAGAGCGGCAAGGCTGGTGATCGCCGCGTCGAGAATGCCCTCCGGGACCTCCCGGCCCTCGCGATCGAGAACCGCGTCGCTGGTCATCAGAAGACCCACGTTGCGCACCAGCATCAGGCTGCGCCCGGGGAGAATCAACGTCTGCCCCTCCGGGGTCTGGTAGTGGCGATCGGGATTGAGCGCCCGCTCGAAGCTGCCGCCGCCCTTGCGCACGGTTTCGGTGAGTTTGCCGGTCATCAGCCCCAGCCAATTGCGGTAGATCCCCACCTTGTCGACGGCATCCACGGCGGCGACGGAATCCTCGCAGTCCATGATGGTGGTGAGCGCCGATTCGAGGACGATATCCTGGATACCGGCGGCATCGATGGCGCCGATGGCCCCCTGGGGATTGAGGTGAATCTCCACATGCAGGCCGTGATTGCGCAGCAAAATCACAGTCGGCCTGTCGGCACTGCCCTGGAAACCCCGGAACTGCCCGGGATCCCGCAACGCCACCGCATGGCCGCCCTCGATGATGACCCGCAACTGGCCGTTGATGAGGCAAAATCCGGACGCACGGTGATGGCTGCCATCGGCGAGGGGAAAATGGGCATCGAGAAAATCCCGCCCCCGGGCGATTACCTGGCGACCGCGGGCGAGGTCGAACCCCGCCGCCTGCGCCGCGCCCCCCTCGCGGGGGATGGCGTCGGTGCCGTACAGCGCATCGTAGAGGCTGCCCCAGCGGGCGTTGGCGGCATTGAGGGCAAAGCGCGCATTGCTTACCGGAACCACCAGCTGGGGGCCGGCCATGCGGGCGATCTCGTCGTCGACTCCGGTGGTGGCAATGGCGCAGGGGGCCTCGTCGTCCGCCAGATAGCCGATGCGCAGGAGAAACTCCCGGTAATCGCCGGCATCGAACGGTCGCTCGCGGCGGGCGCGGTGCCAGGCATCGAGCTGCGCCTGAAGCACCTCCCGGCGCGCCAGCAACTGGCGATTGGCCGGGGAGAATTCCGCCACCAGTGCGGCAAATCCCCGCCAGAACAGCGCTTCGTCCACACCGGTGCCCGGCAGCACCTCGTCGTTCACGAGGCTCAACAGTGCACGGTGGACACGCAGACCCGCGATGTCGACATGGTCCGAAATGGCGGCGGTGTTGGCGAATTGGCTGGTCATCGGCTGGCTCCCCTGGCGTGACGGATATTGCCCCACGGCAATTGGCCGGCATTCTAGGTAGCGGGTCAGCGATTGATCCAGGTTATTTTGTTGATAACAACTATAAGTTTTGTGAATGTACCATAGCCGAGGGCTTGGCCCTCACTTCCACAAGGGGTCGCGGCGGTCCAGGTCGTCGATCCCCTTGGCCACCTCCGTCACCAGGCGGCGCATCCACTGGTGGGCAGGGTTGTGCTGCAGCAGTGGCGACCAGGCCATGGTGAGGTGAATGGGCGGCACGCGAAACGGTGGCTTGTGAATGGCCACCGCCTCGTAGCCCTTGAAAATACGCGCCGCCTTGCTGGGCAGCGTGACGATGACGTTTTTCTGCTGGGCCAGCAGCATCGCCGCCAGGTAGTGGCGGGTGTAAATGCGGATCTGGCGCTGCTTGCCGAGCTGGCGAAGCGCCGTGTCGACCCAGCCGAGGCGCCGGGAGTCATCGAGATTGATGCCCTTCGATGCCCCCATGCCGGTCTTGCTCACCCACACGTGGGGCGCCGCCAGGTAATTGTCGAGGGTGAAGTCCTCCAGCACCGGATTGTTGACGTTGAGCATGCACACGTAGTGGTCCTTCCAAAGGCTCACCTGGTGAAACGCCGGCGGCAGAGTATCGAAGCGGTTGATGGCCATATCCACCCGGCCCTTTTCCACATCGTCATAGCTCATGTCACCCGGGGCGAGCACGTCGAGCACGATGCCCGGGGCCTCCGCCTGCAGGCGATCGAGCAGGGCCGGGATCAATGTGGACTCGGTGTAATCACTGACCATCAGGCGGAACACCCGCTGGGCATTGGCGGCATCAAACCCTGATTTCGGTTCGATGGCCTTCTCGATGGACAGCAGCGCCTCCCGCACCAGGGGCTGCAATTCCCGGGCGCGATCGGTGGGGGCCATGCCGTCGCTGGTGCGCACCAGGAGCGGATCGTTGAACAAATCCCTGAGGCGCTTGAGGCCATTGCTCATGGCCGGCTGGCTGAGGCCCAGCTGCTCGGCGGCACGGGTCACGTTGCCCTCCCGCAGCAATACGTCGAGGTAGACCAGCAGATTGAGGTCGATCCTGTTTATATTCATATCATGAATACCTTAAATAAAAAAAATAAACTAGGTAAATCATGTCACGGTTCGCAAACTGCGCGCAACCTTTCGGGGTCACCGATCACCAACCATCAGGGGAGCACCACCATGACCAGCTATGCCAATGAAATCGCCATTCTCACCAAGCTGCGACAGCTGCGCGGCAGCGGCTGGGATGCCATCAATCCCGAATCCGCTGCCCGCATGCGGGTACAGAACCAATTCCGCACCGGTCTCGACATCGCCCGCTACACCGCCGACATCATGCGCCGCGACATGGCCGCCTACGATGCCGACTGCGGCGCCTACACCCAATCCCTGGGTTGCTGGCACGGGTTCATCGGCCAGCAGAAGCTGATTTCCATCAAGAAGCACTTCGGCACCACCGACAAGCGCTACCTGTACCTCTCCGGCTGGATGATCGCCGCCCTGCGTTCCGAGTTCGGCCCCCTGCCGGATCAATCCATGCACGAGAAAACCGCCGTGCCGGCACTGATCGAGGAGCTCTACACTTTCCTGCGTCAGGCGGACGCCTGGGAATTGAATCACCTCTTCCGGGAGCTCGACGCCGCCCGCGACGCCGGCAACCAGATTGCGGAGAAAGCCGCCCTCAACAGGATCGAAAACTTCGAGACCCACGTGGTGCCGATCATCGCCGACATCGATGCCGGTTTTGGCAACGCCGAGGCCACCTACCTGCTGGCCAAGAAGATGATCGAGGCCGGCGCCTGCTGCATCCAGCTGGAAAACCAGGTATCCGACGAGAAGCAGTGCGGCCACCAGGACGGCAAGGTCACCGTCCCCCACGAGGATTTTCTCGCCAAGATCCGCGCGGTGCGCTACGCCTTTCTGGAACTCGGCGTGGACAACGGCGTGATCGTCGCCCGCACCGACTCCCTGGGCGCCGGCCTCACCAAGCAGATCGCCGTCACCCATGCCCCCGGGGACCTCGGCGATCAGTACAACAGCTTCCTGGATTGCGAGGAAATCACCCCCGAAGCCATGAACAACGGCGACGTGGTGCTCAACCGCAACGGCAAGCTGCTGCGCCCCAAGCGCCTGGCCAGCGGCCTGTTCCAGTTCCGCGCCGGCAGCGGCGAGGACCGGGTGGTGCTCGACTGCATCACCTCACTGCAAAACGGCGCCGACCTGCTGTGGATCGAGACCGAAAAGCCCCACGTCGGCCAGATCGCCCGCATGGTCAACCGCATCCGCGCCGTGGTGCCGGACGCCAAGCTGGTCTACAACAACAGCCCGTCCTTCAACTGGACGCTGAATTTCCGCCAGCAGGTGTTCGATGCCTGGCAGGAAGCGGGCCGCGACCTCGCCGGCTACGACCGTGCCCGCCTGATGAGCGCCGAGTACGACGACTCCGAACTGGCCCGCGAGGCGGACGAGCGGGTGCGCACCTTCCAGGCGGATGCGGCACGGGAGGCGGGTGTGTTCCACCACCTCATCACCCTGCCCACCTACCACACCGTGGCCCTGTCCACCGACAACCTGGCCAAGGGTTACTTCGGCGACGAGGGCATGCTCGCCTACGTGGCCGGTGTCCAGCGCCGGGAAATTCGCGAGGGCATCGCCACCGTCAAGCACCAGGACATGTCCGGCTCCAATATCGGCGACGACCACAAGGAGTACTTCTCCGGGGAAGCCGCCCTCAAGGCCGGGGGCAAGGACAACACCATGAACCAGTTCGGTTGATGGCCTTGCCCACCCGTTGACAGCAACCCGCGGGCGGCCCACGCCCTGCACTAACCAAAATGCCCCGCATCGCGGGGCATTTTTGTGGGTGTCCGAGAAAGAAGGCGATTATCCCTTGGGCCCCCAGCTCGCGTCCGACAGATCGATGCCCCGCGCCGCTGCCGCCTGGCGGACAAATTTCAACGTATGGGCGGGGCTCGTGGCTATCGCCTCGGCGGCCTCGGCATCGGTGATGTCGGCGAGTGCTGTGAGTACCCTCTCCGGCGTGCGCTCCGCAGGGTCCAGATAGATCCCGGGGGTTTCGCGGATCAGACTGGCGCCAAAGCAGCCGGCGCCGGCGGACAAAATGGTCTTGTTGGGGGCATTCTCCGCACATAGCGCCAGCACCGCCACCGTGACATCGGCGGGGTCGAACAGGTCGAGGGCGCGCTCGTCCATCATTCCCTCGGTCATCGCCGTTCTGGCGATGGGGGTCACGCAGTTGACGCGAATGCCGTATCTCTCCCCTTCGATGACCAGAGTGTTCATCAACCCCACCAGACCCATCTTGGCGGCGGAATAGTTGGCCTGGCCGAAATTGCCATAGAGGCCGCTGGAGGATGTGGTCATGAGGATACGGCCATAACCCTGCTCCCGCATGGCACTCCACACTGCCCGCGAGCAGTTGAAGGCGCCCTTGAGGTGCACATCCACCACCAGGGAAAAATTTTCCGGGTCCATCTTGGCGAAGGATTGATCACGGAGAATGCCGGCGTTGTTCACCAGAATGTCCACCCGCCCCCAGCGGGCCAGGGTGTCGGCCACCATCGCCGCCACCTGCTCGTACACCGCAACATTGGCGCCGTGGGCGAGGGCCTCGCCCCCTGCGGCGATGATCTGGGCCACGGTATCGAGGGCGGCATCGCTCGGCGCGCCGTCGACACCCAGATCGTTGACCACCACCCTGGCGCCGCGGGCAGCCAGGCCCAAGGCATGGGCGCGACCAAGTCCCTGGCCCGCACCGGTGACAATGGCCACGCGGCCGTCGAATCGTACAGTCATGGTGAAACCCTCGTATCAATGCCGGCTGGCAGCGTCAAAAGCCGCCACTCTATGCATCTTGACGATGGAAGCTACCTATCCAACGACAGGTCGTCACCCGTGGCGCTTAATCGACCACCGTCCCCACCCAGCCGCCCTGCTCGACCACGGGCAGCCGACGAAGGGGCGGCACCGCCGCCACCGCCTCGCCCCCCTGGGCCGCGCCACTGGCGAGACTGAAGTGAATACCGTGTTTGGGGCAGCGGATGCAGCCCGCTGCAATTCGCCCCTTGGCCAGGGACGCGCCGTCGTGGGGGCAGCGTTCGTCGATGACGACGCTCTCGCCATCGCTGTGGATCAACAGGACGCGGTGCTTGCCCGCCGCGAATCGCCGGCAATAGCCATTTTCGAGGCGTTCGCGCTTTTCGAGGGGAATGAAAGGCATAATAACCCGGTGCGTGACGGATGGTGGCACAGCCAGTATAGCCGTCCGCAAACCCGCGCCGACACCCGAGAGAACCCGCGCCATGGCAGCCGCGCCCGAGATCATCGACTTCCCCTACCAGGCCGAGGTGGCGCCCCTGTTCGCCCGCCTGCGCCACCTGGATGGCGCAATCTGGCTCGACAGCGGCAAGCCCCGCTCGCTGCAGGGGCGCTTCGATATCATCACCGCCCTGCCCCAGTGGTGGCTGCAGGCCGGACGCGACGGCACTCGGCTGAGCCGCGCCGACGGCACCCTCGAACCCTGCGCCGCCGACCCCTTCCGCGCCGCCGACGAACTGCTCGCCACCCAGGGCCTCGTGGGGGAAAGCCATGCCCACCTGCCCTTCGTGGGTGGCCTTATGGGGTACTGGCGTTACGACCTCGGATCGTCGCTGCTCGGGCTGCCCCCCGCCCCCGGTGGCGAACCACCCTTGCCCGGCATGAAGCTCGGCTGGTATGGCTGGGGGCTGATCATCAATCACCAGGCGCGGCGCGGCTGGCTGGTGTTTCACCCGGCCTGCCAGCCAACCGCCCGCGAGCGCATCCTCGCCTGTCTCAACGGCGCCGAATCTCCGCCACCCGCACCCTTTCGCCTCACCGCGCCGTTCTCCCCGACGATTCCCCGGGCACAGTACCTGGCCGCCATCGCCGCCATCGCGCAGTACATTGCCGCCGGCGACTGCTACCAGGTGAATTTCGCCCAGGGTTTTGCCGCGCCCTGCGAAGGGGACCCCTGGGCCGCCTATCAGGTGTTGCGCCGCGCCCTGCCCTCGCCCTACGGCGCCTATCTGAACTGGGACGGGGAAGCGCTGCTCAGCTGTTCCCCCGAGCGGTTTCTCAAGGTCTCCCTCGGCCAGGTGGAGACCAAGCCCATCAAGGGCACCATCCCCCGGGGGCGCACCCTGGCGGAGGACGAGGACAACGCCGTCGCCCTGATGAACAGCACCAAGGACCGGGCGGAGAACCTGATGATCGTCGACCTGTTGCGCAACGATCTCGGCAAGCACTGCCGGCCGGGCTCCATCCGGGTGCCGAAGCTGTTTGCCCTGGAGAGCTTCGCCAATGTCCACCACCTGGTGAGCACCGTCACCGGCACCCTGGCGCCGGACAGCACACCGCTTGACCTGCTGCGGGACGCCTTTCCCGGCGGCTCCATCACCGGGGCCCCGAAAAAGCGCGCCATGGAAATCATCGCCGAACTGGAGCCCAGCCCCCGGGGCATCTACTGCGGCAGCATCGGCTACATGAGCGCCAATGGCCGCCTCGACACCAACATCGCCATCCGCACCCTCACCGCCAGGGACGGGCGCATCCACTGCTTTGGCGGCGGCGGCATCGTCGCCGACTCGGTGGCGGAGCGGGAGTACGAGGAGTCGGTGCAGAAGGTAGCGGTGTTGATGCGGGCGCTGGAAGGGGACGTTTCACGTGACGGGTGATACGTTGCAGGGTGCAGGGTGCAGGGTGCAGGGTGCAGGGTGCAGGGAAGGGTATCACTGCCGTGATGCAGGGGCCTGCTACCTGTTAGGGGTAGCCCGTATTAGCCAAGCCTCAGCGGCCGGTTGCTGGCCCTGATGAATTCCTTTTTGAGATCCCCGTAGCTGTGCACGGCGGGGAACTGGGGGAATTCGCGGATCACGTTGTCCGGGGCGTGGAAGAGAATGCCGGCGTCGGCCTCCGCCAGCATGGTGGTGTCGTTGTAGGAATCGCCACAGGCGATCACCCGGTAATACAGGCTCTTCAGGGCCACCACTGCCTGGCGCTTGGGGTTGGCCTGGCGCAGGCGGTAATCCACCACCCGGCCGTTGCCGTCCACCTCCAGCTTGTGGCACAGCAGGGTGGGAAAGCCCAACTGGCGCATCAGGGGCTGGGAGAATTCGTAGAAGGTGTCCGACAGGATGATCAGCTGGAACCGCTCCCGCAGCCAGCCGGTGAATTCGATGGCGCCCGGGAGGGGCTCCAGGGTGGCGATCACTTCCTGAATTTCGTTGAGGCCGAGGCCGTGCTCGTCGAGGATGCGCAGGCGCTGCTTCATCAGCACGTCGTAATCGGGAATGTCCCGGGTGGTGGCCCTGAGCGCCTCGATGCCGGTTTTTTCGGCAAAGGCAATCCAGATTTCAGGAATGAGTACACCTTCGAGATCAAGACAGGCAATTTCCACAGCGGTCCCCGGGGCTTTGAAGAGTGGCAAACAGGGGCCGCAGCGACCCCGGAATCAGGGCGGCAACTCTACCGTGGATCCACACCGCAAGCAAACCAGCTGTTATAACCCTATGCCTCTCCGGTATTTTTAGGGCACCGGGTAGCTGGGCTATAGTCCACGCCCGGCACTGTCGCCACCCCTCGCAGGAAGCCAGCCATGACCGCACGAGAAACCCCGATGAACGACCAACGCCTGACCGTGGTGGACCTGGACGCCCGGCTATCGGCGCAATCCCCGCAACAGATCCTCGCCCACGCCCTGGCGCACCACGACAATATCGCCATCTCCTTCAGCGGCGCGGAGGACGTGGTATTGGTGGACATGGCCTTCCGCATCCGCCAGGACATCCAGGTCTTCTCCCTGGACACCGGCCGCCTGCACCCGGAGACCTACCAGTTCATCGAGCGGGTGCGGGACCACTACGGTATCCCCATCGAAACCCTCTTCCCCGACGCCGCCCAGGTTCAGACCCTGGTGCGGGAAAAGGGCCTGTTCAGCTTCTACCGGGACGATCACAAGGAATGCTGCGGCATCCGCAAGATCGGCCCCCTGCGCACCAAGCTGCTGACCCTGGACGCCTGGATCACCGGCCAGCGCCGCGACCAGAGCCCCGGCACCCGCGCCGCCATCCCGGTGATCCAGGAGGACCGCGCCTTTGCCCGCAAGGGCGCGGGCCTCACCAAGTACAACCCCCTCGCCAACTGGACCTCCGCCCAGGTATGGCACTACATCCGCGCCAACCAGGTGCCCTACAACCCCCTCCACGACCGGGGTTTCATCAGCATCGGCTGCGAGCCCTGCACCCGCCCCGTGGGCCCCGGCCAGCACGAGCGGGAGGGCCGCTGGTGGTGGGAGGAAGCCACCATGAAGGAATGCGGCCTCCACGCCGTCAATGTGAGCGACAGCAAATAGCCTGGGAACACCCCCATGAAGATCACCATGGTCAAGAAGATCCTCGCCGACGGCTCCCCCTGCCAGAAATGCGGCGAGGTGGAACACAAGATGCGGCAGGCCGGACAACTCGACCGGATCGACGAAATCCTCATCGCCGACGAGCGCGACCTCGCCTCACCCGGCATGCTGCTGGCCGGGGAACTGGGGGTCGACCGGGCGCCGTTCTTTGTGGTGGAGGAGCCCGGCAAGCCGCCCCTGGTGTACACCGTCTACCTGAGGTTCGTGAAGGAAATCCTCGATCAGAAGACCGATGACAGGGACGAGCTGCGGGAAATTCTCGACGGCAATCCGGATCTGGATTTTATTTGAGGGGCGTTCTCACGCGTCACGTCTGACGTCTGACGTCTGACGTCTGACGTCTGACGCAAGAGCTTGGGTGCGGCGCTCTGTTCGGGCAAGGCTGCCGCGCGCAGTATCAGACTGCCTTTAGCTCCCGCTGCTGCAGGGCGTGGATGCGATCCCGAAGGGCGGCGGCCTCCTCGAATTCCAGGTTGCGGGCGTGCTTGTACATCTGCTCCTCCAGGGCGGCGATCTGGCTGGCGAGGCTTTTCAGGGTATCGACGCCGGGCACCCCGTCGTCGTGGCGGTTCCTGCCCTCCGCCGCCTTGCGCTTCTTGCCCTTGGCGGGCCCGTACAGCACCGCACCTTCCATGATATCCGCCACGGACTTGTGAATCCCCTTGGGGGTCAGGCCGTGCTCGGCGTTGAAGGCCAGCTGCTTGGTGCGGCGCCGTTCCGTTTCATCCATGGCCCGCTGCATCGATCCGGTCACGCGATCGGCGTAGAGGATGGCGCGGCCGTTGAGGTTGCGGGCGGCGCGGCCGATGGTCTGGATCAGTGATTGCTCGGAGCGCAAAAAGCCTTCCTTGTCCGCATCCAGCACCGCCACCAGGGCCACCTCGGGCATATCGAGCCCTTCCCGCAGCAGGTTGATGCCCACCAGCACGTCGAACTCGCCGAGGCGCAGATCGCGGATGATCTCCACCCGCTCCACGGTCTCGATATCCGAGTGCAGGTAACGCACCTTCACCCCGTGCTCGTCCAGGTACTCGGTGAGATCCTCCGCCATGCGCTTGGTGAGGGTGGTGATCAACACCCTGTCCCCCGCCGCCACGCAGCGGCGGATCTCGCCGAGCACGTCGTCCACCTGGGTGGTGGCCGGGCGCACCTCGATTTCCGGGTCGACCAGACCCGTGGGCCGCGCCACCTGCTCCACCACCTGGCCGGCGTGGGCCTCCTCATACTTGCCCGGGGTCGCGGACACATAGATGGCCTGGGGGGCGATGCGCTCCCACTCGTCGAAGCGCATGGGCCTGTTGTCGAGGGCCGAGGGCAGGCGAAAGCCGAATTCCACCAGAGTTTCCTTGCGGGAGCGGTCGCCCCGGTACATGGCCCCCAGCTGGGGAATGGTGACGTGGGACTCGTCGATCACCATCAATGCGTCGGGGGGCAGGTAATCGAACAGGGTCGGCGGCGGCGCTCCCGGGGGGCGACCGGAGAGGTAGCGGGAGTAATTCTCAATGCCGTTGCAGTAGCCCAGTTCGCGCATCATCTCCAGGTCGTAGCGGGTGCGCTCGCCGAGGCGCTGGGCCTCCACCAGCTTATCCATGGCGCGCAGCTGCTCTAGGCGCTCCCGCAGTTCATCGGCGATGCGCTCCACGGCGTCGAGGATGGTCTGGCGCGGCGTCACGTAGTGGGTCTTGGGGTAGACGGTGAAGCGCGGCACCTTGCCGAGCACTTCCCCGGTGAGAGGATCGAACAGGCTGAGGGCCTCGATCTCCTCGTCGAACAGTTCGATGCGCAGAGCCTGATCCTCGGCATCCGCGGGGAACACATCGATCACATCCCCCCGCACCCGGTAGGTGGCGCGGCGAAAGTCGAGGTCGTTGCGGGCATACTGCAACTCCGCCAGGCGGCGCAGGATGTCCCGCTGATCCACCCGATCCCCCTTCACCAGGTGCAGCACCATCTTCAGGTACGACGCCGGATCGCCGAGACCGTAGATGGACGACACCGTGGCCACCACCACCACATCCCGCCGCTCCATCAGCGCCTTGGTGGCGGACAGCCGCATCTGCTCGATATGCTGGTTGATGGAGGCGTCCTTCTCGATATAGGTATCGGAGGACGGCACATAGGCCTCGGGCTGGTAATAGTCGTAGTAGGAGACGAAATACTCCACCGCGTTATCCGGGAAAAACTCGCGAAACTCCCCGTACAGCTGCGCCGCCAGGGTCTTGTTGTGGGCGAGGACGATGGCCGGCCGCTGCAGGCGCTCGATCACATTGGCGATGGTGAAGGTCTTGCCGGACCCGGTCACACCCAAGAGGGTCTGGGCGGCAAGCCCCGCCTCCAGCCCCGCCACCAGGGCGTCGATGGCCTGGGGTTGATCCCCGGCGGGCCGGTAGTCACTGACGATGCGAAAGGGCTTCATGGATCACCGAGGGTTCGAAAACAACGGGGATTATAGGGAAATTCACCCCGGGGATGCGGCCGCTGGCCAAAAAACCACCAAGCGCCAGTTACCCCAAAATTTTCCCGAATCCAGGGTTGACGGGGCAGGACCCCATCACTAATATACGCGGCCTCAGCACAGACCATTCCGCCTTAGCTCAGTCGGTAGAGCAAATGACTGTTAATCATTGGGTCGCTGGTTCGAGTCCAGCAGGCGGAGCCAAATTGTAAGAAGCATCAAAGGGTTACCGAAGGGTAGCCCTTTTTTGTTGTCCGAAAGTCTTTGGGTCTCTATGGAAAGTCTTTGGGTCTGTCCGGGGGAACCCAATGATTTTTCGTCTTTGGGTCGGGCAGTTGGGATGGACTGCTTTGGCTGGCGTCTTGGGGCTGCTCCCGCTCTGGATCGCCCTGCCCTCGCTGTTGCTCCAGGCTGCCCGTCTGGGAGCAAATCGCCGGGGCGGCATGGCTACCCCCAGGGGGCGGTCTGGGCTGGCAGAGAGGAGCGCGGAGGAGTGAGATAATCTTAGCGAAAACCTCGTCCCGATTTGAGTGCCCTCCCTAGGGTCGCCCGATACCCACAATATCTGTGGATAAAATTGTGGGAGTCAATTTGATAACTCTTCTAAGGCCAGTTCTGGTACTGTGCCGACGAAATTGATCAAATTTCATCCAGCAGCGCTGCTAAATTCATAAGCGATACTTATGCATCAACTTTTCGTGCAATCCATTGTGTATGCTCACGAGAAAAGGCATTCTCGGTGTTAATAACGAAGTCCGAGAAGTCAGCTTCAATCACAGATTGCCACTCTGACTTAATAAATCCAATTTCATGGGCGGTAAGTGAATAAGAGGAACTTAACTCATTATGCTTTTTTGCCTGGATCCAGGTTAATACTGCACTAGCGGCGGTCGCTATGACCTCCACTGGCAGCGATAGTGACGAGTCGTACACCCTAAATACCAACATCACTATGGCTGCGCCATGCAAGAACACCGAAAGCCAAAACCAGCTAGACGCTCGTTTCCTGTTAAAAAGCGCCTTCTTTGTATACCAATCGGCTTGATCATCAATTCTTTGGATCTTGTAGAGAGTCTTTCGATCATCGAATGACTGGGAACGAACCGATCGCATCACATCCGTTATAGGTTCCTTTGCTCCTTCCGTTGAGTTGAGTACAGTAGAAAGACTCTGATTCTGCTTTAGCACTTTCTTTAAATCGGCAATAAACTCCGCCTCTGCGCTATCTTCTTCATGGAAAGGATCCGCTCTCATCATCCATTTCCAAGATAATGTCTTCACCGACTCAGCCACAGCCCTTCCGTTATACCATATATCATCAGGCTTATTTGTCTTGAGATAAATAAGGATTCCCAGAGTAACAAGAAAAAGTAACGCTGAAATCAATGCGCCATAAGTATTAACAGGGACGAAAAAAGAGACAGCCGCAGCAATCACCAAAAGCCCTAAATAAAAGCTCAGACAGAGATAATATTTATGTTGGGAATCCAATGATGCCTTGTCTGCCGATTGATACAATCCGGGAAAGGTGTCCTCCTGTATTTGCATTCTCGCCCCTTCTAATTCGTTATCTGTTTGAAGAAGCGTCTTCAATCGCTTTCATCATTGAAGTATGGTTCCATTGCACTATCGCGCTAGCATTATCTTTAATGTGACTGGGGATATTGGATGGCGGTTTATCCCCTTTATAAACAGCAATAACACCTTTTCCCATTTTTTTACTTTGCTCGATTTCCCACTTAACCCAGTCACTGTTCATACCATTTGGTGATAAATAGACCATGGTCACTGAAGCCTTTTCAATTTTTCCTCTGATCTGACGTTTGATATATTCATCCTGATCGCTGTTATAAGCCTTTTTTACTGAGTGGTCTGAAAATTCAAGGTCCACGCCATCGTTTTTAACCTGGCCCCGTAGCAGATTTACCTCATCCATATCTTCGCTAGAAAAACTAATGAAGACGTTTCTCTTGGATTCACCCGCATTACGTAAAAGCTCCTTAGCTTTCTTTTCCAGTTCCTTTTTGTCAACCGGAGAAAAGCTATAGCCGCCACCTCCGCCCATACTAACCTCCTTTAATCTCGAATTCTTTGCAGGATATGCAAACGCCACATGGTTCATCGCCGCCCACATGACATGAATATGATGAAATGCCTTTTTCAATGGCCATATCAATAACATCTTTCTTATAAAAATCACGCAATGGAGCCACGATTTCGATTGTTTGGCCCATAGCCTTTGAAATGGCGTGCTCAGCAGAAAGCAGAAAGTCATCAGTCTGATCAGGAAATATTGCCGTGTCTTCCCTCAAAAGACCGATGGATACGCTCCTGCAATCGTTTTGTACAGCAAACGAACTGGCTATTAGCAAAAACAAAAAATTCCGTCCGGGCAAAAAAGCTTCATCAACTATGTGCTTGGTTTTGTCGGTCAGCCCAGAGGTGATTACACTGCCAAAACCTGAGATGTCGATTTCCGCACATTCAGGAAGCCCAAATTTCCTAATATGGTTTCGAACAGCCAAAACTTCCTTATTAATATTTATTTGCCCGTAGTTTATGAATACTGGCTTTTGCTCCACGCCAGCTTCCATAGCTAAAACAGACAGTAAGCAGGAGTCCATTCCTCCAGAAAGTAAAGTCACCATGCTCATGTATATGCTTCCTTACCCAATGCTCTCATTACAAACCACATTGACTGATCAACTACTGAAACCGCATGATTGAACTTTGACACCTTGTCTATAAACCTCCGCTCTATCTCTTCATACTTGTCGATTTTGCTTACTTGTTTTGCGCAAATATCTACGTCATCAGTCAATTTTAGATAATTCAAAATATGCCTATCTAAAATAGCGACATTATCTGTGAACCCAATATTCTTGACATAGTGGCTAGATTGCTTCGGGCCAATACCGGGGCATAAGTAAATCAATTCTCTTCGCAAATCCGATGGAGCATTCATTGCCCCTACCATATCTGTTAAAGAGCCATATTTTTCCTCAATATTGCAGAACGATTCCGCAATATGCTTTGCGGCGCGTTTCGGATATCTGTACCTGCTGTATGTCTTATCATTGATTGATGAATAGGCTGGAGAATTCAAAATGCCCTCAATGAAATAGGCACGTTCATAAGAGTTCATCCGTTTCTTTCGCCGTTTCGGCAACAGGGTCGATTGGACAGCGTTTGCATATGCCAAACTTAATTCGTAGCGAACGCCACTACCTAGAATACATATGAGTAATTCAAAGGTTAAATCCTGCTCGGACATGCAGTTATAATCTTTACGCTCAACTACACGCTCAATGTCTCTACAAAGTTCTGCAATCGCATTTTCAATTTGCCAGGGCTTCATGCGCTTCTTCTCGCTTATATATTATTTTCGAAATCAATGTTTGGTTTTTATCCAGAAAACGCTCAGGGAAATAGTTCTCTAACATAGCCATCCGCTCATCGTTCTCAATCGCTTTTTTTAGGATCTCCATCCACAAGCGGTAAAATTCGAGATTGTGCGCATAACAGCGGGCTAAAAAGCTTAAATTTTTATCGCTACCATACTCGCTTTGGTGCTCATATAAATCGAGCTGCAATGGGTGATGTAACTTTCCAGAATCAAAATCCACAACAGTTTGACACCAATCCAAGCCATCGAATGAATCCGCTCCGGCGAAAGCGTATAGCATCATCGACAATGGATTTCCTGTACCTAAAATATGCAGAACTTGGTATTTTCCTGTGCTATTCAAGGCAGCCCTAATTTTTGATATATTCTCGGCGATTTCGCATATACCAAATCCAAGTTCACGTTCTGGAATAGCAACTAGCTCTGGGCCGCACACGGTCGCAACTTGTTTGCATATCTCGGGGTAATCCTGGGTGTCTTTACAATGGACTATGGGAGAATTCAATTCGGAACCGATTTGACCTATTGTTTTCTTCATCGTCGATTCAATGTTTCTAACATTCGCCGTTCCGTTGGTCAGACAATAATCATCAAATCCAAATGCATGTGAAACCTTATTTCTCCGCAATGTTTTGATATAGCGCTTAAAACACCAGCGTTTTGAGGAAGACCACGCTACTTCATAAATTCCTGAGTCCCACAACACCACCTGACACTGTTCATGAGCCTTGTTTAGCGCAGCGAGAAGCCTTTTGTTCTTTTGATATCTATAAACATCGAAACATGAAACCAAAAACTGAGGGTAATCTAGGGAAGTAAGCAGTTCGAGATGATCAACTACCGACCAGACGTTTTTGGAAACACTTGATACCGAAGGATAAAATACAGGCGTGGGAATTCCGCCTATTGTCGTAATGCCTTTTTGCATAGAAGAAGTCCTTCTCATACAGAGCCATGTAAAGTCATTGATATTGAATCGATCCTAGCCGCCTGAGTTATCCACAGCGTCAGGCAGATGGGCTCCAGCGACAGCTTAGCGAGCTTCTTAAGCATTATGTATCACATCCAAATCCAGGATCTCTCCGAGAACAGCTTTTATCATCTCCTCAGAATCGGCCATAGATTTCGCAAGTGTATTTCTGAGCTTCTCGCACTTATCCATCAACATAACAAGCCGTTCTTGCTCTTCAATTGGCGGCAAAATGACTTTGACCTCTTTTAGACTACCTATGGATAAAGTCACATTTGCCATCCCTTTCATTAAAGGCACAACAACATCGTCTTTAAAGTTATTCAGATAAAAATATAAGTATTTAGCAGAAACAGACGAGCGATCGATTGGAGTGGCTGCCGCCAATATACTGCCCAATGCAAATTTACCGCTTTGATAATGAATACGTTTAATTGAGGCATGGCCATGCCCTGTTGATGATACCAATGGAATGCAAACTGCTTCACAGTCAAACTGATATTCGGAGTGTGAGCCCTTTTCTTCTCCAGTGGTAACCATCGGGTAGCATCCCGGAACTGCCTTTTTTATTCCTGTCTGGCCTTTCTCGATACTGCAAATACTTCCAAGCTTTACAACCTTGTACTCTGAAAGCTGGAAATATGAATCAAATATTTCCTTCACCTCGGAAGAAATCTCACTCAGATCATCGTTAATAGTCTCGATGTAATCTTTAGCATTTTTATCTTTATCAACTTTCAGTCGAGTTGGATTCTTGATATCCAGATCAAAGTCTCTCTGAATGATCTCATCGATGGATGCCGACCACGAATAATCACTTTCTACTCGATTGTTCCACCAGTCTCTAACATCATCAAGGTCATCACTTTGAATTCGCTTTGTTTTCGAATAAGCCTTGACCCCCGGCGGGCAAATTAGCTGGTAATACCATATTCTTGTTGTCGGCTCACCCTTTGTAAAGAAAACCAAATTTGTCGCAACCGTAGCATAGGGCTTAAATACTGAGTTGGGTAATCGAATGATTGTGTGTACATTGCAATCTTCCAGCAGCTTCTGGCGGATACGTTGTTTGACACCATCACCGGTAAGCGAACCATCAGGCAAGACAATGGCAGCACGGCCACCATCCCTGAGCAGGTGGATCATCAGGATCAGAAACAGGTCTGCCGATTCCTTGGTACGGTAGGTTTGCGGGAAGTTGTTCTCATTGTTGTTGGAAACCACGCCACCAAAGGGCGGATTGGCGATGATCACATCTACCCGGTCTTTGCGGGTGTATTCACTTAAGGGACGTTGCAAAGAGTCTCCAAATTGGATATTGGGAGTGATGATGTCGTGCAGGATCAGGTTTGTATTGGCCAGCATGTAGGGCAGAGGCTTGTATTCCCAGCCTCGAACATTGTTGGCGATGGCTTCACGCTCAGCCACCGTACTGGCATTGGCTTTTAGGTGCTCAATCACCGCCGTTAAGAAACCGCCTGTGCCACAGGCCGGGTCGAGCACGGTTTCGCCTTGGGAAGGGTTGACCATTTCCGTCATAAACTGGGTAATGGCACGAGGGGTATAAAATTCGCCCAGGGTGCCAGCGCTTTGCAGTTCGCTCAGGAAAGTTTCATAGATCTGGCCGAACAAGTGCAGGTCTTTGCTGTTATTGAAGTCGATTTCATTAAGCTTGTTGATCACCTGGCGCAGGTGAATGCCGGATTTCATATAGTTATAGTTGTTGACAAACACCTCATGCACCAGGACAGCACGTCGGTTGGCAGTGGATAGGTCAATTTCTGATAGCGTAGGGAACAGCTTGCGATCAACAAACTGCAACAGCTCGTCACCAGTCATGCCTTCATCGTCACCGGCCCATTGGTCCCAGTGCAGCTCGGCGGGGATGGGAGAGGTGTAGTTGTCGTCCATCAACTCCAACTCCTTGTCCTTGTCACTGAAGATTTTGAGAAACAGCATCCAGCCCAGTTGTAGAATGCGCAGCTCATCGCTCCCGGTGCCGGTGTCCTGGCGCATGATGTTGCGGGCAGATTTTACGATGCCTGATACATTTGCCATGTTACTTTTTGCTCCAGTGAGATTTTTCGTAGGTGCTTTGTTCCTCGCGACCTAGTGGTTGTGAGGAGCAGCCGCTGCGCACGAAAAAGTCTTCCCTGCCTTCATATTGGGTAAATACCGGTTTGCCGCTTTTGGATACCTTGATTCGGCATATCTGTGTATCTTCAACGGTGGGGAAACTGATTTTTACATGAGAGATCAAGCCAGCGCCGATGTATTTCTTGATGATTTCTACCAGGTGCAGTTCAAAGCCATCGATATTGGGTTTTGGCAAAGTAGACATGTCATCAATCAGGCCCAGCATGTTCTGGTTATCATCCACGCCGATAAACAGGTTGCCGCCTTCACTGTTCATAAAGGCGGCAATTGTCTTGGCGATAACGTACTCCAGTTTCTTATTGACTTCCTTGCTGCGCAGGTCGTATCGCAAGGTTGACTTGAATTCAACCGTATCGCTTTCGCCCGACAGGATTAGCTCTTGCACCTCTTCATTGGCAGGCTCCTTGTGGCTGAGGTCAATGCGGGATTTTAGCTCCCGGTAGATCAGCTTCGCGCGCGCCTGCAAAAAAGTCTCATAATCATTGCTTTCGATGCCAAAGCCTTCCATATCGATAAAGTGGGTTTGCAGTGCTTTGTTGATCTGGCTGTTTTCGTCCTGAAAATCCGCAATGTATTGCGACGGAGCTTTGGCACCGATCTTGCGCTTGTTCAGGTGGTCGCTGACAAAGGTGATATTTACCAGGCTATTGCTGTTCAGCACAGTTTTGTTTTTCAGGTAAGCCCTGGGGAAGAAGTGGTGATAATTCTTGCTGCTGGCTACTTTCAGCCATGAGTTATCGAGAATGACCTTTCCGTTGTCCTGGAAATCCTTCGGCTCTTGATAGGCAAGCAGGCACAGCACGGCCTTGCAATAACTATTGCCCGCACTGAAGTTGGTGTCTATCAAGGCCTGAGGTGAATCAAGGTATACTTTGATGTCGCTGTAATCGGGACGCTGTCCGGCGAGAATCTGGTCAATGCGCTTAATGTCTTGCGCCAACTTTGATTCCGTTGAACTGGAGTAGCGGGACGACAGAGAAATACGCCAAAAGAACTCCTCAAGGTACTTGCGCTGGTCGCCATCCGGCTTGCCTTCGTTTACGTGGAAAAAATACGCAAAAGGAACCAATAGCGCGTCGTATGGGAGCAACTGGGAAACCGGGATGCGATAGGTTGTGCGGAAGTAATCAACACTGTCCTTGAGAGCTGAGATGACGGAATCCCAACTGTCAATAATGCTTTGCTTATCCAGAGCGAGAATTGTTTTACGCTTGCATTCCTTGGTGCGGCTTAGCAGCAGCGCCAGCAGACTCAACACCACACTGCTAGATATGCCTTCGTATTTGATTTCCTTCAGCTCTTTGATGAAGTCTTCCCACTTTACCTGCATATCGAAATGCTGCGGCTCGTCGTAGGTCTTGGCGGACATGATTTCGAACAGGGTCAGGGTTTGTCCGCCCGTGTTGATACGGGTAAAAACTTCGATCGCTGAGTCAATATCTTCCTTTCTTAACACCACAGTTGAGAATTCATAGGTTTTGAATGCCGTGGAATAGGCATCGATTTTTTCCAACTCCGCCTCGCTGAATCGGGCTGACAGTTCTTTAGCCTTGCTATAGCTAAAGTTCAGGACATCAAACAGGGATATATGTTTGTCACTATTCGGTTCCTCTGTGATCACTTGCTCATCATTATCATTAACGTCCACATCCAAATTGACGACAATGTTGCCGTAGTCGGTAATTTTCTTCTCCCCGACTTTCTGGATATGTGCCCCCAGATAGGCTGCGAATAGCGATGTGATTCGCTGCTGGCCATCCAGCACATACTGGACCTTGACGCCATCCGGGGTGTCGGGAATATCCAGATTGCCAACGTTCTTGATGTCGTTGATGCGCTCGTCTGTTTGCCAAAGAATAAAGGTGCCGATTGGATAGCCCTTTAAAATGCTGTCCAGCAACTTGGCTGTTTTATCGATGGTCCAGACAAAATCCCGCTGGAATTTCGGGATCTTGATGATGCCTTTCTGGATCTCATTGATGAGATCAGAATACTTTTTAGAATCGGGTTTGGGCTGTTCAAAATTCATATCTTATGCCGCCTGATACAAGGCTTGTTCCAGTTGGTTCAGGGCTTGCAGGTATTGCTGCTTGCCCCCAAAAAGGTTGATGATTTCGGTCGGGGTGCCGAACTGGTCGAAGGGATTGACCTTGAGCACCTTGATGTCTTCGATATTCTCGATGCCTTCGTCGGCGTATTTGTCCAGAAGCGCTTCGAGCACCTTGCGTGCCTGCTCGCCATACTGGGTGAACACATCGCGCTTTCTGACTTCTTTGGCACGTTCGGCTCGGGTTAGCGGCGGCTGGTCGAAGGCGGTATGGCAAATCATGTCGAAGATGTCCATTTCTTTGCCGATGGCTTCTTTCAGGTTTTCCAGCACGATGCCCTGTTCGGTGAGCTCGTCAATGATGGCCTGCTTTTTGTCGGCGCTGTGCCACTTACTGAGGAAATCATCCAGTGACTGGTATTGCTCGCGCATTTTCTGGCGAGTGTAGTCCTTCAGGCTACCGGTAATCAGCTTGCCGTTGCCGTCCATGTATTGGATGCGCTCGTTGAGAATGGCAACATTGACGCCGTTGACGTAATACTTCGGGCGCGGTTCGCTGATGATCTCCCCGCCGGTAATGATTTCCGGGGGTTCGGGTGGCGACTCGAATATGACTTCCTCGCCAGTTTCATCCGTGATAGTTTCACCCTCAGCTATTTCTTCTTCGGGTGTCTCAAAGTCGTCATCTTCACCCAGCTCTTTCACACGTACCGGGTCCCCGTCGAAATTCGGGTCGGCAAACAAGTCGGTTACATTGCGAAAATCGAGAATGGTAAAGAAGGTTTTGCCAAATTCTTCGTTGATGCGGGTGCCACGCCCGATAATCTGCTTGAACTCGGTCATGGAGCCGATGTTGCTGTCAAGGACGATCAGCTTGCAGGTTTGTGCATCTACGCCGGTGGTCATCAGTTTGGAGGTTGTAGCGACTACCGGGTAGCGTTCTTCCGGGTTGATGAAATTATCTAGCTCGCGCTTGCCTTCGTCATTGTCGCCGGTGATTTGCATGACCCACTTAGGGTTTCCCGCCATGAGATCGCTATTGGCATTGGCTAGCGCTGCGCGCATCCGCTGGGCGTGGTCGATATCAACACAGAAGACGATGGTTTTATCGAAGCGGTCGGTTTTGTTTAGGTATTCCGTTATCTTGTCGGCCACTGCTTCGGTGCGTTCATCGATCACCAGGCTCTTGTCGTAATCCCTACGGTTATAGATGCGGTCTTCCACTAGCTGGCCGCTTTTGTCCGTTTTCCCGGCTTCCGGTCGCCAGCCTTCCAGATCGACATTTAGGCCCACTCGCAGCACTTTGTAGGGCGCGAGAAAGCCATCCTGTATGCCTTGCTTGAGCGAGTAGGTGTAAATGGGGTCGCCAAAGTATTCGGTACTGGATACGGTTTCAGTTTCTTTGGGGGTGGCGGTGAGGCCAATGTGGGTGGCTGTTTTGAAATAATCCAGAATTTCGCGCCAGGCACTATCTTCTGAGGCGCTGCCACGGTGGCACTCGTCGATGACAATCAGATCGAAGAAGTCTGGGCTGAATTCGCGGTAGGCATCCTTATCTTCATCGTAGTTGGTCAGCCCCTGATACAGCGCAAGGTAGATTTCGTAGGATTTATCGATCTTCTTGTGTTTGATAACCGTCATCTTGTCCTTGAAATGTCGGAAATCGCCGCGCCGGGTCTGGTCGATCAGGGCGTTACGGTCGGCCAGAAACAGGATGCGTTTCTTGGCACCGGCCTTCCACAAGCGGTGGATGATCTGAAAGGCGGTATAGGTTTTACCGGTCCCCGTGGCCATAGTCAGCAGGATGCGTTGCTGGCCTTTGGCAATGGCTTCTACCGTACGATTGATGGCGATCTGCTGGTAATAGCGCGGGCTACGACTGGTGCCGTCAAAGAAGTAATCCTGGGCGCTGATGCGCTCGGCTTCCGGTGTGGTGATGCCTTTGTAGCGTTTGTAGCGCTCCCAGAGCTGTCCTGGAGTGGGAAATTCGTGAAGCGGGAGTTCGCGCTCAATATTGCCGGTTGCGGCGGTGCGGTCGTGCTCAAAGAAACCATCACCGTTGCTACTGAACACCGTGGGAATGTCCAAGATGGTAGCGTAATCCAGCCCCTGCTGGATGCCTGCCATGACTGAGTGATTGTTGTCCTTGGCCTCAATGACGGCGACCGGGATATTCGGTTTGTAGTAGAGGATGTAATCCACCCGCTTGCGCTTACCTCGGGTGGTTAGATTGCCCTTCACATAGATGCGACCATCGGTAAAGCCGACTTCTTCGCGGACTTGTTTCTGCATGTCCCAACCCGCTTGTTCCAGTGCAGGTGTGATAAATTTTGTGCAGATATCTCGTTCAGATAGATCTTTTTTATTCATCTAATGCATTCCATAGCATCTGGAAGGTCGAATCTGTATAAATAATAGCCACTTAGAGCTTGCGCTTATCCGGGTATCTTATATGAATACACAACCCCACAGGTACCCCCTATGCCCGATTCTTACACCGATACCCCATCGCCGCCCTCAGGACCAGCCCCACTCACCCAGTCCCAGCAAGCCACCCTCCGAAGAGCCCTCCGCCTGCTGGAATCCCAACTGACCCATACTGAGGTCTTCTCTAACCCCACCGCCGTCAAGCAGTACTGCCAATTGCAGATCGGACTGGAGCGGGATGAACACTTCTGCTGCCTGTTCCTCAATACCCGCCACCAGCTGATCGCCTTCGAGCGCCTCTTCCGGGGCACCGTCGATGGAGCCAGCGTGTACCCCAGAGTGGTAGTCCGGCGCTGCCTGGAGCTGAATGCCTCTGCCGTGATCTTCACTCACAATCACCCCAGCGGCGTTGCTGAGCCCAGCCGGGACGATGCCACGATCACCCGCAGGCTGAATGACGCCCTCGCCCTCATCGATGTCCGCGTCCTGGATCACATCGTCGTGGGGCTGGCAGAAACCACATCAATGGCGGAATCCGGACTGCTCTAACCCCTGCTCCACTTCAGTTGTACCTCTCAATTACACCCTTCAACTTTACCTTCAATCATTGTTCATTTTTTACCCAACAGGAGCTATACCTATGGCTACGAAAACTGCTGTCTCCAAAACCGTACCCACCCAGTCCGGCCTGAGGATCATCAAGAAAGGCACCTGCGGACTGATCGCCCCAAGTTCCACCGGGAAGCTGACCTACAACATCGGCTTCGATGCCAAAGACAAGACCTTCCACTTCCGGGTCATCGGCAACTCTGGTGGCGGCTACCACTCCCGCGAATGGGTCAGCCTGGACCGGATTCTGGAACACATAGAAGCCCAACCCCCAGAACAGCCCTTCAAGAGTCTGATCCTGAGGAAGGTGTATGTGAGTACCGGGGCCAACAACTATGGCTTCCTCGCCGCTGTTCTCCGGGCAGAGGGAATCCTGGTGCCGGTACCGAAGAAACCCTTCAGCCACCTGGCCGGAGACGTCGCGGCGTTCAGGAAGT
>Ga0172382_10003890_pt1 | contig 23349 bp, 15 predicted proteins | sample Leawel138RmetaG_FD_122245 | JGI IMG/M metagenome (GOLD analysis project Ga0172382, IMG submission 122245) | Leachate microbial communities from a municipal landfill in Southern Ontario, Canada - Leachate well 138R metaG | ecosystem: Engineered > Solid waste > Landfill > Unclassified | place... | reverse complement strand
TCAATTACACTTTTTCGCTGTAGTTCTTTATTGCTCATTTCGATTGTCCATGTCATAGCTCCTATTATCATTTAGGACATTTCTAAATTGCTACTTTAGGACATTATCATGTTGCTCTTACACAGCACTCTTCGTTCACATGGCAAGCTCAATTCTTCGGGTATAATTCTTGCAATAGGGGTTGCTCCTGCGATTCACAGCCCTTGCTCACAAGAGGTAACGATGTTCCAAAGCCAATGGCAGCAAACCACCACCCAGACATCCGCCCATCTGGCCCAGACCATGACGCTGCTCAGTCTGACGGCGATTGAACTGCAGCAAAAAATCGACTCTGAACTGGCTTCGAATCCCGCGCTCGAACTGGTCGAGGAACGCCGCTGTCCGATGTGCAAGCGGCTGCTCCCGCCTACAGGACCCTGCCCAATCTGCAGTCAACCTAAAAATATAAATTCAGACGAGCCTATTGTTTTTATTTCGCCGCGTGAAGACTTTTACACGGGCAGTGGCAGCACAACCAGCGAGATTCTGGATGAGCCGTACGCCTCAGAAATGGTCGACCTGCCCTCTTATGTCCTCAAACAAGCAGCATCCGATTTGAAAGTTGAAGACCGCCTGATGGCTGCCTACATCCTCAATCACCTCAATGAGGACGGTTTCCTGACAATCACGCCTATTGAAGTTGCCCGTTACCATCACCGCCTGCCAGGCGAGGTTCAGGCAATCATCGAATTGCTGAAACGCTGTGACCCCGTTGGAGTCTGTTCGTCAAACCCGGCTGAAGCCATGCTTGCGCAGATCGACAGTCTTGCCGAACGGGTTGAAATCCCAGCGCTGACAAAAGAGGTGATCTCAGATTACCTGCCCAAACTCAGTCAGCACCATTTTGCCGAGATCGCGCGGGCATTGAAATCGAGCAGCCAACAGATCCAGCTGGTCGCAAACTTTATCAGCGAGAACCTCAACCCCTTCCCAGGCAGGTCACATTGGGGCGACGTCCGCAACCCCAACGCCAGCGGTTCAGAGGTTTTTCACCAACCAGACGTGCTCATTTATTACCTGAATGACAAACCAGACAACCCTCTGGTCGTGGAAATAATTCTACCGGTTCGTGGCACCCTCAAAGTTAACCAATTGTTTAAAGAATCAGCAAAAAGTGTCGATTCGGAACACGCCGATCAGTGGAAAGCGGATATAGAAAAAGCCTCGCTGTTAATTAAATGCATTCAACAGCGATCGAATGCTATCAAACTGTTGATGGAAAAACTGGTGGTAATCCAGCGAGGTTATATCATTGGCGGGGATAAAAACATGGTCTCACTTACCAGAGCCAGAATCGCTGAAGGGCTGGGTTTGCATGAATCGACCATCTCGCGGGCTGTCTCTGACAAAACTATCCAGTTGCCCAATAAAAAAATTGTCCCTATGTCCATTTTTTTCGACCGCAGCCTCGCCCTCCGCACCGTCATCAAGGAAATGATTGAAGAGGAAACGCAGCCAATGAGCGATTCGGAAATCAAAGAAAAGCTTGAGGAAGAAGGGGTTTCCATCGCGCGCAGGACTGTTGCCAAATACCGTTCCATGGAAGGCATTTTGCCAGCGCATCTGCGTGCCAGTTCCAAAAGCACGCAAGGTTGAACCGTGGACCGATCTTCCCAGAGTTATTCACGTGATGCGGCTTTTGCAGGTGAGCTTCAACTCTTAAGCCAGTCTGGTCTGATCGATCTGATTGCCGATGCTGCTGTGGTGTATCTGCGGACTGCAGACCAGATTGTCATGGCTAATCAGTCTTTCCTGGATTTGAGCGGCTATTCAAAAACAGACCTGCGGCAGATGAGCCTTTCCGCTGTCATCCCCGGTGAAACGGATACCAACCCCAGCCAGAATCAAGCCAGGCAAATCCAGTTTCAAGTCTCAAGCGGTGAGATTCTTCCGGTTCTATTGAGAATCCATTCCCTCAGCCCTACCAACCAGGTCGTCGTGCTGGTTTTCTCAGCATTGAGAGAGCAAAACTTCTTTCGCCAGGACCTGCTCGATCAGGAGCACCGTTACGATAACCTGAGACTGTTGGCCGAGCTTGCCTGGCAGCCCACCGTGACACTGCTTTATCAAACAGCTGTCAGGATTATCACCGCAACCAGCAAACCTGATTTTGTCCTGGTTTATCGCCAAAACAAAGAAAGCCTGATTCTCACCCAGGATCACAATTCTGATGTCGCCCAACACTTTACCAAAAAAACCAGCCTCGAAAGCCAGGATAAATTAGATGGGGCCGTCTTGTGGCGGGAGGGCAAACCTACGTTGTCGAACTTTGAGGAAATTGCCCAGGAACTGGGAGCAAAGTATTTATTCAGCATTCCGCTCACAGTCAACACCAATCTGCAGGGGCTGATCCTGGCTGGCGGCTTCGGGCTGGTTCCTGACAACGAAACCCTGCGGTACCTGACTCTCCTGGGCATGCATGCCAGTTCTGCGCTAAAAAACCTGACCACACTGGAGCATGCTAAGATGGCTATGCGCAATATACGCCGGCTCGCCCGAATCCAGCAAACCGTGGCTGACAATCTTGAAGAAGGTGTCATCGTGCTCAGCCCGGACCTGCGCATCGCTGAACTCAACCCGGCGGCAGAGTCGATGCTGGGGTATGCCAGCAAAGAAGTGTTTCAACAACGGGCTGAGATGGTGCTGATCGGCAACGAGACGCTCTCGACCCTCTATAAAAACGCACAGCAGGGCATCCCCACCCTGGTGGGTGATAATCTCAACCTTAACACCCGCCTGGGAGCCAGTTTCCCAGCCCAGGTTTTATGTCTGCCGGTGACGGAAGATGGGCAGGTACGCAGTATCGTCCTGATCTTGCGTGACTTGAGTCAGAGCGAAAAAATCCGCGTCCATTCCAAGCATTTGGAACAGCGGGCATTCTTAGGCGAGGTTTCGGCCATTTTCGCTCACGAGGTGAAAAACCCGATCAACAGCATCTCAACCGGACTGCAGTTGATCGGCATGAAAATGGCTCCCGACGCGCCTTATGCCAATCTGATTGAGAGACTGCAGAACGATTGTGCCCGCGTGACCCACCTGGTCAAATCGACACTAACATTCTCCAAACCGATCGAGTACCAGATCCGACCTTATGACCTGGCTGAGATGATCCCCTCGATCCTTGATCGCTGGGCGCCGCGCATGAACAGGTTAAATGTCACTTACAATTTCAGCGCTCCTACTGAAAGGCTGCTGGTTAAAGTCGACCCGCGGGCAATCGAACATGTTTTCGTCAATTTGATCAGCAATGCGATTCAGGCCATGGAAGACACCGGCGGGAGTCTTAATGTCAAAATAAAACAGGCATCCACAGCCATTGTTCCACCACAGTGTGAGATAATTATCGCCGACTCCGGCCCTGGAATTCCAGAAGATCTGGTTGAGCACATTTTTGAGCCCTTTTTGACTACCAAGACAAGCGGAACCGGGCTCGGATTGGCGATCACAAAGCGGATCGTCACCGCCCACGAGGGCAATATTTATGTGGAAAGCGTTCCTGGAGGCAGTGTTTTTCACGTGCTTCTACCGAGAGCATAAGAAGGGAAATTATGACCGCATCAATCCTTGTCGTCGATGATGAAGAAACCGCTCGCATGGTTGTTTCTGAGTTTCTCAGAACTGAGAATTACGAAGTGCAGGAAGCAGCCACGCTCACAGAAGCCCGCGAAATTCTAAGTCAGGATGGTACAGATATCGTCATCCTCGATGTTCAACTTCCGGATGGCTACGGGCCTAACTTATTGGCTGAGACCGCACGCCAGCCCCGAAAACCTCAGGTCATCATCATGACCGCTCACGGTGAAGTTGGCATGGCTGTGGAGGCGATGAAAAACGGCGCCCAGGATTTTATGGAAAAGCCGCTCGACCTGCTGGAGTTGGGCAAATCGGTCAAACGTGCCTCAGAAGTGGTTGCCATGCGGCGCGAGTTAAACCATTTGAGAGGTAAGGCCAGCTTGGATAAATTTATTGTCGGCAAGACCCCGCGCATGAAAACGCTCGTCGAACTGGCTCACCGGGCAGCAGAAGCCTCTGTTTCATCGCTTATTACCGGTCCAACCGGCACTGGCAAGGAAGTCCTGGCAAGATATATTCACGAAAGCGGACCCAGATCAAACAAACCCTTCATTGATGTAAACTGCCCTGCAATCCAGGCGACCATGTTTGAATCGGAACTGTTTGGTCACGAAGCTGGCGCTTTCACCGGCGCGACACAGCGGCGCAATGGGTTGATGGAGATCGCGGACGATGGTGTACTCTTCCTGGATGAGATATCTTCCATGCCCATTGAACTGCAGGCAAAATTTCTTCGCGCGCTGGAAGAACGCACCTTCCGCAGGGTAGGCGGAAAGACACTGATCAGTGTGGACGTTCAGGTCGTGGCTGCCTCAAACCGCAACCTCAAGGAGATGATTGCCAAATACGAGTTTCGCGAGGACCTCTACTATCGCCTTAAAGTAGTCGACCTGGACTTGCCCTCCCTCTCCGAAAGAAAAATCGACATCCCGGATTTAGTCGGCTATTACTTACAATACTTTAATATGAGCATGGGCAAGAACATCCTCGACGTCACACCCAAAGCCATGGAAGCATTGATGAACTACAGCTGGCCAGGAAATATCCGCGAACTGCGCAACGCGCTTGAAAGAGCCGTCTTGCTCTGCGACGAAGCCGCCCTCGACCTCGGTCACCTGCCTCTCGACCTCGTTAGCCCGATGGCGCCGTTCGGGCAGCAACCCCTACCGCTGGCATAGTATTTGCAACATAACCTCTAACAGGAATCTGTATGGAGGTTTTTTATGTTTGATAGCGGGAATCAAATTGTTCTGATCGTATCCGTCATGCTTTTTGCCATGGGCATTGTTTGCCTGGTTCTGAGCATCTTTATCCTGGCAAGACAGGCCATGAATCGCAACATCCAGACAATAGCCGACGCGACTACCAAGCTCGCCGATAAGGGCATTACTGAGGGGGTCTCTGGTCTGGTTGGCAATGCCTCGCTACTGATCGGTTCTTTGAACGACCTGGCAAAATCTACCACCGGTATCGGCATCTTCCTGGTATTTCTCAGTCTGGTTCTTTTTGCGGGAGCATATTATTTTGTCAAACCCTTCACCGGACCTCTGCCGTAATTTCAGCATAAGAAAGGATGAATTATGGCTATTGATTGGCTGTTGAAAGAGCTCAATTCACGGTTTAAGCAAACCACTGTCAGACAACTGCTCGAGGCTTACCGCGAAAACGCGTTGTTATGGCGCGAGCTTGACCTGAACGAACTGCCAGCGAGATGGTTTGAAATCGCAGGTAATAAACTCGAATTCTGGCACCCAGCCATGATTTCGTTGTTCTACCTGGATGAGAGCCTGGTCGACCAGGACCTTACCAATCTCCACACTCCCATTCCAACAGGCTTGCTTGAAAAGGCAGCCAAAACACTTGCAACCGTGCGCATGACGGGTTTAGAACCAGCCACATTAAAAGACGCCACTTTGCTTGCCCTTCTGCTGCGCGATTACCGTCTCAAGCAAACCAGCTGGAAGAACCTTGGCCAATATTTGACCGAAGAAAAAACCAGGCTGCCGGCCTGGTCTGCCAGTCTGACCATACTACCCCTGTTGTGTCCTGATTTTGAAGCCGCTCTGGAAGAATTGGCCGCCACAAGTTCTGATGCTGACCCGACAGACCTGGCCAAATGCCTTGTCGCCGTATTCAAAAAACTGCCGTTGGCGGAAAACGAGCAATTCGATCTGTTGGTTAGAATTCTTGCCAGCGCTAATTTGAGCTTGAAAGCGGTGGTTTTGAAACAGCTAAAGGGAAAAGTGTCTGCATCCTTCACCAAACTGCTCGCGCACAGCCTGTTAGTCCAGAATGAATCCCAACCTACTCTCAACCACATCGAAACCTATCAGCACCTGGCTATCCTGTATCAATACGCGGGGCAAACAGACAAAGCCCGACAGGCGCTGGAACTGGCCTTTGACGCCATCAACCGCAACCAGGCTGCCATCCTGCATAAGTTGGCACTGGATCTTGAACTTTCAGATCTTGAAGAAGCCCGAAAAACCTGGGAAGAAGTTTTACGACTCGAACCAAATAACAGCGAATATCGTAATCAGTACGCTGAATTCCTGGTAAACCAGGATGAAGTCGACTTCGCCTTAGATGTCATGAACCAGGGAGAAGACGAAAATATGCATGCTTTGTTGGCATTGCGTTACCCCCAACTTCGCGACCGCGCTGATGAAGCATACACTGCCCTGGACAATGCCCTTCAGCGAAAAACACTGCCAACTTCCTCGTCCCGCTTTGGTGTTCAGAGTGATAACCTGAAAGCGGCAGAATATGCCTTCAACCGGAAACGATACAAAACGGCTGCTGAGTTTGTTCGTAAAGCTCTGCAGGATGACCCTAACGACCTGGGCACCATTCGTTTGGCCGCCAATATCAATCGAAGGCTGGCCAACCTGGATGATGCCGTCACATCTTCGGCTCTGTTGTCGGTATTTGAACCAGATAACCAGGCCAACAAAAGAGACTTGGCAAAACTCTACCTGCAAACCAGGCAGGAAGACAAAGCACTTGAAATCTATCAGGAATTGATCGACCAAACCGATCAGCCGGCCCGTGAGGACCTTTTGACCTACTCGGAGATTGCCATCAAATCTGGCAAGCCCGAAATCGCCATCCCGATTACAGAGAATTTCCTCTCGCGTGATCAATTAGATGGAGAAGCTTTAGTGATACTTTGTAAAGCGCTGATTAATTCGGGGCAAAAATCACGTCCGGTCGAATTGCTCGAGCGTGCCTCTGAAGTCGCGCCCGAAAAACCCGCCAGCTGGCTTTCTCTGGCAAAGATTTGGACTGAGTTGGGAGAAAACGAAAAAGCCACCCAGGCTCTGCGCAAAGCCAAGGCAGCACTCCCCGGAGACCCTCAGATTCTCAGCGCTCTTGGCAGCCTCTACCTTGAAAATGAACAGACCACCGATGCTATCGCCGCCCTGAAACAGGCTTTTGAGAACGATCCAAATAATCTGGAGGTCCGCAAGTCGCTTGCTGGCGCACTACTTAAACAAGGCTATACCCATGACGCCTGGGCGATCCTTGAGCCGCTCGAAGAAGATTACGCCAGCGACCCGGAATTGGCCCTGGTTTTAGGGCAAACCTACCTGTCCATGGATGACCCCAAGGGCGCCCGCACGTTACTACAGTTTTCCTGGAACTCTCTTCGCCGCGCAGACACGCTGCTCGCCTACGCCAACTGCCTGCTGAAATTAACCAGCAAGCGCCCTGATGCCGACATAAAAGAACTGGAAGGCTTGCTGGATGCGTTGTCAGACGATCACGACAAACTGGGAGGGAGTTACGATCTGGCCATGCTTTCAACCGATATAAACGCGGCCATCGGAAATCACGAACTCGCTTATGAGAGTTACCTCAGATTGCTCGATGGTCAACAAGCAAAATCGCCGCGAGTTTATCATCACCTGCAGCTGCAAATTGGGAAAACCTGTTTAAAACTGGGAATGCACGACATCAGTCTGGCTTCTTTACAGGAAGCCATGCTGGTAAACCCCGATGACCTCGAGACCCGCCACGTACTCGCTGATGCCTATTTGAAATCCAGTTTAGAACAGGAAGCGTTTAATACCGCCCGCGCAAGCCTTCAAATAGCTCCATCTGACCTTGAGAATATACTCTGGTTCAGCGGGTTCATGAGCGATCATGGTAATGAAAAAGAAGCTATCCAGATCCTCAAAGACGCCATTCATCTACGACCCGAGGATAAAACTCTCTATCTGACCCTGGCGCGCACTTACGCCCGCTTGGGTGACCTGGATGAAACCAGAAACACGCTGGACCGGATGCTCTCACTTGAAGGCATCCTGACGGAAGAGTATGTGGACGTCGCCAATCTCTACCTACATCTTAAGTTGACCGATGAGGCTTCAGCCGTCATCCAACGTGCTATCTCAGGCAACCCTTCGCCGGATTTCCAGGAAACTCTCAATCTGGTCTATTCCATTCTCCGTCTGGGCGACGGGGCCGCTGCCTTGCAGTTGACACAGGAGCTATCCGCATCCCTGGGTAATCATCCTTGTTTTGCAGTTCTGCTGTGTGATGTTCTGGCAGCCAACCGCCAATTTTTGCCGGCAATGGAGGTCATCAACCCTTTGGTACGAGGTTTAGAATTCAGCAGCGATAACGAATGTCTTGTAGACCAAGCCCAAATGGAAAACCCCTCAGACTTCCCGGCTTACTCGGAAACAGGTCTTTATTTACGCGCCATCCAACTGGAAAGGGCCACTGGCGACCTGATGGCTGCTCAAAAACACGCCGATCTTGCACAAAAACACGATCCAACCAACCATGACCTTATCGAACTGCAGGCGAGCCTTGCTTTGACACTGCAAAACAGCCAGAAACTCGAAGGCATGCTCGAGTACCTCAGCTCTCCATCGATCAGCAATCCCTATCCGCTGGTGCAAATTCTTTGTCTGGACGCAATGATTCAGCGTGACCGCCCAAGAGTCGCCATGCTCTGGGAGCACTTCCTGGCAGATCAGACTGATAATCCCTTCACGCTGGCAGTTCATGCCTTGTTAGAGCATACATCAGGAGATCGAGACGGTGCCGAAAAACACCTCAATCAATCCCTGGAAGCAATTGAAGTTGAAAAAACACGCCAACAGCAGGCTGCCTTTATAATTTCAGGCCATTTTGACTGGATTTGGGACTGCCTCGCCTGTGGCATCGCGGCCTGGGAAGCTGCAAAGTGGCAAATTGCTAACCAGTGCCTGGCCAACGCGCTTTCAGTGGTACGGGTCAATCCCATAGTCAACCGTCTTTTGGCGGCTTACCTGAGCGACAATTTCCGCCAGCACAACAACGCCAGACTACTGCACATCACACAACACACTCCGGAACTTTTTAGAGAACAAGACCAGCTCGAATTTTTGGAAGAACAAATCGCGGTAGCAGGACGTTTCATGAAGCCCTCGCAGTTGATGTCTGAATTAAAAATCGGGCAGGCGGTTCTAAGCGGACATTGGCACGATGAAAACAAAATGAGCCAGTTGGTAAACACTGGCTCTCAGGCGGCTCAAGTGCTGTCGGTTTTGGTCAATCCTGAGCGCGTCGAATCAATTTTGGATGCCTTTGGAGATGATGCAGAGGTTCTCTTTCAAAGTGCCATCATGAACCTGCCCTCAGACCCAGCCTACAGCGCCGCCATCGCTCAATCGCTGCTCAAAGATAATTCAGACCACCCGATTTTGCTGGCCATCCAGGCTTTTGCCACCAGAGAGCAGCCCAGACTGGCAGCAGCGACCATGGAGAAAGCCTTGCAAGTTTGGCCCGATGAACCAGACTGGCACGTTTTTGCAGCCAACATGCACCAGGATGCCGGTCAGTATCCCGAAGCAGCGGCTCACCTGGAAGCGGCACTGCGCGTCTCTCCAAAAATGGCCCACTACTGGCAGCTGCTGGGGGACGTAAAGTTGCTTGAGAAAGATTATCACGCCGCAAAGGATTACTTTGGCAAGGCGTCTGATCTATTCCCAGAAAACCCGGAAGCGCTCGATTCTCTTGCAAAGATCAATCAGCGATTAGGGGAGCACCAAATCGCGATCCAATGCTGGCAAAAAGCCGCTCAACTGGCTCCGGAAAATCCCGAATATATTATCTCAATGGCTCAATCCCATCTAGCAAGAAAAGATTACGATTTGGCTGTTCAGGAAATCAATCAGGTTCTTAAGAAATCTCCTGATCTTCCCGCCGCCTTGTTGATCAAGGCCAAAGCAGAGATTGGTCTGGAAAACTTTTCCCTGGTAGAGGAGACCATCCAGGCTGCTAAGGCTGTGGCTGCGGACCCAATCCCCTGGGATTTGCTTTCGATCGAACTCAAAAGCAGATCCAACCCCCATGGCGTCCTCAACGCTCTTCAGAATCTTGCCGACGCTTATCCTGCCAACCCGCAGGTTTTAAATCAACTGGCCGCCTGTCAAATTGAATCAGGAAAACTGGACAAAGCTGAAAAGAACCTCAATTCCAGCCTCTCGTTAGATGCCGATAACCCTGAAACGCTGATCGCGCTTGGGAAGATCGACAGAATAAAAGGCAACCTCGACCAGGCTGTGGCACGGCTTGACAAAGCCCTGAAACTTGACCCCAGTTTGATTGAAGCCTATCTTGAAATGGGGCAAACCTACCAGGATCGGCGCGAAGTAAACAACGCTATTGACACCTATCACAGAGCGATCGATATGGTCGCGAAAGACCCTCGGCCTTACATCCAGGCAGCCACGGCTTACAAAGAAAGTCGTGATTATCGCAATGCAGAATTCATGCTGCGCCAGGCAGCCCATCTTTCTCCTTCAGACCAAAGCATCCGCCGGCAATTGGCCGCGATTGTGGCTTTGAACCTGGTCAATAACCTTCAGGAGGCACCGAAAAGAAAATGAGACCCTATTCCGCGCGCAAAAATGATGAGATTCTGATCGTTCGACGGGGTAAATTTCTGACCCTGCTGCAGACAGCCATTACTCATCGTGAATTCCAGTTTGCCCGCCAGGCTGCCTTAATCTGGCTGGCGAGCTATCCCGGCGACCTCCTGGTCAATTATATGTATGCTCACATCCTTTCAGAGCTTGGCGATACAGAAATGGCGGCAACCAATCTCGAGAAAATCCTCCAATACGATCCTGAATTCATCGAAGCCGTAACCCTGCTTGATCGTCTGTTTGGTCAAAACAACGCGGATGTTGCAGCAGCCAAGGCTTATCTTCAGCGCAGCAGCCCGGCTGCCGCGAATAAAGCTGCCTGGCTGACCGCCTTGATCCAGGCTCGCAATGCCTACGAAAGTGGTGATCTGACCACGGCGGAAAAAATGGTGATGGAATCACTCGCGCACAATCCCAGGGTGGCATTGCCGGCCATCTTCCATATGCGCGTCATCCACGAAAATCGCAATTACATCCTCTTGCAGACCTTGAGCGGCATCTACTCTTCCCGCTGGCCATCGTGCGTTCAGATCAAAATCTTGGCAGCCATTGCAGACCTGCAGCACGGTGATGACGCGCAGGGTGTCGAAAGGTTGCATTGGAGCGCTGCTCACGATGCCAGCGGTCAGGTCGTCAACCGCCTGCTAGGTCCTAACCACAGTTTCAAACCGCTCTGGCCTGAAGACCTCAAAGTCTTCCTGGATCTGCCGGTCCCTGCAAAAGTCGCGGCCGAATTGGGCTGGAACGTCTTATCTAACTCCGATTTCATCACCACAGGCGCGGCTGAACTCCCTTCAGCCAATAAGCTTGCCAGCCAGCTGCTGGACGACCAACCAACGCTGGCAAACCAGGTGTCCTCTTTTGTATTTGATGAGCAGGACGAGGATGAATTCGCTAACCTGGATTACTCTGAAATACCTACCGACTCCTTTTTCCTGAAAGATATTGCAACCGTACCGCCTGAGCATTCTCAGGATTCACCCGAACCAGTCAGCAAAGGCTCTTTCTCAGGTCATGACGAAAAAACCCTCGCCGCGCTGAAGGCCATTGAAGAAATTCAAGCCGATTTTGCCACCATCGCCAGCAAGCTCAAAAAGTCAGAGCTGATCCATACGGACGGGCGCTTTCCAAGTTATGTATTGATGACTTCGCGCCTGAATTTGGTAGAAAAGTATGGTGAAAACACGGCAGTTGTCGTGATCGATGCCATGCGTGATCTGGCACTGAAAATCGTCAGCCTTCCAGGTTGGAACAGCTGTGTTTTTGTGCCCGATGATCCCCAAAGCAGTCAGGAATTTGACCTCAGCACCATAAGCAAGCCAGACGCCTGGAAACTCAAGCTGGCTCTGACCGATCTTGATAAGGTTCTGGCGACTCGCGGTGAAATGATCGGCGCGCTGCTGATAGTGGGAGGCGATGAGATCGTTCCTTTCCACTTGCTGCCTAACCCCACGGACGATAGTGATCTCAATGTACCTTCAGACAACCCCTACTCGACGATTGACGAGAATTATTTTATTCAGCAATGGCCAGTCGGACGCCTGCCAGATGAGCATGGTAATGATGCTGGCTACCTGCTGGAACAATTGCGCTTCCTGAACAATGAATATGATGTCAAAGTCAAAACCAAGAAGTCATTGGAAAGCAACCTCTTTGCCCGCTGGCTTGATGTCCTGGGTCGATCTTTGTTCCAGTTTACATCGCAAATGCAGAGACCAAACAATCTGGCCTGTAGTGCCGAGGTATGGAAATCCCCCTCATCAATGGTCTTCTCCACTATCGACCGACCTGAACGGCTAAAGACATCACCGCCCACAACAAGCGCTAACCTTCTGGCAGGACTGCCCGGTAACCCCAAATACGCATACTTCAATCTGCACGGGTTAAAAGACTCTCAGGAATGGTACGGACAAAAAGACCTGACCCGCCGCGAACAAGGGCCTGAATACCCGGTGGCTATGCTGCCACAGAACTTCACCCCGTCCAGTTCAGCGCCGGCAATGGTATTGAGTGAGGCTTGTTATGGCGCGCATATTCTGGACAAGGCTGTTGATGAATCGATTGCCCTCAATTTCCTGGCCAGCGGTACCCGCGCGTTTATTGGATCAACTTGTACCGCTTACGGATCGGTCAGCAAACCGCTGATTGCTGCCGATTTGCTCGCCTGGCATTTCTGGAAATTTGTTGTGGATGGACAATCGGCTGGCTATGCCCTCATGCAAGCCAAACTGGCTCTCGCCAGGAAGATGACTGTCGACCAGGGTTACCTGGATGGGGAAGACCAAAAGACCATACTCTCGTTTGTGCTCTATGGCGACCCTCTGGCGAGCGCCAGAAACATCAAAGAAGTCACCAAACCGTCTGTTCGCCCGACTGTTTCTCCGCAACTCAAAACTATCAGCGATTCACCCGAAGAGCTGGTGGTTGCCGCTGATGAGATGCCAAGCGAGATTCTGGGGCAGATTAAGGCTGTAATCAGAAACTACCTGCCAGGTCTGGACGATGCCACTGTCGCGATAAACCCACAGCTTTCCAACTTCACCCTTGACCCCACCAAGGTGGCAGAGCACCGTGATCAGTACGACCTGCTCAAAGCCAGTCAGCGTTACGTTGTCACCTTGAAGAAGCAGTACGAGTATAAATCGCAAAAACATAACCATTTCGCCCGCATGACCTTTGACCAAAAAGGCGAGATGATCAAGCTGAGTACTTCACGATAATTTCACCAAAGCCATTCTCATAAAATCAAAATCCGGAATGCCACACATTCCGGATTTTCTTCAAACCGCAATAAAAAACCGCCTCCAAAAGAAAATTAACAGTGTGTTAATCTATTCAAGACCTCTCAGATATGTTAGATTATATGCAAACTATCAGACCATTGGAGGAATGTGATGATTATTGGTGTACCCAAAGAAATTATGCCAGGTGAGCGACGTGTTGCTGCCACTCCCGAAACCGTTAAAGCCATGAAAGACATGGGACTTGAGGTCTTGGTCGAAAAGGACGCCGGTGAAGGCGCATATTTTCACGACCCAGAGTATATCGCCGCGGGCGCAGAGATCGTTGCTGACCCTTCAGAAATTTTCGATCGCGCGGATATGATTCTCAAGGTCAAGGAACCTCAATTCAACCGCAATCTCAATCTCCACGAAGTTGACATGATGCACGAGAATCAGTTTCTGATTACTTTCATCCATCCCGCGGCACCCGTCAACCATCAAATGGTGAAGAACCTGGCGGCTCGCGGCGTCATCAGCCTGACACTCGACAGCATTCCTCGCATCTCCCGCGCGCAATCGATGGACGCACTCACATCCATGAGTGCCTGCGCTGGCTATAAAGGCTCCCTGTTGGCAGCCAACCATCTGCCGGTCTTCATGCCCATGATGGCAACCGCTGTTGGAATGATCAAACCCACCCAGGCGCTGGTCATCGGCACAGGAGTGGGCGGACTGCAGGCTATCGCAACCATCAAGCGCTTAGGGTCTGTTGTCCATGCGGCAGATATTCGTCCGGACGCGGCAGAACAGGCCATGTCACTTGGCGCAAAAATTGTGGATTTGGGTGTGCCCCCAGAGGACGCGGTTGGCGAAGGTGGCTATGCGAAGTCTCTCTCTCCTGAAAACCTGGCCAAAGAGCGGGCCATTCTGGCTGAAAATATCAAGGACAAAGACATCGTTTTCCTTTCCGCTCTCGTTCCAGGCAAACAGGCTCCCATCCTTATCACTGAAGAAATGGTCAAAAGCATGAAACCCGGCTCGGTAATTGTTGACATCTCGATAGACCAGGGCGGCAACTGTGAAATCACGCCCATGGGAACAACGGAAGAAAAGCATCATGTCACGATCATCGGCATCAAAAACATTCCCGGTATGTTGCCGACCAGTTCAACCTGGATGTTCTCACAAAACGTGCTCAATCTGGTTAAATACCTGGTGAAAGACGGCCAGGTTCAGCTAGATATGGAGGACGAAATTGTGCGCGAGGCCCTCACCACCTACGGTGGTCAGGTCGTCCACCAGGGCACGCTGGAGGCGTTTTTGCTGGACTAAATCTGGTCATGTAAACCAACTGTGGGGGCCCGCAACCCCCACAGTGCTTATTTTTGGAGGTTTCGTGGAATTGACTCAATTAATTCTTTCGCTTGTTTTCTTAGTTGCTGCTTTCGTTGGTTACAAGGTCATCAATCGCGTACCCAGCATGCTGCACACACCGCTCATGTCTGGCATGAATGCCTTCTCGGGCGTAACCGTGCTGGGCTGCCTGGTGGTCACCGCTCTGGCAATCAATTTTGGCAGCAAACTGCTGGGTTTGATCGCAATCGCCTTGGCGATGGTCAATGTCGTCTGTGGCTTCGGGGTCACCCACCGCATGCTGTCCATGTTCCACAGCGAAAAGGACAAGTAGCCATGGTGGTTTACAACATCATCTCCAATCCACAAATCCAGCTGTCTGCTCCATCACAAACCGTTTATACCATCCTGGCTGTATTGCTGGCGCTTACCGTGCTGGCAGGAATCTCATTGATGAGCAAAGTCAAACGCGCGGTCACCGGCAATCTGATCGGTTCCGTCGCGATGTTTCTGGCCATTGTCCTGACGCTTTGGTATTACCAGTTGTTCACTCTTATCGAACTCTGGACTGCCATGTTGATCGGCACACTGATCGGTTTGTTGATTGTACGAAATGTCAAAATGATCCAGATGCCGCAACTGGTTGGTCTGCTCAATGGGTTTGGCGGTGCGGCATCGATGATTGCCGGGATCCTCACCATCATCAATGGCAAAAATACTGACTCCTTTTCCTTGATTACAGCGGGTTTGGCGATCGTGGTCGGAGCACTGACGTTCTCAGGCAGCCTTGTCGCCGCTGGAAAGTTGCACAAAGTCTTCCCTCAAAAACCGATCATCCTCAAATCTCACCAGCTTTGGACTGTTGTAACCTTGTTGTTTTCGTTGATCACGGTGCCCTTATTTTCGTTTTCGTTTTTTGAGCAACCTTTCAACCAGACAGTTTTGATCGTCGTTTCGACCCTGCTCAGCCTGGCATTCGGGGTCTTATTCTCTATCCGTGTAGGTGGGGCGGATATGCCTATCACCATTTCGCTGCTCAACTCGCTCTCGGGTGTGGCTGGCGCGATTGCTGGTTTGGCCATTCAGGACATCTTGCTGGTGACTGTAGGTGGGATTGTGGGAGCCTCGGGGTTGCTTCTGACGCAGATCATGTGCAAGTCGATGAATCGCAAATTAATGGAAATTTTAATGGGCAAGACCTCAGTAACTGCGGAAACCAAAACGGTTGTTGAGAGCGAACCTGCCCCAGACAATGAGGTTGCTGTACCCGCCGCGATGAGCCCCGTCGAGCGCTTACGCCAGGCAGATAAAGTGATCATCGTGCCGGGCTACGGTATGGCGCTCTCACAGGCTCAAACCCTGGTCAAACAACTCGCTGATCAGCTGAGCAGCGTGGGCAAAACGGTCGACTACGCCATTCATCCTGTGGCCGGTCGCATGCCCGGCCACATGAATGTCTTGTTGGCTGAAGCCGACGTGCCTTACGATAAACTGCGCGAGATGGACGAAATCAACCCCCAGTTTGCGTATACCGATGTGGTTTTGGTGGTGGGGGCAAACGACGTTGTCAACCCGGCAGCCCGCACCGCTACCGGCACCCCCATTTATGGCATGCCCATTTTAAACGTCGAAGACGCCAAATATGTCATTTTTCTAAATTATGACGACAAACCCGGTTATGCCGGTGTGGACAACCCGCTCTACCAGGCAGACCCAAATAAGGCCATTCTGATGGCCGGCGATGCGAAAGAAAGCCTGGGAAAACTGCTGTTGGGTCTGCAGCAGGCAGAAACTCCTTCAGAAACTACAGGTATTGCGTCTCAGGGCAGTACTGCCGATTGGTTGAGGACTGCCGAAAAAGTGATCATCGTGCCTGGCTACGGCATGGCGCTCTCACAGGCTCAAAACCTGGTCAAACAACTCGCCGATCAACTAAGCAGCGCGGGCAAAACGGTCGACTACGCCATTCACCCTGTGGCTGGCCGCATGCCCGGTCACATGAACGTCTTGTTGGCTGAAGCTGACGTGCCTTACGATAAACTGCGCGAGATGGACGAAATCAACCCCCAGTTCGCGCATACCGATGTGGTTTTGGTGGTGGGGGCAAACGACGTTGTCAACCCGGCAGCCCGCACCGCTGTCGGCACGCCCATCTATGGCATGCCCATTTTAAATGTCGAAGACGCCAAACACATCATCTTGCTCAATTATGACGATAAACCCGGTTATGCCGGTGTGGACAACCCGCTCTATGAGGCAGACCCAAATAAGGCTGTTTTGCTGGCCGGCGATGCGAAAGAGAGTTTGTCCAGATTACTGCAGGAGCTCAGCCTGTAAGACCGAATTTGGTCCGAATCTCACAAAGGCGGGTTGTAACCCGCCTTAGTCATCTCTATCAAGAGAGCAGCCTGGATCTTATCTACATCATACCGGCCTTGTTTTCTGATACCAAAACAGGACGAATTTGCTCATTAATTGAGCAGTTGAGCCGTCCAATTTGGGCTGAAATTTCACATTTATAAATTTTATTGCGTTTTAAACCACACTGGTTTTCCACACTTAGGTTATACTTTTGTATTAGGTGAATTCTTTGAATTGTCGCATTATCATCAGGCGGAGAGGATTCTATTTCGCATTCAGACTCGATGTCTCGACTAATTTCATTTCCAGATAGGAGTGATTATGTACGGATACAGTGGAAAAATTCTACATATCGATCTAAAAACTAAAAAAAACTGGGTCGAAAATAAACCAGAAGAGTGGTACAAACTCTGGATCGGTGGTGTCTCGATGGCCTCCCGCTTGCTGTGGGAAAATATCGTCCCGGGCTGTGACCCTCTGGATGACGGCAACCCGATTTGTTTCGCCAACGGCATTTTTACAGGAACCCCTGTTCCCGTTGGAGGCAAGTTTGGCCTGGCCTCAAAATCCCCCCTGACCGGCTTTATTGGTGACAGCCTCTCTGGGAGTTGGTTCTCCATCGCGCTTAAGCGCGCGGGCTGGGACGGCATGGTGCTGCACAACAGTTGTGACAAATGGACCCAGTTGTTCGTAGACGATAACCGCGTCCAGTTTAACGACGCCACCTATCTGCTTGGAAAAGGTACTTTTGAAACCGAAGAGGCTATCCGCGAAAAACTCGGCGATGATCAAATCCGCTCCTGCACAATCGGTCCCTGTGGAGAAAATTTGGTTCGTTACGCCAACGTCACCAACGACGGTCGTCAAGCCGGACGCACAGGTCACGGCATGCTTTGGGGGCATAAGAAGCTCAAAGCAGTTTCAGTACGCGGGACCCACGGAGTAAAAGTATTTGACCCTGCCGCCTTGAACCAGCTTTCTTTTGATATCTCAAAGTCCGCCCAGGGCAAGGACACAGAAAAATACCGCGTCTTTGGTACAGCGACAGGTATGCTCAGTCAAAACAAAGCTGGCGTTTTACCAACGCGCAACTTCCAGGAAGGCGTCTATGAGGACGCTGAAATGGTCAGTGGTGAATACCTGGACGTACATCACAAGGTCAAAGTGATTGCCTGTGCTCAATGCCCCATCGCTTGTGAACAAATGTCAATCGTCAACACTGGGCCGTTTGCCGGTGCTATGACCGGAATTGAGTACGAAAGTTTGTTTGCCAACAGCTCCAACCTTGGCATCAACGATATGCGCGCTGCTATCAAACTGATCACGATTGCCGATCATGATGGTATGGACACAGTAACCATGGGCGTAACTATTGGTTATGCCATGGAGTGTTACGAAAAAGGCGTTTTGACCGATAAAGACTTTGTCTGTGCTTCGCACCCAGAAGGGTTCTCCCTTTACTTTGGTGACGGCGATTCAGCGGTCAAACTGGCTGAAATGATCCGTGACCGCGAAGGCATCGGCGACCTGATGGCAGAAGGCGTTCGAATCGCCAGTCAAACCATTGACAAAGAGAGGGGCAGTGAAAGCTGGAAGTGGGCCATGCACATCAAAGGCTTGGAGCCCGCTGGTTACGACTCGCGCTCCCTAAAAACCTTTGCGGTCGGGCTGGCCACCGGCACTCGTGGCGGCTGTCACAACCGCTCAGCGGCCTACGACCCTGACATCAAAGGTGAGACCAACCGCCTGACGGTCGACGAAACCCGCGGAAGGGTTGCCGCTGATTCTGAGGAGTACGCCGCGGTTTACGATTCGCTGCCTTTGTGCAAGTTCATCCGCAGAAGTTTTACCGGTAAGGCAGATCGCGCCGGAGCCTGGCCAGCGATTGCAAAATTGATCAACGCCACCACGGGTTGGGATTACGATTACGATGATGTCGACCTGATCGGCATTCATGCCACCAACATTAAGAAAGCCTTCAACATCCGCGAGGGTTGGACTGAAAAAGACGATGAACTACCTTGGCGCTGGAAGCACGACAAGATGACGATGGGTCCAGGAGCGGGAGTTGTTGTATCCGATGAAGAACTCGAATACATGAAACAGCTCTATTACAAGGCCAAAAACTGGAACGAAGAAGGGCTGATACCAAAGGAATTTCTGATCCAGCTGGGTATGCCAGATGTCGCCGAAGAAATCGGAGTTTAATAAGGAGAAATATGACAACTACCAGTACCTCAAAGTACGCTTATATTGAATGTGACCCCGATTTATGTGTGGGTTGCCAACTGTGCGAGTACATGTGCTCCTTTACTAAAACAGGTGAATACAACAGTTACCGCAGTCGTATCCGCACCGTGCGCGTGGATGAGGTGCTCATCTCCGCCATCGCCTGCCGCACCTGCGAAAACGCGCCCTGCGTGATCGTTTGCCCGCGGGATGCCCTGACTCAGGACCCCCTCACCGGTATCATTGACATCAGCCCCACAAAATGTGACGGCTGCGCCTGGTGCATTGAAGCCTGCGATTTCGGCGCCATTTCCATCAATCCTGCCACAGCGCTGGCCGAAATCTGCGATCTGTGCAAAGATGAACCTGATGGTCCCCAATGCGTTAAATGGTGTCCTAAAGAAGCTCTCAAGCTGACCACTCCGGACCAGCGCGCTCAGCGCACCCGCAAGAAACTGATTATTGGGTCATTGGACATCCCCTCCAAAGCTATGGAACCTAAATGAGCGAAGAAGAGAACAAACCCAAACACGTGGGGGCCATGCCTGAGGATGAACCTCGCATCGGTGTCTATGTCTGCCACTGCGGCAGCAATATTGCCGGAGTGATCCCACCTGATCAGGTTGTCGATTTTGCTGGAAACCTGCCCGGCGTGGTTCACGCTGCAGAGACCATGTATGCCTGCGCCGACAGCGGTCAGCGTCTGATCAAAGAGGACATCAAAAAGCATGGTCTTAACCGTGTAGTCGTCTCGGCCTGCTCAGTACGTATGCACGAGCCCACCTTCCGAGCCTGCGTTGCCGAAGCCGGATTAAACCCTTTTCTTATGGAAATGGCCAACATTCGCGAGCAGTGCACCTGGGCTCACGGACATGACCGTGAGGGCGCGCTCGAAAAAGCCAAAGATCTGACAGCGGCTGCGGTTGCTAAAGCCTCCTTTTTGACCCCCCTGGATATGATCAATGTACCAGTCACCAAAAAAGCCATGGTCATCGGCGGCGGCGTGGCTGGTATCAACGCCGCGCTCGATCTGGCTGAACAGAAAATACCGGTAGTGCTTGTCGAGAAAGAACCAACGATTGGAGGGGTCATGGCGCAGCTGAACAAGACCTTTCCAACGATGGACTGCTCCATATGAATTCTTGCACCAAAAATGGTTGACGCGGCGCGTCAGCCCCTGATCGAAGTCAAAGCTTACACCGAAGTCGAAAAAGTCGAAGGTTTTGTCGGCAATTTCAAGGTCACCCTGCGAGAAAAAGCCAAATATGTGCGCGCTGATCGCTGTAATGGCTGCAATGCCTGCTCGGTCGCATGCCCGGTGGAAGTGCCCAATTATTTTGAAATGAACCTGGCACCCCGCAAGGCGGCCTACGTTCCCATGAGCCAATCTGTCCCGCTGATATACAACATCGATATGGATGCCTGCATTCACTGTTACAAATGTGTTGAGGCCTGCGGCGCACTGGAAGCAATCGACTTCAGCATGCAGGATAATTACATCGAAGAAGACATCGGCGCGATTGTGGTGGCCACCGGTTTCAGTCATTTTGACCCCACTCCCATGACCGAGTACGGTTACGGGCGCTATCCCAATGTCATCACCGCGATGGAAATGGAAAGGCTGAACAACTCAGCCGGTGCCACCCATGGCGCTCTTCTGCGTCCCAGTGACAGCAAACGCCCACAAAGACTGGCAATCATTAACTGTGTCGGTTCACGCGACAAACGTTACAATACTTCTTGCTCCAATTTCTGCTGTATGTACGCCATCAAAAACGCACTGCTGATTAAACAGATGATGCCTGATATGGATATTTCCATCTATTACATCGATATCCGCACCCCCTCCAAAGGTTACGAAGAGTTTTATGATCGCGCACGTGAAGCCGGGATTAAGTTCATTCAAGGACGCCCAGCCGAAATTACGGAAGACCCGGACAGCCATCAACTTTTCATAAAATCGGAAGACATCACGCTTGGGCGTGTAATTGAACATGAGTATGACCTGGTCATGCTCAACCAGGCTGCCATCCCGCAGCCCGACCAGGACCACATGAGTTCAGTTTTGAACGTCGCCCAGTCTCCTGGCGGATGGTTTATGGAGTATCACCCCAAACTGCGACCCATGGATAGCCCCACCGACGGCATTTTCTTCGCCGGTGCCTGTCAGGGACCCAAGGATATTCCTGCCAGCGTCGCCCAGGGGTCAGCAGCAGCATCCCGCGCTTCGCGTATTTTGCACTCCGACACCTGGCAGATCGAGCCGACCGTGGCTGTGGTCTGGCCAGATCGCTGTGTGAGCGCGAACGGTCAGGCCTGCGGCATTTGTTATCGGGCTTGTCCATACGGCGCTATCAATTACGAGAAAGGCCTCGCCGCTGAAGTCATTACCGCTAAATGTCACGGCTGCGGCGCTTGCGTGGGTGAGTGCCCACACGACTCGATCACCCAGTTACACTATACCGACGCTCAGGTGCTCTCGCAGATCCGCACCTTACTCGCCATCGAACCTGAAAAGAAGATTTTGGCCTTCCGCTGCCAGTGGTGTTCATATGGCGGCGCTGACCTGGCTGGAACCAGCCACTTTGAATACAGCGCCAACGAACGCGGCTTGCGGGTGATGTGCTCCGCCAGGATGGACGCTGACCTGATTTACGAGGCCTTCCGTCTCGGTGCCGGCGCGATTTTGTATTCCGGCTGCCATCCCCAGGACTGCCACTACATCACCGGTCAGATCTCTGGCGCTAAACGTGCCGCCCGGCTCGACAAGATGTTCGCCCGTATGGGCATGAACCCGGGCCGCTTCCGCACGGAATGGATCAGTGCTGCCGAGGGCGACAAGTATGCCCGCGTGATCAACGAGATACAGTCCACCCTCGACGCCATACCTGAAGACGAGCTCAAGGCTGAAATTGAGCGTCTCAAACCCGAAATGGAAAAGAAACTTACCAAGCTAAACGAGATCCCGGGCGTCGAAGAGGCCATGATTCAGGTGGATTTCATCGTGCACGAAATGCTCTCTCAGGTGGTGCCCTCATGAGCCACTTTCAGATGAGCGAAAACTTCGCTGAACAGGTCAAAGCCATTCCTGGCGGCGAAATGCTGATGATGTGCTTTTCTTGCGGCACCTGTACAAGCAAGTGCATGATCCAGGAAAAGCTCGAGCCAAACTACAACCCCAGGCGTCTGATCCGTGAGGCAGTTTTCAACTTCAAAGAAACCGCCTTCGAAGACGAAACCACCTGGCTTTGCAGCGCCTGCGATCTTTGTTACCCTGCCTGTCCACAACAAATCCATATTTCTGGTGTCATTACCGCTGTCAAGCAACTGGCTGTCGCCCAGGGTCGTCAAAACCCCTATCAGACTGCTAAAGTGGACGAGTCCACCTGCGTGGCTTGTGGCCTTTGTGAGAGCGTTTGCCCATACGAAGCAATCACGCTGATGGAGAAAAAGGTCCCCTTCCGCGGAATGATCACGGTGGCATCCGTCGACCAGGGCAAGTGCATGGCCTGCGGCATGTGCACTGCTGCCTGCCGATCTACCTCGATCAGGCTGAACGAAGAATTTAATGACAGTCATGTAGTCGGGAATCTATGGGCCTGGCTGGAAAGTGAGGCGGTGTGATGTCATCGAAACCCAGAATCGCCCTGTTTCAGTGCCAGTGGTGTCTTTTTTCGCAGGCTGATCAGCAATGGGTAGATTTTCATTTGCCTGAAAATATCCACCTGACCAAGACGCCCTGCACCGGTCGGATCAACCCGCTCTACCTGCTCAATGCCGTGCAGGGCGGTGCTGATGGCGTCATGATCTGCGGCTGCTTGCCTGAACAGTGCCATTTCAAGACCGGTAACATGGGCGCGCGCAGACAACTGGAAGAATTCAACGATTTCCTCGACTATACCGGTTACGACAAAGCGCGTATACGATTCGTCTGGCTCGACCTGCAGGATCGGGGCATCATCCAAAAGCAACTGGCTTCCTTTGAGCAGGAGTTAGAAGCTCTGGGACCAGCCAGCAACCTGGTCACACGGGTTAAAGTCGCCGAGGGAGGGCCAGATGCCTGATATCGACACCATAAAAACCGAAGCAAAACGCTTGCTCCAGGAGGGAGTAGTCGAGGTGGTGGTTGCCTTCAAAGCCGGCGACAC
>Ga0172382_10003889_pt1 | contig 23360 bp, 17 predicted proteins | sample Leawel138RmetaG_FD_122245 | JGI IMG/M metagenome (GOLD analysis project Ga0172382, IMG submission 122245) | Leachate microbial communities from a municipal landfill in Southern Ontario, Canada - Leachate well 138R metaG | ecosystem: Engineered > Solid waste > Landfill > Unclassified | place... | reverse complement strand
TTTCGACGATTATATCTATGCCGAAACGCTGGACCAATATGAGGATTTCCGCCTGATCCGGTATAGCGCGGCCGATGCGCGCTTCACCGGTATCGACGGCGAAATCCGGCACCAGTTCACCGACGCGTTCGGCGCATCGCTGTTCGGCGATTATGTGCGCGCCAGACTGAAACACGGGCTGGGCAATGTGCCGCGCATCCCGGCCGGCCGATTGGGGGGACGCGCCGATGGACGGCTGGGTGCCTTCTCCGCCGACATCGAATATTATCATATGTTCGAACAGTCGAAGATCGCCAGCTTCGAAACCCGCACCTCCGGCTATGACATGCTGAACGCGACACTGTCCTACCGGATCGACATCGGCACAAGAGGCAATGCGGAACTGTTCGTGCGGGGCACCAACCTGACCAACGAACTGGCGTTCAACCATGCCTCGTTCATCAAGGATGCCTCGCCATTGCGCGGCCGCAATATCCTGTTCGGGCTTCGCGCGGGCTTCTGAGCCCCCTGCCCGCGCACCTAGATAGGATTGGGGGAACGCAATGACGTTCCCTCCTTTTTATATGCGGGGAAAAGCCCCGCCGATGCTCATCCGCGCTCGACCGGGCGGCTTTCATCCACGATCCACTCGCTCCACGAACCGGGATAGAGCTTTGCGCCTTCCATTCCCGCGACCGCCATGGCCAGCGCATTATGGCACGCCGTCACGCCCGATCCGCATTGCAGGACCACCGCGCCCGGAGCCGTGTCGGCCAGCACACCGGCAAAATCAGCCGCAAGCACTGCGGGAGCCTTGAACCGGCCTGCCGCGTCCAGATTATCCTTGAACCAACGGTTGCGCGCGCCGGGGATATGCCCGCTGACGGGATCAAGCGGATTGGGGTCGCCACGAAACCGCTCCGGGGTGCGGGCGTCGATCACCAGCCGCTCGCCCGTCTCGATATTCGCGAGGACCTGCGCGACATCGACCGTCGCCTTCGGGTCCGGCGCCTTCGCGCTGAAACTGCCCATTGTAATGGCTCCGCCCGGACCGCTCTCCAGCGCCTCACCCGCCGCTTCCCAAGCCTGCTTACCCCCGTCGAGCACCGCCACCGCATCATGGCCGACCCAACGCAGCAGCCACCAGAGCCGTGCGGCATAGGGACCACCGGCAGCGTCATAGGCGACAACCTGCTGACCCGCATTCAATCCCTCCGCCCGCAGCCGAGCGGCAAATTGCTCGGGGTCCGGAAGGGGATGCCGTCCGTTGGTGCCGGACATCGGTCCGGACAGATCATCATCGAGATGAAAATACCGCGCACCCGGAACATGCCCGCCCGCATAGGCCGCGCGTCCCGCGTCGGGCGCAGCGAGATCGAAATCGCAATCGGCGACGAACACATCGCCCTTCGCGATCAGATTCTTCAGATCGGCAACGGAAATCAGGGTCGTGAACGTCATGATTCAATCATACTCCGGCGGCGGCGCTGACGCGCCTGAAGAAAGGCGAAGACAAGGGCACAGATCAGCGTCACCGCGGTGATGATTGCCGAGACGGCGGCAATGGCGGGAGACACGGTCTGCGACACATAGGCATACATGCGGGCGGACAGCACCGGGGTCAGCACCGGTCCGATGAACAGGGCGAAGGTCGTTTCGTCCCATGCAGACTGGAAGGCAAGAATCGCGGACATGGCAAGGCCGAGCGCGACGAGAGGCAGCATCACTGTGCGGAGGATCGTTGACGGGCGGGCGCCGAGCGACGCCGCAGCCGTCCACAGGGCGGGATCGATCGTCGCGAAGGAACCGAGGATCAGCGTCGTCGAGAGCGGCAATGCCATAGCGGTATTGGCAAGGACAAGCAGCGTCTCGGTGCCGACCAGCCCGGTGGGGAGGAAAGCCGCGAACACGCCGGAGGCGAGCACCACATGCGGCGTCCATAAAGGCAGGAGGATTGTCAACAGCGCCCATCGCGGAATGCGGCCATAGCGCAATTGCACAATGCCGAACATCACCGCCATCACCGTGGTGACCAGCGCGGTCAGCAATGCGATCCGCAAGGACAGCCCGGCCGAGGCGATCCAATTACTGTCGTTCACCACCTCCTCATACCAGCGCATGGTCAGGTCCTTGGGAGGAAATTCGATGAACTCCGATCCGCCCATGCTCGCCGGCAATACCGCAATGGCAGGCAGGAGCAGGAACAGCACGACCAGCAGCGTGTAAATGCCCCCGGCGATCTTCAGCACGCGCGTCATTTACCGCTCCTGCGATGGAAGGGTTTGCCGCCGATAGCAAGGCAGATCAATGTCGCGGCCAGCACCATCAGCATGGTGACGACACCGGATACCGAAGCCCGCGCCGCGCCATTTTCGAAATCATAGGTCATATCGGAAAGAATGAGTTTGCCGAGCACGGTGTCCGACGGTCCGCCGAGCAGAGCCGGGATCAGGAACAGGCCCGTGGTGAGGGTAAAGACCAGCAACAACGCATTGGCGACCGGTTTGCGCATCTGAGGCCACCAGACATCGCGCAACGCCTGCATCGGCGAGGCTCCGAGCGACGAAGCCGCGCGGATCAGTTCATGATCGACGCCGCGCAGGCCGTTGAGCAACGACATCGAAGCGATCGGCAGCATGATCTGCGTCATGCCGATCAAGACCGCGGTCTTGGAATAGAGCAGATCGAGCGGCTGGTCCGTGAATCCCAGCATCTGCGCCATCGCGTCGACCATTCCGGACCGGCTCAGCAGTAACTGCCAGGAAACCGTGCGAATCAGCCCCGAAATGGCGAGCGCAACGCCGAGCGCACCAAGAAATAACTGAAAGATGATTCCCCGGTGCGTGCTGACATAGAGGCAGGCAGGCAATGCGATGACAACCGTGGCGACCGACGCAACCCCTGAAAAATAGGCGGTATTCCACAACGCCATCGGATATTGGGCGAAGGCGAAAAAATTCTCATAAGCCTCCAGGCCGAATCCCACCGATGTGCGAAGCGAAAGATAGAGGCTGTAAAGCACCGGCAGGATCACGAAGGCCGCGATCACCAGCAACGCCGGAACGAGCAGCAGCACCCCCCCTGCCCCGCTCGGCGGCAATCCCCGTCCGACGGTGAGCCAGGCCTTGAGCCGGGGCAGTTCCTGCAATTGGTCCCTGACTTCCGCCATCGTTCAGCACTCCACCAGCCGGCTGTGATGATCATTCCAGCCACAACGAACGACATCGCCGACATGGCCCGGCCGTTCCCATGGCCGAAGATCGGCGATCAGGGGCGTTCCATCGGCCATTTCCATCGACACGCGCTGACGCGGACCGAGAAAGGCGAGGTGAGTGATGGTCGCGTCGACCGCCGACATCGCCGGGGTCACCCCCTCGCCGACATGGACATATTCGGGACGGATCATCAACGCGGCCGACGTTCCGGCGGCCAGCATATCCCGCGCCTTCGCCGTAACGGTCGTACCGATAGCAAGGTCGACGGAGACATGATCAGCCGCCCTGCGCCAGCCATTAACGGGCAGGATGTTCGCCTCGCCCAGAAAACAGGCCTGCCATTCGCTCGCCGGTTCCTCATATAATTCTCGCGGCTCGCCGAGCGCGACAATCTTCCCATGGTTGCAGAGTGCGATGCGGTCCGAAAGGAACATCGCTTCGTCCTGATCATGGGTAACATAGAGCGTCGGGATGCCACTCGCCCGCTGCAACCGGGAGATTTCCTCCTGAAGCCCGGTGCGCAGGCTCTTGTCGAGAGCCCCCAGCGGCTCGTCCATCAGCAGCAGGTCAGGCGAAAACACCAGCGCGCGCGCCACCGCCACCCGCTGCGCCTGACCGCCCGAAATCTCACCGGGAAACCGGTGCGATTGCGGGCCGAGGTTCATCATCTCCAGGCTGTTTGCGACCCGCCGGGCAATCTCGGCCCGGTCGATTTTTCGAATGGCAAGCGGATAGGCGATATTTTCCGCCACCGTCTTGTTCGGAAACAGCGAATAGCGCTGGAACACCATGCCGATATTGCGCTGATGCGGTTTCAGGTTGCGCACATCCCGGCCACGCAGCGCCACTTCGCCGCTGTCGGCGGTTATGCTACCGACCGCAAGGCCGAGCAGGGTCGATTTACCCGATCCCGAAGGGCCGAGCAGCGTGACGAACTCTCCGTCCGCCACATCCAGAGACACGGCATCGAGCGCGGTGAAGGCGCCATAATGTTTCGAAACATTCTTGTAGCGGATTGCGGCAACGGCCTTGTCGGTCATGGTCAGAGGCTCGTCTTTCCGGTCGTTACCCATTCACGCCACAGCGTCTGCACCCGGGCCCCGTTCTCCTGCCACCACTGGTTGTTGATCGGCACGGACCGGGTGAGATTGGCAGGCGCGGTGGTCAGGTTGGCGCGGTTCTTTTCCGCGACATAATTGACCGTGTCTCTGGCCGCCGCGCCATAGCCGGTCGCGTCGGCGAAAATGGCCTGATGCCTGGGGTCGTTGACATAGTTGAGGAAGGCCTGCGCCGCCACCGAATGGCCGGCCCCCTTCGGAATGAACAGCCAGGCATCGGAAAGCAGATTCTGATTCCAGCTCATCCCGATCTTATATCCGGCCGCCATGCCGGAAATGACGCGGGCGCTCTGGGCGATGCCGATGGCGAAATCGCCGCGGTTGATGCCCTGTATCGGCTCGTCGCCGGTCACCCAGAAACTGCGGACCAGCGGGCGGATCTGATCCAGCTTGGCATAAGCGCGCTTCAACTTGGCGTCATCGATCGGATAAATAGCGTCCGGCGCCATGCCATCGGCCAGAAGGGCGATCACCAGCGTATAGGGATGGTCATAAAGGGTACGCGGTCCCGGATACCGCTTCGTATCCCACAGATCCGCCCAGCCCTGCGGCGTGGGCGAGAGTTTATCGGAATAAACAAGCACTTCGGCATAAGTCGACAGCCATGTGCCGTAATCGTTGAAGGAACCGGGCAGCAGCGTCGCCTCGCTCGGTTTCCAGAAACCGTCGGGCAGTTTCTGGAACAGCTTTTCCCTGATACCCTGATTGAACTCCCACGGGGCTCCCGTATAGGAAATATCGTAGGGGACCGAACCGTTCTGCACATAGGCACGAAGCTGCTGGAAATTATGGGTGGACACGATGGTCTGCACTTTCACCCCGCAATCCCGCTCGAAATTGGCGATATGCGCCTTGGCGAACGCATCCCAGAAAGTGCCGCCAGAGGTGTTGATGATCAGCGTCCCTTCCAGAGGATGCTCCTTGGTCGCCGGATAGCAAAGCTTGGATGACGTTACCGGCCCTTCCCCGCCGCCGCAGCCCGAGAGCAGTCCGGCGGCAGCAAGGCCCAGGCAGGAAAGAAGAAAGCGCGTGCATCGTGACATGGATCAGTTTCCGGCGAGGTTGAAAGTCAGAGCGGAATTATAGCGGAAGAAATCGACATCGGGATCACCCTTCACCGCTTCTTCATAGGTAAGCTGGATCACGTTGAACTGATCGGCCTGAATCCGCACCGTGGTAAAGCCGCGGGCATCGGTCGGCGGTGATTTCTGGTCGAGGGTGGAAAGGAAATTTTCCTGAAGCTCGACCCCCGGCAGCGGCTTGCCATGCAGCAGCACCTGTACCTTCAGCACATCGCCGCGCTTCAACGCCAGCGGGTCGGACTGCGGCACGATCTCCAGCTCCAGCCCATGGGGGTGAAGCGTGGCCGGGGCCGATTGCAGGATGTTGACGCTTTCCTTGATCGCGTGCAGCCCGATGTCCGTACCAGGCAGATCGCTCTTGCGTCCATCCCGCCAGATTTCGTCATGCGTCGGACGGGCATGATAGCCGAAATCGGCGACGAGGATGATCATCGCCGTCTGGGCGAGCGGCGCGAGGATCACATGATCGGGCAGAACCGTGCGCGGCACCACCAAATGAGTATCATGCGCGGTAAAGCCGAGCACCTGCTTCACATATTCCGGCTCATAGGCCTCATCGGTGGAAACCTCGGTCATAACGATCGTCGGCTTGGAAACCCGTTCCTGGACGATGAAAGCGCTGCTCGCGGCAGCAAACCCGGGCGTCAACGCGGTAAGGAAAGCGATCAGACTGGGAACAGGATATTTCATTGCGGTTCCTCATGGTTGAACCCGTGGCTCAGGATAACGGGATGATGACGCCAGGCTGCACCGGATTCACCGTTTCCAAATGCTGTTTCACCCGCTTTCGTGAATGATACATGGAATCTCATGGCCTTCCCCTGCCCCCTCACTCCGGTTCGGTATGCGGAAGATCGAAATCCAGCGTCGCAAAATAGCGGTAAAAGTCGGTATCGGGGCCGTCGCTGACATGGGCATCATATTCCAGCGCGATGACGTTCAGCTTGGACGCCCGCAACGTGGTGATGGTCTTCCCGTTCGCATCGGTAGGTTCGGTCAGCCAGGTGTCGTCGCCCAGAAAACTCTCGGTCAGCCTTGCACCCTTGAGCGGTTTGCCGTGCAGTAATACCTGCACAGGCAGCTTATCGCCGAGCTTCATAGAGGTGGGATCGGCGAGCGGCACGATCTCCATACCCAGATCATGGGCCTTACCCTGCTGTCCCGGCCCCATGATGCGAACATTATACTTGATCGCATGCAGCCCTTCGGTTGCGCCGGTCGTTACACTTTTGCGCATCTCCCGCCACTTCCCTCCGGCCGGACGGGAATAGAAGCCATAATCCGCCGTCGTAACGAGGGCTGCGGTATCGGCCGGAGCGGAAATCGTCACATGGTTTTCATGGACACGCAGTGTCGCCGGCGTGGGCTTTCCACCCGCGTCATAGGAAACGGAACTCGTAACCTTATGCACCGGATAGGCATCGTCATCGGTTGAAAAGCCGACCACCACGCCCAGGGTGCCATGACGCGGAGCGACATACATGCCATGCGCCATGGCCGCACTTCCGGCACTCATCGTCAGAGTGATCAGGGCAGAACGCAAAAACCAATGTCGCATGCTCAAGACTCCTCTTCTTATTTCAGCAGGGAATTGACTGGACGGGGCAGACCCAGCTTGTCGCGCAGGGTTCCGGGGCGATATTCGCTCTGGACGATCCCGCGCCGCTGAAGTTCGGGGACGACGAGATCGACGAAATCGTCGAAAGCCTTCGGAGTAACGGGCGGAAGCAGGTTGAAACCATCGCACGCTTCCTCGCGGAACCACAATTCCATATGATCGGCGATTTCCTCCGGCGATCCCATGATCAGCCCATGCCCGCTCGCGCTGGCGATGCTCTCATAGGTCTGGCGAATCGTGTAGTTGTTCGCGCGGGCTAGCTTGGTCACCAACTCGAAACGGCTCTTCGACCCTTCCGGAATCGCATCGATCGGCGGCAACGGCCCGTCGAGCGGATAAGCGGAAAGATCGAATTCGCCGAGCAGCTCGATCAACAGGGCCAGCCCGACTTCCGGTACGATCAGATCCTGAAGCTCACGATGGAACGCCTCGGCCTCTTCCTTGGTGCGCCCCACAAAGGGTACGATCCCGGGCACGACGAGCACCTGATCAGGATCGCGCCCCTCTGCGATCACCCGCTGCTTGATGTCGGCGTAAAAGGCCTTGGCACTGTCGAGCGAACGCTGAGCGGTGAACACCATGTCTGCGGTGCGCGCTGCGAGCTTGCGCCCCGGCTCGGATGACCCTGCCTGCGCGATAATTGGATGGCCCTGCGGCGGACGGACGACATTCAGCGGCCCCCTCACCGAGAAATGCTTGCCCTGACGGTCGAGAGTGCGGACTTTCGAGAGATCCGCATATTGGCCAGTTTCCCGGTTGCGCACGAACACGCCGTCATCCAGCGTATCCCAAAGACCGCATACAACGTCGACGAACTCCTCCGCCCGATCATAACGATCGGCATGGGCGACATGCTGGTCGCGGCTGAAATTCTGGGCCTCGGCAGGATTGGCCGAGGTGATCAGATTCCACCCGGCGCGCCCTTCGCTCAGATGATCGAGCGAAGCGAGAACACGCGCGACGTGGAACGGCTCCTCATAGGTGGTAGTCGCGCTGCCAACGAGACCAATGTCCTCAGTCAGGGTCGAAAGCGCGGAAAGCAGGGTGAAGGGCTCCAGGTGCCGCTTGGGTTCCGTAGCCTCCAGCCCCTTGAGTACCCGCGCCTGATGTTCGGGCGTGCCGTCATACAGGGCGGAGCTGTCGGCGAAGAAGATGATGTCGAACTTGCCTTCCTCGGCCTTCTTCGCGATGCGGGCATAGTGCGCAAGCCGTCCGACATCCTGAGTTCCCGATTCCGGGTGTCGCCAGCCAGCAACATGACTTCCCGAAGCATTGATCAGGATAGCCAGTTTCAGACGGTCATCAGGCCTGCGCGCCATGTTTCTCTCCTTTTTCAGAACTTCTTGCTGATCCCGGCGAAGACATAGGCGCCCGCCGGATTGATGATGGCAAGACTGGAATTAGACAACCGGCCGCCATTGCCGGAGTTGGGCACCATTTCCGGCTTGGCGCCGAACGCGTTGCGCACGCCGAGCGAGAAGGTGAACTTGTCCTCCGTTGTGAAACTGCCGACAAAATCCGCGGTAACGAGCGGATCGAACCAGAACTCCGTACCGGCAGCCTGATTGTTCGCCCCGCCATAGCGGCCATAATAGCTTTGCGTCGCCGTCAGGTTGAAACCGCCGAGCTTCAGGCTCTCACTCGCAACGACACGATATTTGGGCGTGGCATTATAGAAGAGCGAGAGCACGGTCGAATAATTGACCAGCGGCACGCCCCCGAACGAACCGGCTGTCACCTTGTCGATCTTGTTTTTGTTGTACATGCCCGAAAGCGAGAGATCGAGGCTCTTATCCGTTCCCAGAGACAGGGAATAGTTCGCCGTCGCATCCACACCCCGGGTCGAGGTCGTGCCCATGTTGACGAAATATTGCACGCCATAGATTGACGGATAGCCCGCATCAGCCAGAAGGCCGTTGATGGTCGCACCCGACAAGGTCGCCGACAATGCAATGCGATCCTTGATACGGATATAATAGCCATCGACCGTCAGCGACAGACCCTCCGCCGGCGTCAGCACTATACCGCCCGAGACGTTGAGCGACTTTTCAGGTTTGAGCGCCGTCGCGCCAGTTGCCTTGGCAATATCAGAATCCGAGGGCAACAGCAGGATTTCAACGCGACCGGAAGGCACCTCCGCAGAGGGAACGATCTGCTGAGAGGTCGACTGGTAGAGCGAAAGCTGTCCGATCGACGGCGCCTTGAAGGCATTGTTGATCGACGCGCGCAACGCAACCGCCGGGGTTATGGCCAGCCGGGTCGATGCCTTGCCGGTCCAGGCGGTACCGAAATCGCTGAAATGTTCGACACGGCCAGCAAGACCGATCGACCAGCCATCCAGCGGATCACCTTCGAGGCCGATATAACCGCCATAGCTCCGGCGCTTGCTATCATAGTCGGATGCATCGGGCACGACATAACCGCCGCCGACCGCACCGATCGGAACGCCGGAAACACCGCCATAGCTATAGGCTTCCTCCTGACCGGTGAACTGGCGATAGGAATCCCAGCGATAGGCCGCACCTGCGGAAAAAGTCATCGGATTGGCCAGACCGAGTTCAACCTCACGCGTATAATCGGTCGAAAGATTGGCCTGCCGGTTGCTCAACTTGCCAAGATAAAAATGACGGGGCGTCGCGGCGCCATAGGACGGGTTTTCCGTTTCCGATTCCAGAATCAGATCGTTACGTCCATATGTGAAAGAAACGTCCAGCGTATCGGCATCCCCTGCATATTGCAGGCCGACAACCCCCGCATAGTCCCGCGGTTTACCCCAGCCATAAATCTGATACCCGTCGGGCGTTACCGACAATACGTTCTGCGTCGAACTGGGCAGACGGGATGGCGAATATTGCTTGGTCGACCGCTTGGAATAATTTGCCAGACCATAGAGCTTCAGCGTATCGGTCAACGGCATGTCGAGCGTGGCGGCAAGCGAGAGATACTCAGACTCGCCAAGCCCCGTCTCCCATCGGCGCAGCGGTGCCGCCGCTTCCTGTGCCGGAGTCGTCGGATTATAATATTGGCGTGTATCCGTCCCTTTGTTCAGAGCGACAAAATCGACCTTCTGCCATTCACCGCTCAGCGTCAGCACGCCTTCACCAATGCCAAGGCCAGCCCAGCCGCCGACATAACGCGACCAGCCATCGCCGGATTCGGCCTGAAGCCCGCTTTCAGCCCTGATCTCCCCCCCCCTTCTCGCCGGTGCGCAGAACAACGTTGACGACACCCGCCACCGCATCGGAACCATATTGGGCGGAGGCGCCATCACGCAGCACTTCGACGCGGGAAATGGCAACTACCGGCAGCGCCGCAAGATCAACCGCCTGCGATCCCCGGCCAAAGCTGTCGCCGGTATTGACGCCCGCCGACGCATACCAACGCTTGCCATTCACCAACACCAGCGTCTCATCGGGAGAAAGACCGCGCAGCGAGACCTGCTTGGTTGATGTGGCGACCGTGTTGGCGCGGTTCATCGGGAAACTGATCGACGGGGTCAGCGTCTGCAACGCCTGACCAAGGTTGGTCGTACCGGTGGAGGCAAGCTGCTCCTCACCAATGACATCGACCGGCGTCGTACTGGTCAGTTCGCTCACGCCTTGCCGACGGGTTCCGGTAACGATGATGCCTTCCGTACTTTCACCGGCAGTCGTGACCGGCTCATCTGCCGCCAGCGCCTGTACCGGAGACAGCATGGCTATTGCCGCCACACTGCCCCCAACGAGAAATCCGATATGCTTCCGACGATTCCCATGCATGACGAGAGCCCCTTCTCTTGATGTTGTGCTACAGGTGGTCGGCAATTCTGAACACAGAACCGAACACACCCTGCTCCTCCTCTATTGAACCAAAATTTTATGTCTACTAATTTAGTTGAGTTTTTCCTTTACCCCCTGAAAGCGATTCTATCCTCCCTCATCCCATCCAGGTGCTGACTGGCACCGCCGACTCCTCGAGCGGTTGCGAAATTACATCGATCAACGCCGGTCCATCATGAGCGACCGCCGCTTTCATCACCGCGTCCAGATCCGCCGGATCGGCCACCTGCCACGCCTTCACGCCGAAGGCTTCGGCGATCCGGGCATGGTGGGAACGATTGAAATCGACCGAAAAATAGCGTTCGCCATACCCATCCTTCTGGCTGGCCTTGATCCAGCCGAAGGAGGAATTGGAAAAGACGATCATCAGGATTGGTACGCCCTTGCGGACCATTGTCTCCATCTCGCCAACCGCGAAACCGAAGCTGCCATCCCCCATGACCGCAACGACCTTGGACGAGGGCGAACCGTACCAGGCACCGACGGAGGCGGGCAGAGAAAAGCCCAGCGCACCATGCGCCCGATTGGTGATGAAGCAGCGGCCATGCTGGTTGAACTGGAAATAACCCGAAACATAAGGACAAGGCGTACCGGGATCGGCAACGATGATGCTGTCCTCCGGCAATGCCTTTTGCAGGGCGGCCAGCACCCGCTCCGGCCGGATCGGGAGATCGCTGGACCGGGCCAGTTTTTCGAACGCCGCCAGCTTCGCCTGACGCAGCACGGCGAGACGGGCGACGGCATCGCTGGACCGCGCCTTACCGTCAAGCCGCCGGACGACCTCCGCCCTGAGCGCCCGCAGGCAGAGCAGGGCATCTCCGACCATGCCGGCCTCTATCTGGTAATTGGCACCGACCACCATCGGATCGGCATCGATGTGAACGATCGGCACCGTCCGGCCCGGCACCGTGCCATGTTCGGTAGTGGTCGACCCGGCACGACAGCCGACGAAAATGACGGTGTCTGCAGCGGAAACCGCCTCGCGCGTCTGGTCCGTGCCGCCATTGGCGCCAACCACGCCAACCGCGAGGGGGTGATTATCGGGAATCACGCCGTGACCGCTGATCGTCGAGGCGACAGGCGCCCCAAGCATCTCCGCCAGTTCCACCAGTTCCACGGTCGCACCGGAGATAATGACGCCACCGCCGCAAACAAATACCGGCGATTTCGCCGCGAGGATCACCTCCGCCGCCGCAGCGACATGATCGGGATCCGGCCCGGTACGGAAAGCCGGGAAAAATTCATGCTGCGACTGAGCCCATACCAGATCGGCATCCAGCGATTGCTTCTGAAGATCATAAGGCAGACCGATATGGGTAGCGCCTGGCCTTCCGGTCGTCATCGCCCGGAAGGCGGTGCGGAACAGATGCGGGATCTGCGTCACATGATCGGCTACCGCATTCCATTTGGTAAGCGGCGCGAACAGGTTTTTCTGGTCGAGTTCGGTGAGCGGATACCGCCCCCGCGACGTAACCGGCACGTCGGTAGTGATCGATAGCACCGCAACCGACGATTCGTTCGCTTCGATGATACCGGGCAGAATATAGGTTGCCCCACCGCCGCTCGGGCCGTCGCATATGCCGGGCCTGCCGGTAACGCGGGCATAAGCATCAGCCATGTAGGCCGCGCTGCGTTCGTCACGCGTCAAGATGTGCTCAATACCATGATCGAGCCGGTACAACGCGTCATAAAAGGGAAGGCTGGTATCCCCGCACAACCCGAAAATATGCTTCACGCCGTGTTTTTGTAGCATCCGGACGGATGCTTCCGCCCCGGTAATTGTCGAAGACATTCGCTTCGGACCTCCTGAACACAAATCTGTATACAGCATTGCGTTCAAGTGATCCGCTGTCAATAGTCTTGAATGCAATTTGTCACAATTACCGAAAAATCATTCGGTCACGGCCGCCATCTGATGCGCCACCAGATGAGCGTACAACCCACCCCGAGCCAGCAATTCCGTATGTTTTCCACGTTCCACGATCTGTCCGTCGCGCATCACGGCAATGCAATCAGCATCGCGGATGGTCGACAGGCGATGGGCGATGACGATGGTCGTGCGCCGGTGACGTAATATCCCGATCGACGCGCGAATCGCTTTTTCGGTCGGGCTATCAAGATGCGAAGTCGCCTCATCGAGGATCAGTAACGGAGCATCCTTCAACAGCGCGCGGGCGATCGACACCCGTTGCCGCTGTCCGCCGGAAAGAGACGCCCCCCTCTCCCCCACCGGCGTATCCAATCCATCGGGCAGCGCAGCCACCAGATCTTCGAGCGCGGCTTCCCTGACCACGCGTCGCAACGCCTCCTCATCGGCATCAGGCCGCGCGATCAGGATATTGGCGCGCAGGCTGTCATTGAACAGATAGGTGTCCTGGCTGACCATCGCGATCCGTGTACGCAGTGCATCAAGCTTGAAATCCCGTATATCGACGCCATCGATCAATATCCGACCGCTCTCGACATCCCAGAAACGCATCAGCAGTTGCGCGAGCGTCGTCTTGCCCGACCCCGACCGCCCGACCAGCGCCAGCGTCTCACCGGGATTGATGACGAGATCGACCTGATCGATCTGACGCCGCGAGGTCCCGGGATAATGGAAGGCAATATGATCCAGCATCAGAGCCGGCGGCCCTGTCACCGCTGGCGTGAACGGCCCATCGCTTACCGGAACCGGTTCGGCCTCCAGCGCATGAATGCGCCGGGTGGCCCCCAGCGTGTCGGACAGCTGACGCCCGATCTGGGCTATTTCCGAAATCGGCAGGAAAGCGGCAAAGGCGAGCAGGGTTAGCAACGGCAATATAGCTGCGTCGATCTCCCCTCGTGAAACCAGCACTGCCCCGATCGTGGCGACGGCAAGGCCACCCACCCCCTGCACCAGCTCCTGAAAATTCTGTTGACGGCTCAGGCTGGAAAAAAAGGGCATTCGCACGGCTGCGAAAGCATGGGTCAGCGCATCAATGCGGTCGGCGCGCTCCGCCTCCCGGCGAAAAGCAGCGATTTCACCAATGCCCTGCACCGCTTCAACCGTAACCGAAGCCAGTTCTCCCGAGGCCTCCCGGACGCAGGACCCTAACGCATCGACGCGTGCACGCATTACGAACGGGCTGATCGCAACGGCAGCAATGAAGGGGAGCAACCCCAGCGTCACCCACAGACTTTGCGAGAGAAGCACCGTGAGCACCACAAGCGGCACCAACAACGCCACCACAGCCGGGCCGACGGTATGCGCGAAGAAATATTCAACCAGTTCTATGTCGGCGGTCGCCAGTTGCATCAGGTCGCCGGCTCGACGGCGGGCAAGATAAGCCGGCGCCAGCGCATCAAGCTTGCGATAGACCGCGATCCGCATCTGCGCCAGCAGGCGGAAAGCCATGTCATGCGCCAGCCAGGATTCAAGCCAGTGCAGCGCGCCCGAAAGCAGCGCCACCGCAGCCAACGCGATCAGCATCCCGCCTGTGGGCTCCCCGCGATGGAGCGCCCGCAGGATCAGCGCGCTCAGCGCTCCGACCCCCGCGAAGGCGAACACCCGGGCCACGCCAAAACCGATCGTTCCGGCCAGCCAGGGCTTCCATGGCGCAATCAGGCGCAACAGGGTACGGAACAGGCCGGTCCAGTTCAGTTCCCGGCTGGCGATGACTCCCTCTTCCACCGGTAAAGCGGATATTACTTCCTCAGCAGGCCGTGCCACGGCGGTCTCCACCGGCGGTTCATCGAATGCCCGCGCCGCCTGCGCCTCCTCCGCCTGTTCCCGCATCAGACGGGCATAAATGCCGTTGCGCGCCAACAGCTCGGCATGCGAGCCCTGCTCCGCGACCCGACCGCCGTCGAGCACGAGAATGCGATCACAGCCGATCACGCTGGAAAGCCTGTGCGCCAGCACCAGCGTTGTGCGCCCCTGCATCAGCCGGTCGAGCGCACGCTGGATCAACAGCTCATTCTCGCCATCGACCGCCGAGAGCGCTTCGTCCAGCACCAGAATCGGCGCGTCACGCACCAGCGCACGGGCAATCGCCAGACGTTGCCGCTGCCCGCCGGACAGCTTGACGCCCCGTTCCCCAACCATCGTCGCATATCCCTGAGGCAGAGCGGCAATCATCTCATGGATATTGGCGGCACGGGCTGCCGCCTCCACATCCGCGTGACCGGCGTCAGGCCGGCCGAAACGAATATTCTCGGCAATGCTGCCATGAAACGGCGTCGCATCCTGACTGACCAGCGCAATGCTGTCCCGGATCTGGGCAAAGCTCAATGTCCGCAGATCATGCCCGCCGATACGGATCTCGCCCGCAACCGGATCATAGAAACGCATCAGCAACCGGACGATCGAGGATTTGCCGACCCCGGAGGTGCCGACAATGCCAACGCGCTCCCCCGCCGCAATAGTGAAATCCAGCTGTTTATGAATCATTCGCGACGTACCGGGATAGCGGAACGCAACCCCTTCGAAACGCAGCTCCGGCGTAAGGCCTGTAACCGGGGCGGGCACGGCATCGTGTACCGGCGGCTCGGCATCGAGGATCGCATAGAGTCCGTGCGCGGCCGACAGACCGACCATGCCCTGATGCAGCGCGCTGCGCAGGTCACGCAGCGGCCGGAAAGTCTCGGTGCCCAGCATCACGATGACGGTCAACTCCGGCAGCGTCATCAGCCCGTGATGCACCCGCCATGCCCCGAGCGCCAATGCGGCTGCCGCGCCGCAGGCAATGCTGCTGTCGGTGATACCGCGGGCCAGCACATTGGTAGCGAGTACGCGCAGGGTCTTCGCCGCAAGATCACGCGCGCGCTCTTCCAACCGCCGTCCGCGCGCCGCGCTCTGTCCAAAGGCCTTTAGAGTCGCGAGGCCCTGCACCGAATCGAGAAAATCCGCAGCGAAAGCACCATAGCTGTCGCGCAGCCCCTTTGCATTCTTCTGATCCAGCCCGTGCCACAGGGCTGGCGCAAACAGGGCGATGAAAGCGAATAGCAACAACACCGCCGCAACCGGCAGATCAATAACCGCAATCAGCAGAAAGATCAGCGGCGGCGTTACGATTGCGAGCGCAAATTGCGGGATGAATTTCCCGAAATAGGTTTCAAGCTGGTCTATATTCTCAGTAAGTGCCAGCGTCAGCGTGCCGGAACGTTGACCTGCGGCATAACCCGGCCCCAGCGCCATGACCTTTTCAAACAAGGTCCGGCGCAGTTTTGCCTGTACCAGGGCTGCGGTACGATGGGCCATCATGGTGCGGGCGTGCTCCAGCAAAGCACGCGCCACCATGGCGAGGCCAACCAGCCCGATAAGCGGCAGAAGAGAGGCGAGCGGTTCTCCCGCAAGCAGGCCGCCAAGGAACCAGCCGAGCAGCGCCAGCCGCGCCACGCCGCAGGTTACAGAGAACAAACCAAGGATAGTCGTCCAACACAGCCGCCCCCGCACTTCACGAGTGAAAGCCCATAAACGCGACTCGAAATACATTGGCGGTCACCTTGCCCGGAAACTGAGAACAGCATTGCATACAGATTGGAATACGGATAGGAAAGCCTTATGATCCCGCGTCGCGAGTATGAGAAATCCCGGTCCTTCCATCAGGTTCCTATCCGTTCCCTATACGCCTGCCGATTACATTACCCGGCAATGATGAGGTGGATCGCCCTCCTGTCGCAGCGGCCTTGCCAGTCAGGCCCTCAAAAAGCAAAGTGACTTCAAAATGAACGAGAGCCGTCCTCCTATCATTGTGATCGGCGCCGGAATCGTCGGCGTCAGCGCGGCGCTCTATCTGCAGCGAGCTGGCCGCGAAACATGGCTACTCGATCCCAACGCCCCCGGATCGGGCGCGTCCTCTGGCAATGCGGGTTGTTTCAACCTCTCTTCGACCGTGCCGGTTTCGCTGCCCGGTATGCTCCGCAACGTCCCGCGCTGGCTGCTTGATCCGCAGGGCCCGCTGAAGATCCACTGGCGCTATCTGCCCGCGCTCGCGCCGTGGCTGGTCCGTTTCATCCGGGCCGGCACGCCTGAGAGGGTCGAAGCGCAGGCGCGGGCATTGCGGTCTCTGCTGCTTCCCGGCCTGCGGGACATCATGGATCTGGCCGCATCGGCCAATGCGAGCGACCTCATCCGCGACGAAGGCCATCTCGTCGTCTATCGCAGCGATGCCGCATTTCGGGCGGATGGGCTCGGATGGCACCTGCGCGACATCACCGGGACACGCTGTGAAGTCTGGGATGCCGACCAGTTGCGACAATTTGATCCGGCCATATCACATGACTATGAAAAGGCCGTCTTCATCGCCGAGAACGGGCATACGAGCGACCCGGAAGCGCTGACCGCCCGCCTTGCCGAACTCTTCGTCCGTGAGGGCGGCAGCATCCTGCGGGACAGCGCCACAGGCTTCGAATATGAAGGCCGTCATATCCGCGCGGTGCGAACTGCCACTGGGCAACGCATCGCGGCCGACGCGGTACTGCTGGCCGCCGGAGCCCATTCGCGCGCGCTCGCGGCACAGATGGGCGACCGGGTGCCGCTCGACACTGAACGCGGTTATCATCTGATGATCGAAGCGCCCGAAGCAATGCCGCGCATCTCGATCCTCGACACATCGGGCAAGTTCGTCGCGACGCCGATGGCCGGCGGCCTGCGCCTCGCCGGTACGGTCGAACTTGCCGGTCTGAAAGCTCAGCCCGACTGGCGCCGCGCCGACATGCTGCTACCGCGCGGGCAGGCGCTGTTCCCGGCATTGCAGGATAGCTACCCGGAGGAACGGCTGAAGCGCTGGATGGGTTTCCGTCCGTCCATGCCGGATTCACTGCCCGTAATCGGGCGGGCGAGCCGGGCCACCAACGGATTCCACGCCTTCGGTCATGGCCATATCGGCCTGACAGCGGGTGCCACCACGGGCAGGATCGCGGCCGACCTTCTGTTGGGCCGTCCCGCCGACATTGACCTCTCCCCCTTCCATCCGGATCGTTTCTGACATGCCCATACCGATTACAGGACAAGAACTTCTCTATCTGTCGGAGGCGGAAACCGCCGCGCTGCTGCCGCCAGCCGGCAAGGTGGCGGACGAAATATCGCGGCTCGTCATCGGTCTGCACAATGGCATCGTCCGCACCCACCCGAAAGGGGTGATGACGGCGGACGACATGGCCACTTTCTTCATCATGGCGACGGCCATGCCCGGCGAGCTGGCCGGTATCAAATGGCTGGGCGGGGCCCCGGACAATCCCGCACGAAATATTCCCGCCTTTCTCGGTCTCAACCTGCTCAGCGATGCGGAAACCGGGTCGCCTCTGGCGATCATGGGCGCAGCCGCAACCACCGTGTTGCGGACTGCGGCGATCAGCTTGCTCGGCGCACGGGCGCTCGCTGCCCGGGACTCCCGGACGCTGGGCCTTGTCGGCGCGGGGATGCAGGCCCTCGCCCATCTGAAGGCGATGCGGGAAGAATTTTCGATCGACCATGTATTCGTGACAAGTGTCGGAACCACCGCAGAGCAATTCCGCGACCGCTGGAGCGAGCCCGGACTGACGATTGAGGTCGTCGACGCGGAAACCACAATTTCACAAAGCGACATCATCATTTCGGCCGTCGCGGCCGACCCCGGCCTCACGCCTTTCCTGGATGCGCGACGGATGAAGCCGGGCAGTTTCGCCAGCATGATCGATCTGGGCAAGCCCTGGATCGTCGACCATCTCGATGCATTCGGCCATATCTATACCGACGACCGTCGATCCAGCGAAGCCCGCGGGCGTACGGTCGAGCAGATGGGCATGATCCGCTATGACGGCGATCTGAACGACCTTTGCGGCACAGAAATCTCTCTGGCACCGGCAGCTCGTACCGCAATGATCTTTGCCGGCATCCCGCTCGCCGACTTCGCCGCTGCATCGCTCGTCTACCGCCGGGCCGTGGAACAGGGTGCGGGACGACTGATGCCGTTATGATTTTCTAAGCTCTTGAACCAGGAACCCCGTTCATGCGAGGAAAGACCATGGATAATAGTTTCGCAATGGGCGATCTGGTCACACCGGGTAGCGGGACCGGTCAGGACGACACGCCTGGAGACAGCGCGGTAACACGCAGCTATGCGCAAATTCTCGACATGGTTCTGAGTTTCAGATTGAAACCGGGGGAACGCGTCAACGAGAGCGAACTTTCGCGTCACCTGGGAGTGAGCCGCACGCCGTTGCGCGAAGCGCTCAATCGTCTCGTGACGGAAGGCATATTGATCAGCCGCCCGAGCAAGGGGTTTTTCTGCCGCCAGATCTCGGCTGACGAGATTTTTCAGCTATACCAGTTGCGCACCGCAATCGAGATCGGCGGCATCAAGCTTGCGGTCGCGCGGGTGACCGATGCGGAGATCGACGCGTTCGAGGCGTTCATGGACGAATCGCGCAAGGCGCAGGAGGCCACCCCCCGCACACAGCTCTCGCTCGACGAAATTTTCCATGAACGGCTGCTTGGCCTTTCCGGCAATCAGGAGATGGTTTCGGTCCTGCGCAGCGTCAATCGCAAGATCCGCTCGGTACGCCTCATCGACCTTACCCGGATGGGCCGCACCGAAACCCAGCGCGAGCATAGCGAGATTCTCTCGCTGCTGCGCCAACGCGATGCCGAACGCTGCGCTCAAGTGCTGGAGGAACATATCGTCCAGCGCCTCGACCAGATCGACAGCGCGATCCGCGAGGTTTATGGCCGCATCTACGCTGGCCCGCCATTACGCAAAGACGAATGGCACTGCTGACCGCAGGGAACGCCTCCTCGGGGTGAAAAGCGTTCACAATCGACGATTTCATCAAATAGCCTTGACGCCGCCTGTGATATTCTGATCTGTATACAGATCAGAATATCACAGATGAAGGTATACGATATGCGGGCTTTTCCCAAATCCTGCTGGTTGGCATTGTTGCTGACTCTGGCATCGTCACCACTTCATGGACAGACGACGGCAGTGCCCACCCCCGCCTCCGTCATCGGCACCGCGCCCGGCACCGATTATTTCGTAGCCGACTATGGCCAGATCACCGACTGGCTCAGGAAGGCCGCCGCCGCCAGCGACAGGATCAAGCTTATTTCCATCGGCAAGACCGCCGAGGGGAAAGATCAGATTATGGCGATCGTCTCATCGCCGGAAAATCTCGCCCGGCTCGACCATTATCAGGCGATTGCGCGCAAGCTGGCGCTGGGCCGGGGTCTCGACGAAACGGCGGCCCGCCTGCTCGCGAAGGAAGGGCGCGCAGTGGTGTGGTTGGGTGCCGGCATCCACGCGAACGAGGTCGCCAATGCCCAGGCATATCCCCAGATCATTAATGGGCTTCTGACGGGGCGGGATGAGGAAACGACCCGCATCCTCGACAATGTCATCGCCCTGTTCACCTTCTCCAACCCCGATGGCCTCGACCTGATCGCCCATTGGTATATGGCCCAACCGAACCCGCTGAAACGCAACACCGAAACGCTGCCCGTCCCCTATCAGAAATATATCGGCCACGACCTCAACCGCGATGGCTATGCCGCGCTGGCGCCCGAAAGCGCCAATATGAGCCGGATATTGTATCGCCAGTGGCTCCCGCAAATCATTTGCGACCAACATCAACCAGGGCCGGCAGGAACCATCATCTATATTCCGCCCGCCAACGACCCTTTTCCCTACAGCATTGACCCGCTCGCGATCAGCAGCACCGATGCGATCGGCTATGCAATGCATAGCGGCCTGCTGGCGCGCGGCCTTACCGGCTCGTCCATGCGGTCCATCTCTCCCTATTCGAGCTGGTATAATGGCAGCATGTCGAACACCCCGCTGTTCCACAATGCGATCGGTCTGCTGACCGAGATCACCGGCAATCCCACGCCGAAGGAAATCGCACTGGTGCCGCGCACCCAGCTCGCCCACGAGGATCTGCCCGCGCCCGCAAAGCCGGGGCCATGGCATCTGTCGCAGGCGATCGACTATCTGGAAATGGTAGACCGCGTGCTGCTGGATCATGCCGCGCGCGAACGGGAAAACCTTCTCTACAACCGATATGTGATGGCGCAACGCCAGATTGATCTGGGGAGCGGCGACAGCTGGACAGTGACGCCGCACACCATTGAGGCGCTCTATGCCGCCGCCAATGCCGGACGCGTCGACAATCAGGGCACACCGGACGAACCGATGAAGGGATATGATGATCGCGCCATCATCCCCACGCCGCTTTACGACAAAGTCATGCGCGATCCGGCCCGGCGCAATCCCCGCGCATGGATCATCGATCCGACGCGACAGCATGACCTTTCCGCCAGCGTGGACTTTCTCAACAGCCTGATCCGCAACGGCGTTGCCGTGCAACGGGCCGACAGAACCTTCCGCCTGGATGACCACGATTATTCCGCCGGAACATTCATTGTCCGCGCCGATCAGGCATTCCGGCCTCATATTCTCGACATGTTCGAACCTCAGGTCTATCCGCATGACCTCGCCTATCCCGGCGGGCCGCCAGTCAAGCCTTATGACATATCGGGCTACACGCCCGCGATGCAGGCAGGCGTCACGGCAGACCGGCCACTTGATGCCGCCCCTCCCTCCTTCCCCGAGCTGAGCGGAGAAATCGAGCCACCGCAAGGACGGATTTCCGGCGAAGGGAAAGCGGGTTTCCTCATCAGCCATGACAATAATGCGGTCTTCACGCTGGCCAACCGGCTGCTCAGGCAGAAGGCGAAGATTTACTGGCTGAGCGAGTCGGTCAACGGCGGCGGCAAGGCGTTCGGGCCGGGAGCCCTGTGGATTCCCGCATCCCCCAGAACCGAAACGCTGGTACAGCAAGCGGCGAATGAACTCGGCCTCGATGCCCTGCGGCTTCCGTCCGCACCGGGCGGCGCCCCGCAACGCGTGCACCAGATGCGGATCGGCCTGCTCGATTTCTATGGCGGATCGCTGGTGTCCGGGTGGACCCGCTGGCTGCTCGACCGTCAGGAATTCGACTATCAGCTTGTCTATCCCGGTGCATTTGAACGCGGCGAGCTGCGCAAACGCTTCGACCTCATCATCATGCCGAGCGACATATTCGGCGGGCGGGGCACCCACGCGCGGGGCCAGCCGGACGCCGCCGACATTCCCGCCCCTTACCGGCCCCTGCTCGGCCGCTACACGATGGAGGCCAGCATCGGGCCACTCAAATCCTTTCTGGATCAGGGCGGAGCGCTCATCGCGACCGGTGCGGCATCACGGATCGGAGCACAGCTAGGCCTGCCCGTGGTCGATCCGCTGACGGAAAAAACCAGTGACGGACGCACCGTCGCCATCGATAAGAGCCGATTCTACATAGGAGGCTCGCTCCTCACGACGCATACCGACCCTGGGCAACCACTCGGCTATGGCATGCCTGAAGAAGCCACCATCTTCTTCGCCGATAGTCCGGTCTTCCGCATCCTGCCCGACGCGCAGACCGATGCCCGGCCTGTGGTCTGGTTCGATGATGGCAAACTACTGCAATCCGGCTGGGCAATCGGTGAAGAGCGTCTGTCCGGCAGCGTCGCCGCCGCCCGGTTCAGCCGGGGAGCGGGCCGGATCGACCTTATCGCAATCGAACCCAATTTCCGAGGTCAGTCGAGTGGCAGTTTCAAATTGCTGCTCAACGGACTATACGCTCTGGAGGCTCAGGAAGCCCGCTGATCTTAGTGACAATCCAATGATGAACACAACCGCCCGCATTCATATGCGGGCGGGCAGCAGGCCCGCGTGACACCGCCCGTCCGTTCATCCGCCACCATGATGAAGGCAGACGGACTCCGTCAACCGCAGTCCAGAGAAAACGCCCAGCCTTTCAGCCTTTCTTCCACCGCAGCGCGTCTCGCATGGCGAAACTCGAATTGATACGGGTGACGCCCGGCAAACGGGACAATATTTCGCCATGCACCCGCTCATAGGCGGCCGCATTGACGACCTCGACCCGGAGCCAGTAATCAACCGATCCCGCCATCAGGAAACATTCGCGTACCTCCGGGCATTGCCTCACTGCCCGTTCGAAGCGGGAAAGATAATCCTCGGTCTGCCGCTCCAGCGTCACCTGCACCAGCACATTGACCTTGCCGTCCTCATCTCCGGTGCCGCCGGTGACGATGGTATAGGCCCGGATTACCCCCTCAGCCTCCATCAGCTTGATCCGGCGATGACAGGCCGATGGCGACAGGCCGACCTTCTCTCCGATTTCCGCATGGGTCAGCCGGGCGTTCAGTTGTAACAAACGCAGGATCGCCCGATCCTTATCATCAAGGCCCATTGAAGATTCTCCACTATCTTCGATCAAATTCCCGAAATCGGCAGATAATAGCAAGCACGCACTGAAAATACGCCGCACTTTCGAGTATCATTTAAATATGCTGCTTATCCGAAAAGGGCCGTTCGGATATGAATCAGGATGAATATGCAGGCGCCACGCTCTCCATCGATCTCGATGCGCTGGTCGCCAACTGGCGGGACATCGACAGCGGCGTAAGCCCCGCAAGGGCTGGCGCGGTGGTGAAGGCGAACGCCTATGGGCTGGGCGCCATCCCGGTGGTGCAGGCTCTGGCCGCC